>Ga0192276_1013_pt1 | contig 89300 bp, 71 predicted proteins | sample Koala_Koa24_I3_FD_131263 | JGI IMG/M metagenome (GOLD analysis project Ga0192276, IMG submission 131263) | Enriched cells from koala feces incubated with labeled cellulose particles, San Francisco Zoo, California, United States - Koala_Koa2-4_I3 ...
ATTATATTAATATTTTTTAAACTTTAGGAGGAAAAATCCAATGGCTATAACTAATACTTATTTAACTGGCGTTTTAGAAACTGTTAAGAAGAGAAACGCTGGTGAACCTGAATTTATTCAAGCTGTAACTGAAGTTCTTGAATCTCTACAACCTGTAGTTGAAAGAAGACCTGACCTAGTTGAGGCTGGTGTTATCGACAGACTCGTTGAACCTGAAAGACAGATTATCTTCCGTGTTCCTTGGGTAGATGATAACGGCAAGGTACAAGTAAACAGAGGCTTTAGAGTTCAATACAACTCAGCTATAGGCCCATATAAGGGTGGTCTAAGACTTCACCCATCTGTATATATAGGCATCATTAAGTTCTTAGGCTTCGAGCAAGTATTTAAGAACAGTCTAACTACTCTACCTATGGGTGGCGGTAAAGGTGGTTCTGACTTCGACCCTAAGGGTAAGAGCGATGGAGAAGTTATGCGTTTCTGTCAAAGCTTTATGACTGAACTTTGCAAGCACATAGGTCCAGACTGCGACGTTCCAGCAGGTGATATTGGTACTGGTGCTAGAGAGATTGGTTATATGTTCGGTCAATACAAGAGGATTAGAAACGAATTTACTGGTGTTCTAACTGGTAAGGGTCTAACATATGGTGGTTCTTTAGCTAGAACTGAAGCTACTGGTTACGGTCTATGCTACTTTACTGATGAAATGCTAAAAGCTAATGGTGAAAGCTTTAAAAACAAGACTGTAGTTATCTCTGGTTCTGGTAACGTAGCAATCTATGCTACTCAAAAGGCTACTGAACTTGGTGCTAAGGTTGTAGCTCTTTCTGACTCTAACGGATACATCTTCGATAAGAACGGTATCGACCTAGCTTGCGTAAAGCAACTTAAGGAAGTTGAAAGAAAGAGAATCAAAGAGTACGTTACTACTCATGCAGATGCTGAATATCATGAGGGTTGTAAAGGTATTTGGTCTATCCCATGTGATATCGCTCTACCATGTGCTACTCAAAACGAAATCGATAAGGAAAGTGCTGAACTACTAGTTAAGAATAACTGTATAGCAGTAGCTGAAGGTGCTAATATGCCATCTACTCCAGAAGCTATTGAAGTTTATCTAAACAATGGCATACTATATGGCCCAGCTAAGGCTGCTAATGCTGGTGGTGTTGCAACTTCTGGTCTTGAAATGAGCCAAAATAGTGAACGTCTATCTTGGACTTTTGAAGAGGTTGATGGCAAGCTACATGACATCATGAAGAGTATCTTTAAGTCTTGTGATGAGGCTGCTAAGGAATACGGCATGGAAGGTAACTACATGGCTGGTGCTAACATTGCAGGTTTCTTAAAGGTTGCTGAGGCTATGAAGGCTCAAGGTTGTGTATAATGCTTAACCAATGTACGCACATCGCACTTTGATAATATATCAAGCGTGAGTCGAAACAATCATATTACTATAAAAAAAGGTCGTCATAACTAAAGTTAAGGCGACCTTTTTATGCTATACAGATGGCTAATTAGATAGAAATCTCATTAGCGATGTTATATAAATCCATAGGGAACTCTTTCTTCATAGATAGTGCCTCTTGGATATCGAAATCAACAATCTTATTATCTACCATGCCGACTACTCTATTGCCTATGCCTTGTTCTAGTAAATCTACTGCGTAGCTACCCATCTGTGATGCAACTACCCTATCTCTAACAGTAGGAGAACCTCCACGTTGAACGTGACCTAATATGGTAGCTCTGGACTCGATGCCTGTCTTTTCTTGAATCTGTGTAGCTATACTTTCAGTACTTTCCTTAATTCCCTCAGATACTACTATTACAAAGTGAGTCTTACCTAAAACTTTAGATTGTAGCATCTTTTTAGCTATATCATCTAAGTTGTACTCAACCTCTGGAACTAGTACGGCAGTAGCACCACAAGATATACCAGTATTAAGAGCAATATAACCAGCACCTCTACCCATAACTTCAACTACCGAGCAACGGTCATGAGATTGAGCAGTATCGGTAATTCTGTCAATCATTTCACGTGCAGTATTCATAGCGGTATCGTAACCTATGGTATATTGAGTACAAGAGATATCGTTATCAATAGTACCAGGAAGTCCTACACATAGAATACCTCTAGCGGATAGGTCAGCAGCACCACGGAAAGAGCCATCTCCACCTATAACTACTATACCCTCAAGACCTAATTCTTCACACTTAGCCTTAGCTTTCTGTAGACCCTCTTCGTGTCTAAATTCAGGACATCTAGCAGTGTATATACAAGTACCACCTCTTTGAATGATTCCAGAAACGCTTCTCTGTTCCATCTTAAAGACATCACCACTGATAAGTCCGCAGTAACCACGTCTAATGCCATAGACTTCCATACCTCTATTAAGAGCTGTTCTAGCAACTGCACGAACGGCAGCGTTCATACCTGGAGCGTCTCCGCCACTAGTAAGAATACCAATAGTTTTCATAATAAAAAACTCCCATCTGCTTACGCAATAATTTTTATTTCAATCCACGCTCGGTATATTATCGGAGTGCGATGTACGTACATTGGTACGCATGAATTGACCTCGTGTCAGTAGGGAATACCGATTTCTCTCCGTCCACCACTGCTGTTAAGTTTCCTTTTTAGCAATTCATCTCGCCACTTACACTGTTGAAGTGAGGGAATTCTTGCTGAAACTAGTTAAAATAATATGTTACCTCGCAACTTGGATAGTTTCCACGCATATGTAAACCATCTATTTGCAAGTTGATTTTTACAATCCTATAATATTCTACCATATTTTTTTATACAAGTCAAGATTAGTTCGATTAATTTGCAAGATATACAAGAATATTTTGTAAACGTGTAGTAAGTTAATGGTAACGTTTAAGATATTTGCTACTAAGCAAACTTGAATCTTAAGTTAGAACGTTGTAGAACCTCTAAAGTTTTAGTATTAAACTCCGTCCTTGGATTGCTCTTTGGTGCAAATCTTTTTCTTTTATCCACCCAATACACCTTTATAGGAATCTTTCCAAATGGCACGTTTAGGCTGTCGCAGAGTTCCGATGCCTTAGATAATTCCTCACTAGTAGCGTATATGCATAGGCTTAAAGCTTTAACATACTTAGATACTCCAAAGGCATTGACATAGTATAATGGATTCTTAACGAACTCTTCTATAGGGGTTATAATATCTGGGAGTATTGTGCAAGTATCATCTTTCGGTGATACCTTTCCATTGATATATACTATAGTATCGCCTATTAAAGCATTGCGTACCTGTTGATATAGGTTAGGAAACACTACTACATCTATAGATTGCGATAAGTCCTCTACGGTTAGAAAACACATCTGAGAGCCATTTTTGGTAGTATGGTTCTTAACCTTAGATATATAACATACTAAGCCTACCCTATCGAGAGGCATTCCATCGGAGAACCTACTTAAAATACTAGATATAGTATCTAAGTGCAGAGTATCGATATATATCGAGTACTGTTTTAATGGGTGACCACTGATATACATACCAGTAATCTCTTTCTCCATACTCAAAATTTCAGAGTTAGAATACTCTTCCATATCAGGGATTATATAATCCTTATTAGCTACATTAGACATTTCGCCGAAAAGGTCTAACTGACCCTCTATTTCATTAGAATACTCGTTGTTAGAGTATACGTCCATAAGGCTATCTAAACTAGATAGCATCTGTTTTCTATTGTATAGTAGTCCGTCGAAAGCTCCCGCCTTGATTAAGCTTTCTATAGCACGTTTATTGATTTCAGAACTATCTGCCATACGTTTACAGAAATCTTTAATAGAGGTAAAATCTCCATGAGAGGTTCTTTCAGTGATAATCTTTTCAATCATTCCCTTACCTAGATTTTTTATAGCTAATAGACCAAACTTTATACAGCCATCTATTACAGTAAAGTTTTCCATACTCTCATTGATGTTCGGCTTTAGTACCTTAACGCCATTTCTTTCACATTCTGTTATATACTCCATAAGCTTAGATGTGTTTAAGAGTACACTACTCATAAGCGATGCCATATACTCGGTGAAGTAGTGACACCTTAAATATGCAGTCTGATACGCTAAGTATGCGTAACAAGTGGCATGAGATTTATTAAAAGCATACGATGCAAAACTCATCATTTCATCAAAGATGTTACTAGCTACACTTTCTGGAACACCATTAGCCACTGCACCCACACAGTTTATACTACCATCGGGATTCTTATCACCATAGATAAAACTCTCACGTTCTTTAAGCATTACATCGTGTTTTTTCTTAGCCATAGCACGTCTTACTATATCTGCACGACCATAAGAGTATCCTGCTAAACTTCTAAATATCTCCATAACCTGTTCTTGATATACTATACAACCATAAGTTACATCTAATATAGGTTTTAGTAGTGGTGTACTATAGGTTATACATTCTGGATTATGTTTATTCTGTATATACTTTGGGATACTCTCCATAGGGCCTGGACGGTACAACGATAGCACTGCTATTAAATCCTCGATATTCTTAGGTATAAGTTGCGTTAAAACGTCTGTAATGCCACTACTTTCGAACTGAAACACTCCCATAGTCTTGCCATCGGCTAACATAGAGTATACTTTAGGGTCATCTATAGGTATATCGTTGATGTTAAAATCTAAGCCTTTGGCTTTAATGTAATTCTGACAATCTTTAATGACCGTTAAGTTTCTTAATCCTAGGAAGTCCATCTTTAGGAGTCCTAAACTTTCAAGGACGCCCATAGTATACTGTATGACTATAACATCACCATTCTTTTTGATGGGAACTATGTCACTTATAGGTACTGCCGATATTATCACTCCCGCCGCATGAGTAGATACGTTCCTAGGCATACCCTCAAGACGTTTAGCAGTATCGACTAAGTTTTTAACGTTGATGTCAGTATCATATGCGTGTTTAAAGTCTGGATTCTCCTCAAGAGCCTTTTGAATAGTCATACCTATCTTGTTAGGAACGTAGTTTGAAATCTTAGCACAGAAGTTGAAAGGCATTCCCATAGCTCTGCCAACGTCACGAATAGCTCCCTTAGCACCCATAGTACCAAAGGTTATAATCTGAGCGACCTTATCCGAACCATAGCGTTGAGTAACATAATCTATAACCTTTTGACGTCCCTCTATACAGAAGTCTATATCGAAGTCGGGCATACTTACACGTTCGGGATTCAAAAACCTCTCAAACAGTAACGAATATTTAATAGGGTCAATGTCGGTTATACCCATGCAATAGGCACAGATACTTCCAGCACCTGAGCCACGTCCACAACCCACTGGGATATCGTTAGTCTTAGCAAAGTTAATATAGTCCCACACTATTAGAAAGTAGTCTACATAACCCATCTTTGTAATTACTTCTATCTCATAGTTCATACGTTCTATAAGTTCTCTGCTAGGATTATTTCCATAGCGTCTTTTTAGACCATCGTAGCACATATCTTTGAAGTACTTAACGTTATCATATATGCCTACCTCTTTATACTTTGGAAGTTTTATCTTTCCAAACTCAAACGATACATTGCATCTATTAGCAATAGTTTGAGTATTCTCTAAAGCCTGTGGCAAGTTTTTAAAGAGTGAATACATCTCATCGTAGGACTTTATATAGAACTCATCAGTTTGGAATTTCATTCTATTCTTATTGTCAATGGTAGTTTGCATCTGTATACACATTAGAATGTCTTGCATTTCGGCATCAGATTTTTTAGTATAGTGGACATCATTAGTAGCCACCAATGGAATGCCCGTTTCTGAACTAAGTCGGCATATTGATGGTAGAACTTTAAGCTCGTTCTGTAACCCATGATTCTGTACCTCTAGGAAGTAGTTTCCCCTACCGAAAATTTCTTGATATTTTAAGGCAACCTCTTTAGCTTTTTTGTAGTCATCGTTTAGAATGTTCCTCGATATTTCACCTACTACACACCCCGAAAGGCATATCAAACCGTTATGATACCTCTGCAAGAGTTCTAAATCCACACGAGGTTTACTATAAAACCCCTCTATGTTAGATAAGGATACTAACTTTATCAAGTTACTATACCCTTGATAGTTCTCACACAACAATATTAAATGGTATGGACTTTTGTCTAAAGCAAAATCTCTATCGTGACGACTTCTAGGAGCAACATACATTTCACAACCTATAATAGGTTTTATTCCTTGTTTCAATGCTTCATTGTAGAACTCAATAGCACCATACATACAACCGTGGTCGGTTATAGCTAAGGAAGTCTGACCTAACTTCTTAACATAAGATATCAACTCTTTAACTCTACAAGCACCATCTAGTAGACTATACTCTGTATGCACGTGTAGATGTGTAAACTGTTTTAAAACCTCCATAGTATATATACCTCCTCACTTACTTTAGATTTAATCATATGTGCCATCTTTAATACTTTGTGCTATAGCAGATATTTTCTGTAGACGCCTATTCAACCCCGAGCGACCTATAGGCTCTTGAAACTGTTCGCATAGTTCTCTTAAGGACATATCGGGATTTTCTAACCTAATATAAGCAGTTTCCACTAATACATCTGGTAGATTTTCAATACCTATAGTGCTATCTATATACTCAATATCGTCTACCTGTTTTTGAATAGCGTTCAAACTTCTAGTATAGTTAGCCTTTTCGCAGTTACTTCGCCTATTGATTCTATTCTGTAGTGATTTAAAAATCTTAACGTTCATAACTTCAAGCGTAGAGCTTTCTGCACCCATAAAGGTTAATATATCCTCTATATTTTCGCTACCTTTTACGTATACTATATAGAAGTTCTTGCGTTTAACCACCTTAAAGTTAAATCCAAGATTTTTCAATATAGTTAGTAAATCGTTAGCTAGAACTTCTTGCGATACGGAAAACTCTAAGTGATAATCTTTATTTGGATTACTAACACTACCACAGGTTAAGAACACTCCCGATATAAAAGACATCATGCTATTGTTGTCAATCTTAGTTAAGTCTATCTCACGAATAGGCTTGATGTTAAACTCTTTAACTATGATATTAACATCGTCATGACTAAACTTAAAGGTGTAGGATTTATTTCCATTCTGTAAAGGTCTTTCTAAGTAATTGAAGTCCACATTTTCAAAGACGTTCTTAAGTAAGTTAGGAAATATCAAAGCAAGGTGTAGACATTCAGTTCTAAAGGAAGTATCGCCATTGTAGGAGAATCTATGCGAGAATAATAACAGACCGTATAGACAAGCAGATTTCTTATCACGGTCTGTAAGTTTGGTGCATAGTTCTTTCTTTATTTGCATGGAAAAATTTTCATTCATGTTAAAAAAGTATGCTCCTTAATTATATTATTAATTATAATATATATATTACTTTTCAATATCTCTATGAGTAGTAATAACCTTGTAGTCTTTGTCTATTAAATGTTTACTAATCAGTTCAGTAAACGTAGCACTACGATGTTTTCCCCCAGTACAACCAAAGGCTATAACTAACTGGCTTTTACCCTCATGGATATACAAAGGTATTAAGAAGTCTAATAGGTCAGTAATCTTATCTAGTAACTGTTTAGATTGCTCAAAACTCATGACGTAGTTACGAACACACTCTTCAAGTCCCGTATGTTCTTTCAATTCGGGGATATAATAAGGATTAGGTAAACATCTAACATCAAAGATTAAGTCAGCTTCTGAAGTAGCACCGTACTTAAATCCAAAGGACATAACCTTAACTATCATACTATCAGATTGATGTGCTAAGAATATCTTAGCAAGCTGTTCTTTAAGTTGAGAGTTTGAAAGGTATGATGTATCTATATAGAAGTCACACATCTCACGAAGTTCGTTAAGCTGTTCACGTTCAAAAGCTATAGCCTTACTCAAGCAAGAATTAAATTGTAAATCTAGTGGGTGCTTACGTCTAGTTTCCTTGTAACGTTTAATAATAACCTCATTAGATGCCTCTAGGTATAGAATCTTAACGTTTATATCCATAGCAGAGAGTTCTTTGCAACTCTTAGCTATTTCAGAGAACATATCACCTGCACGAATATCTACGGCTATAGCGACCTTAGGATATTTCTCTTCAGAATCTACGCATATCTTACCAAACTTAGTTATTAACTTAGGAGGCATATTGTCTATGCAATAGAAACCAATATCCTCAAGGACGTTCATAGCATAAGATTTTCCTGCACCAGATAGTCCAGTAACTACTATAAACTGCATAAAGAGATACCACCTTTCGATTACTTTAAAATTTTAGGTTCTAACTCAAGGGTATAGCCAGTCTTTTCACGTACTATGCTAATCACCTCATCGGTAAGTTTAAGAATATCATTGCAAGTAGCGTTACCCTTATTTATGACAAAACCGCAATGTTTTTCGCTTATTTGAGCATCACCATAAGAGAAACCTCTTAGTCCGCACTCATCTATCAACTTAGATGCATAGTTACCTACAGGACGTTTAAAGGTACTTCCTGCACTAGGATATTCAAGAGGTTGCTTTTCGCTACGAGCTTTAATAAGTTCACACATCTTAGACTTAATAGTAGCATAGTCACCATGTGAACATTTTATTGTAACGGACGTTATTACACAACCTTGAAGGTCACAGAATATACTATGTCTATAGGAAAGTTGCATATCTTCAACCGATATAGACTTTAATACACCGTCTGGAGTAACATACTCAGCACTAGTAACCACATCTACCATTTCACCGCCATAAGCACCTGCGTTCATTAATAAAGCACCACCAATGCTCCCTGGGATACCATATGCAAACTCTAAACCCGTTAAACTCTCCTCTAAGGCTCTATTACAGACGTTCTGCAAAGATGCTCCCGAATAGGCTCTTAACTCTCCATTAGATAGCATTTCAATCTTAGAGAAGTTTTTTCCAAAGTGTAGAATAACGCCATCGAAACCATCATCTGGAACTATAACGTTGCTACCATTACCTAATATAGCATACTTAACATGGTTTTTGTTACAGAAAGATACTATCTCACAAACGGCATCTGCACTAGATACTTCAATGAACAACTTACAACTACCACCCACCTTAAAGGTAGTATGTTTTTTAAGAGATTCATCTACTGAACATATGCAACCTACTTGATTGCATAGCTGTATAAGTTTAGCAATATATGGCATAATCAAAAATCAATCCAATCTATAGTAGTGACCTACTCTCATACCATGTCAACGCATATGGTCGAGAGTTTCTCGATGAATACACCTAAATAGCATAGTGTAAATATCAACGAGCCAACCCCGTGAGTCTCACGGTTTTATTAGTTAATAGTTACTAACATCTAATTACATTTGGTCAATATCGTCAATATTCTTAAAGGTTTCGTTCTTTTCCATCTCAAGACCCAACTTATGTAGAAGTTCATGAGCAGCATTATACCCCATTTCTTTCTGTCTGTTGTTCATAGCAGCGACCTCTAATATTACTGCCAAATTTCTACCAGGTCTAACTGGAATAGTAACCGATGGAACACTAATACCTAATATGTTAGTATATTCAGTATCCACACCCATTCTATCATAAAGTTTTTCTGGATTCCACTGTTCAAGTTCAACGATTAAGTCTATCTGTTGGGACATTTTAACCGAGCCAATACCAAATAGTCTTCTAGCGTTTACTATACCTATTCCACGAAGTTCTAAGAAATGCCTAATATTATCAGGGGAACTGCCCATTAAGGTAGAGTTAGAGATTCTCTTAATCTCAACGGCATCGTCAGCTACTAACCTATGACCTCTTTTAACGAGTTCTATAGCAGTTTCCGACTTTCCTACGCCACTTTCACCCATTATCAATATACCTTCGCCATAGATTTCTATCAAAACACCATGACGTGTGATTCTAGGAGCTAAACTAGTGTTTAAGAAGGATATTAAACCCGCAATGAACGATGCAGTAGTATCCTTAGTTCTTAGTACTGTAATATCGTACTTTTTAGATAGTTCAAACATCTCATTGAAACAAGGTAGATTTCTAGTAACTATCAAAGCTGGGATTTTTTTCGAGAATAGAGTTTCTAACTTTAAGGTTCTTTCTTGTGGAGTTAGAGTTTCAAGGTAAGCATATTCCATATTTCCTATAACTTGAATACGTTCATGGTTAAAGTACTCATAGAAGCCCATCAATTGCAACCCTGGACGAGTAACGTCATTCTCATCTATTAATATAGATTCTGGGTCTACTGGTACGCTAGTCTTTTCCAAATCGAACTTTTGGATTATCTTGGCAAGAGAAACGTTGTATTTTTTCGCATTTTCAGACATTTAAAATCCTCCTTAAATGTATTATCTCTAAGATACTTCTACTTAGTATTATACACTATATAAGATTTTTTTTCAAGCCATATTTTCAAAATTAAAACGTCCAACACTAAAACTTTATGAAAGGATATCTTTTAAAGCCATGCGTTCAATATTAAAGTATCTCACTTGGAGATTAGTAACCATTGCCCTAGTAATACTAATACAACTTGCTCTATTAGTCATGCTGTTTACAGGTCTATGGAACTGTTCAATATACGTTCAAGCCATATTAAGGTTAATAAGTATAGCATTTGCCATAGCAGTCCTAAATAGCGATAGCAATCCTGCGTTCAAACTATCTTGGATTTTTTTAATCTTAATACTTCCACTAGGTTGGATATTATATATAACGTTTCATGGAACGTGTGCCTCTAAGAAAGAGGTTCTAAAGTATTCCGACTGTATAGACCTAACATCTAAGTATAACATTTTAGATGACATTGCCTTAGAAGAAGTAACTAAAGAAAGTCCAGAGTTTGCTAAGCTCTGTAAATACGTTCAAAACACTTCTCAAATGGGAGTCTTTAAAGATACCTATACTAAGTTCTATCCGTGTGGAGAGTACTTCTTTGTAGACTATGTAGAAAGTTTAAAGTCGGCTAAGAAGTATATCTTTTTAGAATACTTTATAATATCGCATGGAGTTATGTGGGATACCGTATTAGAAATCTTAAAAGATAAGGCTAATCATGGAGTTGAAGTACGTCTAATGTACGACGATATGGGTACTATAAGTTTAATAAAACGCCACTACGATGACTACTTAAACACTTTAGGCATAAAGACTGTAGTATTTAACAGAATAAAAGCTTTTCCTAACCCTAGCATAAACTTTCGTGACCACAGAAAGATGACTATAATAGACGGTACTATTGCATATACTGGGGGCTTAAACCTATCCGATGAGTATATAAATGAAAAGGAACGCTTTGGTTATTGGAAAGACAGTGCTATAAAGATTCAAGGCAACGGAGTAAAATCTATGGTATTGATGTACCTTCAACTTTGGAACTACTCCTCTTATGATGATAGAAACTCTAACCTAGAGAAGTACTTTTCAAATGAGGGTTGCAAAGCAGATGGCTATGTGCAATCATTCTACGATGACCCTTTTAGTAAGAGTTTAATATCGGAAAATGTATACATAGGAATCATAAACAATGCAAAAAACTATGTATATATATGTACTCCATACCTAATAATAGATAATGAGATGCTTATGGCTTTAAAGTTTGCATCTACTAGTGGTGTAGACGTTAGAATCATAACCCCTAGTATTCCCGATAAAAAAACGTGAACGAGGTTACACGCTCTAACTATGTGGAACTATTAAAGTCTGGAGTTAGAATCTTTGAATTTAAAGATGGCTTTATACATTCTAAGACTATAGTATCTGATGATGTATGTGCTATGGTGGGTACTGCCAACTTTGATTTTAGAAGTTTCTATATGCACTTTGAAAACAACATCTTAATGTATAACACTACAGCAGTTATGGAAGTTAAAGCCGACTGTGTAGACATTTTCAACAACGTATCCAATGAGATTAAATATCAAGATAGCATAAACATATCCATCATTCAAAAGATTACTAGGTTTATACTAAGGTTATTCTCCCCTATGATGTAATAAAATATGGAATAGACTCATCTTTCAGTAGATAAGTCTATTCCATACTATAATATTCAATAGATATTAAGGTTATTCGTAGATATATTCCTTATAGCCTAAGTCGGTCAATGCAGATATTACATCTTTTCGCTGTGATGCAGTTAAAGTATCCATATCTATAGATGGTATAATATCTAGGTCACCTGACATCTTTTGGAATAGTTCCATAGATAGCTTTACCTTATTATATGTGGATTGTGAACCTAACGATATTGAGTTACCATCATAAGAGAACGTAGTTGAAAGTTCATCTAACTTTATACTAGGCACTAATACTATATTTTGATTAAGTTCTTCAGCTTTTAAAGCTTCTACGTTGCCTTTTAGAGCATCGAAGAGTGAAAATTGAAACATTACAGTCTGTTCATTTGCGGAATTTTGTATTACATTAAGTACATCTAATAGGGCAGTATATCTATCTTCACTTTTAACTATATCGCCTATATAGTCTAAGTCTTTCTCTCTAAAGTTTGGAAATATTACATCGGTACAGATAATTCCCTCGATACCACCTTCAGTAAGTTCGGCCGATATTGCAGATAGATAATTTTTAGTATCATCTGCAAATGGAGATAGCCACGGTTTACCACCCTTTTCACCATAATCGTCCCACCAAGAGCCAGTACCGTCCTCAAATTGATATGCCGACTTTTTAAAGGTCTTTGGATACACATTGTCATATAGCACACTTATACTTGCATAAGGTTTCAAGCCCATATCTTTTACTATCTGAACCATAGTAGATAGGTCAAAAGATGATGCTACTACCCCCGCATTTCTAGCGGAATTTATCTGTGAATTGTAGTTCAACATACCTCCTTGAGCCTTTAAAGGTAGCACTACCGTATTATACGAACTATCTATACTTTCCAAAGCAGATTTTAAAGAGTCCTCGTCGGCAATATCCTCTTCGGAAAGATAGTATGCACTTAAGCTACTCTGCGAGGCATCGCTATTACTTCCACTTTGAGTTGCTGTAGTAGTACTTGAGCTATCCTCATCATTAGGGGCAGTAGTTACAGATGCATCATTTTGAATAGATACCACACCATCAGAACCGATAATATTACCATCTTTGTCGGTCTGCGTAGTACCTTGAGTATCTTCCGTAGTAGATTCCACAGTAGTAACCTCAGTAGTAGTAGATACTGTAGTGTCTATAGCATCTACCGATGGGTTTACCGTTTCCAAAGTAGTATTAGTATTCAAAGTAATGTTTCCATCTTCAACGTTGTTATTGGCACTAATAGAACCGTCATCACCCATAGAAGATAGCTTTCCAGCCAACTTATAGCCACCAATACTAACTCCAACTAATAGAGCCACCATAACTATAGCACCAGCCACTCTGCCTTTGTGGAGTTTTCGTTTATTGCGTCTGCTACCGTTGTTATACTGGTGATGTTGTATCTTAACGTCTTTATCGTTATTATTCATTGTATAGGCTTCCTTTCTAATAATTTTTACCAAAAGTTTTTTGAACTAAAATAAGAATACTGTATATAATGTAAGTATAGTATAACAAACATTTAAGAAAAAATCAACCATTATAAGTTTACAGATAGGATAATATATGTTACACAATCGTTAAATACATAACCTATGCGTAACTATTATGGAACATATTGGTTAAAGTTAGGCAAAAAGTCCTAAATTATACCCTATGCTACAAAGATGTAAATACTACATGGTATTAAGAGTACTCTTTTAAGATGTACTCAAGGATATCATCTTTAGCGATATCATCATCTACCTTAGAAGTAACTTCATGTAGGTAAGAGTTTTCTTTTTCAAAGAATTCTATGTATTCCATAGGCACATTTACTTCCTCAAATGGGCTATTAACTTCGTCATCATAAAGGTTAGGCTTATACGTTGGTAATTCACTTTTGCCAAAAGGCACATATATACTATCTTTAAAAAACATCATCAACACACTCCAAAAATATTTATAAAACTAAGTAATCGGGCAATAATAGTTAAGAATATCGCAGTATGCACAGGAGGGATACTATGTTAATAGAACAGTTAAGCGACATATCTGTTAAGTTTACGCTTTCGCAATCGGAGTTAAACGAATATAACCTAGACTTCAACTCTATTAGTAGGTATGATGCTAACACCCGTACAATGATATCGCACCTAATACTACTTGCAGAGAGTCAAGAAGGTATAGACGTACATTTTGGAAATTCTGAGGTGTACGTTGAAGCATTTTCTTGTAGCGATGGTAGGTGTATAGTATATATATCTTTAATTGAAAATCCACACCGATACTTAGTAGAACGTAGCAACTTCTTTCTATGTATGTCTGATAACCTTAATCACTTAATAAGACTATCTAAGCAGTTGGTAAAGTTCTCTTTAGATGATATAAACTCTAGTACGCTCTATCTACAAGATGATGTTTTTTTCTACTGATAGAATGTACTAAGAAATCCTTTGAAAAGATACTCTACTCGGTAATGGAGTTCTGCGAGTATACTACTAAGCGTCCAAACTCCGACATAATAGATGAACATTGGCACTGTTTAGCACAGCCAAACGCTCTACAAAGGCTTAGCCTTTTAAAGCCTTAACGGCATCTTTCATGCTAGGTTGTTTAAATAGATAACTTCCCGATACTAATACATCTGTACCAGCCTTACGCACTAGTTTAGATGTTTCTAAGTTTATACCACCATCTACTTCAATTAAAGTATGGTAGTTATTAGTATCTATAATATTACGCACTTGATTAACCTTGTCTAACGTTTCAAATATAAACCCTTGACCACCAAAACCAGGTTCAATGGTCATGATTAGCACCATATCTACTAAACCTATAAGGTCTTGTATAGCCAGTACTGGAGTATTTGGCTTAATAGATATTCCCGCCTTTTTACCACACTTATGAATCTTATCTATGGTATCTATAGGATTACTGTAGCTTTCATAGTGAAAAGTAATGTAGTCTGCACCACTGTTAGCGAAGTTTTCAACATACTTAATTGGATTAGATATCATTAGATGAACATCTTTAACTAGATTACTGTTTTTATGTATAGCTTTTAATACAGGACAACCAAAGGTTAAATTATCGACAAATACGCCGTCCATGACGTCAAAATGTATCCATTCAGCCCCAGAGGTTTCAATGTTGGAACATATCTCACGGATACATGAAAAATCTGCACTTAATACAGATACTGAAACTATTGTATTATCGTTCAAAGTATATAAATCCTCTTTTCTGTAGAATGTAGAGAAAAATAAATCCTCAATATATAATAACTCAAAATTCAGATTATGTCAACAGAAAAATGTCGTTAAAGGTTTATTAATACACACAAACGATATTATTTTGTAGTTGAAAAATGTTTATTTTGTGTTATAATAGTATAGTAACATTATAGGATTCTATAACTTCAATCAAATGAACCTATAAAAAGCGTCTATGGTTTTAGACGCTTTCCGTTAAGATGATTATTAATAGTATTTTATATGGATAACTTTTTTAGGTGGGTGATATCTTAGGTATGGAAGTACTGTTTATCTTTGCAAGTATACTGTTAGTAGTAGTATTGGTGAAGTGCATATATAACACAATGGAAAGGTCAGAAAGTGAAGAACCATCTGCACCTACTTTGGAAGATACCTTAATATCTCTTTTAGGATACTTTAAAGGACATATACATAAGTTTGCAATATATCCTGATAAGATGATAATATACTGCTTTAAGAACTCATCTAAAGATGACGTAACCGACTTTAACGAAATAAAGATACGTTATTGTGACATAGGGTTTAAGACTATCTCCGAAGATGATTGTACACAACTTCGAGAGAACGTAAACTCTGCAATGGATAGTAATTAATATATGCTGATTATGTAAATATGGAACGCTATAACTTACATATAAGCGTTCCAATATTAAAGGTTAGAATAATCTTTTGTAGCGTTTCATAAGCTTTTCAACGTCTTGATTGCGTCCTAATATTACTAGATGTTCATCGCCATTAAAGACGTACTCTGCAGTAGGTAGAGTAGTAATCTTGTTATCTTCTTTTATTGCCAATATATTGATACTATACTTCTTACGCACATCTATTTGAGATATACTTTTATGAACCCAGTTTTCTGCAACTGGGATTTCGTATATAGCAGTATCCTTAGAAAGTTCCACATAGTCAAATACATTGTCCATGCTGTTTCTAGCTGCTACTCTAAAGGAACTATCACGTTCGGGATATACTACATCGTCTGCACCATTACGGCGTAAGAACTTAGCATGGATATCACTTCCTGCCTTACTTATAACTTTCTTAGCACCTAAATCCTTTAATAGGCTTGTAACCTCCAAACTGCTTTGAAAGTTAGAACCAATGCACACAAAGCATACATCAAAGTTTCTAACTCCTAGAGTTTTTAAAGTTTCAACGTTAGTACAGTTACCAATTTTAGCACTAGTAACTAATGGCATAATGGCTTGAACTCGTTGTTCATCTATATCTACTGCCATAACTTCATCGTCCAATTCATGGAACTTTTCAGCTAGATGCCTACCAAATCTACCAAGACCGACTATCAAAAAAGATTTCATAAAAAATACTCCTTCATAATAATATTAACTAACCTATGTTTATTTTTTCCATAGGGTTCTGTGCCGATTGCAAACCACCATTGCCATTAGTAAATATTAAGGCAAAGGACAGACTTCCAACACGCCCTAAGAACATCAAGAATGCCACCGTAACCAACGATACGGTACTTAGACTTCTAGTAATGCCAGTAGTCATACCAACGGTATCTATTGCGGAAAATACTTCAAAGAGGACATCTTTTAGCGATAGTTCAGGTTGAACTCCACAGACTATAAGAGTACCCATTAAAGCCAACATGATGTTTATAGTCAATATAGAACTTGCACGTTTTAGGACATTATCCTCTAGGCGTCTGCCAAAGATGTTGATTCCATTATCGTTCCTTACACTACTAATCAATGATAGTATTATTACAGCTATGGTAGTAGTTTTAGTTCCACCTGCCGTAGAGCCAGAACTTCCCCCGACCACCATATACATTATGGTTAATAGTGTACTTGCCGATGTAATATCATTAGAAGATACCACTTCAAAACCTGCCGTCCTTGGAGTTACCACCGAAAATAGGCTACATAGAATCTTTTCAACAAATGGCATACCCTCTAATGTGTTGTGATTTTCAAATATCAAAAATAGTGGCATACCTATTATAGTCAACAGTATAGTTACAACTATAGATATCTTAGAGTGAAGTTTGTACTGTGTAAAGTGCCATCTGTTGGTTATAACATCGTCCCAAACGAAGAAACCTATAGAACCTATGGTTATTAAAGAACATATAGTAAGAACTATCAATGGGTCACTTCTGAACTCTGTAGATGCTAGTGAAGAGTATTCAGAGTATCTGCCCATTAGGTCGAAACCTGCGTTACAGAATGCCGATATCGATAAGAATATTGAGTTAAACACACCTGCACCTACACCCATTTTAGGTATAAATCTAATGGATAACAGTATCGCTCCAATAGACTCTACAATTGCAGTACCAAAGATAATCTTCTTAGTAAGCTTTACTATTCCACCGATATACATAGTATTTACGCTCTCTTGCAGTAGACTCCTTTCCTTAAGACCTATCCTTCTATTTGCCAACATGGATAGAAATGCTAGTATGGTAAGAAAGCCCAATCCGCCAATTTGTATTAGCAGTAGTATTACTATCTGTCCAAAGAGAGTCCATTGTAAATAGGTATCATATACTACCAAACCCGTAACACACGATGCAGATGTTGCAGTAAACAAAGCATCTATAAAACCTACCGACTGCCCATCTCTGCTAGATATAGGCAACATTAATAGTATAGTTCCAATAGATATTAATATACCAAAACCAAACGCTACTATCTTCGGATAACTTATACTCGATGGCTTTGCCAACCTTAAACTTTTTAAATCCAAATGTATTAACACCTTTCTAAATATTGTATTTTACATATACATTATAGCACAATATGATTAAAAATCAAGGGTTATATAACTATGTTTTAATACTTTGTGTAACGTCACACCTAGGAATAACCTTACAAACCTTTATAATTCGTGATATATTTCCTACTATATTACTCATATAGTACGATACTACTACGCCATAAAAATGAAGTAAAGGAACACATATTAAAAGTGTAGATATTCTAACTATGTACTCTGCTATGTAGTTTATAGAAGAAAATCCATGCTTTCCCAAACCCTTTAATATACTTTCAAGTACTATCTCAAGGTATATAAGCGGTACTATTGGAGATAACATTTTAACTATCTTGCCACTAAAAGAGGTGCTTCCTATCAACAAAGCTATATCATCGCCAAGAATAAACAATCCAATAGATACCATTATGGAAAATATCAAAGTTAATCTTATTGCTTTAAAGGATACTCTTCTAACCCTTGCATAGTTCCCCGATGCGTTACATCTGGCAACTTCGGGAACTATTATACACGAAAGACTACACAGTATTGAAGATGGAAAGAATACTATTGGTAGCACTATAGCCTCAAACATTCCATACAGTCCAAACGATTGTTCTGAAGAACTTCCGCACTGCTTTAATGTAATGGGTAGAAGTGCATCATTGCAAGTACTTAATATTAAAGGTATACTGCTATTTAAAGCTATTGGAATAGAACTTTTAATATACCTTTTAAATGAAGTATCCGTTATGGAATTAGTCTTTTTAATATTTCTAACTAAGGATATCATAAGAAATACTAATGAAGTACTTTCACTTACTAACATACTAATGGATAGGATTATAATTACATTAGTATGTAACATATACACCATAATGACCGTTAATACATTTCTAACGAAGAACTCTAAGCACCCTGACACCAACGGAATGGTAACACTTCTATGAGCGTGAAAATATCCCTTAATACTAGATGACATAGCAGTTATTACTAACGTAGATGCTATTATCTTGATGCCATTAGCATACTCTACATTGTCTAAAAGTGATTCACATAGCTTACTTGAGAACGTTACTATAAGTACGGTACTAATTATAGATAGTATTGCACTCCAAACTATAGAATACATTAAGATGGTATTTGGATTCCCTTTAGCCTTTCCACGCTCCTCTGAGATAAATCTATTGGCACACAGGAATGAGTTCCCATTGGATATAACTACTAACGTACTATAAAAAGACATCACTAATGATATTATGCCAACCATCTCTTCGCCAAGCTTTCTAGTCAAGAATATGTTCATTAATAGAGAAATTCCTTGTAGTATAAAATCTACAATGGTCATAAATATGGTATCTTTAGCAATAGAATGTTTCAAATAAAAATCCCCCCTTATGTAAAGTATATGGAATTTTCTTAACGTTAATGATACGTTTGTACCGAAAAAATATCCTACTATTTAGATGGGAAAAATATTTTTAATAACTTTTCGAATACTATTGACTAATACAATCAATTTGTGATATAATAAACATTGTTGAAAAAATATTCTATATCACCGAAAGGATTGAAACAAAAATGTCAGAAAGTAGAAATGAACTAAATAAAAACTTAGCTCAAATGCTAAAGGGTGGCGTAATAATGGACGTTACTACCGCTGAAGAAGCTAAGATTGCTGAAGATGCTGGTGCAGTTGCTGTTATGGCTCTTGAAAGAGTACCATCTGATATCCGTAAACAGGGTGGAGTGGCTAGAATGAGTGACCCTAAGATGATTAAAGAGATTAAAAACTCTGTATCTATACCAGTAATGGCAAAGGCTAGAATAGGTCATATAGTAGAGGCTCAGATACTAGAAAGTCTAGGCATAGACTATATAGACGAAAGCGAAGTATTAACTCCAGCTGATGATATGTTCCATATCAACAAGCATGATTTCAAAGTGCCATTTGTATGTGGTGCAAGAAATATAGGCGAGGCTCTACGTAGAATTGGCGAAGGTGCATCTATGATTAGAACTAAAGGCGAGGCTGGTACTGGTAACGTAGTAGAAGCCGTACGTCATATGCGTACTATGATGTCAGCTATTAATCAACTAAAAAATATGCCTAAGGAAGAATTAATGACTTTCGCTAAGGACAATGGTGCTCCTTATGATTTAGTATGCTATGTTGCTGAAAATGGAAAACTTCCTGTAGTAAACTTTGCAGCAGGTGGCATTGCTACTCCAGCCGATGCTGCTTTAATGATGCAACTAGGTAGTGAGGGCGTATTTGTAGGTTCTGGTATATTTAAATCATCTAATCCTAAGGTTATGGCTAGAGCCATAGTTAAGGCTACTGCTTACTACAACAACCCTGACATAATTGCAGAGGTTTCTGAGGGTATTGGTGAGGCTATGAAAGGTCTATCTATAGATGAAATTCCACCACAGTACAGATTAGCTGAAAGAGGTTGGTAATAGTGAGTAAAGTTGTTGGAGTACTTTCCTATCAAGGTTCAGTAATAGAACATATGAAAAGCCTATCTAAGATAGAGGGTATTACACCCATTGAAGTTAAAACTTTAGAGGGTATTAATACAGTGGACGCTCTAATAATTCCAGGTGGAGAAAGTACTACCATATCCAAACTATTAAAAATCTTCGGACTATTTGAACCACTAAAGAAACGTATCCAAGATGGTATGCCTATTTGGGGTACGTGTGCAGGTATGATATTACTTGCCAATGAAATAGTCGGTGAACAAGCTCATTTGGGTTGCATGGATATTAAAGTTAAGCGTAACGCATATGGCTCACAGTTAGACAGTTTTAGTTGCCATAAGACTATCTCTGAGTTTTCAGAAAATCCTTTACCTTTAGTATTCATTAGAGCTCCTTATATTGAAAGTGTTGGTAAAGACGTTCAAGTACTTTGTCAACTAGATGGTCACATAGTATGTGCTAGACAGAACAATATGTTAGTTACATCTTTTCACCCAGAGCTTACCGAAGATATTACTATCCATGAATATTTTTGCAATATGTAATGCATAATACTCGGATATTTTTATATCCGAGTATTTTTAACTACTAAGTATGCACTTAGAAAGAAGGTATCACAAGTATGAGAGCGGTAATTCAACGAGTTACAAACGCAAGTGTAATGGTAGATGGTAAAACTATCGGCAGAATTGAAAAGGGTTTATTAATACTACTAGGTGCAGGAACTAACGATTCAGAAAAGGACGCTAAAAAACTCGCAGATAAGATTCTAGGTTTAAGAATATTTTCCGATGAAAATGATAAGATTAATCTATCTTTAAAAGATGTTGACGGTGAAGTGTTAATAGTATCACAGTTTACCCTATATGCCGATTGCAGAAAGGGAAATCGACCAAATTTTATAAACGCTTGTGAACCTAACAAGGCAAACAGATTATATGAGTACTTTATAAGTCTTTTTGAAAGTAAGGTAAAGAACGTTCAAAAGGGTCAATTCGGTGCAGATATGAAAGTTCAACTTCTGAATGATGGCCCTTTTACTATATTTTTAGATTGTAATGGAGGAATAATATCATGATAGACGTTAAAGAGTTAGTATCTAAGATGACCTTAGAGGAAAAAGCTAGTATGTGTTCTGGTGGAGATTTTTGGCATACCAAATCGGTAGAACGTTTAGGAATCCCTAACGTTATGCTATCTGATGGCCCTCACGGACTTAGAAAACAAGATTTAAATGCCGACCACCTAGGTATAAACGTAAGTATCAAGGCAGTATGTTTTCCATCAGCGTGTGCTACTGCGTGTTCTTTCGATAAAGAGTTAATAGAAACTATGGGCAAGGCTTTAGGAAATGAATGTCTAGCCGAAGATGTAAGTACTATATTAGGCCCTGGTTGTAATATAAAACGTTCACCACTATGTGGTAGAAATTTCGAATACTTCTCTGAAGACCCTTACCTTGCTTCGAACATGGCGAAACATCATATATTAGGAGTTCAAAGCACTGGTATAGCCACATCACTAAAGCACTTCTTAGCGAATAATCAAGAGCATAGAAGAATGTCTACAAGTGCAAACATAGACGAACGCACTCTAAGAGAGATATATCTATGTGCTTTTGAAACTGCTATTAAAGAGGCTCAACCTAAGACGGTAATGTGTTCCTACAATAGAATCAATGGCACGTTTGCATCTGAGAATAAAAGGTATCTAACAGATATCTTAAGAGATGAATGGGGATTTAAAGGCTTAGTAGTCAGTGACTGGGGTGCTGTAAATAACCGTATAGATGCTTTAAAGGCTGGTTTAGATTTAGAAATGCCATCTAGTGGTGGTGTAAACGATAGATTAATCATTAAGGCAGTAAAAGATGGAAACCTATCCGAAGAGGTTCTAAACACTTCCGTTGAAAGAATACTAACCCTAATGTATCAATATTTAGAAAATCGCAATAAAGATGCTAAGTTCGATATGGATAGTGACCACGCTCTAGCTGAAAAGATTGCTCAAGAGTGTATAGTTCTACTAAAAAATGATGATAATATACTACCTCTACAAAAGGGTAAGAAGATTGCATACATTGGAAAGTTTGCAAAAGCTCCAAGGTATCAAGGTGGGGGAAGTTCGCATATTAATTCATATAAGGTATCTAATGCACTAGATAGTTCTAAAGACTTCGCAGAAATAACCTACGCTCAAGGTTACGATACAAACCAAGATGCAACTAATTTGGAACTACTTGCTGAGGCTATTGAAGTAGCCAAAGATTCAGATGTTGCTGTAATCTTTGCAGGTCTACCAGATACCTTTGAAAGTGAAGGCTTTGACCGCTCACATATGGATATGCCTAACTGTCAAAATCAGTTGATTGAAAAAGTGGCAGAGGTTCAACCTAATACAGTAGTAGTATTGCATAACGGTTCTGTTATAACTATGCCTTGGCTAGATAAGGTTAAAGGCGTAGTTGAAACGTATCTAACTGGACAAGGTTCAGGTAGTGCAGTATCTAAGATACTATTTGGTGAAGTAAATCCTAGTGGTAAATTGGCAGAAACTTTCCCTATTAAGCTACAAGATAATCCATCTTACCTAACAGGTTTCGGAGAGGGTGATGAAGTAAACTACTCTGAGGGCATATTCGTAGGATATCGCTACTACGATAAGAAAGATATGGACGTACTATTCCCATTTGGATACGGTTTAAGCTATACTACCTTTGAATACTCTAACCTACAGGTATCTAGTGAAAAGATAAAGGATATAGATACACTTACTGTAACCGTAGATATCACAAATACTGGCTCTATGGCTGGTAAGGAGATAGTTCAACTATATGTACAAGATGTTGAAAGTTCTGTAATTAGACCTATCAAGGAGCTAAAAGGCTTTGAGAAAGTATCTTTAGAACCTAATGAAACTAAGACTGTAACATTTACTCTAAACAAGAGGTCTTTTGCGTACTACAATGTGGATATAAAGGATTGGCACGTTGAGAGTGGAGAGTTTAGAATCTTAATAGGTAAATCTTCTAGGGACATAGTGTTGACTAAGAGTATATACGTTGAATCTAGTGTTGAGTTACCAAAGCATTATCATATGAACACTACCTACGGTGACCTTGTATGCGACCCAAATGCTAAAGATTTCTTAAAGAAGTTAAACAATCTGTACTTTTCAGAAATGGAAGGCGATATGGGTGAAGGCACTCAAGAGATGATGCTTCAAATGTTGAAATACAATCCACTAAGAGCATTTATAAGCTTTACCAATGGCAAGATATCTAGTAGCTTTATAGAGGAAAACCTTAAAGAATTAATGTAAACAGCAAGAATTCCTCTCACTTTTAAATAAAAAGACTGTAGACACTATCTAGATAGATAGTGTCTACATTAGCAAATACATTCTTATCAACTCACATATCTAGGCGAAAGCATAGATATATAAAAATTTATGTGTCTAATATAACATGGATTATAGTTCTTCTAAACCTAGTAGATACTTCTTAAGCAATAGTAGGTCATTAGACTTAACTTCACCATCTTGAGTAGTATCTGCACTTTCAAATTGAAGTTCAGTCAAATCTTCTAAACCTAGTAGATACTTCTTAAGTAATAGTAGGTCATTAGACTTAACTTCACCATCTAAAGTAACATCACCTATAATAATTTCTGGAAGAGGTTCAGCAGTAGTAGTAGTATCTGTAGTATCTTCAGTTGTGATGGTAGTATCTTCAGTAGTAATAGTAGTTTCATAAGTAGTGGTAGTAGTTTCGGTTGTAATGGTAGTATCTTCAGTAGTAACGGTAGTATCCTCAGTAGTGATAGTAGTTTCAGAGGTGGTAGTAGTTTCAGAGGTGGTAGTAGTATCCTCAGTAGTGGTAGTTTCTTCAGTGGTAGTAGTAGTTTCAGTAGGTGTAGGGGTTACACTGCCACTATACCAAGTACCGAATGTATAGGTTTCATCTATCTCACTGGCATTAGAGATAATAGTATCAAGATTTTCAGTTCCATCACCATACTTATCATAAAGACCAGCAATAGCCATAATGAAACAACCGTTGTAATCAAGAGCAGGTTCAGTACAAGAGTAACTGTCTGTGTTGTCATCATAAGAGCCATTAGCATCGGTAGGGCCACCCACTAAAGCACCGTATAGAGTGTATGTAGCAGTAGACTTATCAGGGTTAGCTGCTCTGTGGTGTATATGTACAGGATAGTTATCAGTATAGCCTAATAAGTAACTTCTACCCTGCGAATTGTTTCCTAATAGATAATCCATTTGACCTTTAGCATATTCATAATATTGGTCATTACTAGTAGCGTTAGCGTATTCCATAGCGTACATCTGCCAAGCACAATTATAACGAGATGCACCCCAACCGCCACCTACTGGATAGTATGCTTGACTATAGTTACTAACTTGATTATCCATTTCGAACTTAAGTTCGTTACTAAACGCACTGCCAAAGCCTAATTGAGATAGTAGAGTAGAATATCCACCCCAAACTTTGTCCCAAGAGTAAATCCAACAGTCATATTCACCGTTATATACGCCATTCTGTGGAGTTATTGGACTATAGCTATCGATTTCACCATTTGCTAGATGACACCATAGGTCACCCCAAGCGATATCATCATTTTGAGAGCCACTTGAATAGTATGAACCAATACCATCATAGTTAGCATTAACATACGTAGAGCCAAAACTCTGTAGAGCGTTAGCATACTTTAAGCATTCTTCAGCATATGAAGCATCTACTTCTTTAAGAGCCATGGAAACACTAGCTAAAGCAGCAGCCATCTGACAAGCGGCATCTGTAGAGTTGTTAGACTTAGTTGCCCAATAGGTAGGTCTATCCATAGTTTGAGTTTCTGGTGAAGACCATTCGTTGTGGTCTTGGTCGCCACCCACCATATAGCAGAAAGCTACAACTTCATCATTATCATCAAGATATGTAACTTTCATAAAGTAGTCGCACATTTCTTTTAGTATATCAAAAAGATGGTCTTTACAGCCCGTTTCCTCAAAAGCCTCTGGATATTGATTATATGCCCATGCTAAGTTAGTAGATGCAAATGCCATAGTCATAGAAAACTTTAAGTGGTCACCTGCATCATGATAACCCCCTGAAACGTCTACTGTATTAGAGCCACCGTTAGCATTCTTAATGAACTCTTTTTCAGTAGTACCTAAACCGTTAGCACTATCTAAAGATGCTTCACCATCATAGGTATGGCAATCTCCACGCCAAGTCAAGCAGTTGTCGTCCACCTCATCACCGCACTGTTGAGCATCAAAGAAGTATAACGATAATGCTAAAGCATCACCATAGTTTACAGTAGTTTCAGCAGATACAGTACTAGGGCTTATCACACTAGACGTTAGCAACATAGATGCACTCAATACACCTGCTGTTGCCCTTTTTAGATTTATATTCTTATTCATTTAGATAAACCTCCTAATTTTAGTAAAAAAAGTTATCAATTATCACTATAGATAAGTATACCATCTATCAAAGAATTTTGCAAGATGATTTTGAAAAGATTATCACAATATCCATTTAAAATCAACCAATTTTGTGCATTATCACAAAAAAAATCTAAGGCACTCATAATCCGAGTGCCTTAGAATGGTTTATAACTATAATAGGTATACTAATAGTATTATTCAACATCATCATCTGTAGAAGATTCAATATAAGCGAATACTGAAGACTCTACTGGCATAGATACAGTATTAATATTGTAATAATCATCACTGAAAGTTACAACCATATTATCATAGTAAGTATCAGCCAATTCCATGTATTGGTCATAGTATTCAGTAGTTTCACCAGTATTAATATCATTCATAATTAAAGATATTATATAAGTATTAACATACTCATCATCATCGGTTATAGGAATCCTCTTAATTATGTGATATCCATAGTCAGTTTCCACTAAGTCGCTAACTTCGTTATCACCTAGACTAAAGGCAGCATCTTCGAAAGCTTCCACCATAGTACCAGACCTAAAATAGTAGCCCACAACTGAGCCATCTTCTTCGACGGTTTCACCAGGGTCTTCGTTGTACTCAGCAATCATTTCTTCAAAGTCAGCACCATCTTTAATCTGTTGTAGAACTTCTTCAGCCTTAGCCTTTACGTCTGCCTTAGCCTCTTCGAGTAAAGCATCGTTACTAGCATTAATCTCTTCTATTTCCTCGTCTGTAGCGTCATCTGGAATAGCTTCAGTTTCAGCGGTCAAACCAGTAGTACTAAATAGTATATGTTGACAATGTACGTACTCTGGGAGCAAATTTTCTCTAAAATCTTCTTCATATAGTGAACGAACGACCTTTTCTTCAAGAGCCTGTCTAGTAATAGACTTTAAATATAGTTCTTTAGTACAGTATATACTAGTTAGATAGTCTTCAAAGGTATCATACTCAGCAGATTCGTCACTTTCATAAGAGGCTTTAGTTTCTTCATAGTCATCTTCAACGGCTTGAATCTCATCAGCAGTTAAAGATATATCGTTATCCTTAGCAATAAGTTCAACGCAATAGTTGTTTACTAAGAAGGTTATAACATAATCTTTTAATGCAGAGAGCCTTTCCATTTTGCTTTCCTCTACAGTCTGAGATACTGTATTACCATCTGAATCAGTACCTTCAGTAGCCTCACCGTCCCAATATGAGTCATCGCCACCACTCAAAGAGTACTTTAAGTTAAGGAAATAATATCTGTACTCTTCCACATCTATATCGTAGCCACCGACTGTCATAACCACGCCTTCGGTAATCTCATCGGTATAGTCAAGGTTATCTGGCTGAGATGGAGTCTTGTTGTCTTGCTCATCGGAATCGTCGGAGTCATCGGAATCAGTAGAATCAGTAGAATCATCATCATCGGAACTGTTATCTGTAGTAGACGCACTTGCGGAACTATCTCCTACGCTAGAGTCTTCATCGGTATTGTTACAACCTACCATAAAGGTGGACATTATGGATAATGCCATTATACCTGCTAAAATTTTTCTATAAAGTTTCATAGTTAAAAATCCTCATTTCAAAAAAAGTTTATAATTAGTATACCATAGAACATTATAACACAACACGAATCAAAGATTGTGACAATTTCATGAAATTTTTATAACTTTTTTTGCGTACTCATACAAAATGATAAATTTCAAAATTAATAGTTGATTTTTTTTGGGAATATGTTATAATAATCTATATAAGATATTCTATTAGTTAGAATTAAAATTTCACCATACGTATTTTAGGAGGGATTCTTTTTTGAAAAATTTAACCAAAAAATTAATAGCATCTGCTACTGCTTTGACCATATGTACATCTGTAATGAGTACACTACCAATGAGCATAGAGGCTACTGAAAGTACTGGCAAGTATAACTATGCCGAGGTTTTACAGAAATCTTTGTACTTCTATGAAGTTCAACAGTCGGGAGAACTTCCTGATTGGAATGAAGTTGAATGGCGTGGGGACTCTACTACCAACGATTACATAACTGGTGGTTGGTTCGATGCTGGTGACCACGTTAAATTTAATCTACCAATGTCATACTCTGCCACTATGATGGCTTGGGGTCTATATGCCTACGGTGATGGTGTCGAAGAGGCAGGACTTGGAGAAATGTACAGAAATAATCTTGATTTTGTTTTAGACTATCTTGCACGTTGTGACCTTGGCGATGAGGTAGTATATCAAATAGGAGATGGTGCTGCCGACCATAAATGGTGGGGTTCTGCTGAACTCATAGAACTTGAAATGGAGCGTCCTTATTATACTTGTAAGGCGTCATGTGTAACTGGTTCTATGGCAGCTGCATTAGCATCTGGAGCTTTAGCTCTCGGTGAAGATGATGAAAACTATGATTACTATATAGAACACGCTAAGAATCTATTTGAAATTGCCGATACTTACCGCTCAGATGATGATTACACTGAAGCGGCAGGCTATTATGACTCTTGGAGTGGTTTTTGGGATCAACTTTTTTGGGCTGCTAACTGGTTATATATGGCTACTGGTGAACAGGAATATCTCGATAAGGCTACATCTTACATACCTAATCTAAACACAATGAATCAATCTACAGAACTTTCATATACATGGGGTCAATGTTGGGATGATGTTATGCAAGGTGGTATGCTACTCTACGCTATGAATACTAACGATAGCACATATATCCAACGTGTAAATAAACATCTTGATACTTGGGCTGACGGTACAGACGATAAACAGACTACTGAAGGCGGTTTAGTCTGGATAAGCCAATGGGGTTCTCTACGTTATGCTACTACGGCAGGTTTTCTAGCGTCCGTTTGGTCTGACTACATCGCAGAGAGCGACCCAACCAACTCTGCTAAATATGAGGAGTTTGCAGAAAGACAGATTAACTACTGTTTAGGAGATAATCCTAATAACTTTAGCTATGTAATAGGTTTCGGCGATAACTATCCACAGAATCCACACCACAGAACCGCTCAAGGTGCTTGGGAAGATTTACAAAGTGCTTTAGGTACTTTCCGACATACCTTATATGGTGCATTAGTCGGTGGTCCAACGTCTGCCGATGATGATGCCTATGAGGACTCTGTAGATAACTATCAAGCTAATGAAGTTGCTACCGATTATAATGCAGGTTTTACTGCCCTACTATGTAAGATGGTATCTAAGTATGGTGGTGAAAAACTTGAAGATTTCCCACAATCTGAAAAGGATAATGACGAGTTTGAAGAACTATACATACAAGCGTGTTTAAATCAAGATAACGCTAACTTTACTGAATTAAAAGTATTAGCTACTAATCATACAGCATGGCCTGCTAGATATACTGAAGATATCTCTTACCGTTACTACTTTGACCTATCCGAATTAGAGGGCACTGAATACACTGTAGATGATATCACGGTTACTAAGGGTTACGATGAATGGTCTAATACCGAGATTTCCGACCCTATACATTATAAAGATAACATCTACTACGTAGAGATTCAATATGGAGAAGGTTCTGTAATTGCTCCAATAGGCAAGGAACAGGAATCCGCAGAGTTGCAGTTTAGAATCGCTATGCCAGATGCATCTAACGTTTGGGACGCTACTAATGATTATTCATATCAAGGTTTAACTAACGATACTCAAAACTTATATGCTACTCCATACATAACCATGTACTATGATGGCGTTTTAGTTTGGGGTACTGAACCTGATGGCACTACTGCTGATGATGTTACTACTACCACCGTTACTACTGCTGAACCTAATCAGTCGGATAGTACTACATCTTCTGAAACAATAGACTCTAACGTTACTACTACCACTGAAAATCCCAGTTCTGACACCACTACAGAAACTACTGTTAATACTGGCAGTAATCTTGATGGCGATATTCTACTCGGTGATGTTACTGTAGATGGTGAAGTTAAGTCTAATGACCTACTACTACTTAAGAAATATCTACTAGGTTTAAGCGACCTATCGGAACAAGCTTTAAAGAACGCAGATGTTACTGTAGATAATGAAGTTAAGTCTAACGATTTACTATCGATTAAGAAGTATCTGCTTGGTCTAATAGACGAGTTTTAAACTTAGTCAATAAAGGTGTCTAAGGTGTAACCTCAGAAGTTTTTTTAAGCAATACATTCCCCCACTTACATTGTTGAAGTGGAGGAATTTTTGCTGTTTACATTAAGTTTACAATAATATCTACGCAAGTATCGATACCTAAAGCGTTACTATTAAGTACTAGATGATAGTTTTCTCTATAGCCCCATCTTTTATCGGTATTAAACTCATAGAAACTACTTCTGCGACGGTCATTTTTACGGAGCATCTTTTCTGCTTCAGAGGATTTAAGACCATACTGTTCAATAGAACGATTAATTCTAGGTTGCATTTCAGAACATATAAAGATTTTTAAACAGTCTGGTCTGTTACCGAGTATAGCGTCACTGCACCTACCGACTACTACACAAGATTCTTCTTTTTTAGCAAACTCACGTATAAGTTTAGCTTCCTCAAAGAATACTTTATCTGCCATAGGCAAAACCCCGTTATCATAAAGACTTGGATTAGATGCTAATGATAGACTATATATAACACTACTAGCTATAGTTTCCTCAGCTTTCTGTGCTTGAACTAAAGATACTCCTAAGTTCTTAGCAGAAATTTCTAAGATATCTTGATTATGGAACGGTATACCTAACTTTTCTGCGACCTTTTGACCTATCTCTCTGCCCCCACTAGCGAACTGTCTATCTAAGGCTAAATACTTAAACTTTTTCATATAAAATAACACCTTCCTTTAATAATAATATTGTTTCAGCTCACGGTCGATAATTTAACGGAGTGACATATACACTTAGTATATGTAGATTAACTTCATATCAGTAAGGGATACCGATTTTTCCGCCCACTACTGCCGTTAAATATATGAATATTATACTATAATATTCCACATATTTCAAGAGTTTTATGAAAAATATTTATTTTTTTAGATAGATAATATTAGATGCAAAAAAACATCTAAAATCATATATCTATATAAGGTAAGAATACTATGTAACATATTCAATGATAACGCTTCTTGAACCCATCTGTAGATACCTCTTTTCTAGTAGCCATTTAGGATAAGCCACCCTGCCTATTAAAGTATCGTTAAAGTATATATAATCATCATCGTAACCTATTGCTACCATGCAGTGTTCGTTCTTCATGTATTGAAAGACCTCATTAGTATCTCCCAGATACCACTTTAAACCTTTCTCCGATGGCACTAAGTTTTGAGTTGCCCAAACTATTACAGGAACATCATTCTCAAGGTACTCTTGTATATCTTCAATGGATAGGTTATCATAAGCAGTAACGGTAAAATATTCCTCTAGTTGATAGTCTTTAAGAAGGCTATTAACGGCATTAGCTATAGTATCTTGATAGCAGCCTAACCCCGAATAACTTTTTGGATTTCCTATAAAGTACTCATTTGGGTGCATACTAGATAGAATCCTTTCATTATTACCTTTGTAACCTATAACTTTAAGTTCTGCTTGTGGTAGATAGTTATCAATGAAAGTATCTACAGAAACATCTATTCCATAGTACTGCAGTACCGATGTAGCACTCACACTTTCGCACCCTGTAGGATATTTAATAGTTTGATATATGTATGGAACGTCTATAACCTTAGATGTCATGTTATCATTTAACAATCCATAGGTATTATAGTCACTAGAACTGTATCTTTTAAGTACTGCATCTACTTTAAACTTTTTATCGAAGGTAAATAAATCTTCACTTTCATCAATAGACATACCTATACCTCCTATAGAATCGTTAGTTTCACCAATAGTCAAATACGCTTGACTATCATCTAAAGTGTTGGAATCTATGTTCAATAGTATTACTATGATGTTTATAATGATTACCGATATACTAAATATTATAATCTTAAAGTTTTCAAAATAGTTCATAGGAATAAAAATCTTTCTTAAGTATCTATGGTAGTAACGTAACAGAGCCTTTCTTTATCATCATGATAGTATATAAGCCAATCATAGTGCTTTGAAACTATAGTAAAATCGCCATTATTACCTAAAGGGACACCATAGAACAGCACCTTTACAACCTCGGATATCTCACCATCATACACCACAGAATAGTCCTCTTCACCACTACCCGATATTATTAAGTATACAGAGTTATCTTTATTAGGTGCGAACTTATATATATAACTTAAAAAATCTTCCCATGATAGTTCTCCACAAGTTACACCCTTAGATAGATAGTTCTTAAACCTATCGTCTAGCTTATCGTAGATGCAATTTAAAGACACCTTTACGTACTTAGAAATATCTACAAAGGAATAGAAAACATCATCGATAATATCCTTACTTTTTTCTTCCAACACCTTAACAAATCTATTTACATCTATAGAGAATTCTTTAACTACGTTTTCAACCTCATATTGAACATTAGTCTTTTCCGACATACTATCACCTCTAAAAGTTTAGTCAAACTAAATTTTAACCATCTAGCCATATCATTTTGTATTGAGTATATTTTAAACTCCTCTAGTGTTGATTTTATGTACAACGCTTGAGAGTTTTCAAAAAAGTTATATAGCAATATCTATTAATTATACTATACTAAACCTTAGTATATAGACCGTTAATCTCAACAGATGGGTCATCTACATCAATAACTATGCAACGTCTACCGTTGATATTACTAGTACGAACCTTTTGAACGCCCTCTTGTGAGATGTTTACAGTAACTTCAGGGGTAGATATTACCGTTTTAGTATCGACGATGTTAGTTGCAGTAAAGACATTTTTATCCATAGAAGTTTCATATACGGTATCTAAGGCAAGAAGTTTCTCATTATCCACACCTACTTCAAGCAATATATTTTTAAGTCTGTTCTTATCTATGGTAGTAGTTTCGGTATCGTTCTTGTTAAAGTCTATAATCTCTTTAATTTTATCGTTTATGGTAGTTATAACGTTGTAATTTAGGTCATCACCGACTACCGTCTTTAGTATACTCTGAAATTCTTCCTTTTCCGATTGTGCCGACATTACGAACTCGCAACCAAGAATATCCTCAATGATGGATAGGTTTGGTTTTTTAAAGGTTTTAGTATAGTACATAATAGAGTTTACATCTGGACTTCTGTCGCTAAAGGTTGGATATAAAAATCCATCATTAGCAGATTTTCCTACTACAAACTCAGTATTTACCTTCTTAAATAATTCATCTTGAGAGAATACAAGACCCATATCGCTAAGTTCAGCTTGACAGAATCCAGTCAACATAAAGTTGTAGTCAAGATTGTTATCCTCGTTGAAGTCGTCATTTTTATTCTTAACCTTAACGGTATATGTACAGTGTGCCGATAGTATCGCAAACGATGGAGTGTAATCTATGTTTTTAGCTACTCTGTTTACGAACCTATCGACTAATTCATCATCTTGAAACTTTTCCTTAACTAGATTGTATAATAATGGTTGAATGCCATCATCTTGGTACTGTTCAGTTGGTATTTGATATTCTACAAAAGACTTTCCTACACTTGTAGACAATACTTTCTTTAAAGTTTCTCTAATAACTTCTAATTCCTCAGATAACATTTCAGAGTATGGTCTAACTGTACATACTCTAACCTTTTTATCAGTATCTATAAAAGCAGTTAATACGCTATTTATAGTAAAGAATCCACTGTCATCGGATAGATTCTTTCTTAACTCAGATACTTCTTTTTTATTCATAATTAAAAATGCTCCTTAAAATAATTTTTTTGTCACCTATGTATTTCATAGATATGTGGGTTATAGTTAAAACAAAATCTCCTTGATATTATAACACATCAAAGGAGATTTTGCAAACACTAAAGAGGGATTTCCAAAAAACTTATAGATTTTCACCATTAGATTCAATTACTGATTTGTACCAATAACCACTATCTTTAATAGTTCTCTCTTGAGTTTGATAGTCTACATAGATTAAACCAAAACGTTTATCATATCCATCAGCCCACTCGAAGTTATCCATAACCGACCAATACATATAACCTATGATATCTATGCCACTCTCAGAGGCTTTCTTTAGGCTTCTAAGGTATCTAGTTAAGAAATCTATTCTGTTAGGGTCATGAACCTTGCCATCTAAAAAGATTCTATCATGACAAGCAGTGCCATTTTCAGTAATCAAGATAGGTAGTTTGTACCTATCATATAGGAACTTACAAGACCAATATAAGCAATCATCGTTAATAGGCCAACCCATTTGAGTTAATGGTTGTCCAGTAGTATATATATCGCATGGCATATGATATTCTTGTATAGAATCTTGATATACTATTCCCTCGGCTTGATAGATGTTTACACCATAGAAGTCTAAAGGTTGAGAGATTAGTTCCATATCTCCATCATGGATAGTAGGCATATCATTGCCTAAAACTTCATAAGCCTTTTTAGGATAGTCACCTAAGAATACAGGGTCACTCCACCAACTTAATGATAGTGTAAATCTATCTTTATCTAAGTCGAAAGTTTTTTCTCTAGCGATTTCAATTAATTTTTGGTCATCACTAGCAGGATTATAACTTGGCCCTATTGGAGCTAAACCTATCTTAACATTTTGTTTAGCGTGTTGTCTTAGAATCTTGACTGCCTTACCATGTGATAGTAATACATTGTGTGACATTTCAGCCAATTCTTTAGCAGAACATTTTCTAAAAGGAGCAAAGCTTCCCGTAGCGTGACCTAGACCTATGAACACTTGAGGTTCATTAAGAGTTATCCAATACTTAACCCTATCGGAGAAGTTATCTACTAGAACCTTAGTATACTCAGCGAACCAATCAGAGGAGTTTGGATTCAACCAACCACCTAACTTATATAGTTCCATAGGATAGTCCCAATGAAATATAGTTATTAAAGGCTCAATATCATTAGCGATAAGTTCATCTATTAGACTATTATAGAAGTCTATGCCTTTTTGATTAACCTCACCTATGCCATTTGGAAGTATTCTAGCCCAACTGATAGAGAATCTGTAATACTTAGCACCTATCTTTTTCATGTTAGCTACATCTTCTTTAAAACGGTGATAGTGGTCACAAGCGACGTTTCCATTTTCGTAGTGAGCAATAGCTTGATTCCCTTGACAGTAATAATCCCAAATATTCAAGCCTTTGCCATCTTCATTATATGCACCCTCAACTTGATATGATGCTGAGGCTACACCCCACATAAAATCTTTTTTTAAACTCATATAAAAGACCTCCTAAGAATATTGTATAAAAAATTCACAATCTTAATGATATTATTATATAATATTATCAAGAATAAGTCAACGTAAATATTAATCATCGAGTGTTACAATATTGACTTGTAATATTTTCCAAATGAGGTGATTCCTATTATAAAGAACTATCTATCCACTGGATTATACACCTATAGTATATTACAATATGACATATATATACTACTTAAAAGATACTATCCTATAGTTAGCTTAAAGACGTTAGGCATAACAGCAGATGGCAGAAGTATATACTGTTTAAAGCTAGGAAATCCTAAAGGTAGAAAAAGAATCTTAATAGATGCAGGTTGTCATGGTAGAGAGTACATGAACTCCATGTTGGTAATGCATCAACTAAGATTCTTTTTAGAAACATATCGACAAGATACTTTAAAAGACTATGAAATATACATCATACCTATGCTGAATCCCGATGGCGTTAGCATTAGTCAGTTTGGAGCGAAATCTATACACAACTTAGATGTACGAAATAGGGTTCAAGCTATATTAGATAAGAATGGCATACATCACAAATATTGGAAATCCAATGCTATGGGCGTAGATATCAATAGGAACTTTTCAACATCTTATTGGTACAACTTCAATGATACCACCTATGAACCATCATACAGATTTTTTAAAGGTTACTCTCCTACCTCTGAGGTTGAAACTGCAACACTTCAAAATGTATGTACCTCTATCGATGGTCTACAGACTGTGATATCTTACCATTCAAGCGGTGAAGAAATCTACTTTGATTATGGTCAAGTGGGTAGTTTAATGAACGATACACTTAAGATATTAAACATCTTACAAAGTACTACGGGATACTCTAAAGCAGAATCAAGCCTAAAAGGTGTGGGCTGTAGCGATTGGATTGTTCAAAAGTTAAAGATTCCTGCCTTTACCATAGAAACGGGTTTAAAAGATTGCCCTCTACACATAGATGAGTATGCTAAGGTTTGGCATGATAATAAAAATGTCATATCTAAACTACTACGCATCATTTAGATTATTTAAGTAATGGTAGACCGTATCTATCTGTGAACTTTCCTCTGCAAATTTGGATTATATCGTAAATCCAACCTATACCACATAGACCAACAGCACAAAGGTATAGTATGCCCGTTATTGCTTTTCCAACATAGAATCTATGTAGACCAAAATATCCTGTGAAGATTGCCAATATAAGTGCAACCCATTTACTTTTAACGCTAACAGCTCCATAGTAGTTGTTACCACCTTGTGCAGAAGCTACTGCTGTATTACTACTATGATTATCAACGTTGACTACTATGTTTGGCACTACGTAGTTTGGTGGTTGTTGCTCACCTTGTGCAGTTGCAACACCTTGATTAGTTTTCTGTTCTGATGGTACTGTTTGAAGTTGTTGGTCTGCCCCACATTTTGGACATAACATTGCACCATCATCAATTTGATTTCCACATTGCTTACAGTACATGAAAAAAGACCTCCTCTAAAGAATAAAATTTTGTAATATAAGTGTAACATTTTAGGAAAAATATGTCAATCCTCTTTTGGATAATATTACTATATATATATATATATATATATATATAACCATTATACTTTCTAATATAGCATTGTATTAAAAATCGGTGACATTAACAAGGTTGACACCTAAAAGGATAAGGTGTATAATTAACTAAAGAAAATTTTTAAATCGAAAGGACTTGAATACCCATGAACATAATGGAAAGCTCTCTATTAAAGCACAAAGAATGGAAAGGTAAGATAGAAGTAATCTCAAGAACGCCAATAAATAGCCGTGAGGAACTTTCAAACGCATATACCCCAGGGGTTGCACAGCCTTGTTTGGAGATTGAAAAGAATCCAGATTTAAGCTATGAACTCACTAGAAGACATAATCTAGTTGCAGTAATAACCGATGGTACTGCTGTACTAGGTTTAGGCGATATAGGGGCATTGGCATCTATGCCTGTTATGGAAGGAAAGTGTGCCTTATTTAAAGAGTTCGCAGATGTTGACGCTTTTCCTATCTGTATAAACTCTAAAGACGTTGATGAGATAGTTAGAACCGTTGAATTGATTTCTGGTAGCTTTGGCGGTATAAACCTTGAAGATATTTCCGCTCCTAGATGCTTTGAAATAGAAAAAAAGTTGAAAGAAAGGTTAGATATACCAGTATTCCATGATGACCAACATGGCACAGCTATAGTTACTAGTGCAGGTATGTTAAACGCATCTAAGGTTGCTAATAAACAGTTTAAAGATATGACACTAGTAATAAATGGTGCAGGTGCGGCAGGTTGTGCTATAGCTAAGCACTTTATAACTATGGGTATGGGCAACATAATAATGGTAGATATTAACGGTATCATCTGTGATGGTGATGAATTTACAAACCCATCACATTATGAAATGGCTAAGGTTACTAATAAATATCATAAAAAAGGCTCACTAGCTGACGCTATGGTAGGTGCTGATGCTTTCATTGGAGTATCTAAGCCAAACCTAGTTACTCAAGATATGATTAAATCTATGAACGATAAGCCAATAATATTTGCAATGGCAAATCCAACTCCTGAAATCATGCCTGATTTAGCTAAAGAATCGGGTGCTTTTATAGTAGGCACTGGTCGTTCTGATTTCCCTAATCAAGTGAATAACGTTATAGCTTTCCCCGGAATATTCAAGGGAGCATTAAAGATTCGTGCTACTGATATCAATGAGGAAATGAAGATGGCGGCATCGTATGCAATCGCAAACTGTGTCCCAGATAGTGAACTCTCTGTGGATAATATTCTACCTAACGCTTTCGACAGAAGTGTTGCTAATGCAGTCGCTGAGGCAGTTGCTGAAGCTGGTATTAAGTCGGGAGTTGCTAAGATTAATAATTAATCACTATTAGAAAGGAAATTTTAACTATGAAAACTATAACTTACACTCCAAAAGGAGTATGTTCAAGACAGATTACTATTGAATATGATGAGAATACTAACACTATTGAAAGTGTATCATTTGTAGGTGGTTGTAATGGAAATCTAAAAGGAATAGGCTCACTAGTTAAGGGCATGAAGATTGATGATGTTATCTCTAAGCTTGAGGGTACTCAATGTGGAATAAAAGGTACATCATGTCCAGACCAACTAGCTAAAGCTCTAAAAAGTATAGATTAATAATGATTAGCTTACTAACTCATATAGAAAGCACACCTTTAAGAGTGTGCTTTTGTATAATATTTTTAGCCTTAATATTTTTGTTTATTAGTCCAATGTTTTTAGGGGTTATAAATCTAGGGAACATAGTAGGAACGATAGTATCCATATTAGGATTTTTAATCTTTACATTCAATAACAGATTTACAATCATAATAGAAAAGATTAAAGAAAACTCTGTTGGAAAGGTTACAGTAAGCATAGTATCAATTTTGATAATTTTGTGTATGCTGTTAGCCGTAATAATATCGGTAGCTATGGTATATAAAATGAATAACTATCCTAGTGAACCTAGTAATATAATAGTGTTAGGTTGTAAAGTAAAGGGTACTCAACCCAGTTTAATGCTAAAGCGTCGCTTAGATACTGCATACGAATATTTAATAGAAAATCCTGAAACCATTGCAATAGTTTCAGGGGGACAAGGTTCAGATGAACAGATATCCGAGGCACAATGTATGAAAGAGTATCTAGTTAATAAAGGGATATCAGAAAGTAGGGTTATCATGGAAGATAAATCTACTAGTACCTATGAAAACTTTAAGTACTCAAAACAGATTCTTGAAGAACTCTCTTTACCTACAGATTCTATTACCGTAGTCACCGATGGATATCATCAGTTAAGGGCATCAATGATAGCCAAAAAACTAGACTTTAAAACCTATAGCATATCGGCTAATACATCGTGGTATTTAGTGCCAACGTATTTCGTTCGTGAATGGTTTGGAGTAACGTATCAATATGTATTTGGATAGAAAGATACTGCTTTTCATAGTTTGAAAAGCAGTATCTTTTTTAAGTATCTTCGTCACTAATAAACTTTTCAACGTTACTATTATATTTCGACTTTCTCTTTCTATACTTAACGCACTCAGTTAAAAGGTACTCTATTTGACCGTTTACAGAACGAAAATCATTCTCTGCCCATTCGGATAGTTCGGCATAAAGTTTTGCCGATAATCTTAAAGGAACTTGTTTCTTACTCTCTGCCAAAACATCACCTACTTACTAGACTATTATACCTTAAATATAGAAGAATGTCAAATTAATTTAATATATACTTCCACTATTTACTATAGGTTGAGCATCTTTATTACCACATAGTACAACCAACAGATTACTTACCATAACAGCTTTTCGTTCTTCGTCTAATTCACAAACTTGATTTTCTGAAAGTTTATCAAGAGCCATTTCTACCATACCCACTGCACCTTTAACTATCTTCTGTCTAGCATCTATGATAGCTGTAGCCTGTTGACGTTGTAGCATAGAAGAGGCTATTTCTGGTGCATATGCTAGATGAGTAATTCTAGCCTCGCATACTTCTATACCAGCGACTTCTACACGACCTTGAAGTTCTCTCTGTATCTCGTCGGCAATCTCTTGAGATGAACCTCTTAAAGATATAGTATCCTTTTCGTCAGTAACGTCATAAGGATACTTTCTAATAACGTCACGTAGTGCAGAATCTGCTTGAATGGATACGAACTCTTGAAAATTATCGACATTGAATACTGCCTTAGTGGTATTCTTAATCTTCCAAATTACTACTATTCCTACCTCAATAGGATTTCCCATTTCATCGTTTATCTTTTGCTTGTTGTTGTCTAAGGTCATAGCCTTTAAAGATATCTTCTTGCTACCAGTAGTATATGTAGTTTGACCTTCTTTAGAGGAAGTACCAGCTACCGCAGTTGGATTTACTGCACTACAGAACGGATTTACAAAGAATATACCCTCATTTTTTAGAGTTCCTATATACTTACCGAATAGGGTCAACACATATGCCTCATTTGGATTTAATACTTTAATACCAAGCCAAAAAATCCAACCGATACATAAGTATATACCACATATTACAACACCAACAAAGATACTATTTACTCCACAGATGATTAATCCCACTATTGCTAATATGTATAATAGTATAGTTAAAATTAATACTCCTAGACCATTTGTAGCTTTTAACTCTTTTTCTTCAACCATATTATCTTTTATACCCATAAAAATCCTCCTAAAAATGTTTACCAATCGATTGATTTATATTTGATATCTAAATGATATCATATTAATATTTAAATGTCAAGAGATTTTTGGAATTTTTCAAAAAAAAATCCACTAGATTAATTTCTAGTAGATTTTTATGAATATCAACAAATAGTATGATGTTTTCACTTATTTTTCAAACTTTCCAAATTTTCCATAAATAGTCTATTCTTGCTTAAACTATGTAGAATAAAGATTTCCGCTATCGATATTAGAACATATAATGGTATTCTAAGAAGTAATATTGGTATAGCATAATGATAGTATACATACAATCCAACCGATTTAACTATCACTGAACCTATTATATGTGCAGTACCAACGGACAGAATTAGTCTTAACTTTAGTGGATAATCTTTTTTCATGCAGTAGTTAGAAACCATTCCAGATATACCACCTACAAGTATAGCACCTATAGTTATTATCGGATTTATACTATATCCTACAACTAAGCAACCTACAATATCAGAAATACCTCCAACTACTATTGCCATTACGGGATTGAAAAATATCCCTGCTATTAAGATAGGAAGGTTTTCAAAACTAATTCTGAAAGCTCCCACCGTTAATGACAGTTGTTTTCCTAATACAATACTTAAGGCAATCAGTAAGGCTGAAACCACCATAGTACGTAGATTCCAAACGGGCGACTGTTTAATTAAACTTTTTTTATACATAAAAACCTCCTCTACTAATTTCATATACGTAAGCAAAGGAGATATAAAAAATCTTAATTTTGATTACTATATGAAGCGAGATGCGAAATTTAAATCGCAAACCATAAAGGTTTTTTGTTCGATTGACAACTCTCCGTTCAACCGACACTTAACGCTTAAATTTCTACTCTTCAATTAGTATTATATATTTTACTACTATAATTATACCAAAAATTTGTGACCTTGTCAATAATATAATACTATTTAAGCATACCTTTTTTAGTAGCATCATCTATTATGTCCCTAACGTACTCCCAGAGTTCTTTAGAACCGTCACATACATGAGCATTTCTTTCAAGAACTTGCTTACTAGATACCCCATGATTTATCCAAGATATTCCATCTTTACGATAGTTTAAAGTAATAGGTTGAATTCTATCCACGACGTTAGCAAACTTACTTTCAGGAGTTTGTTTGTCTTCAAACTCACACCAAAGCGAATAGAGTTCTTGTTGTTGGTCAGTAGGTAGCATACCAAATAGTCTTTGCGATGCTTTTTCCTCACGTTCTGCTTTAGTTTTGTTTCCCTCGATATCATAGCAATAGGTATCACCCGCATCTATTTCGACTATATCATGTATTAGAACCATCTTAATAACGTGTAGAACGTCTATAGGCTCGTTGCTGTACTCTGATAGTATCATGACTAACATAGCCAAATGCCAAGAGTGTTCGGCATCATTTTCAGCTCTATCCTCGTGTAGCACTAAGGTTTGACGATATATATTTTTCATCTTATCGATTTCTACTAAGAAATCTATCTGTTGTTTTAGTCTATCCTTCATGAAAATTCGCTCCTTAATTACATATTTATTCCAGCTACATATCCAGTTGAGAAAGCTATCTGTAGATTAAATCCTCCCGTATAGGCATCTACGTCTATAATCTCACCCGCAAAGAATAATCTCTGCACCAACTTAGATTCCATAGTCTTTGGATTAATCTCCTTAACGGATACTCCCCCACTAGTTATTATAGCCTCATTCAATGGACGGAAATCTTTAATCGTTATTGGGAAGTTTTTCATAATGTGAACCAACTTAGAACGCTGTTCTTTAGTAATCTGATTAACCTTAGTATCGAATCTAATTTCAGAGAGTTTTGCCACCACAGGGATAATCTTATTAGGTAGTAACTTATTTAAAGAATTGATAAAGGTCTTGTTTATATTTTCAGAAAAATCTCTTTGGATACGTCTATCAAGAGTTTCAACGTTCAGAGCGGGTTTTAGGTCTATATAGATTTTATATCTACCTTGTTGCATCTTAGATATGTGTGAACTAGCACTCAGAACTAATGGCCCTGATACTCCAAAGTGAGTGAATAGCATCTCTCCTAATTCAGAGTATATACACCTATTCCCATCGAATAGATTAAGTCGCACATTCTTTAACGATAGTCCCATCATATCGGAGCAATACTTTTCCTCGGCAACCATAGGTACTAGCGATGGTACTAACTTTGTGATAGTATGTCCTACCGATTGTGCAAACTTATAGCCATCACCAGTAGAACCAGTCCCCGTATAAGATTTTCCACCAGTAGCTATTAGTACGCTATCGGCTAAGTACGTATTACTGTTAGTTTTTACGCCTTTACATATGCCATCTTCAACCAATATTTCAATAGCATCTTCCTCTAGGATTTTTACATTTAACCTTTTTAGTTCTTTTTCAAGAGCCTTAGATACATCTATAGCCCTATCAGATACGGGAAAGACTCTATTGCCACGTTCTACTTTCAATGGAACGTTCAACTCTTTAAAGAAGTTCATAGTATCTTGTGAAGAGAACGTCGAGAATGCACTATACAAAAACTTAGGATTCCTTGGAACGTTTCGAATTAAATCCTCTTTAGAGCAATCATTAGTAACGTTACAACGCCCCTTACCCGTAATGTTTAGTTTTTTACCTATGTAGCCATTTTTTTCTATTATAGCCACTTTTTTACCCAATCTAGCAGAGATTATTCCAGCCATCGAACCAGAAGCACCACCACCTACAATAACAACATCTAACTTCAAGATACTACACCTCCTCAGATTTATCATATACACCATACTCGTCCCAAATCTTTTCTAAGGTTGCAAACGTTTGTGATAGTTCATCTTTCTTTATTATACTAATAGATACTAACAACGCATTTAATAAACTCAAAGGGCCTGCAAGAGAATCCACAAAGGAGTTCATATTATTCTTAGCAAGTAGCGTATACTTAGATACTTTAGCTATAGGAGATGTAAGACTATCGGTAATAGCTATAACGTTAGCATTTCTATCAGAAGAGTATTGTAAAGCATTTAAGGTTTGTGATGAATATCTAGGAAAACTTATTCCTATTATTACATCGTTACTATCTATCTTTAACACCTGTTGAAGAACCTCGGTAGTTCCCGAAGATTTAACGTTTATGACCTCATTTAACATTAAATTTAGATAGTAATGTAGGAATACTGCCAAAGGCTCGGCACTACGTGAACCTATAATGTAGACTTTTTTAGCAGAAGTAATAGTATCAACTATAGAGTAGAACTCATCTTTAGATACGTTTTCCATAGTAGAACGTATACTAGCGATATCTAAATTAGTAACACGTTGTAGAATGTCACCATCTTTAATTTTATCCTCAGCTAAATCCATGCGTTGAATGAATGTAAGTTTTCTCTTAGCAGTTTCAGAAAGTTCTTTTTGAAACTCAGGATATCCTTCAAAACCTAGTTCATATGCAAATCTAACTGCAGTACTCTCACTAACTCCAGCGGTTTCACCTAACTTAAGAGCGGTCATAAAACCTGCCTTGTCGTAGTTTTCAAGGATATAGTCAGCTATCTTCCTATGACCTTTAGACATACTTGGATACATATTCTTAATCTTAATAAATAACGGACAATCTCCGTAACCGTTCATAGTATAAACCCTCCTAATAATAATATAGATTAACTTTCCCAAAGGGTTCTTTGAAGTTTCAATATAGCCTCTCTGCGAAGTTTAGTCTGTTGAACATCTATAGTATAGAAACCATCTTTAGTGACTATAACGTCGCCCTCCTTACAATTGTGAGGAAGTTCCGACCTTTTAATTTCATAGTGATAGTTGTTATCCTCTAGGATAGCATATTCACCCTCAAACCTATCAATAATTAACATAAAATCCCTCCTTGATTAATCTTTACCTTTAAAGGTAAAAGTAATATCTGTACCGTTGGACGTTGCAACTATAGTGCCATCTATGTCGGTACGATAGATATCTATACCCTCAATAGCCTGTAGATTGTCCATAGTTTCTTCACTAGGGTGGTTGTACTGATTCCCCTCACCACACATAATTACTGCATACTCTGGCTTAACTGCATCTAAGAACTCTTTACTACTGGCTGTATTACTTCCATGATGTCCCACCTTTAAGACGTCTACATCTTCAAGTAGACCATTATTAAGCATCTCTTCTTCTGAAGTTTCTGAGGCATCACCAGTAAGTAAGAATGTATTTTCACCATGAGTTAATATAGTTACCACTGAATAATTATTTAGGTCGGAATAGTCACTTGAGTTTGGAGCTATAATCTCAAGGGTAGCATTTCCTAAGTCATATGAGTTTCCAACCTTAGCAGAAGTAACTTTCAAACCCTTGTCTGCTATAGCAGTTAGTAGATTTTCATATATCTTAGTAGTAGGAATGTCATCATCGTTGATGGTAGGTAGTATAACACTTTCTACATTGTAATCTGTAATTATGCTAGGTAAAGCACCTATATGGTCAGAGTGTGGGTGAGTGCCTATAACATAGTCAAGAGTATCTACACCGTTTTGATTTAAATATCCTTCTATGTATGATGCATTATCTTCCTCACCACCATCTATTAGTACGTTGTACCCATCGGATTGTATTAGTATACTATCGCCTTGACCTACATCTAAGAATGATACTATTACCTCATCATTAGATGTATCTTGAGAAACATCATCTGTAACGAATGCAACATCACAAGATGTTAAATATAGTATAGATGTAGCAAGTAATACAGCCATCTTGTTATGAATAGTTAATCTTCTATTCCAGTCCATTAAATTAAAGCACTTCCTTTATTGTATTAATATTATATCTATTCATTTTCGGTGTTTACATTAAGTTTTCTTTCTGTCCATTGAGCCTTAGTAATCAATATTTCTCTAGGTTTAGAGCCTCTAGCCTCACCTACTATACCCATCTCACAGATTTCGTCCATAATTCTACCCGCACGAGCATAACCTAATTTCAATCTACGTTGTAACATAGATGTAGATGCTAGATTATTCTCCATAATCAAATCTATAGCACGTTGAACGAGTTCTTCATCGGAGTTTGGAATAGGTTCATCACCGTTATAAGCACTAGTATTCTTTTTAGAGCCTTTATCTAAAGGTACAGCCTTTTCAATCTCTTCCATGATGTTTTCGCTGTAATCGGCTTCAAAGTCCTGCTTAATAAAGTTCACAGTATTTTCAATATCTTTAGGTGATACCCAACAGCCTTGAAGTCTAAGAGGTTTCTGCATACCTGTAGGAAAGTATAGCATATCACCATGACCGAGTAACTTTTCTGCCCCGTTGATATCTATAATAGTACGACTATCTATAGAGGACATTACCGACAAAGCTATTCTACTAGGAATATTAGCCTTAATCAAGCCAGTAATAATATCCACAGTAGGACGTTGTGTAGCAATGATTAAATGCATACCTGCGGCACGAGCCATTTGAGCTAATCTACATATAGCCTCTTCAACGTCACCTTTAGCGACCATCATTAAATCTGCAAGTTCATCTATAGCTATTACTATCTGAGGGAGTTTCTCACCCTCACCCGTTTCAGCAACCTTTTGATTGTATCCACCTAGGTCTTTAACCTTGTTATCTGCAAATAGTTGATATCTCTTTAACATCTCTTGAACTGCCCAGTTTAAAGCACCAGTAGCCTTTTTAGGGTCTGTAACCACTGGAATCAATAGGTGAGGTATACCTGCATAGTGTTGGAACTCAACTATTTTAGGGTCTATCAATATGAACTTAACCTCACTAGGTGATGCATTATACAAAATGCTCATAATTATAGAGTTAGTACACACAGACTTACCCGAACCCGTTGCACCTGCAATGATAACATGAGGCATCTTAGCAATATCACCAACTATTACATTACCTGCAATATCCTTACCTGCTACGAATGAAAGCTTACTCTTTTTCTTAGCAGATTTAAAAGCATCACTTTCAAGTAGTTCTCTAATAGATACTACATCGGTAGTCTTATTAGGAACTTCAACACCTATAGCAGACTTTCCAGGTATTGGAGCTTCCATTCTAACGCCCGAAGTAGCTAAGTTTAAAGCAATATCATCGGCAAGACCAGTAATCTTAGATACCTTAATACCCGATTGTGGTTGAACCTCATACCTAGTAACGGCAGGGCCTTTGCTTATTCCTATAATGGTAGCCTTGGCTTGAAAGCTTTCAAGAGTTTCTATCAACTTCTTAGCAGTAGTTTCAAGTTCATACTTAGATACATTAGATGTACCATCGTTTACAACTTTCTCTAAAAGTTCAGTAGATGGATACTTATATCTGTAAGGTTTAGATGGTCTTTTAGCATTATCGACCTTTTTAATATCATCTAGCTGTAGTTGGATATCCTCAGTAGGTTGAGGAACTTTTACAACATCGATAGTAGTGCTCTCTTCTTGTAGAGGAATATCTATGTTCATACTGTCATCTGATATAGGTTCAACATCTTGAAGGGAATCCTTTGGAGAGTTAAATAGTTGATTAAGTTCACTATCGAATGTAGAATCATATTGAGATGGTTCTTGAACGTCATCATCTTCATACTCAAAGAAAGTTTCATTGAACTTTTGTTTAACCTTTTCAACTGCCCTAGCTGCCAATTCAGAAAGAGGTATAGCCTTATCGGAAGTATCATCTTCTATGCCACTATTAGTAGACTGTTTTTCCTCTAGTAGTTGAGCTTTCTTGTTAGATTTTATCTTAGTAGGAATGTTTTTATTTACGCCCATATCCTCAGGGATAGTATCCTCATCAGAGCCAAGACTCAACTCATTAAAGGTATCTTTTAGCCATATGAACGGTGCTTTACAGATATCAAAAAGTTTAAGCAGTGAAACATTGCTTAAGAACATAGCAATTACTACAAGTGCTATAATCATAATTATTCTAGCACCAGACTTTCCAAAGGTCTTTAATAGAGAGAGTCCTATTATAGAGCCTATTACTCCGCCACCTCTTAAGTTTATGGAATCGTTGTATATGTACTTCAAAGTAGCCATAAGACTATTACCCTTTATCTCAGGGAAGAAGAATATTTGAAAGAATCCACTAAGTAGCATAATGCCTAAAGTACATTCGCAGAGCCTTCTAACTATGACGTTTTTTGGTTTGTTTTGAGCAAATAGTACGGCTAAGAATATAGCCACTGCTGGAACTACGAACGACGACAATCCAAAGATACCCCTAAAGACATCATGCATTACTGTCCAACCGTCTGTACCTTGTACTAAAGATATACACAACAACAACGTTCCCAAAGCAAATAACATTATAGCCCAAAATTGATTCCTCTGATTAACTTGACTCTGCGATGCCTTACCATTAGACTTACTCTTGCTACTAGATGTATTCTTTTTCCTTTTGCCGTCTTTACTCTTGCCATTATCCTTTTTATTATCTGCCATAGTTAGTTGAACCTCCCATCGATATATTATGTATCCTCAATCAATATAAGGGCGGATTTTACTATCCGCCCATAAGAGTAAAAAAATATGTAACTACTTTAAATATTCTAGTATACCCACACCAGTAATATACTCAATTATGCCACAGGTTATAACGCTTAATCCCAACACTAGAGTATATACTGCAAACACTTTAAACTTATTAGAATTTATTAGCATATCTACAAGTTTTATAGCCAATACACCAACTATAGCAGATACTATAAAACCTACCATAACTGGTACAATATCTATTTCTAAACCAACTTCCATAGCATCTTTAAGTTCCACTAAGCAACCTGCTAATATGGTAGGTATTCCTAATATAAATGAGTACTGTACAGCAGTTTCTCTCTTAAGACCTCTAAATAGACCACCACATATGGTAGAACCCGAACGTGACACTCCAGGGAATAACGCTCCTGCTTGGAATAGACCTATTATTAAAGCATCTTTTAGAGTAATCTCTCCTTCACCTTTAACTAACTTTTTATGTGGCATTCTGTCGGAACTAAACAGTATGAACGATGTATACAAGAACAGACAACCTAATATTATTAGATTCTCACCAGCCTTTTCAAACACGTCTTTAAGAGGATAGAACGGCACTAACAGTACTAAAGATACTATTAACATATATATCATGTTACGCTGTGGACTCCTAGTATCGGAATCTTTTAAAGTAAACTTTCCAGTAAAGATTTCCTTTATTATACACCCTAGTTCTTTAATAAGAGGAAGTATAGCGTCCCAAAAGGCTATAAGCACCGCCACCAACGTGCCTAAATGGAGTATTACCAACATAAAAGTAGCCTCATCGGTACTAGCTCCCGTAAGATGTGAGTATAGAGTTAAATGTCCTGAACTAGATACAGGCAAGAACTCCGTTAGACCTTGAATTACTGCTTGAACGATGGCATTAATAATATCATTCAACATACTTTGTAAAAACACCCTTTCTAAATGACTATATTAAATTTTAATCGGAATATCTTTCTTTAGAACTTTCTATCAAAGAGTATAGGCAGTCTAAGGCATCAGATATTCCACCAAGGCTATCTATAAGTCCCAACTCAACAGCAGACTTTCCATCTAATACTGTTCCAATATCCATAACCAATTCGTCTGTATTAAAAAGTAGACTCTTAAACTTTTGCATAGGCATATTGCTATTGTCACATACAAACTTAACTATTCTGTCTTGCATACTGTTTAGCCAATCCAAAGTTTGAGGCACTCCAAGAACCAATCCATTCACACGCACAGGGTGAATAGTCATAGTTGCAGATGGTACTATAAAAGATTTTTTAGTACACACTGCCAACGGAACACCTATAGAATGTCCTCCACCCAACACTAATGAAACGGTAGGAATCTTCATACTAGCTATTAATTCAGCTATACCAAGACCAGCTTCCACATCACCACCAGCAGTATTAAGGAGTATCAATAGACCCTTAATACTTCTATCCTGTTCTATGGCAGTAAGTAGAGGTATTAAATGTTCATACTTAGTAGTCTTATTATTAGATGGCAATAGGTAATGCCCCTCTATTTGACCTATTATATTAATACAACTAATTGGATACTTCGCATTGTTAGAAGGTATCTCTCCTATCCTTTCAAGAGTATTAACATCTTCAGCTTGAATACTTTCAACCTTAGTGGTATCATCATCTTCATTTTCAGTAGATGGTTGAAACTCAAAACTTTCATTCATAGTTAAAAATCCTTTCGCAAAAATATATCAACATCGATAGTAATAGTATATCACATAACCGATTAAAATATTCAAGCTATAGGAAAATAGAGTAGGTAACCGCTTAATACCTATTATATTTTACCATTGTAAGTACTAAAAGTCAAGATAATTTTACTAACAGAAAGTATCCAATTAGAGAGTTTATAGAAAATCGACCAAGACAAAAAGGAATTTACATTTAAGAATTAAGGAGTCTAAACTTAAATACAACCATATGAAAGCGATTATATACATCAGTAAGCACAAAAATATAGCCTTTAAAGTTTTAAGTAAACGTCGGAAACAACGACTTTGCCCTAAAAGAGATTCAATTTGCTCATATTCTGTTGCTCTTCTAATCTAATTCACTCCTTGTAGCTTTTATTTTATTATATCATATACTACCTATTTTGTCCACTCCCGTTAATTTTATCTATTAGTTCTTCCATTATATTTATGATATACTAAAAGAAACTTCTGAGTTTATAAAAAAATTAGTAGCATTCTAAATTGAGAGAATGCTACTCTTTTATATATTGTAATTTGATTTTTAAGATTTTAGATTAAATCAGCACTATATTTAAGCAAAGTCACATATCTATGTGATTTATAAACTATTCTATTTTATTTTTAAGTTCTTTAATCTTGTCACGGCAGTAAATAGCATATTCAAAATCCAATATATTCTGTGCTTGTTTCATTTCTTTTTCTAGTTGAGAGATACTTTTTAGAATATCCTCAGTAGATGGAGCATCTTGGCTAACGTTGTTAGTAATCTTTGGAATATCTCTAACAGATTTTATAATAGTTTTAGGCACTATTCCATGTTCCATATTGTACTGCAATTGGATATTTCTACGGCGATAGGTTTCTTTAATAGCAGATTCCATAGCAGAGGTAACGGTATCGGCATACATAATAACTCTGCCATTAGAATTTCTTGCAGTACGTCCAATGGTTTGAATCAAAGCAGTTTCGGAGCGTAGGAAACCTTGTTTATCGGCATCTAGGATAGCTACTAAGGTTACTTCAGGGATATCTAAGCCCTCACGCAGTAGATTAATTCCCACAAGTACATCGAACTCATTAGAACGGAACTCTCTTATAATTTCCATACGCTTAATGGTATCAGTTTCGTGATGCATATACTTAACACGAATATTGTAGCCTTCTAAGTATTCGGTTAAATCCTCAGCCATCTTTTTGGTTAAGGCGGTTATTAGAATTTTTTCACCTTTAGGAGTACGTATATTAATCTCAGATATTAAATCGTCCATTTGACCGTCTATAGGTTTAACATCTATTTCAGGGTCTAGTAGTCCAGTAGGTCTAATAATTTGCTCAGCAATCTGCTTAGAGTGTGACCTTTCAAAGTTGCTAGGTGTAGCCGATACAAATATAGTCTGATTCAACTTATCCAAGAATTCATTGAAGTTAAGAGGTCTGTTATCGTAAGCACTAGGGAGCCTAAAACCAAAATTGACTAGATTATCCTTTCTAGAGCGGTCACCAAAGTACATGGCATTAACTTGTGGTATTGTAACATGACTTTCATCTACTATTAGTAAGAAGTCTTTAGGGAAATGGTCTAGTAGAGTGTAAGGAGTACTTCCTTTAGGTCGTCTTGAGAGTACCCTTGAATAGTTTTCAATACCACTACAGAATCCTGTTTCAAGGAGCATTTCCATATCATAGTGAGTACGTTCTTCAATGCGTTGAGCCTCAATATGCTTGCCATGTGCTTTAAAGTACTCAATCCTTTCAGATAGTTCCTCATCTATATCCTTAATGGCAGTTTGTATATTCTCCCTAGATATAGCATAGTGTGTAGCAGGAAATATTATAGTGTGTTGCAACGTAGATATCACTTTACCCGTAAGATGGTCTATTTCACAGATTCTGTCTATCTCATCGCCAAAGAACTCTACTCGGATAGCTTTTTCATTGGACATTACTGGAAATACTTCCACGATATCACCACGTACACGAAACTTGTTACGTTTAAAGTCTATATCATTTCTTTCGTAGCGTATAGCCACTAATCTTTTAATAAGGTCATCACGGGATATATTTTGCCCTTGCCTTAAAGATATCATAGCCTCTTTGTACTCGTTAGGGTCGCCAAGTGAATATATACATGAAACACTAGCTACTACTATAACATCTTTTCGTTCTGCCAACGCACACGTTGCAGAATGTCTTAGCTTGTCTATCTCCTCATTGATTTGAGCATCTTTTTCGATAAACGTATCAGAGTTTGGAATGTATGCTTCAGGTCTGTAATAGTCATAGTAAGATACAAAATACTCCACAGCGTTGTTAGGAAAGAACTCTTTAAATTCTGAATATAGTTGACCTGCTAAAGTCTTATTGTGAGCCAATACTAGAGTAGGCTTATTAACATTTTCTATTATGTTTGCCATAGTAAAAGTCTTACCAGAGCCAGTAACTCCCAATAGAGTTTGAAAGTCATACCCATTATTAATGCCGTCTACTAGAGTCTTTATAGCTTGTGGTTGGTCACCAGATGGCTTATAGTTAGAAACCAACTTAAATCTATCCATATAATAACAACTCCTTAATGTTTAATCATAATATGTAGAATTTATATCTTTTAGATAGCCATTGCTAAACATAGATATTCCATTATTCTTAGATACTACTATATGGTCTATTAATGTTATACCAATAGATTTAAGTATTTTTATAGCTTTAAGAGTATTATATATATCACTATCAGATGGCAGACAATTACCATCGGGGTGATTATGCATAAGAATAATATCTCCCGAATTGTATTTTTCAGCTCTTTCTATAATCTTTTTAATATTAAGTATCACAACAGAATCATTATCCATAGTACAGATATCCTCACAAGATATATAGTTACAATCCTTATCAAGATATACTGCCTTAAGCACCTCGTTAGTTTCACCTATGTATTGATGTATAGCAAAGTTCAACGCATTATCTTTAAACTTAAAGCTTGGTATAAAGTCGTAATGTTTAAAGTATATTTTACATATTTGAGGTATCATTTTGATAAGGTTTGCAGAGCTTTCATTAACACCATCTACCTCTTGGAGCATTTCCATATCGGCATCAAATACCTTATTTAAGTCACCAAACTTGTATATAAGGTTATGAGCAATTTCATTGGTATTTTTTCTAGGAATGGAATAGAATAGTAAAAGTTCTAAAACTTCATGTTCTTCAAACGAGATAAAACCATGTTGTACAAACTTTTTTCTAAGTCTTTCCCTATGACCCTCATGATTTTTATCCATAAAATATATAATCCTTTCCACGTAAAATGTAATAATACATTAACATTATTATTCATTAAGTTTTGCCCATTCTTCAAATAGAGAGTCACATAGGTTTTTAATCTCATCTATACGAGAGCATTTTTCATTCATAAGTTCATAGTTAGAAAAGACTTCTTTAAGAGTAATCTCTTCTTCCAAAGTAGCTTGTTCACTTTGGAGAGTTTCCATTAAAGATTCAATATCCTTAATACGTTGACGTTTTTTAACCTCAAGAGTACGTTGTTCCTTAGATTTGTATGTTTTTATCTTACTATCCTTAGCCTTGTGTAGTTCGGCTAGACGTTTTTCTTCATCTTGAGCAACCCTTATAGCGTTTTCACGTTCAGATTTAAACTTAACGTAGTCATCGAAACCACCTGTAAAGTCTTTCACACCGTTGGCAGTAATCTCCATAGTTCTAGTAGATAGCTTATTTAAAAGGTATCTATCATGTGATACGAAAAGTATAGTACCAGTATAGTCACATAGAGCATCTTCTAGCACTTCTTTAACGAAGATATCTAAGTGGTTTGTAGGTTCATCTAGTATTAATACGTTGCCTTTTTCTAACATCATGATTGCAAAGCATACTTTAGCACGTTCGCCACCACTTATTACACCTATCTGTTTGAATACATTTTCTCCTGTGATTCTAACCTTACCTAAAAGACTTCTAACTTCAAGGTCGGACATAGTAGGATATCTATAATGAATCTCTTCCATTACCGTATTGGCTGGATTAAGGTTAGTACTTTCTTGTTCAAAGTACGATATCTTAACGTTGTTAGCCCAAGATATTCTTCCCTTATGTGGAATCTTTCCTTGAAGTACTTTCAATAATGTAGACTTTCCTATGCCATTATCTCCAATTATGGCAATCTTTTCGCCACGTTTAACCTCAAAAGATAGCGTATCTACTAAGGTTTTACGATTACTGCCACTGCCTACCGATATATCTATATTCTTAACCTTAAGTAGGTCAAATGGGGGTTCTATGCCATATTCAAAGCTAAGCTTAGAGTTTTTCTCATTGCCTAGAGGTTTTTCTATAATCTCCATTCTATCCAAAGCCTTAACTCTACTTTTAGCACTTTTAGAAGTAGATGCTCTAACTAGATTCTTAGCTACATAGTCTTGCATTTTAGAAATCTCTTTCTGTTGTTTTTCAAACTGTTTCCATTGTGTGTTTATGGCTTGTTTTTTTAGGATAGTATATGTTGAATAGTTTCCTTTATACCTAGTTAGTTTAGACCTTTCAATCTCGCATATGCTAGTACAGAGCTTATCCAAGAAGTATCTATCATGAGATACTATTAATAAAGCTCCCTTATAGTCCTTTAGATAATCTTCTAACCACATAACCGTTTTAAAGTCTAAATGGTTGGTAGGTTCATCTAGGATTAATAGTTTAGGCTGTTCAAGGAGCAGTTTAGCCAAAGCCAACCTAGTTTTTTCGCCACCACTAAATCCAGATATTGTTCTGTTGTAAGTATCTTCAGCGAAACCCATGCCATTAAGTATAGTTTTAATCTTAAAGTCACGATTATAACCATCGTTTACTTCATAGTACGTAGATATCTTAGAGTACTCTGCACTAAGCGATTCATCGATGTTTTCATTTTCAGACATATAGCGTTCCAACTGTTTCATACGGTCAAGAACCTTATCAAGATGTACGAACACACTTTTCATCTCTTGCATAACGGTACTAGACTTATCTAAGCCACTATGTTGTTGTAAATATCCTATACTTGAGTTATCAGTAATAGATATTTTAACGTCCTTTGAGTTGATTCTATCGGGGATTTCTTTTCCAGTGATAATTCTAAGCAAGGTAGTTTTTCCACAACCGTTTCTACCAATTAGACCGATTCTATCATGGTCTTCAATAGTAAGGTCAACACCATCTAAGATTATATTACCATTATATACCTTTGAGATGTTGTTTAAATCTAAAATCATGTGTATGGATATCCTCCTAAACTAAAATATTTTGCAATACTATGATTATATCACTTTTGTGACCTACTCTCACTGCCTATGCTACGCATAGAGTCGGAATTTCTCGTTCAATACATTCAATGGTGTAAGTATCAACGAGCCAACCGTTCTATTTAATTAATAATTAATAGTTAATAATTAATAAATCTCTATTCTAATTGCAATGATAATTATACTACAAACTTTCAAATTTGTCAATAATGGAAATGCATTTCATTTCCACATAAGAGTTAAGGAAATCTTATTGAGATTAGTTAAATTTTACAATTATGTAGAAGGCAGAACATCTATAATTGACGTTCTGCCTTATTAAAGAGGATATATATTTGGATAGCTTAATTACTTTACACGTTTAGCAAATATTACTATTCTCCAACCGTCTGTAGTATCGCAAGTTTGTAGGGTCAATATATCCTGTCCAAAGCTTGGAGTGATACCAGTATCATAGTAAGTATTTTCTTGAGTCAACTTTAGATGCTCATTGAAAGTATCTTCGTCCATAGATAGATACTTTTCGTTCCAATAGTTGAACTTAGTACCATTTGCACGACCATATATTGAACATACTGCATATATTTGATATAGTCTTTGATGGTCATCGGTACTAATCTCTATGTATTGATGTTCTTGCCAATAAGACTTGTTCTTATAGTTAGCTAGGCTAGAGAACATAGTATTATCGCTTAGGTTATGACCATATATTATTACGTTCTCGGTAACGTCTTGAGAGTCTAACTTACCCGAAAGAGAGCATCTATAGTCTAGTTCTATAGCACCCCTAGAGGATTCTGAACCGTTCCAGTTATGCTGTAGATAGTAGTTGTTATCTTCTACGGTAGGTTGCATTAGTGGATAGTCTATATATTTGTTATCTATATATATCCAACCCTTTAAATCGGAGTAGGAAGCGTTCCACTTATTAACTAAACTTTGGTTAGATACAAACTCATAGTTAGAATGCTCAATAAGGTCAATATCCCAATCGGATAGAGAGTCCATAATGGTACTATGTAAAGAATTTAGTAGGCTAATAACCTCTTTAGAGCTTAAATATCCGCCTTTAAAAGCGTTCTTTATATAGTTCTTGCAATAAGTTTCAATAGAACTGTAGTTCTTGTAAGTAGCAGACTTTATAGTATTTTCTAAGTTAGTATAGAAGTTTTTATTAAGTTCAATGTTCTTATTTTGAGTATCTGTAATGTTAGTAGCGTATCTAAATAGGTATAGTATGTCATTAGATTTTATTTCAGCGTCTATACAAATAGACTTTAGATACTCTTTTACAATACTTAAAGCCTCGTCAGGAGTTTCTGCATCGTTGTTATATAGGTAGTCATCTACTTTTGCTTGAATGGATAGTAACCTAGTTTCATATGGTAACTTAAATAGTATATCGTCACTAACTATCATGGTAGATGGGTTTAACGTAGTAGTAGGTAAATCTGTAATAGCTTGAGATATTACAGTATCTTGTGTCGTAGTTTCTGTAGACGTAGTAGTATCAATAGATGTTGTAACTTCAACAGTTGTTGTAACCTCTGATGTAGTATCAGTGGTAGTATCGTCAATGTTAGTAGTAGTTATGGTAGTAGTAGTATTCATAGGTGTGGTAGTAACAGTAGCACTAGCCGCAGCGTATGATATCTTTTTATTAGCCATAGCCATTACATTAGAAGTTTCGTCGGCATTACAAACCAATCCCGAAGAGAGCATAGTAACTACACATATAGCAGTAACTATAGCCTTCAAACTCTGTTTTATCACTTAAATACACGCTCCTAAAATAAATATTGGTGGATAATATTTCACCAGTCATTTCATTACAAAAATATGTTATATTATATTATATCACATTTGCACAGAATGTCAAGAGAAATTTCGTGAAAAATTATCTAATATTTTTGAAACCTTTTAGATATGTTAATTAATGCTAATAGCTATAGATAAATCCCACAAAGTTCAAAAACCTTGTGGGATTAGTTGTATTATAATATCTGTATACTACATCATAGCAGATAGTCTTTCATTGATAGCCTCTAGGAACTCCTTAGAGTTTACTTTCTTCTTATTTTCCAACTTTGATATTAGATATAAATCTCCAGTCATAACACCATCTTCAATAGTTTGTATGGTTGCTTTTTCAAGTTTATTAGCATAGTCAACTAGTTCAGAAATGTTATCAAGTTCACCACGTTTTCTTAAAGCACCACTCCAAGCAAAGATTGTAGCTACTGAGTTTGTAGATGTTTCTTCACCCTTTAGATATTTATAATAGTGTCTTTGTACCGTACCATGAGCAGCCTCATATTCATATATGCCATCTGGGGATACTAATACAGAGGTCATCATGGCTAGTGAACCGTATGCAGTAGATACCATATCTGACATAACATCGCCGTCGTAGTTCTTACAAGCCCAAATATATCCACCGTTGGAACGGATAACTCTAGCTACAGCATCATCTATTAGAGTGTAGAAGTATTCTATGCCGTTTGCTTCGTACTTTTCCTTATATTCAGTATCATAAACTTCTTGGAAGATATCCTTAAAGGTGTGGTCATACTTTTTAGATATAGTATCTTTAGTAGCGAACCAAACGTCTTGCTTTAAGTCTAAGCCGTAGTTCAAACAAGCACGAGCAAAACCTCTAATACTATCAGATTTATTGTGTAGACCTTGAATGATGCCATCACTGTCCTTAAAATCATAGATGGTTTCCTTAGTTTGAGTACCATCTGGATTAGTAACCAATAGTTCAGCCTTAGAACCTTTAGCAACTTTCATTTCAGTATTTTTGTATACATCACCATATGCATGACGTGCAATAGTGATTGGTTTAGTCCAAGTAGGAATATATGGAGTTACTCCCTTTACTAGGATAGGTGTTCTAAATACTGTACCATCTAATATAGCTCTAATAGTACCATTAGGTGACTTCCACATCTGAGTTAGATTGTATTCGCCCATTCTAGCTTGATTAGGTGTAATAGTAGCACATTTAACAGCTACACCATACTTTTTAGTAGCCTCGGCACTGTCGAAAGTTACCTTATCTTGAGTTTTTTCTCTGTACTCAAGACCTAAGTCATAGTATTCTGTTTTTAGGTCAACGTAAGGAGTGATTAATATATCCTTAATCCATTGCCAAAGAATACGTGTCATTTCGTCCCCGTCCATTTCTACTAAAGGAGTAGTCATTTTAATCTTGTCTGCCATAATAATAAACCTCCAAATATATATGTTAATTACTTTTTCATATTCTCACGAGTATAATCTAGTAAGCCACCTGCTAACATGATATCTTTAGTACGTCCAGAAAGTTCACATAGTACAGGGATTTCTTTACCAGTAGTCTTATTTATTACAGTTAATTCAGATACACCATCTTCAACCAATTTTCTAACGTTCTCTAAGGATAGAACATCTCCTTGTGAGATAGCGTCATAATCTTCCTCATTGACAAAGGTCAATGGTAAGATACCCGCATTGATTAGATTAGCTCTATGAATTCTAGCAAAAGATTTTACTAGCACTGCTTTAATTCCTAAATATAGTGGAGCTAATGCAGCGTGTTCTCTTGATGAGCCTTGTCCATAGTTAGAACCACCTACTATTATACTCTGTCCGAGTTCTTTTGCACGGGTTGGGAAAGTTTCATCGCATACGGTGAAGCAGTGTTGAGAGATTGCAGGTATATTTGAACGTAATGGAAGTATTTTAGCACCCGCAGGCATAATATGGTCTGTAGTTATGTTATCTTCGACCTTTAAAGATACTGGAGCTTCAATAGTATCAAGTAGTGGGGAAGTATTAGGATATGGTTTAATGTTTGGCCCTCTTAAGATTTCTATGTTGTCCATAGTTTCCTCAGGTTCAGGAAGTTCTATCATATTATCGTTGATAGTAAACTTTTCAGGGAGTATAAAGTTAGGCATTTCTCCGAGTTCTGTAGGGTCTGAGAATACTCCGTTAATAGCAGAGTACGCTGCAACTTCTGGAGATACTAAGTATATTTGACCATCTTTAGTTCCCGAACGTCCTAAGAAGTTTCTATTGAAAGTTCTTAAAGATATACCCTTAGAGTTTGGCGACTGTCCCATACCTATACATGGGCCACAAGCACTCTCAAGTATTCTAGCACCTGCATCGATAATATCGGAAAGTAGACCCATATCAGCCATCATCTTAAGAACCTGTTTAGAACCTGGAGCGATAGCTAAAGAAACTCCAGCATGAACCTTATTACCCTTTAGGATATGTGCAACCTTCATCATATCTAGTAGTGATGAGTTAGTACAAGAACCAATACATACTTGGTCTATCTTCATGCCTTTTAGTTCTGCAACTGACTTTATATTGTCTGGGGAATGTGGACATGCAGATAGTGGTTTTAATTCACTTAGATTTATGTCTACAACCTCATCATATACGGCATCATCGTCTGCGGATAGTGGTTGCCATACATCGCCACGTTGTTGAGCCTCTAGGAACTGTTTAGTAATTTCATCAGATGGGAATATTGAAGTAGTAGCACCTAATTCAGCACCCATATTTGTTATAGTAGCTCTTTCTGGTACAGATAGGGTTTTAACACCCTCGCCACAATACTCTATAACCTTACCAACACCACCCTTAACGGTTAATCTTCTAAGGACTTCAAGTATTACATCTTTAGCAGAAGTCCAAGAGTTTAACTTTCCAGTTAGGTTTACTTTAACCACTTGTGGACAAGTAATATAGTAAGCACCGCCACCCATAGCAACGGCTACATCAAGACCACCTGCACCTATAGCTATCATACCAATACCGCCACCCGTTGGAGTATGGCTATCTGAACCTATTAAAGTTTTACCAGGTATGCCAAATCTTTCAAGGTGTACTTGGTGACAGATACCATTTCCTGGACGTGAAAAGTATATGCCATGCTTTTTAGCCACACTACCTATAAATCTGTGGTCATCGGCATTTTCAAAACCACTCTGTAGAGTGTTATGGTCTATATAAGCAACTGAGCGTTCTGTTTTTACTCTAGGAACGCCAATAGCCTCAAATTCAAGATATGCCATAGTACCAGTAGCATCTTGAGTAAGAGTTTGGTCTATCTTTATGCCAATCTCTTGACCTTTAACCATTTCGCCATCTACAAGGTGAGCCTTGAGAATCTTTTCAGTAAGAGTTAAACCCATTAAAAATCAAATCCTTTCGTAAGTATGTGCCAATAGTTTCGGTACATACTTTTAATATACCTATATTTTATCGTAAAAAAGGAAAATTGTCAAGGTGTTATATGGTTTATATTAGGTGATTAACAGATAAATCTTAAGATTTTAAACGTTAGGCAATGGAAAGAGTATATATTTTTAAAAAGATACGTTTAAAAACTTATAAAAAAACTTCTGTTTAAAAAAGAAATCTTGCCCATATATTTATGACCGTTATAGAGAATGAGTTTTGTTAGTAAAATTAGAGAGTGGACAAAATAGAGAATAATATTTGCCATGACTTTTTTATAAAAAAAATCCCCCATAGATGTTATCCATGGGGATATATTAAAGCTGTCTATCGGATTCGAACCGACGACCTCTTCCTTACCAAGGAAGTGCTCTGCCTACTGAGCTAAGACAGCATCAATGCAACAATAATATGATAACACATATTAAAGAAAAAGTCAAGAGAAAATTTAATATTTTTTGAAAAAAAATAAAAAAATCAAGAAGTATGTAAGACGCATATTTCTAACCAAATATGTATTATGATAAGAATATACATCTTACAAAAGCAATCCACTCTCATAGCGTATGCTAACGCATAGATAAAAGCTTTTTACTCGATACACTATCCTATCAATAGCTATATGCGAATCTCTCTGTGAGGAACTGGAGTTGAAAACACTATTTGAGTAGAAGTATTACCAAAACCTTGTAGATGACCTATAAACATATCTAGTTCTTGAGTACTTGGAAATGCCACTTTTATAAGCATAGAGTAGTCACCCGTTACACAATTACACTCCAATACGTTCGGACAATCTCTAACGAAAGGATAGAATTCATCTTTCTGTTTAGCAGTCAGTTCCAAACTTATAAAGGCAGTAATGTGATATCCCAACTTTTGAATATCCAATGTGGTATTGTATCCAGTAATAATTCCTCGTTTTTCTAGCTTATCGATTCTTGAAGATACTGCTGGAGCAGATAGAAAGACCTTAGATGCCAACTGTTTTAAGGGATATCTAGCATTCTCCTGTAAAAGATTTATCAACATTGAATCTACTTTATCCATAAAAAAGACCTCCTAATATATTGAACGTACACACTTAGATTCATAATATATATATTTTAACTAATATATGCATAACAAAATAGGCATACCAGTCCATAATCTAAACCGATACGCCCCATTGCGTTAATTACATATTAATTATACTACACACTATATGAACAAATCATCACAAAACTGTTAATAAAGTATGTATTTTTTAATTTAAGAAAGTCAATCAGCCTTTTTAGAGGCATTAGAAAGAATTGATTTCGTCTTTCTTACACTTTCCAGACCATTCATCAATGCTTGTTCAGAAGACATTAAGTTTTTTAAGATAAGTTCATTGGTAACCTTCTTTAGGTCATCGGATTTATTTTGAGCATTATTAACTATATCGTTAGCCTTGTTTTGAGCCTTAGCAATTATAGTCTTAGCTTCTTTTATAGCTTCTTGTGTTATGTTATTCTCACTAATTAAGGTTTTAACTCTAGCATCGGTAGTCTGTAGTAGCGATTTAGAACGTTCCTCAGCGGTATTAATAATATCATTAGCCTTAGCATTAGCCTCAGCGACTATCTTATCCTTTTCATTGTCCACGTACCTAGCACGTTTAATCTCTTCAGGGAGATTCTTACGCATATCCTCAATTATGTCTTTAACCTTTTCGGCATCTATAAGGCTCTTATTAGCGAAAGGCATGGTCTTAGCGTTGTTCACAAGTTCTTCCAATTGATTGATACTTTCATCTATAGTTTTCATAATCATCACTCTTTCCAATCTATTTACTTTAACTAATACCTATATGATTTAAAATCAATTTTGGGTCAACCTTTTTGAAATATCATCTAATATTTCAGCAGGGACGAAACTGCTTATATCACCACCAAACATAGCTATCTGTTTAACGACGCTCGAACTAAGGTACATATTTTCCGATGCAGTAGGAATGAACACCGTTTCAGCATCTGGATAGAGTTTTCTGTTAGCTAAAGCCATTTGAAACTCATACTCAAAGTCACTAACAGCTCTAAGACCTTTAACTATAGCACAAGCGTTGACTCTTTGAACATAGTCAGCAAGTAGACCATCTAAGATGTCTATTACTACGTTATCCATATGACTAGTAACACGTTCTATCATAGTTATTCTTTCCACTGGTGAAAAGCTAGGTTTTTTAGTAGGGTTTACCGATACCAATACTATTACCTTATCGAACATCTTAGATGCACGTTTAAAGATATCCACATGGCCTAAGGTTACGGGGTCAAAACTTCCAGGGCATACTGCAATTCTTCTCATCATAGAATCTCCTCTAACCCGTAGGTATATAGAGTAACTTGAGTCTTACCATAGGAGTATTTTTTCTTTAGTATCAAATCCCCCACATTTTCGGGTAGATTTAAATGTTTCTCATGTTCGCAGACAACCTTAGCACCATAATTTAATCTATCTTGTAACATAGGTAGTACCTGCTGTATTATATCCTTAGAGTAAGGGGGGTCTAATATAACTATATCGAACTTTTGAGAGGTAGTAGCAATAAAATCTAAGCTGTCCATATTAAATATTTTAGCCTGTTTAGAAAAGCCAACGGTTTCTAAATTTTCTCTAGTACAGTCTATAGATGCCTTAGACTTATCCACAAAGAATACCAAGTTAGCACCTCTGCTTAAAGCTTCTATACCCATTTGACCACTTCCCGAAAATAGGTCTAACACAGTAGAGCCTTCTATTTCGAACTGAATGGCAGAATATATAGCTTCTTTCACCTTATCGGTAGTTGGACGTACGTCTAAGCCGTCAAGAGTCTTTAACTTTCTGCCTCTAGCAGAGCCTGTTATAATTCTCATAATAAAAATACCTCGTAATACTTATTTATTTCCACTCACACACCCTTGTGGAGTATAACTCTATAACACATTTTAACATTTGTACTAGGTACAAACTACATAACATAATTATTATATACTAAAATTTTTGATTTGTCCATAGTATATTATAAAGTATTTTGTGCTATTTCTCAAAATATTTTCTATAAATATTGCCTTTAATAAAAAAATAGAGTATAATAATATAGTATAGGCAATTTTTTAAATTTATTGAAAGAAGTGTTCGTATGGATATTCAACCTAATGATATTTTAACTATGAAGAAATCTCACCCTTGTGGTGAAAATAAGATGCTGGTATTACGCTCTGGTGCAGACTTCAGAGTTCGTTGCGTTAAATGTTCAAGGGAGTTTATTATTACACGTAATAGGTTAGAAAAGAACGTTAAGAACATTATTAAGCCTATATAATCTACATTGTGTAGTATAGATTAAAATTTTTATCTAAGGAGATTTATATGTTTGAGAAATTACAGTTAATGGAAGAACGCCTAAATGAATTGAATGAAAAACTATCCGACCCTAACGTTATTAGCGATACTAAACAGTATGCCGAGTTGATGCGTGAACATAAACAGTTGACTCCTATTATTGAAAAGTTTAAAGAGTACTGTTCCGCTAAGGATAGTTTTAATGAAGCTAAAGAACTCTTAGACGCTGGCGGTTTAGATGAGGAACTTAAGGAAATGGCTCAAATGGAGTTTAAAGAAAGCAAAGAAAGTATGGAAAACATAACTAACGAACTAAAGGTTATGTTACTACCTCATGACCCTAATGACGATAAGAACGTTATTATTGAAATTCGTGGTGGTGCAGGTGGCGAAGAAGCGTCATTGTTTGCAAATTCATTATATAGAATGTACACCATGTACGCTGAAAGTAAGGGTTGGAAACAAGAAGTATTAAGTGCTAATCCTACTGAATTAGGTGGCTTTAAAGAGATTAGTTTCTCTATTGAGGGTGAAGGAGCATACTCAAGATTGAAGTATGAAAGCGGTGTACACAGAGTTCAAAGAGTACCTGAAACCGAGAGCCAAGGTAGAATACACACATCTACTGTAACCGTAGCAGTTCTAGTAGAAGCAGACGAAGTAGAACTTGAAATTAATCCAACTGACTTAAAGATAGATGTTTTTCGTGCATCTGGTGCGGGTGGACAGCATATCAATAAGACGGAGTCTGCAGTTAGAATCACTCATTTACCTACTGGTGTAGTCGTAGAGTGTCAAGACGAACGTTCTCAATACAAGAATAAGGACAGAGCTATGAAAATCTTACGTTCAAGATTGTATGATAGTCTACTTGCCGAACAGAACGAAAAGATAGCCTCTGAAAGACGTTCTCAAGTAGGTACTGGCGATAGAAGTGAACGTATTAGAACCTACAACTATCCACAAGGCAGATTTACCGACCATAGGATTAACTTAACCATATACCAACTTGAAAGTATTCTTAATGGTAACCTCGATGAGGTATTTGACGCTTTAGCTACTGCTGACCAAGCACAAAAACTCGCTATGCAAGAAGGTGACTAACTTATGGATACTCTAATGTTATCCTCTAGTGAAAAAGACTTAATTAAGGCTAGTGAACTTTTAAAAAATGGTCAAGTAGTGGGAATACCTACAGAAACCGTATATGGTTTAGGTGCAGATGCTACCAATCCAAAGGCTGTTAGAGAAATCTTTAGGGCGAAAGGTCGCCCTATGGATAACCCTTTAATAGTACATATATCTAAAGTCGATGACGCTTTAAAGATAGCTAAAAATATCCCTCAAATATTCTTTGATTTGGCTGAAAAGTTTTGGAGTGGTGCTTTAACTATGATAGTCCCTAAAAAAGATATCATACCGTACGAAACTTCTGGTGGTTTGGATACTGTCGGCATTAGAATGCCATCTCACCCCATAGCTAAAAGGTTAATAGAACTCTCTGGAGTACCTATTTCAGCACCCTCGGCGAATACTTCAGGATATCCTAGTCCTACTACTGCTCAACACGTATTACACGATATGAACGGTAAAATATCTGCTATAGTAGATGGTGGTGAATGTTCTGTAGGTGTAGAAAGTACTGTAATCTGTTTCGATGATTCTAATACCGTTAGAATACTCCGTCCAGGGTATATAACTCCACAAGACCTACAGACCGTAGCTAAGAACGTCATCTTAGATAAGGGCATACTTTCCGAAGTCAACGCAGATGAAAGAGTATCTTCTCCAGGAATGAAATATAAACATTACTCTCCTACTGCCGATGTTAAAATCTTGGAGGGTAATCTAAATAGTTTCATAGAGTATGTATCTAAGCATAATCAAGATGGTGTATACTCACTAATATTTGAAAGCGATGTTAAAAACTTTCCATTTAAGTATTTAAGCTATGGCGATTCCGATTTGGAACACGCTCAACAGATATTCTCTAAGCTACGTGAATTAGATACCCTTAATGCCAAGGTTGTTTATGTCAGAAAACCTAATCTTGATGGAGTTGGTTTGGCAGTATATAATAGGCTTATTAGAGCCTCTGCTTTTGAAATTATAAAACTTTAGAAAAGGGAGTTAATCTATGGAAAAAAGAATTATTAATACTGAAAAATCTTTAATTGTGGGATTGACTGGTCAGACTGGTGCAGGTAAAACTACAGTATCTGAGATGTTTTTAGAAAATGGTTTTTATATCATAAATGCGGATTTAATCGCTAGAATGGTTATGGATAAGGATACTCCTTGTCTTAATGATGTAGTTTCTGCCTTTGGAAACGATATTCTAAATGAAAACGGCGAACTTAATCGTAGACGATTATCTGACATAATATTCAATGATAAAAATCAACTGGAAAGATTAAACTCTATAACCTATCCATATATTGTTGAGAAAATTCAAGTTATGATTAACAGTGCATTAACGTTCTGTTCTAACAAGATTCTAATAGATGCTCCTACCCTCTTTGAGAGTGGCTGTAACAAACTTTGCGATATAATAGTTTCTGTAGTATCTAATAGAGATTTAAGGCTTAGAAGAATAATCTCACGTGATAATATAACTAAGTCACAAGCTGAAAGTAGGATTAAATCTCAACTTAGTGAAGATTTCTTCCGTACCCACTCAGATTATATTATTGAAAACAATACATCTATACAAGATTTACAACTTAAATCTTTAGATGTAATATCTAAAATAGTATTGTAAATTTAAACTTAACACGCCCACATAGGGCGTGTTATATTTTTAAAAGTTGCAAGTTACCACCTTATAGAACGTTTCAAATTCCACGTGTTGACGATGTGCTATTAAATTTCTAGCATGACGGAGTGTTTTAATCATATTCCAATCGTAGAAATTATTTCTTATTTCACTAGTACCTTCGAGTTTTTTATTGCACATATCCACAAGTGTACCTAATTCCATATCCATAGGGGTATCTAGGTCTATAGACTGACATTCTTTAACCCTTGCCTTTTGAAAGTTCGCATATACTATATGATAATACTTTTTAATAAAGTTTAGTCTTTCCTTTTCTATTACAGGAAATAGTACTTGTTCTTGTGCTGACCATAATAAGTAATCAAACTCTCTTTTAGTCATTTGAAATATTCTAGCCTTGTCATTGGTATATACGTGATTACAAACGTTTTGAACGGTCTTTTCTGGATATCTAATAAGACCATAATAGTTTTCTATTAAGGCATCACATAATTCAATATCTAGGCACGATATACTAGAAGATATCTGTGAAACGTAAGTTTTAATAGTTTCAGGTTCATTTATATTTCTAACTCTGTGCATAGCGAACATTAATACATCGTAGTTAAATATATGGTCATTCCACGATATAACATCGGTGTTAGGACTATTGACAAACATTTTGTGAATGTACCCTATTTCCATACATAGTATAGTATTAACGTTAGTATAGTTTACTTTCTTTCGTTGAATCTCGCAAATGCTGTTTATCCATCGATTTTCTAAGCGTTCAGGAACGTTGTATAACCAAATAGTTCTATTGTTTAGAATACCTATATCTAAGATATATTCAATTATAGAGTTATTTTCATCATAGTTTAGTATCTGTTCTGGTGATGCATACTTTTTAAGTAACATAATGCCTAAGTTATCATTTTGAACGTTAGAGCAATCTATTCTATTAAAACTCATAGTATTTCTGTTAGGATTTAAATTTTTTATCTTATCCATAAAACTATCATGCCAAGGAATCTTTTGAGGTACGAACATTAGTATAGAATTCTTACTTTCCAGTGACTGCGTTATGCAGTTCATATATTCCGAAGCTCCAATAACGCCAGTCCACCACATTTCAGAGGAACTTCTCATATCAAGCCAAGCCTTCTTTCTTTAATATTTTAGTAGAGTAATCTAACATATCGAAAGCGAACTCTTTGCTACCGAAGTAGTACTTGTAGGCATTATGTGATAGGAAAAACTCATCATCGTTTACTCTATTAACCACTCCTAGTATATATAATAGGTCAATACCGTTTTGAATATCTTTTATATAGGCATCATCTAAGTCGAATATACTTAACACCTTAGATATATCTTCTATGGTAAAAGTATCTACGTTGGAATGTTCGTACAGATAGTATACTATGCCATACAACGTTGAAACTACTAAGTTATCATTTTCCGAATTGCCAATTACGGTCTTTAAGAACGTTGATAGTGTAGCATCTATGAAAGTATCATTACATAATGCCGAGTATATTACATCTTGTGTGAGTTCATAGTTAAAAGTATCATTAAATAGTTCAGGACGTTTAGATACTTCAGATAGTATCTGTTTAGATATGTCCCTAACCATCTTTGGACTTCCAAATGTAAGTGATGCTAACATGATTCTAGTATTTAAGTTGTTTATAGATATCTTAGAGGCGTTAAGGTAGTCATTAAACATATCTATAGTTTCATCGTAGGTTAAAGGCTTTAAAATATTGCAAGTGATTCCTAAGTCTTTAGCGTAGTCTATAAATCGTTGAGTAACCTCTGCCATCAAAATGAATCTAAACCTGTCCTTAAACTGCTTAGATAGTTTCCTAAGAATATACATAGGTACACTTTCAAGGGTAGTAATACACGATTCAATGAACATATCAGCATTATCTATAAGTAAATAAACTTTCTTATTAGAATGTTTGTTAATATATCTAGTCATAGAAGTTTCAAAGGTAGACCAATCATTAAATGCATTTATCTTAATCCCCAGCGTTTTACAAGCCTCTATAATAGATTGTAGATTAGACATATCATCGTTTAGGGCATCTATTTTAAGTACTATATTGTTGGCATTACCTCTTAAGGTATCTGATATAGTATCTAATATGAAAGTCTTACCGAAGTAAGGTCTACCGAGTAATAGACTACTTACTCCTTTATAAGTATATTCCTTAATGAAGTTACATCTAAAGTTAGTGGAGTACGAAATACTTCCAGATGCATTGCATAGACTACATACCTTTAAAGCTATCTTTCTAATGTTGCTAGGTATAGTAGTTAAGAACATTATAACGCATCTATCGGCAACTATTATCTTATTACCATTAGATTTCTTGTCCATTACCTCAAGAATATACTCTCTTTCACGCAGATTTAAAGCGTAATCCATAATAATAAAGGTATCCTCTGTAATATCTAAGGCATCTAAGCGACTCTTTGCCTGTGCGATGTTATATATTTGATTCAAAAATACAGTCTTTTCTGGAATCACATATAGTTGGCTATTAGATTTTTCATAGTTGGATAGTACCATTCTAAAGGTATGATTATCTATTTCTATAGCCCTTTCTATACTAAAACCAATATTAGTCAAGATATTATATACCACCTTAGTATCAGTCTGTCCCTTAGACCATGAACCTATTAACTCATCGGACTTAACATGGTCATATGAACCTGCAAATAGTTTCATTACTATAGGTCTAATAGTTTTGTTATAGAACTCATTCATAAAGATGTATCCATTAGGCGACCTTAAGTCATCGGCATAGTTATTGCAGAACTCAGTAAACTGTTTAAATATCTCATCGTACTGATTAACGTTAGAATCTTCTAATACTTTAGGGAACTCCTCACCGTTATGATACATACTCAATAGAGTATCTGCCATGCTATACATATCATCATTGATATACTCTACCATATTGGTATAGTAGTCACTGTCATAGCCTATAGAGTTTCCAACTTGATATATAGTATCATTTCTAGGGGCATAACTCTCTTTAGATACCTTTAAGGCATACTTTTCAAGGCATTCTAAGAAAGTGTTATAGAATCCAAAGTTGTTGAGTCCTGTTATAGCATCTTTTATGATACTTTCCACACTTAGTATGTTAAACATAACCTCTCGATTAGGTAAGCTTTCATTTAAGAAAAGTCTATCTATGCGACACTTAAAATCTTTAGATATACTTTCAACATCGCATTCAACTTTAGATGCCTCTTCTAGGTAAGGAATAAGTTCATCACTAAAGCCACCTATATCTTTTAGATACAATTCTATTAAGTTTACACTTCCAATATTTAACTTATTAACATGGCTCTTAATAGCATCTTTCCAAGAATTAACATATCTACACTTTTGGAGATGTTTTTTTATTCTCTCATCGATAGTAAAGCCATCTATGGAATCAACGTTAGCGTTTAGATATGGAATATACTCATTGTTTAATATAAAATAATCGGTCTTTAAGAGGTCGCAGTAGTAGTAGTTACTATTGAATACTTCACTGTTAAGGCAGGTATATATATACTCAAGAGTCTTTTTAAGGCACACCATACCTACCTTATCCATCTTAGAAGATTCATCACTATTAGAACTCTTACTCAAACTTTCTATACTTGTTTTAATGCACTTGTTTAGACTATCTTTTAAAGTTCTGTAGTGTTCAATGTTAGCTTCGTTGATGTAATTCATATCGAAGTTAGTAATCTTTTCCATGCACTGGAATAGAAACGTTAGTACATTAGTAAATTTTTTTATAAACGTAGTCTTGTAACATACATTGATATCATTTTCATTATGCTTACTGTTCACTAGTAGCTCGTGTAGATACGAAGATATCTTATCATTAAGCTGAACACCTGATAACATATGTCCGTCATCATCGGAGAATGGATAACAGTACTGTTTTATCTGTCCCAAGACTTTAAAGTTACCTAGTGAAAGTTCCTTAATTAGATAGTAAACGTGTCCACCACTGCATGAGAATAGCCCTTTAGTTACAGATATCATACCCTTGTGAGTCCAAATGCTAGTTATCTGTTCGCAGTATGTAAGCATTTGATTAGCTTGTTGCCTTATATTAAATACTATCTCGTTTTTCTTATCGAAGATTCTAACTCCCAAAATGTAATCCACATTGTAACCCACATCTTCAAATATGGATAATATTCCGTTAAAACCTTCTATCTTAGAGGTTATAGAGATATCCATGCTTTGTACCAATGAGTTCATATATGACATATAGTTGTAACATTCATTAGACTTATTCTTACTGATAAACATCTCTCTAAGTAATATAGATATTTGTAACCATGAATGTAATGGTTCTATGGTATTGTTTAAGAATACGTTAGAGTAATCATACTGTACGCATGGGTCACCTACAGATAATCCATACTCATAGTATAGTGTTTCCATGCTCTTAGATACCTTAGAGTACTCTCTAAACAGTAGTGATGCACAAGCGAACTGTCCATCTATAATGTAGTCGCATATGGTATTAAGTGCTACTTCTTCGTTAAAAGTATCCTCGTTGTGTGTAAGACTTTGATTGCTATCGATGTACTTATCACTATCGTTAATAGATTTTAATATTCTTTCATACAGATTTAATTTTACTTCTTCTTCGGGAATATCTTCTTGATATTCTTCTGTAGATTCTACATCTTCAGATACTTCTTCTTCGGAAATATCTTCTTGATATTCTTCTGTAGATTCTACATCTTCAGATACTTCTTCTTCGGAAATATCTTCTTGATATTCTTCTGTAGATTCCACATCTTCAGATACTTCTTCTTCGGAAATATCTTCTTGATATTCTTCTGTAGAAATTAGTTGCTCTTGAGATTTCTGTGTAGTATTTTTAACTTCAATGTAAGGACATTTCCAACTAGAATCATATTCAATGTTATTTCCAGAAATTATATTATAGAATAGCACTGCACCAAAGGTATTATTTAACATTTCAGCGTATTGAGTTAAATCAGTTAAGTTTTTAGTTATATATTGAATAGCTATCTTGTAAGGTTGTAGCTGTTTAACTATTTCATCTACGTTTACGAACTCATTCAACATAGAATTAATTATACTTTGTAGTATTTCTCTGTGGTCTTGCAGTCGGCTATCGGTGACTACATTTTTAGATTGTATCTTTAAAAATTCATAAGCATAGTATAGTACTTCATTCAAAATATCGAGTGAACGTTTTTGATGTTTTTCAACATCGGAAGTTAAATCATTTATGGAAGTATATTCAACGTTCGGCAATATTCTACTACATTTTTCCAAACAAAGTTCTTTAATCAAAGTATAGTTTCTGAGCAAATCTATGAGTTGGTCTATTTCATTTTCGGAAATAATTTCCAAATTATCACATTTATTTTGAATATTAATTAGTGTACCATTTAACAAGTTAGATTGCTGTTGCAAACTTTCTAATATAGAATTAATATCTTCATATATACATTTAGGGGCATAGTTTAGGATATCCATATAAAAAAATCACTCACTTTCAAATAATATTTTCAACCTCTCGGCGGATAAGTTCAGCTACGTTCAGATAGTAATTTCTACTCTCATCGGAGGTTACACATTCACTATGATACTTCATAGCGTTCATAATATATTTTTTTAAGACGTTCTGTGTTATATCATACTCTGGAAATTCACCATGCTTATCCAAAACATCTTTAATAATCTTACTAAAAGATAGGTACTCATCTCTCTTTCTCTGTGGAGTAAACTGCATACTATGGTTTAGATAGAAATCTATATCACTTCTAGCTTGTTTCGGAGTTCCCATGAAAGTATTATCTTGAATGTATATACTTTTTATGTAATGCGATACTTCAACATTATTTATAAGCTTTAGAACCTTCTTAGATATAGTTTCTCGATTTATATTCTTACCAAACTCATTGATAAACCGTTCATAATTTTCTGTAGTAGATATATCCACACACTGAAATATTCCACTTGGATTAAACTTAAACATAGGCATATTATCCATATCTTTAAAAGAGTTCTCTTTATTAGATTTTTTAGTTTCTAGTTTAATGGTAGGAGTTTCATTAATCTTAGCAGTACCTTTCTTAGCTAAATCTTTTTTAACCTTACCACATTGAGTTTGTACGTTAGAAAAATACTTCATATAGTTGTCAGTAACAGTATCATGTTTATTTATATTAGAGTTTAAATTTAAACCCATCTTACACATAGAATGAGCTTCATCATACATTTGAAAGTGTAATAGATTTTGAATGTGTATCTTAATCAAATCCATACATTGAATAATAGGTTCATTCCAATGCCAAGACTTTCTTTCGTAGGTGTAAAGGCTATTACATAGTAGATTTAAACTTTCATATATTGTAGTATTTTCAGCCTTAGTGGATATCAACATTTTAGACCTTGCATAGTACTTAAAAAATTCACTTTCAAAGACATCTTTTTCAAAGAACTCATCTATTATGGATAGCATCTTAACTTGGTCGGTATTTTGATACATATTGTATATAGATTTAAATGCAGAATATCTTTGCTTAGAATTTTCAGCAATCTGTATAGCTTCTCTGTAGGAACTTTCAGCATTTTGAAAATCGTTTTGTTTTTTAAAAGTTTCGGCTTTATTTATTAAGTCATCGAATGATATTACTATAGTTTTCTGTTCATGTATGGTAGATAGTAAGAAATCTTTTACTTGAATACATACCGTTTGAAAATTTTCTTTAGATAAAAATTCTTTGCTCTTTAGGAATTTAAGTTTAATGTTCTTAATACTAGCTATTTTAATGATGCAATAGTAGAAATCTTCAAACTTTTGATTTTTTTTAAAAGGCATAGAATACATAATTTCTATCAATGATACTATACTAGAAAAATCATCTATTTCAGAGCAACATTCTATTACGAACCTAAATATAGCATAGTCTATGTATAGATTATCTTTTTCACGACATTCATACTCAAGTTCTTTCTTAGCGATATTAAAAGCAGTCTTTTTATCTTCAAAGTCATTATACTCTTCATACTTTTTTATAATAACGTAGAAAGCATCTAAGAAGTTGCTATCTTTAAGGAAATATGTCTTAGCGTTCTTGTACTCTTTGTCATGTAGACAAAGAAAGCCCATAAATGAATTAATTATAGGCGTATCGCTTTTATACTTTTTATATAGCGTAACGGTATCAGATTTTACACTACTTAGATATTCCGAACCTGCAAAGATTTCACCTTGGCTTTGATGGTATAGAAACATATCGTAACAAGATTTTAAATCCTTATATAGTGAAGTATTTTTTTCCTTAGCCTCATTTAAGAGATTTTCAATGTTAATAAACTCGTATTCAAGATATTCATCGAAAGTATTAATAGCCTCTTGAATCTCGTTTTCAAACATAAACTATCACGCTCCTTGCTAAAACCATTATTTGAAGTATAAAACTTCATACATATAAATTATAACATTATTCATGCATAAAAGCAACTGTATATTATAACAAAAAACTCTGCTATCAATTGGATAACTTAACGATATTATTTTAATCTCCGTCTATAGGTAGAGAACGCCTAATAGGCGTTCTTTAGACTCAAGATATCTCTAAATGGTCGAAGAATGAAAGTTGAGTATTTTCCTTAGCCTCTGTCTTTTGATTTCTAATAGTAGTTATCAATATGTTGCTATCCTCACTTCGAGATTGCTCTAAGATAATCTGTCTTTCAAAGAGTATCTGTCCAACAGATGGCACATTGTGTGCTACACATAGTAGTTGAGCATCATTTTTATCTAAGAACTTTCTAACAGGTTGCCATAGTTGAACATCTGATGCAGATGCGAAAGGGTTATCTAAGAATACGAACAGTGGCGACGTACTGCTATTGCCCATTACATTGTTAAGATATTTTATCATAGTAACCGTAAACATTACATACATAATGTATTCTTGACCAGTAGATGCTACTACATTTTCCCAGCTTTGATATATAGGCTTATCTTGGTCTATCTTCAAAATTTGAATGTTTAACCTATTGAAATCCACACCAAAACGGATAATCTTATCTATAGAGAGTAGTTCTCTAACCATAGTTTTATCATAGTACTTTATTGAGATATCCTTTGCGAGTTCAATAACGTACTTTCGGATACTATTTTTAATGCGTTCCTCTGAAAATCTGCAACCCTTTCCGCCCTCGTATAGATTTATCTTAAAGGTTTCCTTGTATAGGTCACCTATCTTACACTTAGATATTTTAGGTATTGTCATAACCTCGTCTAATATTTCGGAGAGTATTCTATATAGCTGTTCCGATATATCCTCGTCTATTCTGTCAATGTTATCTATAGTAGTCTTTAGATTTTGAATCATAGCTTCAGCTTGAGATTTTAAACTCTTAAGCCTATCAGCAAAGTCTTGAACTTCCATGTGATTCCTTTTAACTATGGCATTATTCTTTATGGTATACTTTATCTGTTCCGATATTTTTAAGTTATCCACACCACTAGAAATTCTCTTAATTGAGTTATTTACTTCGTTAAGAGCAGCTTTATATTCACTAGTAAGTTGATTATACTTAGTAGTCATATCGTGAAAGTCAATTCTTTTTGAACCATCGCAAGGTAGATTCATATCGAGATTTTTTTCCAAACAGAAGAACTTATATAGTTCACTTTGAACCATACTTCTATGATATGTAGTTTCTACCTCCAATTTTTGATTGTACAGATTTTTCAATCTATCATCTATTAAATTTTTCTCATTGCAGACCTCATCTAAGGCAGTTTCAACATCGTTGATAGTATACTCTCTGTAGATATCATATTGAGAATCTTCAGCATTAAGCCTTTCATCGAAACGTGATATATATATTTCTAGGGCATTATTTTGAGATATCATGAAAGCACTCTGTTCTTTAAGAAGTTTTTCAGCACTTTGGATATCTGCTCTACACTTTTCTATGGTAGTATCATCGAAAGGTATTAAGCCATCGAAGGCATTATATAGTTCAGCAAAGTCGACCTTAGAAAATATATTACGGGATTTAATACTCTTTAGTAGTTCAAGTAGTATAGACTTAAGTTCGTCAGGACTTTCAAACTTAGAATTACTTTTTAAATTTCTAAACTGTCTAACTAGTAGTTCAAGATTCTTTTCGTCTATGGGTGGAGTAACACCATCGGTAAAGCCTTGAACTTCTGCAAGATATCCTTGATACGTTGCAATACTACCTTTTTGATACTCATAGTCTGACTGTAAAGAAGATATCTTAGACTGTATGGATACCAACTCTAATTGATTATCCTTAATATCCACACAATAGGAAGATAATTTTTTATCCTCATTGGTAATAGAGATTTGATTCTTATGGCTTTCACCTATCAACTTAATTAACTCATCTAGCAAAGATTTCTTACTTTCTGCCATAGATAGTTCTTCCTCTAGGATAGATATACTTTTAGTACAACTATCCAACTGTTTCATATCTGTAGTTAAAGAGTCCTTAGTATCTTTAAGGGTAGTATTTAGAGCATCTAACTTAGAGGTATTAGAGTCCAGTGTATTTATCAAATTTTCAACCACATCAAAAGAGTACATACTTACATGGGTAATGATTCTGTTGCATAGTATCTGTATGTTGTTGTATTCGGTACGAAGTTTTTCTATCTTATGTTTATCAGTTAAAATCTGTTGATTGTACTGTTCTATTTTTAAAGCACTATCCATCATAGATTTGTAATAATCGGCATTACGAGTTAAGAATAGCATCTCAGAGAATGTAAGCTTGTTGATATTTCTAATAGTATCATATGGCATTATTACGAAGTTTTCTTTTAGAACCTCTTCAGGGACTACTTTCCTACCGTTCTTTATATTCAAATAGTCTTTATCAGATACTATTACTACTTCAGCCAATGCTGGAAACTTTTCCAATAGTTTAATATTTCCAATACCCTGTAAGACTTCCGAGCCGAAACAAGCAGTTTCCAACTCACCTTGTAATAATTCCAAGGCATCGTAGCGACGTTTATCTCTAAGCATACCGTACTTTTTAATTATAGATATGTTATCCTTGCAACTTTGAATCTCATCAGTAAGCTTAGATATATCTCTGCTAATTTCATACTGCCTAGATTTTAATTCATTGTATCTGTTTTCAAACTCAAACTCTTCAACGCCCAATTCTGACTTTAAAGACTTAACCTCATCTTCGTACTTAAGTTTTTCATTAGAGTTTATTTTTACTAAAGCTTCAAGTTCATCAACGGAATTTTCAAGCATAGATATACTATTATTCTTCAAGGATATATTAGAATCTAAACTCTGCTTAGTGAACCTTAAGTCATCTAATTTAGATTTAAAATCCTTGATGGTATCTACTACGGAGAATAGTTCCTCACTTTCAAGTAGAGAGTCACCATATCGTTTAAAGTTAGAGAGTCTACCTTGAATATCCTCAATAGCAATAAGTTGATTGGTTAATTCTTCCGACCAACCTCTAATGTTATCCTCACAAGATGTTGACATAGTCTTTAATCTGCCTATGTTCTGCATACAACTTGAATACTCTTCGCTTAGTTCAGATATTCTATCTTGTACATATTTCATTTCATATTGAGTTTTTTTAAGTTGCATCTGAGAAATTTTTTCTATAGTGTTAGCATACATAGATATATTTTCACTGTAAGTATTGCCTTTAGGCATACTAATCATAGCTAAGAAGTTTTCAATCTTTTTGTATTCAAGTATGCTGTTAGTACCCAACATTCTGTTCAGTTTAGATTCCAACTCTTTGACGTTGTTTTCACATTGAATATAGTACTTTTCAGCCTTACTCAACTTTTCTTGAGTATCCAACACATCGAGTTCTAACTTTCTAGTAATAAGATATTCTGCGTTTTCATCGAGAGTCTTACACCTTTCAGAGTTCTCATCTATGGCAGTAGATATTTCTTCTAAACGTCCACTTAAAGAGATTACATCGTTAGAAAAGTTTACATACTGTTTAGAGTACTCTCCTAAGAACTTTTGATACTTTACAAAACTTTGACGATGTTTTTTATAGGTAGCCATAAAAGTATCTACCATATCTATAATCTTTTGATACTCATCTAATTCAGTTTCAAAGTTTCTAAGTTCGCTCAAACTCTTAGACTTCTCTAATAGCGACTGTGCTAATATAGAAATATCATCTTCGGAGCTATTTTCTAACTTAGATACGTTCTTTTTCTCATCTAAAGCAGATATAGTATTGGGAATAATAAAGTCAGTTAGTAATCCTTGTTGAGTGCTACAATTTTTTTCAAAGTACTGTTGTATAAAATTTTCAGTCTGATTAATATTCATTAGGAATCTAAACACTTGACTATATATTCCAAACCTTTTAAGGTACTGTACATACTCATCTGTAGAGTTATCGAACGTAGTAATCTTAAATGTGTTGTTTTCACGTTGAGATTTTTCTGCAAGAAGTTTCTTTAAATCGCCTATAGATATAACCTTACCATTAGAGTTTATATTCAAAGTTTCCACACTTAAATGATTCTCTGCTAGATTAAATCCCTCGATTACATAGTTAAAGACGTTCAAAGAGTTAAAGACATCTTGCGATTTACTAACTGCAAAACCTAAGCATAGGCTATCATAGTCATGGTCATTGGATAGCTTAAAACATGATATAGTATGCATAGTAGTCTTAGGTGGAACGTTGTCGAATAGAGTTTTAATAGTCTTGTTGCCATCGAAAGAGGAGTTTGGCAATACTGTCTGAAATAGCATCTGAACTGCTAGAGTCTTACCACCACCATTCTTAGCATCTATTAGAGTATTTTCCTCATCTAGGTTGAAAGTAACATCAGGATACACTATAGTATTATTATTAGCTCTAACGTTTACCAATCTAAAGTTTTGTAATTTAATCATATAATATCACCCCCAGCCGACTGAATAATATCAAATATTTGATTCTGCACATATGAACTATTATATGTGTTAGAAACTATAGCTTTAAACCTATCTTGAACGTATATATTTTTTTCATCTATACCCGATAGTCTTACTAACTTCTGTCTTTCCATAAACCTTATAGCCGTCATGCACATTTGATATCTTGAGTTCTTACCCTTTTCTGAAATCTCATCGTTTTGATTCCTACTCACAGGAAGTAGCTCATTCCAACGATTAACGCAATCGTATAAGTTGTACGAATTCTCTATAGATACCTTTTCTAAGTCCTGCATAGATGAGAAATAGTTAAACTTTCTATCCACGCAGTTTATGAAGTCATTAAAGGTCATTAAAGATACTTTAGGCTCAGAACCATCGGGAGAAACTTCTGTAATAAATATTGCTATTATTAATAGTACTAAATATAGGTCTATATTGTTAAACTGACCGTTCAATTCATGACGTAATTCCTCATTAGAGTACGCAAACGCCTTACACTTTGGCATTGCCGATATGTAATAACTTTCACAATAGTGTACTATGTACAGACCCATAGTATTAGCTAGTTCATTAAGTTGATTGTATGTATTCCAATCACTAGAGATAGCCTTATACACCTCTTGATGTTTCTTCAATGAGAGTTCGCCACTCTCTAAGAGTATCCTAAGAGCCTCACCAATAGTATTAATATTCATTAGATATCACCTTTCAAAATCTTTAGTTCTAAACCCATATTACCTATGCTACGCTTTTTGGCATCGTCCAGATATATTACATCATGAACATTGGTAGATATTAATATATCTACAGGACTGCTACTGCATAGATTCTTAAACCAAAACTCAGATAGCGTATCATCGAAGGCACTACAGACTATCTTCTTAGGGCTATCAATTAGATGTATAGTTTGTACATTGGTACTTGTGGAACTGTTCACATCAGAAAAACTGCTTAAGTCGGTTAAGAATCCTAAGAAATCTATGGATTGTATAGCCGTATCACCCTTTAAGGCTTTCACCCTATCGATATATTGCCTAACATCGTAGATAGGTGATTCTTTTAGCATATCTACTAAAATCTCAAAAAAGATAAGGTAGTTGTTTACCTTTCTATTTTCGTACACCTTAGAGTAGTCTACGAAATCGATACTCTTACCAACCGATGGACTTGTACTAGCATGAACATCTTCTTTAGATTTAATAGGCTGTTGTGAAAATGGTATTGAAACGTCGAAGTATCTTACTTTCTTAGGTAGAAGTAATGGAGTAAGTAAGGTTATCAAGGCAGATGGCATATCATTAGATGTATAGGCAGTTTTGAAGTGTTCATTGAAATCAAAATGATGGTCAAACACGTTACTAATACTATTTAAATTCATTTCAGCAAGTTCCTTACCCATAGAAGATATCTCTAATATATATCTGTTCTGTAGAGTAGTACTAGCATTTAGTTCCATCTCAATCTTTCTAAGGAGTTCCCTATCATTAGGAGTAATATCCTCATTTTGAGAGATATCTTGATATTCTTTTAAGAAGTCTTTAGCCTGTTGGTAGTGTTGATTCTCTTCACTTCTAAGCGATACGAAGTCTTTCCAATACTCGTTATACATCTTGTTACCAAGTAAGGCATCATATCGAGCCACATCTAAAACTTTATCTTTTAATGAGAGTTGGCGTTTAGTTTCTAAGTTTATATTCTTTATGGTATCCAATGCCGATTGATACTTGTGTTTTTTAATCTGCAATCTAAATAGATATAGCGACACCGTCAACTTAGATTCTTGCGGAACTTCCCTAGACGATATTAAGAACTGTAGACCCATATCGGTAATCTTGTAGCCATCGTTTTCTATGTCAAATACAATGTAAGAAACCTTTTCCGAACCGTTAGTAAAGCTATACATTATAGCAGAGCCATCGGGATTAACCCCCTCTAGCCTATTCAATAGAGTATTTAAGTCATCATTAGTGAGAGGATTCTTAACTTTTAAATCGAAGAAATATCTATCTGCAAAGAGTTTAATATCTTTAGACTTCATAGCATAGAAATCTAGCTTACCATTTTCTACTATGTAGGTCAGTAATGCTATTACAAAGTTACCCAAGTCGAAGTTAAATCTATTTCTTTGGCAGATGTAGAAGTACAGATAGTATATACTTAGAAACTCTTGCCTAGAGTTAATGCTGGCGTAATCAATATCGATAGTGTTCAAAATATCAACTCCAAAAATAAATATACTACTATAATACCATACTTTCACGATTTTTTCAATAGGCTTATATAAAAATAGAGATGGCTCACCATAATGGCGAGCCATTCCCTATAAATTAGATAAAATTATGATTGATAAACATTTTTCTAAAGTTATATATTATTCAGTAGGGCCTAAATCATCAACTAGACCTAATAGGTACTTCTTTAATAGAAGTAAGTCATTAGACTTAACATCATCATCGTGAGTTACATCAGCATTTATTAAACCTTGTGCAGGAATTTCAGCATCAAGACCAAGTAGATACTTCTTTAATAGAAGTAAGTCATTAGACTTAACAGAACCATCTACGTTAACGTCACCCCAAAGAATATCACTGTCTGGGTCGTCAGTAGTAGAAGTAGAAGTAGTAGTTGTTGTTGATGTATCACTTGGGTCTGTAGCGGAAGTAGTAGTTGTTGTTGTTGATGTATCTTCTGGGTCTTCAGTAGTGGAAGTAGTAGTAGCAGTACCAGAAGTAACAGTAACCTTAACAGTAGCAGTATTGCCGTCAGCATCTGTAGCTGTAATAGTAGCAGTACCTTCCTTAACACCAGTGATAACACCATCTACAACGGTAGCAACGCTATCATCAGATGAAGACCATTGAGTAACAGTACCAGTAGTAGCACTAACTGTAGCAGTTTCGCCCTCTTCAACGGTAACAGAAGTCTTATCTAACTTAATAGAACTTGAAGAAGAGCTGTCAGCTATAGGAGCATCGTATTCATCTTCCATAAAGGATACTACCCAAGCTAGTGGAGAGTTCCAGTTGATAGTACATTCGTTAGCAGACCAAGCTTCAATGTGGTCTAAGTAACAAAGTTGTGGAGCAAGAGTTCCAACCTTGTAACCTGCACCCTTAATATATGGGTCTTGCATTGCAGAGTTAGGACCACCAGCAAGTACACCAGCAGGAGCAAGTGGGAATGTAGTATCTAGTAGGTAAGACCAATATCTGTGGTGAACATACTTAGTATAGTGTGAACCGTAACCAGTAACATAAGAGTTTTCCATTGGGTTTCTACCTAGAATGTAGTCCATAGCAGTAGTAACACCATCAACGTACTTACCATCACCAGTGATATCATAAGCATAACCCATTACGATAGCGTTGTTTACTACGAAAGAGTTAGAACCCCACTCATAGCCAGTAACAGTAGTATCGCCGTCTGCGTAGGTAGCTTGTTGATATGGAATACCATAGCCTTGTTCATCTTCCTTAGCGATGTAAACATCAGCAGTAGAAACTATGCTATCTTGACACTTTTGAACAGCCTCATCATCAACGTTACCAGTGCTGTTTAATGCTAATGAGATACTACCTAAACTACCAGTACAACCCCAGTTGAAAGATGAGAATGAACCACTGTTCTCACCGCCCTCAAGACTGCTAACTACTTCATAAGCTTGAGAGTAACCTTCAAGGTCTGTCTTGTATGTTTCATCACCAGTAGCGGCATATAGTTCACAAGCTGCCCAGTAGAAGTCATCTCTAACCTCAGTATCACCGTAAGGGCCACCACCAACGGATTGGTCCATAGGAGCATATAGGCTGTTACCATCAAGTTCAGTAGCACCAGTATCATATAGAGCCTTAGCCGCATTGTAAGCCTTAACTGCTGCATCTAAGTAACCTTGAGCTCTAGTAGCATCGATATCTTTCCAAACTCTGTAACCTTGAGCACCAGTAGCAGCTAGGTTTAGAGTAGCAGCGTAAGTAACAGGTTTAACTATACGCATCAATTTAGTCTTACCATCTGGACCAACGTCTTGAGAAGGTAGAGTAGCTAGAGCAGTCCACTTATAGTCGTGAGTCTTGTGGTAAACCATGCCGTCATCTCTTTGCATACAGTTGATGAACCAATCTAATTCAACGGCAGCCTCATCAAGGATATCAGGATATCCGTTACCACTTTCAGGAATGTACATAATATCAGAGTTGTTATCAGCCCACTTATCAGTAGTACCATTAACCATAGCTCTTTCATACATATTCTGTAGAGTCCATACAGAGATACCACCGTTTACTACGTACTTACCATAGTCACCAGCGTCATACCAACCACCAGTTACATCTATAGTACCGTTGTTAGTAGGAACGTCAGAGCCATCAAATAGGTAGTAATCTTTCCACTCGTCAGCAATGTAAGCTATATCTTGAGTTCTAACTGCACTACCAGTGATAGTCAACGCTTCAGTATGTTCTTCAACACTGCTGTATATAGGTTGGTTTCTAGTATTTAGAACAGAACTATCAGCATAACCACCAGATATATATTCAGCAGTAGTATTTTGGTTACCACGGTTTAAGAAGAAGTAGTTAAGAGCGTCCTTAGTCATCTCTTGATATACACCGCCGTCACTATCGAACACTTCAAATGAATAGCTTTCGCTACCATTACATTTAACAGTATATGTACCAGCAGTTCTAACCTCAGAGAAATCTGCGATAGTTACAGTGTTACCAGAGTCAGCATCAGCCTTAGCCTCACCAGTAGTACCACTATAAACTACAGTTCCACTTTCATCTACAACTTCAAAAGGTAGGTTACCAGTATCGGAAACTATAGTAGCCTTCTTAGTACGATTAGCATAGTAACCAACTTGGTTTAGTGAGATATTGTTAAACTCTTGTGGAATCTCATCTACCCAGTCATCTTCATCAGAAGTTAGATTCTCAAGTGACATATTGTCGAAAGTTAGAACTGTACCAGCTGGGAAGCAGTCACCACTAGTATATTGACCGTCACCACCGAATTGGAAAGTCCACTCAGCAACGTCAACATCTTGTGTTGGAGTAAAGGTACAATCCATATGATATGTTTGACCTGCTGTAACGTTGATAAGGTCCCAATATTGGTCGAAATCACTAGAGCTTGTATTACCATTGTGCCATATTTCAACGTCACCATTTAAGTTACCAATCTTAGTATAGAATCTACCAGATTGAGAAGCAGTTAAATCGAACTGAACACGGTATTGACAGTTAGCTCTAATCTTTAAGCCTCTGTGACGGAATTGGCAATCCCATCTGTCCTCACCGCCTCTGGAAAGACCACCTGGATTAACTATAGTGATTTGGTAATTTTCACCGTTAAGTTCAAAAGTCATTGAAGCAGTTGCAGACTCACAGATGTGCCATGGAAGACCAATACCTTCATTAAAATCAAGTTGACCTAGCATTTGACCAGCACTTGCACTCATTGGAGTTAGCATCATAGATGATGATAAGCATAATGCACTGATAACTGCTAAAGTCTTTTTTAAGTTAGACTTCATCTTTTTTTCCTCCTAAAAATTGAAATAAGTAGATTCGGTAAACTAGAAACTTAAACGTTTATAAGTAAGTTTACACAATATGAGCTTTTCACACAAACGATATGCTCTGCGACGGTTTGTAACCTACTTTTACCGCCTTATTGCATAGAGGCGAGGTTTCCCCAAATGAGTCACCCTCGTAGACCTCAAGGTTGCATCTAATTAATAACTAATAATTATTAACTATTTTTCACACTCTTTTTACCGTTCTCACTAGTAATATTATAGTATATTATATAAAAAAAGTAAAGGGTTCAACAGAAAAAACGGCATTTTTTCTATATTAGTGGAAAGGTTTTTGTGAAAATTAACTAATAAAGTATTTTTATCTGCATTTTTTTAAAAATTCCATACAGATGTAATCAATTACATTGGATATTTTGGATATATTTTATGGGTAGAGCTTTTCTGTAAGCACTCAATTTCATAATTTTTTCACATTAAAAATATGCACAAACTTTTATAAACTTATTTGTGTAAGTTAAACAAATGCTTTTTTTGTTTTTTTAATTGACTTTTCCTAAAATCGGTGATATAATCTTTCTTAGTAAAGTCACGTTTCATATAGCGTGTTAGTTGAAACAGTAAATTCATAGGAGGTCTTTATATGCCACATATTACCATAAAGATGTTAAAGGGCAGAACTAACCAACAGAAAACTATTGCAGGCATTAAGGTCGCAGATGCTCTTGCAGAAGCTATCGGCTGTGACCCTACACATATATCCGTTGCCGTTGAGGACTTTACCCCTACCGAATGGCAAGATGTCTTTAAGGAAGAAGTCACCAACAACAATAACATAGTAGTACAACCAGATTATGACCCTAAAAGCCTATTAAAGTGAAATCATGAGTATAATATTAGCATCTAATTCGCCTAGGCGTAAGGAACTGTTAAGATTCATCTTTCAAGATTTTTTAGTACAACCTGCCAATATAGATGAATCAATCCCTAAAGATATCCCTTTAGAACTATCTGCTGAGTACTTAGCTAAGCTAAAAGCCATAAAAGTAGCAGAAGAATATCCAAACGATACCATAATAGGTTGTGATACTATTGTACTACACAATAATATCATCTTAGGAAAGCCAACTAGCACCAATGATTGTTTCAATACCTTAAAATCTCTATCTAATAGCATACATAAAGTAATCACTGGAGTATGCATAGTATCCAATAGTAGAGTTACATCGTTTTCAGAAACTACTGAAGTATCTTTCTATGATTTAACCGATGAGGAAATTCTTAACTATATATCCACTGGTGAACCTTTCGATAAGGCAGGTAGCTATGGTATTCAAGGATATGGTTCACTGTTGGTTAAAGAGATTCATGGCGACTTCTTTAATGTGGTAGGTTTACCCATATCTAAGTTAAACAGAATTCTTAAAAATATGATATTAAATTAGCACAATAACAAAAGCGACCAGATATATTTTGGTCGCTTTACCTAATGCATAATCTTTAGTTACTTTTCCATAGGCGATGTAAAATCGAAGTGTGCTGTATTATCATAAGCGTTTATTACTGAACCATTAAATATAGGTAATACTTCACCTTGTTTTATAGATTTATTCTCACCTTTGTTTGTATAGCATTGCCATGTTTTCTCACCTATATTTTTTATGCCGTATAAATCTTTATGGATTTTATTTTCTATTACTTCTCCTATAGCCTCTGTTGTTACTATATTGGTATTTTTGAAGAACGCCTTGTATAGTAATGTTCCTTGACATATAGGTATACTAAAATCTTGATTTGTAAAATATAGTGAGTGATACTTACTACCACAATGTTTGCAAACATAATAGCCTTCACGAGTTGTTCCTAGCATAAATGAAAAATCTTCTTTTCCACATACGCATCTTAATACATCACTTTTCAATCTTAATAATACTTTTAACCAATCAGTTACAGTGTACCTATCCTCTTTGATAAATATATATTCGCAAAAAGTTTTCATGAACATATTTTTCAAATAGTTAGGATATTTTTTCCACATAGATATTATAGTATAGTGTACTCCTCTTACTGGTCTATTAATATCATTAGATGGGTCTAATATAAATACTGGTTTTTCCTTATAATGCCTCATTATGTATTCTTTATTTAAAGTATTTTCGCTAACTACTGCTCGACCTTCCAAGGGGTGGTCATGGAAGAACAGTTTAAATAGCAACACTGCTAAAGTATATAAATCACTTTGCTTATTAGGATTATCCTCACCTTTTAATACCTCAGGAGCTATATAAGTATTATCTTTCTTTACGATTAAAACATTTTCCACTTGGGCGGTACAACTGACAATATCTAACAACACTTCACCTGTTTGGATATTAATAATTATACTGTTATCATATAGTGCATAAAAATATCTTCTTATATCTATTGTAGTTCTAAAAATCTTTACTATATTTATAGCACTTTCTAACAACACATCTAAATTTTTGAACTTAATGCTTTTTCTTTTCAAGATTTCACCATCATACTGAAAAGTATACCCTTTCAGCACTTCTTTAAAAGCATAAAAATCATTTTGTAGATTATTATATAAACAACCAAACTCACCCTTATCATTAGTCTGTGTTATAATCATAGGTTTAATAAAACCTTTATTTAGATTTTTATTGTTTAACAATACTGATATTCTCTTTCTTAATAGACCTAAGTCCTTACAAACATTACTAGTGTACCATTTCATTATATAGGTTTTATTTAAACATTCTGCTTCATACACTGGTATATCCGCATACTTATCGAGTTCAGATATTATCTTTACCTCTTGATTACTTTCAGAATATAGTATCTCACCTACTCTAGTTTCCTCATGATAAGGTTCTTCTTGACTATCGTCATCTACTGTTTCCACTTCCATAGATTGCCTTTTTATTTCTTTGGCACTTTGACTATCTTCTATTTCTTTCATCTGTTTTGTATCCTTTGTTTTTTTAATTATTAAGTCATCAATTACACTTTTTTTCAGCCTTTATATTTTCTAAATCTTCTGAATTATTTAGTGTTTTTTTTAAATCATTTTCCTTTGTATTTTTTTCTTTTGGATTAAATCCAAAGAATCTATCATACCGCCTAAGCCAGTCTTTTTTTGACTGCTTTCCTCTACATCTGTTTTAGATTTTTCCTTACCCCTATTTAATATATCATCTAAATTTCCCAAATTAAGCTTTGGTTTTTTTCATTCATCTTTATCACATCACTTTTACTTAAAATATTTTTGTTCTTAATATAAATCCATGAGGCATTAAGAGGTCTATGCTGTACTCCGATTCTTTTCTATTTTATTATACAACTAAAAAACCTTTTTGTCAAGTATAAGTAATGGTAAAGAGTGGGCAATAAAAAACCACTCTGATATACATCAAAGTGGTATTAAATAATTTTAGAACTTTGCTTTTAACTCTGTAACTAACTGTTTAATTGTCTTTGTGTGTGTTCCTAACTGAGTTATAACCTCTATTGTAGTTGATTCATTATTGATATTACTATCTAACCTTTCAAGGAATGACTCATTAAATATACCATCTAACTTTTCAAATAGAGCTAATACATTGTCTAAGTCCTCTTGACCTACATCTTCCACACTTAAATCCTTAAAGTACTCATAGAAGTTTTTAACAACAGCACTCATTGATTGTAAATCTGTCATTATTTCTGTAGTGGTATTACTAGTCTTTTGTGATGTATTCATTATTGTATCAACTGTTGTTGTTAAAGTATCAGAAGTAGCATTTAAAACTCCCAACTCATTTTCGATAGTAGTATGTAGTTCTTTTAACTCTTTTAATTGTTGTATCAACTTTGTTTTCATATAATACACACAGTTATTAGGCACATTTAGACCTTTAAATATCATATGAGCCATATCATTACAAGTTTCATAACCACATGAACTACAGTCGATTATTCTTGATTCAGGTGTAGTCTTTGACATTGAGTTAAATATTTCTTCTATTTCTTTCTCACTTGGAGCAGTTTCCATTTCATACCTATTTTTATATTTACACTTAAAGTCTTGATAATCGAACTGCTTGTCGAACTGTTTGTAAGTTTTATCCTTATTCAGCCACCAACCTCTTGATTTTTGTGCTTCTATTTCTATCTCGTCCATATAGCTTTCCACATTAGCCAAGACATTTTTACTAGTAGCTGTTCCCTCGTTGCAACCATATTGACAGTTTAGAACATCTAGCACATCAGGTCTTCTATTATCATCTATTTCAGCATATCTTTCCAATCTTTTATAGACGTGTTGAGGGCCTTCTGCAGTTCTTATTACCAAATGTGGTTGTAATGCAGTCAAGTTATCCTTTAATCCACCTGGTCTTGGAAATAGTTGACCTAATATTCCTGGGTTAGAATCGAATGTGAAGTTACTCTTGCCCATGTTTTTAAAGTCTATACCTTGACTTTCAAAATACTTTATAATACTCTTAAATGTTACATTTAAGTTAAAGGTATCATACTTTATAGCTTCTGCCGTTTTAGCTATACATGGTGAGAACAATACTATTGTTCTGTTATTACTAACTCTTAAGTATTTTTTCATATATATAGCTAAACACGATGCTGGACTATGCACTGGTGCTAACTTTACCAATAGTTTTGGTTGATATTTTTCAATATAATTTACTATTGCAGGACATGGCTGTGATATTACTCTTGCTCCTTTATTATGCTTTATGTACTCACTGTATGCCCATGTACATATATCTGCTCCATACGATACATCGTAGATTCTAACACTTGGAGATGCATCTTTGAACCATTGTAGTATATGTTTCCATTCATCATGTGGAAATGCTGTTTTTATTGCAGGTGCTACTATTATGTCTACTCCCGAACCTTTTTGTATTAAGTCTAAAAAGGCATCAATATGGTCATTATATCCTCTAGCATGATGATGACACGCCTTTACACATTCACCGCAGTTAATACACTTTTTTTGGATTCACCTCTGTGATGAACTTATCTTCTGTTCCTGCTACCAACTTTGTTTTGTTTGCCTCTTTTACAGGACAGACCTTTACGCATTTGTTACAGCCTATGCACTTATCACTATCCACGGTTATAATATCTTCTATTGTGAGTTTATGCTTAAAGTCTTTTTTTCATCGTTACAAAAGTATTATTTGATTCCATTACATACCTTCCTTTCTATTTAAGAAATCAGTAAAATATTGTTGTATCTTTTCCGTTCTAAAGGTATATATCTAATGTTCTTATTATAACATACTATTTTTTTATTTGCAATAGATTTTAATATTTTTTTCCAAAAAAAGCAGTGAAAAAAGGCTGTA
>Ga0192276_1015_pt1 | contig 71510 bp, 65 predicted proteins | sample Koala_Koa24_I3_FD_131263 | JGI IMG/M metagenome (GOLD analysis project Ga0192276, IMG submission 131263) | Enriched cells from koala feces incubated with labeled cellulose particles, San Francisco Zoo, California, United States - Koala_Koa2-4_I3 ...
AAACTCTGGGAGGAAAATATATTAATATTTCACAAACTTTGAAAAACCTATTGACATTTGAAAGTTTTAAGCATATAATTATATTATAGTAAGCTTAAAACTTACTTATATTTTATAAGAGGAGGATTTTAAAGATGAATACTTTCGTTAAAAAGCTTGTCAGTGGTATTGCAGCTTTAACCATGTGTTTATCAGTTGCACCTATGGGTGCTAGTGCTGATGCAACAGATATTGAGGCTATTCAAGAGGAATTTAATGAGGTGGAATCTTCTAATCCAGACTATATGGAATTTACATATTATGATTTAGAAGATGGTACTACCTCTAGTGTATTGGTTGACAATAACATGGAGGGTTTGCAAGAATATTTTGATGCTCAAGAACAGTTTGATGAGTTCATCTCAGTTTGCTCTATCACTTCAGGAAATAGTAGTGGTTTAAGCATAATGACGGAAACAGATAATAAAATAGGTTGGCTTACTGTTAATGATGGAGCAATAAGTGCTACTGGCTTTTTAATAGCAAATGACTTAGTTCTTACTGCGGCTCATTGCTTAATGAGTGGTGATACAGGGGAATTAAGAGTTGACTTAAGTACTGTTGGATTTAGTGCTGGAGTATATGAAGGTGCTGCATTAAGTAGTGCTAAATCTATAGCTGATGGTGTATTCATTCCAAGTAAGTTTTTTGAAAATGGTGAATCAAACTATAAATATGATTATGCTGTTGTAAAATTAAATAAAGAAATAGGAAAAGCTCCTAGTATTGGATATTATGAAATTGGTATACCTACTAGTGGAGTTGTTGGTCATTCAGTAACTACTAAAGGATATGGTTATGACGCTACATTGAATCCTAACTATCTCTATCCTATGTATAGTACGGGTGTTGTGACTTCTATTACTGCAGGAGAAAATGAAGATAGAGTTTCAACTACGTGTACAACATCAAGTGGAATGAGTGGAGGGCCAGTTATTGATAATACTAATGATACAGTAATAGCAATACATTCTTCACACGATTCCAATTATTCATATGGTACTAAGATAATAGGTTCAATATATAGGTTTACTATAGTTGATTTCGATACAGCTGTTGGTATGCCATTAACTTAAGGGGGTATTTATATGAAGAACTTAAAAAAATATTGGCTTGTGTAATGGCAGTTGCAACACTAGACAGTACAACACTTATTCCAATGAATGTTAGTGCTGTTGGCGAAGTAAATTTGGGTGACGTTGATGATTCAGTGTATGACTATGATTGGTTAATGGAAAACGGGATTGAAGAGGCTATATTTAAAATAATTGAAGATGGTGTTACTACTACTCAATATTATTATGGTAGTGATAGGTCATCATATGTCATGAATGAAGAAGATGTTGAAATTCCAAGTGATGTAGAAAGAGTAATCACAATCGATTTAGATAATGGTACTATAGAGGGTGGTACTGATGCTATTAATATTCAAAGAATACAGCGTGATGCTTATATTGATTCCGATACTGGTGAGGAAAAGTCTGCAGTAGATTATTATATGGTAACTGCTATCTTTCTTATGGAAGATTGTAGTTTTTATCAAGAAGCATATATGGAGTCAGGTGATTTATCATGGAAATTTCTTGATTCTGTATCAACACCAATTTCTAAAGAAACTGATGATGATATCACAATAGGCGAAAGCAAAGATTCAATAACAGCGTTCACCATAGGCGATAGTGTATATCCACGTGGCGATATAAACCTAGATGGCAAGGCTAACACCGCAGACCTACTTTACCTTAAAAAGTACCTACTAGGACTAATAGAATGGTAACAATATTTATAAATTAGATATATATAAAAAAGGAACATCTATATTTAGATGTTCCTTTTTATATATCTAGTAATATTAGCCCGAAACCTTAACAGTAACTATATATCCCTCTACATTGTCACCCGATATACTGTACTCTTTATCCATAGGTATAGGTATGTTAGTATAGCTATCATCGAAGTATGCAGAAACGTAGTATACGTCATAAGTTCTGCCGTTGAAAGTAGTAATCTCAAGAGGGTTATCATACGTATATAGTTTAACGGTAGCTATGTATTCTTCAAGGCAAAGATTATTTTCTTTCATATACGATGAGTGTGGCAACCCAACGTATCTAAAGTGACTAGGTTCATCTATACCAGTATACTGAACCTTATCTGATGGGTAACGTTGAATAAAACCATACTTATCGGCTCTGTCCATAATCCAAGAGAAGTCACCCGAACCATTAAAATCTTCAATAGTGTTGCCATCATATGAACTAAGGTTAAAAGAGAGTCCAGTAATATGGTCACATTTTAATATATCGGTTAAGTCATCTGGATAGATATATGCTAACTTAATCATAGAGTCCGTATTGTCTGTAGCCTGTCCAAAGTCCGAGAGCATACTGTTGAGTTCACCAATAACGTTAGAACTAATCTCATCATCTATACTGTTTACGGCATAGTACTCATTTCTATTTTCATAGATGTTTGAAAGCTCCAAATTTTTAGAATAATAATCCGAGTAGTTGTCAATAGTGACATTTACCAAATTTCCTGAATATAAATCCACCTTATTTTCAACTTGAATATTTCTAAATAGAACTGAACCATCGGTAGTAGTTTCTTCAGTTTGACTTATCTCATTATTAACATTGCTTTCACCTATACTTATACTAGTTACATTTGAGTTAGGTATTCTTGAAAAACTAGAGTATATACTAAAACCCTCATAACATATTCCACCAACTAAAGCCACGCATAATAGTCCATTAATAAAAGTTGATATTTTTCCCATGTATAACCACTTCCTTAAAAATATTTAAATCTGTTAATTTATAGTGTTTAAGATAATTATATCATACTTTTTGAAAAAAATAAATATATAAATACAAAAAATAAAAACGAAAAGGCATAGACCTTTTCATTTTTTGTAGATATAGAATATATCATTATAGATGCTACCCCATCTAAGTTTCATTAAAAGTGGGGTAGCTAGTATATGTGAACTACCCATTGTCTAAAGCCAATGGGATTGCGGTTGACATTATTTCAAGAGAATAGTTAGTCACCAAACTTAATGCCTAAGTCTTTAGCGGTAATAACCAGTTGACTATCTTGTTGAACGAACTTAGTTAGACCTGCAATATCTTCAAGTTTGTTAGAGGTAATTTTAGAGTTTACCATAGCAACAGTTCTGCCGTATTTTTCATCACGTATAAGTTGTGCAGCATGGACTCCAAACTTAGTAGCAAGGACTCTATCATAAGCACTAGGGCTACCACCTCTAAGCATATGACCTGGTACACAAGTTCTAGTTTCAATACCAGTAATCTGTTGAATCTGTGATGCGATTCTGTTGGTAGCAGTAGTAATACCTTCTTTTTCACGTTTCTTAGCACGTTCTTTTTTCTTCATTTGAGCCTCATTTACATCAAAGACGCCTTCAGCCACGGCAACTATCGAGAAGTTCTTGCCTTTTTCAGAACGCTTAATTAAGGCATCGCAAACCTTATTGATATCGTAAGGAATTTCAGGTATCAAGATAACATCAGCACCACCAGCGACACCAGAATATAGTGTAAGCCAACCAGCCTTATTACCCATAATCTCGCATACCATAATTCTTGAGTGACTTGTAGCAGTAGTATGAAGTCTGTCAAGAGTATCAGTAGCTATATCTACTGCACTATGGAAACCGAAAGTAACATCTGTACCATATATATCGTTATCGATAGTTTTAGGTAGACCTATAACATTTAAGCCATTGTCTGCAAGAAGTTTAGAAGTCTTATGAGTGCCGTTGCCACCAAGAGTTAATAGAACATCTAACTTTTGTTTTTTGTAGGTTTCTTTCATGCTTTTAACCTTATCGATGTTGTCTTCACCTATAACGGTCATCATTTTGTAAGGTTGTCTTTTAGTACCTAGAATAGTACCTCCTAATGTTAATATACCCGAAAAGTCAGATGGTTGCATATCCTTAGCCATATTATGAATCAATCCATAATATCCATTAGATATTCCCACAATTTGAACATTATCTTCGCCAAGCATTTCATAACAAGCCTTAACAACTCCTCTGATAGTAGCGTTCAACCCCGGACAATCTCCACCACTAGTTAGAATACCTATTCTTTTTTTCATAATAGTAACCTCCATTGTAATAAAATTCTATATTTAAGATTGCCATTATTAACAATCTTTATTTATATTTTAGATATAACGTAGAACATAAATATCATTACTCCCAAAGTAATTCCAATTAATGAGGATATTAGTATCGCTTTGATAATCTTAGCCAATATTTTTATAAACTTTTGGATAATAATCACCTCAAAATAATTATTCATCATTAATTAATAACGCTTCCACCCCATTCGATAACAGAGAATCCCGTACGTTCGAACGTGGAAAGTTCTTGTTCTTCGATTTGTATGAACTCATCAAGTGGTTTATATACCATGAATACTCTTAGAACACTATCTGGAGTTGGATTTACAATCAACTCTACATTTTCAGAATAGATATCATTTTGGAAAGTAATCAAGTTATAAGGATTTTCTTCCATTTGAGGTAGCCAATAGATGATAAACTCGTTAGCCTCTTTAGGAGTTAATCCCATGTATAGAAGTTTTTCTCTAAGGAAATCGGCAGTATCTTGTCCCTTAACTACAAAACCTTTAGACATATTATAATCGATGTTGTTTTGACCCTCCCAGTATAGACAGTAATATTCGTCACCATTGGAATCGTAGATAGTTCCATTAGGTTCAGCAGTAACGCTCCAACCGTTTTCATACTTTGGATATGTACAAGTAAAATGACCATCTTTAATATTAACAGATACTTCTACTTGCATTTCCTCTGTAGGATATAGGTATATTACTGGCTTTTTAAACATTGGAGTTATTTCTTCAATCATTTTTCAATTATTGGCACAATAATTTCTTTATAAATAAATATTCCACCTAATAGTATTAATAATAATATTGATAATACTATCAAGATTCTAGTTAATATAGATTTTTTCTTCTTTTTAGGACTATTAGTATTATCCTCACTTGTAGATGTGTTATTATTAATATCTTCCTTTTCAATATTGTCCATATGAAATCACCTCTTAGTAGCACTTAGGATTTTTAACGTTATCTTCCATAAACTCTTGAAGTTTTTCAGGTGGCATAGGTTTTCCGTATAAATATCCTTGAGCGAAGTCGCAACCAGCCTCACGCAAAATTTTAACTTGAGCAGGAGTTTCCATGCCCTCGGCGATGGTTTCTATGTTTTTGCACTTAGCGATACCTATAATTGCAGATACTATTAGTCTAGCAACTTCGTCAGTTTCAAGGTCTATAATAAAAGACCTATCTAACTTTATTAATGTAACTGGTAGGACTTTAATATAGCTTAAAGATGAATATCCCGTGCCGAAGTCGTCCATAGCTAGACGTATACCAATATCTCTAAGTTCTTGCATTTGCTTTATGGCGTTGTCGATATCTTTCATAGCAAGGCTTTCAGTGAGTTCAACCTCTAGCCATTCTGGAGAGAGTCTAGTTTTAGCTAAAACGTCTATTATGCATTCTTTAATATTCTTTTGATAGAAATCTTCTGAAGTTAGATTGATAGACATAATAATTTTAGGGTAGCCCATATCTTGCCAAAGTTTATTCTGTCTACAAGCTTCTTCAAGTACAAAGTCACCAATCTTAGTTATAAGTTTAGGATTACTTTCAGCCACTGGAACGAACCTAGCAGGGGGTATAACTGTACCATCGGGTTTTATCCAACGGATTAAAGCCTCAACGCCTATAATTCTACCAGATTTAATATCTATCTTAGGTTGATAGTACAATGCAAGTTCATGATTAGCTATAGCGTCGGAAAGTTCTTTTTCAACCTTGCTGTGATTTATTATAACATCATGTAGATGTCTATCGAACTCTACTATAGCGGAGCGTTTCTTTTCTGCTGAAGATAGAGCAAACTCTGCATGGTCAAGTACTCCAGCAAAGGAATCTGCATCACGAGGCATTAAAGCGTACCCACCTGAACATGAAAAAGATTGTGTCAAATATGTAGCCTTAGTAAGTTCTGCAAAGTCGGATTGTATACTCTCAATAGTCTTTTTAGGAAGTTCTGTATCACCATAATCACGCATGATTAAAGCGAAGTTATCTCCACTAATACGAGATGCCAATCCACCATTTATGGTATACTTATATAGTATATGGGCAAAATCCTTAAGTACTAGATTACCAGTAGTATATCCGCAGACATCGTTTATCATGTGAAACCTATCTATATCTAATACTACCACCCAATAGGAATAGCCTAACTCTTTAGAGCATTCATATATTTCTTGACCTGTAGACATAAGCTTATTTCTGTTACCAATATCAGTAATTTCATCTATATAGGCAAGACGTTCTATTAATAAATCTTTTTCTTTGTCCTTGTCTATATCTATAAAAGCACCACCAATGGTAATCTTGCCGTTAGTATCTTTTATAGATTTATATCTATGTAAGAACCAATGATACTTATTATCTTTGCACATAAGCCTTATTTCGATACTTTGAACATCGGAAGTTTCACCCGACTTAACTAAACTATCCACATAGGTATCAAATATAAGTTTGTCCGATTTATGAATCTTCTTTTTAAAATCTTCATCGGTAATATAGTTCTGCGTAACACCTAAGATGTTTTTCAATTCATTAGATATATAATGCAGATTATTGCCATTTTCGGTCAATATTATACCTATCTCAGATAGTTCCATAGATAGGGAATATCTACTTTCAGATTCTGCTAAGTTTTGTGCTGATATGGATAGTTCTTGTTGCATCTTTTTAATTTCAGTTAAGTCGAACCCTATAGATGCAAAGTAGAAACACTTCTTAGTCTTAAGTAGTGCAGATGTATTCCAAATAGTGACACATTCTTCGCCATCTGCAGAAGTTATATAGAACTCATCACCTTTATTTTGTAGCATACGTCTAACACCCTCACCAGTAAAGACATCATCGGTAAAGAGCCTTGTAAGTATACTTTTGCAATTCCAATTAGAGGTATCGTTGCCTATGCCTAATAACTTAATAACTCTGTCATTAGGTATAACCTGTGCATAGTCAGAACGCCAGATGATAACGTTAGAGTCAATCATATTTATAACGGTATTTATTTGATTCTTATTGAGTTCTATCTGTTTTTTTTGTGAAAATATTGTAGTAATGGTTAATACCACAGCTAGTAGTAACTCAACTACTAGATAGGTTACCAATATCATGAAAGCAGTTTCTTGGTTTATCCACGCATAAACTATAACTATAGCTGAACATATAATAACTATTAGTTCAACGATAATAAAATCATATTTTTTATTCATAGCAGTCCCTTTTTTAAATCCATTTATTACATGATAGTTTCTTAAACGTTAGACTATCATAACATAACCATTATATCACATTGTTGGGAAAAATGCAACTTTTATTATTATTTTTTCTAAATTTTTTCTGTTTTATTTCAAAATTTTGTGGAATATGTTTCATTACGTAGTAATAGTTCAGAGCAATACACAAAACAGAGTATACTTTTTCAGTTAAATTACTTGCTTGACAACCTAAAAATAGAATGATATAATCTAAATAGATAGTTTAACCTCTCCCAGCAAATATGCGAAATATAGGTGGTGGGAGTAGGTCACAGCATGAATCTATTTAGATTAATTAACAAACCTATCACATAAAAGACATACAGTTTGCATAACCAACTGATATACTATACTCAGTAAGCCACAATAGATATCATGTTTATATTTAAAATTATACGAAGAGAGCGTGATATTATGTGCAAAATGTTAATCGTTGATGATGAGCAAAATATTAGAAGGGTAGTTAGAGAATATGCTGAATTTGAGGGCTATTCCGTTGAAGAAGCTGAAAATGGTATGGAAGCTGTAGAAATCTGCCGTAAAAAAGATTTCGATATCATAATTATGGACGTTATGATGCCTCGACTTGATGGGTACTCTGCTTGTAAAGAAATCAAAAAAACTAAGAATATTCCTGTTATTATGCTTTCCGCTAGAGGTGAAGAGTATGACAAACTCTTTGGATTTGAAATAGGTATCGATGATTATGTCGTTAAACCTTTCTCTCCTAAGGAACTTATGGCTAGAGTTAAAGTAGTTATTAAACGTAATAGTCACGAAGTCAACTCTAATAAGAATGAAAGGCTTGTGTTTGGTGGTCTTGAAATAGATATCCCTGGTCGTGAAGTGTATGTCGATGGTAAAAAAGCCTCTATGACTCCTAAAGAGTATGACTTACTATTCTATCTGGCTAAGAATAACAACATTGCTCTCTCAAGGGATAAGCTCCTTGAAGAAGTATGGGGTTATGACTTCTTTGGTGATGATAGAACCGTAGATACTCATATTAAGATGCTTCGTGGTAGCCTTGGAGAAAAGTATAGAAAGTATATAGTTACCCTTCGTGGAATGGGGTATAAGTTTGAAGCAGTCGAAGAACAAAATTAAATTAAAGAATAAAAAAAGTCTAACTTTCTACATTTGGATGGGCTTTATGGGACTAACTCTTGCAGTTATAATACTCATGTGGCTATTTCAAATAGTGTTTTTACAGAATTTCTACATTACAATGAAAACTAAGGACGTTACTAAAGCTACTAATCAGATTATAGACGCTTATAACGATGATGACTCTTATGAACTGTTAGATAACATAGCTAAGAGAAATCAACTATCTATTAGGATTGTAAGCAGGTATGGTATGCGTGATTTATACTCTAACAATGATTATATGGCTGGAATATCTATAATACATGGTTTTTCAGATATTAGTGTATACGTTATGGAGATTCAAGAGAATGATGGTTACTTCTGTAAAACAGTACATTCTCAACAAGATAATTCTCAAACATTACTAGTAGGTGCTACCTTATATGATGATAGTGACAATATCTCAGGATATCTATTAGTAAACGCTAGTTTAGACCCTGTTGGTTCTACTGTAGATATTCTGCAGGAACAGTTAATAATTATATCTATAGCGTTAATAGTTATTAGTTCTATACTATCGTACTTTATATCTAAAATGATTGCAAAGCCTATTGATAGAATTACTAAATCGGCTAATAGGTTAGCTAATGGTGAATATGATATAAAGTTTATTGGTGGTAACTATCTTGAGTGTAATGAACTTGCAGATACTTTAACCTATGCGTCGAAACAGATATCTAAGGTGGATAAACAACAACGTGATTTGATTGCCAATGTATCTCATGATTTAAGAACGCCACTTACCATGATTAAAGCTTATGCTGAGATGATTAGAGATTTATCAGGTAATAACCCTACCAAACGTGAAGAACATTTAAATATCATAATTGAGGAAACTGATAGACTTTCTTTATTAGTAAACGATATGTTAGACCTATCTAAGTTGGAAAATGGTGGAATATCATTAACTCCAGTAAAGTTCGATATTATGACTAGACTTACAGAAATCATTGAGAGGTATAAGGGAATATCTGAAAAGATGGGTTACCATATTACTTTTACTCCCGATACTGAGGCTTTCGTTGAGTGTGATATAGTTAAGATAGAACAGGTTATATACAATCTTATAAATAATGCCGTAAACTATACTGGCGATGATAAGAATGTATACGTTAAACAGATTAACGAAAAGGATTGGGTTAAAATCACTGTAACTGATACTGGTCAAGGTATATCTGAAGAAGATTTAAAACTTATATTTAACAAATACTATCGAGCAAAGATGCGTAGGGAAAAGATTGGTACAGGTTTAGGATTATCAATAGTTAAAGCAGTCTTAACTAAACATGAGTTCCCTTATGGTGTTCAAAGTAAGTTGGGTGAGGGTACTACATTTTGGTTTAAAATCAAACGTTGTGAAACTCCTATAGATTATGAGTAGATATATATTCCATAAATACAGTAAACCTAGTGTTGATACACTAGGTTTTTGTTATATGTGAACAAAATATCACTTGCTTTTTTGTGATATCCTACAAACTTAAAAGTTTTTAAAATATTTTGTAACATTTCCCCTAGATAAACAGTTATTATAGTATAAGGGATATTATAGTATATCCATAAACATTAGGGAGGATTTTTAATATGAAGAAATTCAAAAGGGTTGTAGCCACCGTAATGGCTCTAGGAATGGTATCTACTATGGGAGTATCTACTCTTGTGAATGCCGACGAAGTACAGAAAACTTTCTATACTGGCGATGTGAATCTTGATGGCAAGGTGAACACTGTAGACCTACTAACACTCAAAAAGATGTTATTAGGTATTATAGATATGCAGGAGATGTACATAGACGATGATACCCTTAAACTCGTGGAAGATACTACTACTAATGAAGTAGATGTAATCAGAGCTACTGAATACACAGTAGATGTTGAAAATAGTACTATCTATGTGACTGAAAAAGACTTTCAAGAGGTACTACTAGATGAAGCTATCACACTAAAGGTTACTGACGATACTGTTTTTAATGGACAGTTCTCAAACTTAGAAGAACTTTCTGAAAAGTTACAAGACGGTAATATCTATATAGCTATAACCTATGATGTCGTTACTAAGGAAATAACGGAAATAAATCAATTTTCTGTTATAAATACTTCTGAAAGTAGCTTTGTAGATGGCACGGAATATCAATACTGGGGATACGTTGTAGACCTTGAAGAAAGTCGTATAAGAGTTCAAGTAGATACCGTTTTAGATGTTCAACCAGTATATTTAGAGCTAATGGTAACTGATGATACTATCTTTAATTCAACTGCTAAAAATCTTGAAGAACTTGCAAATGATGACTCAGACTATATCATTACATTTGACTTTAAGACTCAAGAAGTTTTAACGATAGAAGATGTTATTGTGACATCACAACAAGATTTTGCAACTATGAGCGTATACTATGGCGGAGATACGGAGATAGACGAAATTAACAGTGATGAAAACTTCATAAGAGTTTGTGGTAAAGAAACTGATTGGTATCAAGAACTATACGTTAATGATAATACTACATACACTGGTTTAGTATCATCTTTTAGTGATTTAAGTGAATATCAATCTTGCTATCTACTTGTAATGACCACAGATTATGAGTGCTATGAGTTTACATATAATTGGTATATCACATACCACTATGATACTACTACTGAAAAGTATATAATAGATAGCATAGATGTATCTAAATGTTAGGAGGAATTTAATATGAAAAATTCAAAAAAGGTTGTAGCCACTATAATGGCTCTAGGAATGGTATCTACTATGGGATTGTCTGCATACGCTGACACTATTGGCGATAGTCAAAATTCTTTCTATACTGGCGATGTGAATCTTGATGGCAAGGTGAACACTGTAGACCTACTAATACTCAAAAAGATGTTATTAGGTCTTACCGATATGCAACAAATGTACATAGATGATGATACCCTTAAACTCGTGGAAGATACTACTAAAACAGTAAGCTCTGATGATAAGACACTAGAGTTTAATTACGAACTTCAAACGATAACTATCGTTGAAGATGGTATAGTTCTAAACGTTCCCGAAGATGTTTCATGCACTCTTAATTTATCAGATGCTACTTGGAAAGAAATATGTGAAGAATCTGAAAGTGAATATAGTCAGTACATACTCTTTAATGTTACCTATAATGAAGATGCCGACAATGTAGTAACTAACATATCTGTTGTCTATCAAGCAGATGTTCCTATTACTTGTCTAGATGTAATCAGAGCTACTGCATACACAGTAGATGTTGAAAATAGTACTATCCATGTGACTGAAAAAAACTTTGAAGAGGTACTACTAGATATCACACTAAATGTTACTGACAATACTATCTTCAATGCAGAGTTCTCAAGCCTAGAAGAACTTTCTGAAAGGCTACAAGACGGTAATATCTATATAGATATTACCTATGATACTGTTACTAAGAACATAAAGGAAATCGCACAATTAGAATTTGAATGTGATGATAAGCCTGTAATATATCTATATCCAACAGAAGAAACTAAGGTAGATGTATCTTTGGATTTAAATGGCAAATTAACTTGTACATATCCAAAGTATGAGGACGGTTGGAGCGTTATTGCTGAACCTGATGGAACTCTTTACGATGCGAACGGCAACGAATATTACTGCCTATACTGGGAAGGTATTCAAAATGTTACATACGATATGTCTAAAGGGTTCGTAGTTAAGGGTGAGGATACTGCCGACTTCCTTAGAGAAAAACTTCTCTATATGGGATTAACTCCTAAAGAGGCTAATGAATTTATAATCTACTGGTTGCCTAGAATGGAAGGTAATGAGTATAATCTAATAACTTTCCAAGATGATATCTACACTGAAAACGCTAAACTAGATATTACTCCTACTCCTGACAGTATGCTTAGAATATTCATGGCATATCAACCACTAGATGATTACATAGAAATCGAAGAACAAGAACTTTCAACTTTTGAAAGAACTGGTTTCTGTGTAGTTGAATGGGGCGGTACTGAGATAAGTAAATAATTTAACTAATTGGTAGATAGGTCTAGGTACTTCCTAGACCTATCTATTTTAGAATACTGTAGAATATCTTTTTAAAAGCCTTTATGAAATCCATCTTTTCAACATCATTACAAGCAATCAAATCGGTTTTGTAAATCATGGTATCGTCGATATAGAAACATACCTCACCTAAGCGTTGATTTTTCTTAATGGGTGCAACGACATACTCTGGAATGAACATAACATTCTCAATATCGTTAGAACCCTTTGCAACCGTTATGGATTTTAACTCTTTAGGTTCAACTAAGACGGCAAAGTCTGTTCCACCCTTGACTTTTAGAGGTTTCATAAGTTCTGAAGAAAACGATGGTTCAGCGGTAACGTAAGAGTTAAAACCCTTATTCAATAGTTTTTTAGCAATCTTAAAGAGAGAGTCTTTATCGGAGCAGTTTAATACTACCGTCAAATATGAGGTGTTATTCTTTTCAGCAGATGCTATTATACAGTAGTTACTATCACCTAAGTGACTAGCTTTAATTCCCGTTAAACCCTCGTAGGTACGTGTTAGATAGTTTTCATTAACTAGTTCAGTTTCACCATCTCTTAGATAGTCCATATATGTAGACATTATTTCATGTAAGAAAGTATATTGTAGTATTTCACAACCTAGTATTCCCATATCATAGGCTGTAGAGTATTGGGAAGTATCATTGTAGCCACATACGTTACTAAAGTGAGTATTATCCATACCTAAAGTTTTAGCCTTATCGTTCATTATAGATATACATTCTTCTTCAGTATCTCCAAGATATTCTGCCAATACTATGGTACTATCATTGGCGTTACCTATTAGAGTAGCTTTAAGTAGGTCTTTAACAGACATTCTTTCGCCTTGGAGTAACCAAACAGTAGCACCCTCTTTACCTTGAGCATTGTTAGAGGTTGTAAGTTCCGTATCGAGAGTTATATCACCATTAGATACCTTTTCCGCAATCAAAAGGGCAACCATCACCTTGTTTAGAGTTCCAACCTGTAGCCTTACGTTAGAGTTACTTTCCTCTAGTACTTGTTTAGATGAAGTTTCCATCAATATTGCGTAGTTTTCCGAAGGAGTATCTGTTGAAGAGTCATCTGCCGAGCATACTATTATAATGCTACTAAAACTTAGAACCATTATCAGCATAGATATGAATATACATATAAATCTTTTCATAGAAAACCCCCTCTATGATATTATATTAACCTTTGTGTAAAAGTATGTTATTCAATTAGTTAGCATAAGCTAATCTATTTGACATTTTCTTTCTGCTATGATAATATCTTATATGGATAGTCTAAGTGTCATTTATAGGCTATCTAAAAAAATTGAATATAGTTAGCTGTGGCTAACTATGACTATACAAAAGGAGATTATACTATGAATAAGATTAAGTCTTTAATGTGCCTATCACTTTGCATGGCTACCGTATTGAGTACAATGCCTATAGTCGCTAACGCTGATGACGAAAGTATTAAATATGGTACTATGGAAATTCCATATGCTGAATTTTATGCAAATGAGGGTATAGAATACGATGTAGATGCCGTTTCATCTGCTACTACTAGCAAGTGGAACAAGGAAAGTCTAGTTGCTGGAACTTATAATCAGCCAAATCTAAACGAGGACGGTACAGAAGATGGTACTGGTACTATATTAGGTGTTGTTTACTACGTTGCTCTAACCGATGAAACCCTTGAGGCTTTAGGTGAGGATAACTACAACTTTACTGAAGTTGAAGACATTCCTTCTGCGTATAAAGAAGTAACCATCACTGAAGATGGAGTAGAATTTTCAGCAGTTAAGGGTGAAACTACTTCCGTTGATGCTACTGCTACTATCTCTACAAGCACTGTATGGGGTGACTATCTTTTAGATGTTGAAGCTACAGAAGAAAATGCTCTAAGTAGTGAAACTATTGGAACTACCTATGGCGTTATTTTAACTACTACAGATGGCGATAACTATGCACTTCGTCACCTTGAAAACATATGGAGAGGTGAGTTTGCTTGGTCTGTAGGCATTACTACTCAAGAACCACATGGCAATACACTATCATATGAAAACTTTGAAGGTCTAAACGGTGCAACCATAGATACTATTACATATATCACTGAAAAAGGCTACTTCACTGTAGATACTGAACTTTACGTTCCTAAGAAGTTCGTAAACACCCTAGAGGTGTCTGATGCTAATATATCCGATGGTTCTACTACTCTAACTACTACTGGATTCCCTGAAGATTATGCTAAGACCTACACTATCGATGGTCTTGAGGCTACCGTATCTGATGATACTATTACCTTTACAGATGCCGTTCCTGGTTCATATACTCTAGTAATTAGTGACGAAGATGGTGTTTATACTGATGTTTCTGCATCGTTTATACTATCTACAGATGAAGCTCCTGCAGTTGCTAAGGGTAATGCTCTAGTTAAGGCTGATGGTGCTACTGATGAAGAGTTTGCTAACTTCTTAGCAAACCTATCTACTGCTACTATGGGTGACGATACCTATAGTCTATCTGGACGTGGTAGCGTAGCTATATTTAATGAAGATGGCTCTGTAAATACAGATATAACTCAAGGTAGTGGTGATAACGCTGTTAAAATCTTTGCTGAAGATGGCACATACAATCTAACAGTATACGCTACTGGTTATGAAAATCCAGTTGAGGTAACCGTTACCATTGGTGAGGTAGAAGAATCTATTACTGAGTTTACTATAGGTGACAGCACATTCCCTCGTGGTGATGTTACTCTTGATGGCAAGGTTACTACCGCAGACCTATTAATGCTTAAAAAGTATCTATTAGGTTTAATGGATTAGGAATAACTATATATGTTCACTGAAATTCTATAAAACTTTTAACCTTTCTGTTGACATATCTAAATGGATTGAGTATAATAATAGAGCATACTTAAGTATAGCAGAAAGGATTTGTTTTTATGGAAAAATTAAGTATTAATTTTGAAAGAATTGCAGATGTGGAAAAGTTCGTTAAAATTGTCAGCAATTACGATTTTGAAGTTACTCTTTCTCAAGGAAAGTATGAAGTAGATGGTAGTTCTCTTATGGGAATATTCTCTTTAGATATGACTAAACCTATCGATATTATTATTGGTAAGAAAGATAACTCTGTAGGTACTTTTATCGATGAAATTAAAGAATATATTGCTTGACTTGATTTTTTAATCGATATCCATAGCTGACACGAAGTCAATCTACGCATACTAGGTATGTATGTCACACTCTATGAAATTATCTAGCGTGGATTGAAACAATATATCATTAATCTATGGCGGAAATGCATTACTTTCCGCCATAGTTTTATATATATTAACCTAGAGTTACATCTAGCACCATCATTAATGCGAAACCTATCGCAAAAGATATAGTTCCCATATTGGAATGTGGCTCTTTAGACATATCTGGAACTAACTCTTCCACGATGACGTATATCATAGCACCAGATGCAAAACTTAATAGGTATGGCAATATTGGAACTAAAAAGTTTGCAAATAGTATGGTTATAATTGCTCCAATAGGTTCAACTATGCCTGATAATATTCCATATAGGAACGATTTAGGTTTAGTAATGCCCTCTGCTCTTAGTGGCATGGATATTATTGCACCCTCTGGAAAGTTCTGTATGGCTATACCAATGGATAGTACTATAGCACTCATGAGTGTTATGCTTGAGCTTCCTGTTAGATATCCTGCAAAGACTATTCCCACTGCCATTCCTTCTGGTAGATTATGCAACGTTACGGCTAATACTAACATAGTAGTCTTTTTTAGATGGCTCTTTACACCCTCTGATTGCGTACTGTTTACGTGTAGGTGTGGAATTATAACGTCTAAGACTAATAAAAATCCTATGCCTAATAAGAATCCTATGGTAGTTGGTAGAAATGCTAACTTTCCTAAGTGTGCTGATTGCTCTATAGATGGAATTATTAAACTCCAAATAGATGCAGCCATCATAACGCCCGATGCAAATCCCGTTAGCGATTTCTGTAATATATGGTTTAGTGTATTCTTCATAAAAAATACACATGATGCTCCTAATGATGTCCCTAAGAATGGTATTAATAACCCTTGAACTACTTCTTTTTCCATAATCGCCTCACCTTTGATAATATATTTTCTAGTTATCATATGCTAACTTGATATAGTATATCATGGTTAGATTTCTGTGTCAAATATGTTATCCTGTTCATATAACTATCCCTTATATAAGTATATGTTAAAAAATTTATATTGTGAGTTTTAAAATTCTACTTGAAATTAAAGTAATATCGTGATATAATACACTTATACATATATATTTTTTAAGGAGTGTTATTTTTTAATGGATTTATCAACGTTAAGAAGTGAAATCGATAATATAGATGAACAGATATTAGAACTTTTTAAACGTCGTATGGAAATAAATATCGATGTCGCTAAGTTTAAACAAGATAATAATATGCCAATATTCCAACAAGGTAGAGAGAATCAAGTAATAGATAGAATTAAGGCTAATTCCCCTGATTGGCTACAGAATGGTACTGAAAGTCTATTCCTACAGATTATGGATATAGGCAAGAGTATTCAACAACAAACTTTATATAAGGATATCTTTATGGAGTATGAACCATTGACTATAAGTTCCGACTCTAAGGTAGCGTGTTTTGGAATTCATGGCTCTAATACCGAGCAGGCAGTATTAAAAATATTTTCCGATTACAAAAATATAGAGTACATAAGTACATTTGAAGATGTATGTGAATCGGTGGAATATGGTAAGAACGATTTTGGAGTGCTACCTATTCAAAACTCAACATCTGGTTCTATAAATGCTACCTACGATTTACTTAAAAAGTATAATCTATATATCACTAATACCGTAGATGTACCACTATCACACTGTTTGGCAGTTAAAGAGGGTACTAAGTTACAAGATGTCAAAAAGGTATATTCTCACCCACAGGGATTTACACAATGTTCCGAATTTATGGAAAAGTATCAATTTGAGGCACATGAGTTTGGAAACACTTCTTTATCTGCAAAGCACGTACTTGAAAGTGATATGCCTATTGGAGCTATATGTTCTGAACACTGTGCAAAACTCTATGGGTTGATTCCAATAGTTAAAAACATCTCAGACGTTCTGCCTAACTATACTAAGTTTGTATGTATATCCAATAAGTTTAAGAAGTCTAAGAATGCTAATATTATTTCAGTGATTCTAACCGTTCCACACGTTAAAGGAAGTCTTTACAGATTACTAACTAAGTTTTTTGTGTGTGGATTAAATCTAGTAAAGTTAGAAAGTCGTCCAATTATGGACGGTAGCTTTGAAGTTGCTTTCTACTTGGATTTTGAGGGAAATGTAGATGATATAGTAGTATCATCTTTATTGACTTCTATGAGAAATGAACTTGAATACTTTAAGTTCTTAGGAAACTATTCACACATAGATTAAACGTACGAATCAAAAATAAGGTGCTAAGATAACTCTTAGCACTTTAATATATTAATGAGAGTCTTTTTAGGCAGGGGAGATGTTTTAATACTGTTTGGTCTTAGAATAATACTTTCCTATGTTCTCATTAGATGATAGTTGAAAAGTTATAAATCCACTACATACTAACGACATTATAAAGTACAGTATGACTATGCCAATGCTCTCCATTTGAGAGAATAAGAATATTCCTAAACCTAATGTGGCTAAGGTATTTAATCCAAAGATTAACGAACCGAAAGTTTTAAAACCCTCAATCTTTGGAAGTAATAAGAATGATGCTACTATAAGTAATGCATCGTAGTACCAAAGAAAACCTTTAATCTTATCTACTAAGTTAAGAATGCTTTCATCTGTAAAGGTTGGAGTACTTATAAATAGATGTATTCCTAAAGTAGCCACTACACCTAATATGACTAAGATTATAACCATCCTCCCACCTTTTTTTGCCATATCTTCTTCTTTTTGACGCATAAGCTGTTTATAAGCTTCTCGACTCTTCTTCTTTTCTTCTTCGGTAAGTTCGGGAGTCGATACTTTATGTGCTTTCTTTAAACCCTCTTGCTTAGCACGTTCTATGTCTGCATTTGCATACTTAGATACGTATGGCTTACGTTCTTCAGGTTCAGACTCTAATACTGGTGCGGATACTTGCTCTAGGTTCTTACTAGGCTCAGATACAGTTTTTTTAGGTGGCGGTGTAAAGTCTTGAGCATCTAATGTTGGTGCAGATATACCATCTAATGAGCCTTTTTTCTGTGATGGAGCAACGAAAGTATCTTCAAGTACTGGTGCAGATACATTGTCAAGGCTTTTTTTAGTATTAGGTGCAACGTAGTCTGTATCTTCAAGTATGGGTGCTGAAATATCTGATAAAGATTTCTTCTTTTTGAACTCATTAGGGTCATAGGAAGTATCTTCAAGTATAGGAGCAGATATATCATCTAGTCTGTTATTGTTTTCACTCATATGTAAAGTTCACCTCGAATATTAATATACATATACTTTAGGAACGTCAACTATATGACGTTCCATATTAGTAGTTATTGTTATGGTGGTAAAGAACTATCTTTCAATAATTTGGGTTCTATCTGGGCCAACGCCAACCATACAAACCTTGCATTCGCAGAGTTCTTCTAACCTTCTTATATAGTTTTGACAAGCTACTGGAAGTTCTTCAAAGTTTTTACAAGATGATATATCTTCATTGAAACCTTCAAGCGTTTCATATACTGGTTTACAATCTTCAAGACCCTCTAAAGTAGGTGGAAAGTTCTTAATTACAGAACCATCAGACTTTTTATAACCTACACATACTTTTAAGTTGCCTAAACCACTAAGAGTATCTAACTTGTTTATAGCTAAACCGTCTAAGCCGTTTACTCTTACAGAGTGGCGTACTATAACTGCATCGAACCAACCAGTTCTACGAGGTCTGCCAGTAGTAGTACCAAACTCTCCGCCTTTTTCTCTTATGGTGTTGCCTATTTCGTCATCTAATTCAGTTGGAAAAGGGCCTTTACCTACTCTAGTAGTATATGCTTTAGCTACTCCAATGATGTTAGTAATCATCTTAGGGCCTACACCAGTGCCTACGCATACTCCAGCAGATAGTGGGTGAGATGATGTTACATATGGATATGTACCAAAGTCTATATCTAATAGTGTTGCTTGAGCACCCTCAAACATTATAGTCTTGCCCTCTTTGTTGGCATCGTAGGTTAGTACCGATACATCATCTACGTATGGAGCTAACACCTTACCATACTCTATGTACTCTTCAATAACCTTGTCCAAGTCGAAAGCCTCACCGCCATATACTTCAGTTATAATCTTATTTTTAAGTTTGCCAGTAGCTAGAGCTTTCTCTTTTAGTAGTTTTGGATTTACTAAATCGTATACTCGAATACCACACCTTTCGTACTTATCCATGTAAGTTGGACCTATACCTCTTTTAGTAGTGCCAATATCCATATTACCTCTAAACTCTTCAGATAGTCCATCTAATGTGATGTGCCATGGCATAACTACGTGTGCTCTAGGGTCTATCTTTAGGTTATCAGTAGAGATACCCTTACTATGCAATGAATTTAACTCACCTATAAAATCCTTAGGGTCTAAAACCACTCCCGCACCGATTAAACATAGCGTATTTGGATACAAAATTCCAGATGGTATTAAGTGTAATTTATAAGTCTTGCCATTACTAACCACCGTATGACCAGCATTATTACCACCTTGTGAACGAACTACAACTTCAGCTCTGGAAGCTAAGATATCTATAATCTTACCTTTACCCTCATCGCCCCATTGAGTTCCTATTACAATATTTGCAGACATTTAAAAAATCCTCACTTTATTAGTAAATTATGCTATAAAGCATTGATATTTATATTATATCACGATATTACTTACATTTCAAGTGAAATTTTTAAAATTTCATATCAATTATTTGTAAATCTCTATTCTTACAGATTTTCAAAAAAAACTCTTGACTTTTCAGTGGAAATGTTGTACAATATAATTACAAATTAAATTTAAAAATTTAGGAGGATTTTTCCCATGTCAGTTAAAGTTGCAATTAACGGCTTCGGTCGTATTGGTCGTCTAGCTTTTAGACAAATGTTTGGTGCAGAAGGTTATGATGTTGTTGCTATCAATGACTTAACTAAGCCTTCAATGTTAGCACAACTTTTAAAGTATGATACTGCTCAAGGTGGTTACTGTGGTAAGATTGGTGAAAACCTACACACTGTTACTGCTGATGATGAAGCAGGTACTATCACTGTTGATGGTAAGACTTTAAAAATCTATGCTATGGCTAAGGCTAATGAACTTCCTTGGGGTGAAATCGGTGTTGATGTAGTTCTTGAATGTACTGGTTTCTACTGCTCAAAGGAAAAGAGCCAAGCTCATATAGATGCAGGTGCTAAGAAGGTAGTTATCTCTGCTCCAGCTGGTAATGACCTAAAGACTATTGTATTCTCAGTAAACGAAGATACTCTAACTACTGAAGATACTATTATCTCTGCTGCATCTTGTACAACAAACTGTTTAGCTCCTATGGCTAAGGCTTTAAATGATTACGCTCCAATCCAAAGCGGTATCATGAGTACTATCCACGCTTACACTGGTGACCAAATGATTCTTGATGGCCCACACAGAAAGGGTGACCTAAGAAGAGCTAGAGCTGGTGCTGCAAACATCGTACCAAACTCTACTGGTGCTGCAAAGGCTATTGGACTAGTTATTCCAGAACTAAATGGTAAGTTAATCGGTTCTGCACAAAGAGTTCCAGTTCCAACTGGTTCTACAACAATCCTAACTGCAGTAGTTAAGGGTGCTGATGTAACTAAGGAAGGCATTAACGCTGCTATGAAGGCTGCATCTTCTGCATCTTTTGGATACAATGAAGACCAAATCGTTTCTTCTGACGTTATCGGTATGAAGTACGGTTCTCTATTCGATGCTACTCAAACTATGGTTTCTAAGATTGCTGATGACCTATACGAAGTTCAAGTAGTTTCTTGGTATGATAATGAAAACTCATACACTAGCCAAATGGTTAGAACTATCAAGTACTTTGCAGAGTTAGGCTAATCTTATAGGTTAGTTAATTATTAGTATTGATATATTTAAGGCGATATCCTTTAGGGTATCGCCTTTCTTATGTTTATCTGATTAAATAGGTATTTAAAAATGAGATTAATCTCAAGAGTTTTTTTAGTGTATCATAGTTACCGCCAACCTTTTACTATACCGCCTTCAATAACTACTAATTTTCTGCAATTAGGACATCGGACAATAACATTTTTTTATCTGTATTCACCGCATATTTACAATTTGGACACATATAAGAACCAAGTGCAACAAACTTACTAAAAATAATCATATCCTACTCCCCTACATAAAATTTTCAACACTTTATATTAAATTTTACTACAATTTTTGAAGATTTTCAATCGCAAATTTGGAAATTTATAGACCAAAATATTATAGATTAGTTAATAATCGACAAATTGGTAATTTCTTTTTGTATAATATCAATATAGTATTATGATACGAAAGGAAATCTATACATGAATACCATTGGAGATAGAATTATAAATATGAGGGATACTTTAAACATCAATCAAAAGACTTTAGCAGGAAAGATAAATGTAACATCTGCTACTATGTGCAAGTATGAAAATAATATTAACGTTCCAAACGCCGATATCTTAAAACTATTAGCCGATACTTTAAATACTACTACAGATTATCTTACCTGTAGGACTAATATTAAGCACAATCCATATAGAGTATTAGATGAAGTTGAAAAAAAGATAGATATAGATTTAATTAACTTAGTTTTAGAACTTTCTTATGAAGATAAGATTAAGATTATCGAACGGGCTACATTCTTAAAAGAACTGGAAGATAAAGTATAAAAGCGATATCTTTAGAATATCGCCTTCTGTTTCAACGTTAATCTTTAGGAGTAACTTTCTTCTTATTGCCGTTCTTATCGATAATAGTACAAGTATTCAACTGCGATTGTAGATTATTAATCACACTTTTACGATATTCATTCCTTAGTGCAGTCTGTTCTGTCTTTTCTTCCTCAGATAAGCCAACCGTTTTAGATTTTCTAGCTAATTCGTTAATTCTATCCAACTTTTTCTGTTCCATAAAGTAATCACCTTTCAAAATAAGTTTTTAGATAATTATATCATATTTATAATATAATTTCAATAATAATGTTTAGGGGTGATTTTTTGCTTGAAAAAATAAATGGTATAGTTTGGGGCAATTGGCTGTTAATCTTAATGTTATCATGTGGAATATATCTAACCTTTAAGATAGGCTTTATACAGTTTAATCTAAAAGGAATATTTAAGGGTACAATACTATCTAAGGGGAGTAATAAGAGCGGTGATAATACTATATCGCCATTTCAAACTATGACAACATCACTTTCGGCAACTATGGGTACTGGTAACATAGTAGGAGTAGCCTCTGCAATTATAATAGGTGGAGCTGGTGCTATCTTTTGGCTTTGGATATCTGCAATATTAGGAATGGCTTTAATATACGTTGAAAACTATCTAGGTATTAAGTATAGAACCACTTTAAAAGATGGCTCTACCGTAGGTGGAGCGTGTGCCTACCTAGAATATGGTCTAAAGTGTAAACCTCTAGCAGTAATCTTTGCATTTTTATGTATAGTAGCATCTTTCGGGATTGGTAACATGACGCAATCTAATGCTATAGCAGTATCATTAAAGAGTACTTGGAATATTCCTTGTATAGTTACGGGCTTAATAACTGCCATATTGATAGCTTTAGTAATAATGGGTGGAGTAAAACGCATTGGAAGTATCACGCAGTTCTTTATACCTATACTTTCATTACTGTATATATTAGGAGCATTAATAGTAATACTTTCAAACTTTCAAGATTTACCTAAAGTATTTAAAGATATCTTTCAACAAGCTTTTGGATTTAGTTCAGTGACTGGTGGAATTACTGGCTCTTTGATAATTACATCGTTAAACGTTGGACTGCGTAGGGGAGTATTTTCTAATGAAGCTGGTCTTGGAAGTTCTTCTATTTTACACTCATCTAGTGAATGTGATAATCCACATATTATGGGACTTTGGGGAATGTTTGAAGTCTTTATCGATACTATTATATGTTGCACATTGACTGCTCTAGCAATATTAGTTGTAGATGTAGACTTTTCCTCTTTAGATAGTTCAACGTTAGTAATAAAATCTTTTGAAAGTGGTTTAGGTAACTTTTCTGGATTTTTTATAACTGTAGCTATATCTCTGTTTGCATTTGCAACTTTAATTGGTTGGTCTGTATGTGGTGAAACTTGTAGTAAGTATCTATTCGGTTCTAGTGGTGGATTTATCTATAAGATATTCTTTGTGATAAGTATTATATTAGGAGCAATATTGAATGGCAGTTCTGTTTGGATAGTTTCTGATATCTTTAATGGCTTGATGGCTATTCCAAACTTAATAGGCATTATAGTTCTATCGAAAAGGTTAGATTTAAAAATAAAATAGATGGAACAATATTCTTACCGTTCCATCTTAATTGTTCACTATTAATATACTATATTCCATCAGTAATATCAGAAACAATATCTAAAATATCTACTGATTTTTCTTTTCAACCGTTAGAAGTTGGAAAATATGGTCTTAATGAACTGGCAAGTTGTGGTATAGGCATAGTTTGTAACCAAACGTGTCCAGGGCCAGTAACTCTAGTATTAAATAGACCTTCTCCACCGAATAGAGCATTCCCCACGCCTTTAATCATCTCTACATCTATAGATACAGAAGCATCCATAGCACATAGATAGCCAGTATCTACGAGTAGACTTTCACCAGGGTCTAAATCATACTCAATGATTGAGCCATCTACTTCAATGAATAGCATACCATTTCCACTGAACTTTTGCATTATAAACCCTTCACCACCAAAGAAACCAGAACCAATCTTTTTTTGAAAGAACACTTCCAAGTTTACACTCTTTTCAGATGCTAAGAAAGCAGTCTTTTGAGCCACTATAGTTCTACTCGGACTAATCTGTATAGGTAGAATCTGTCCAGGGACACTAGAACCGAAAGCAATCTCACCGAAACCACCTTGAGCAGTATACTCATTTTGGAATATACTTTCTCCCGTCATAGCCTTTCCGAATAGTTTTCCAATACTGCTACCAACGTTAGTAACCATATGCATATTAGAACTCATCCAAGTCATAGCACCTTTTTGACATACTATAGTTTCTCCTGAGTTTACACCACATATCACCACAGGAAATGGTGAACCTTTAATTTCATATTGCATAAAAAAACCACCTTTTTAAATATAATTTTGTACATCTGTGATAATGTACATATATTATACCATTTATATGGAAAATTGTCAATATACTTCATAATATTTGAAATGAATACTATTAGTTTGCCGAAATATATTAACCTATTACGAAAAAAAGAGAAGTTAAGCAAGTTTTAATGCTTAATTTCTCTTTTTTGATGCTAAACTACTTGAAAAACTATTGAAAAAATTGTATAATAATAAGGAAAACATTTCAGGCTAGACGTTTTTCAATTAATGAACATACTAAAAATCCTAGTATGGATACTAAGTACCATATGAAGAAGTAAGGCACACAAATTTGACCTAAAATATTTAGTGGTAGGGTTGAATAATCCCAAACGTTCCAATGCATTACTAAGTTTACAACGACTCCAACTAAAAATTCAAAAGTAGTTATAATTATAGCACCGAATAGACATTTTATCCAGAAGTTAAAGTTAGTCTTAGTATTTATTTCGTACATTAAGGTAAGACATAGTCCACCAGTTAGAACCATGCTCCAATGGGTATATCCTCTAGCAGATATTTCTATTAATGCATACATCAATCCACCGATTATAAATACTAAGCCTCTTTTAGAGATATCGTTTAAAGTCATAAGATAATCACTCGCTTTAAATAGTAATTTTAAAACTATTATCTGCCTGAAAAGAATTTTTATTCAATATGTTTTGAAAGGATTTTTATTTTATGAGAAAAAGTTGTATTTTAATGCATATTTCTAGTATTCCATCTAAATATGGAATAGGAAAGTTAGGCAAAAATGCTTACGATTTTGTAGACTTTCTAGTTAAGAGTGGTGTTAAATGTTGGCAAATACTACCACTGAATCCTACTAGTTATGGTGATAGTCCATACTCATCGTTTTCAGCATATGCGGGAAATCCATACTTTATAGACTTCGATATCTTAAAGCATCAAGGGTTGCTTAGCGATGAAGACTATCAATGCATTGAATGGGAAAAATCTTCTGGTAGTATAGACTATACTATGTTGTATAATAATTGTTTTAACGTTTTAAAGATTGCTTTCTCTAAGTATAGAAAAGAACTCTCTAAAAATTATGATAACTTCATTAAGGAGAATGCATTTTGGTTAGATGATTATGCTATGTATATGACCTTAAAATCTTTAAACGATGGCAAACCTTGGTGTGAATGGGATAAAAAATACGCTCTTAGAAATACTAATAGCATAAAGGCTATTAAGACTAAGTTCGCTGATGAGATTGAATTTTATAAGTTCGTTCAATATAAATTCTATGAACAATGGTTTGAATTAAAAAAATATGCCAATGATAAAGGCATTGAGATTATTGGAGATATTCCTATATATGTTGCCTATGATAGTGCCGATGTTTGGTCTAAACCTGAACTATTCCGTCTAAACAAAGATGGCTCACCTATAGATGTTGCTGGTTGTCCTCCCGATGTTTTCTCACCAAAGGGACAGCTTTGGGGGAATCCTATATATAATTGGAGCGTTCATAAGAAGAATAACTATTCATGGTGGGTATCTAGGATACAACACGCTTCTAAGATATATGATATAGTTAGAATAGACCACTTTAGAGGTTTTGAAAGTTACTATACTATACCTTTTGGTTCTAAAGATGCTGTAGTGGGTAAGTGGTGTAAAGGGCCAGATTATGAACTATTCCAAACTCTTGAAAGTAAGCTTGGTAAGTTGAACATTATAGCCGAGGATTTAGGTTTTATTACTCCTGAAGTTCAACTATTGTTAGATAAGACTGGTTTCCCTGGTATGAAAGTTATTCAATTCGCTTTTGATAATCCTCAGAATCAATATTTACCACATAACTATGTATCTAGTAATTGTATAGCCTATACTGGTACTCATGACAATGATACTCTTAAAGGTTGGGTGTACTCTCAAAATAAAAAGACTATCAAGTTTTGTAAGAAGTATCTAAAGGTTAAGAAGAAAAAGCATCTAGTAGATGCTTTGATTGAACTAACATGGTCTAGTGTCGCAAACATATGCGTTGCTCAGATTCAAGACTTTTTAGACGTTGGCAGTGAGGGTAGAATGAATACTCCATCAACTTTAGGTGATAATTGGCAGTTTAGAACTAAAAAATCAGACTTTACTAATGAACTATCTGAAAAGATATATGCTCTAAATGAAATGTATAATCGTCTTGAACTTCCAATCGAGCAAGTTGAACAAGACGCTACTACTAATGATGTGGTTTCAACACCTATAAATAACGCTTTAAAGGAACTTACAGATGAAATATCAGCCGTTGAAGTTCCTAAAGATATATTAAAAAACGAAGTTTTAAAGGAGGACATTCCCAATGAATAAGGAAGTTTTTAAAGAACACTTTAAAGAGAATCTTGGTAAGGAAGTTTCTAATTCTACACCACAAGAGATTCATAATGCTTTAGGTTTAACCGTTATGGACTATATCAAAAAGGATTGGAACAATAGTATCGAAAAGCATCTATCTACTAGGCGTGCTTGTTACCTATCTATGGAGTTCCTAGTAGGTAGGGCAGTATATAACAATCTGTTATGTTTAGGCATCTACGATGAGGTTGAAGAGATATTCAACTCTATGGGAACATCATTAGCAGTGCTAGAGGAAATAGAAGACTCTGCACTAGGTAATGGTGGTTTAGGACGTCTTGCCGCTTGTTTTTTAGATAGTGCATCTACTCTATCTTTGCCACTAGATGGCTATGGTATTAGGTATAAGTACGGTCTATTTAAGCAATCTATAGTAGATGGTTTTCAATGTGAAGAGGCTGATAATTGGACAAGGTATGGTGACCCTTGGAGCATTAGAAAAGACGTTGATAGCGTAGAAATTCACTATGCCGACCAAACTGTAATAGCTGTACCTTATGATATGCCTATCGTATCATATAAGGGTGCTAACGTTGGAACTCTTAGACTATGGCAAGCTGAACCTGTAAATGAGTTCGATTTTAATACCTTTAACAATCAAAACTACCTAGAGGCATCTAAGGAAAAAACCTTTGCAGAAGATATCTCAAGGGTACTATATCCAAACGATGACACTAGAGAAGGTAAGAAGTTAAGGCTAAAACAACAGTATTTCTTTAGTAGTGCATCATTAACCGATATCTTAAAGAAACATAAGGCTAGATTCGGTACTGTTGAAAATCTTGCAGATTATGTTACTATTCAATTGAACGATACTCACCCAGTAATCTCTGTGCCAGAGTTGATTAGACAACTTATGGACTATGAGGGTATGTCTTTTGAACAATCTTTTGAGATTGCTAGAAAGGTATTTAACTATACTAACCATACCATTATGCCCGAAGCACTTGAAAAATGGGAATGTTCTTTAGTTGAGGAACTCCTACCTAGAGTCTTTGAAGTTATTATACAACTTAATGAAAAGTTTATATCTGATATGTACGTTAAGAATGTCGACAAGTCTACTATCGATAGAATTAAGTTGATTCAAGGAAACTTAGTTCATATGGCTAACATTGCTACGTACTGTTCTAGTTACGTGAACGGTGTAGCAGAGATTCATACACAAATCTTAAAAGATGTTACCCTTGCAGATTGGTACAGAATCTATCCTGAACGTTTCCAAAATAAGACTAATGGAATTACTCAAAGAAGATGGTTAGCACTCTGCAATAGAGAACTATCTGCATTATTGACTGAGAAACTTGGCTCTGATAGTTGGGTATCTAACCTTGATGAACTAAAGAAACTAATTCCACTTAAAGATGATGAGGAAACTATAAGCAGATATATAGATATTAAAGATACTAAGAAGAAACAACTTGCAGACTATATCTGCCAAAAAGAGAATATTAAAATCAATCCAAGTACTATATTCGATATTCAAATTAAGAGGTTACATGAGTATAAAAGACAACTTCTTAATGCATTCTCTATACTATATATATACTTTGGTATTAAAGATGGCTCTATTAAAGATTTTACTCCTACAACGTTTATCTTTGGAGCAAAGTCTGCCCCTGGGTATAGACGTGCTAAAGATATAATAAAGTATATTAATGAGATAGGCAAGCTAATTGAAAATGATAAGGAAGTTTGCGACTTAATTAAAGTAGTGTTTGTATCTAACTATAACGTATCCTATGCCGAGAAGTTAGTTGCAGGTGCAGATGTATCTGAGCAGATATCTACAGCGGGTACAGAGGCATCTGGCACTGGTAATATGAAGTTGATGTTAAACGGTGCAGTAACTCTAGGAACTTATGACGGTGCTAATATTGAGATAGTTCAAGAGGCTGGAGAAGAAAACAACTATATCTTTGGTGCTAGGGTAGAAGAATTAAATAAGATTATGCCTAACTACGACAGCAGAAAAATCTATGCGGAAAATAAGAAGGTTCAAAGGGTAGTATCTACCTTAATAGATGGCACTGTTTCTGATGGTGGTACTGGCATATTTAGAGAACTTTACTTCTCATTACTAGATGGTGCTAGTTGGCACTCACCTGATAACTACTATGTGCTCGGTGACTTAGAAAGTTACGTTCAAGCTAAGCTAAGAGTTAATCAAGATTATAAGAGTAGAAAAGAATTTGCTAAAAAGTGCTTTATGAATACTTGTAATGCTGGAAAGTTTTCTTCCGATAGAACTATTAAAGACTATGCCGAGAACATTTGGCATATCAAAGAAGTATAAGAGATATAATTAAAAATGCAGATATCTATTAAGATATCTGCATCTATGTATTAAAACTAAATTAATATACTACCTACCATAGTATAAAATCGTCATCGGTATCACGAGTATCTCTATCCCAATCTCCATAGTAGAACTCATCATCTTCGGCATCAGAGTCATAGAATAGTTCTCCATCATCGTTTTTAAAGTAAGATTTACTCTTAATAGACGATTTTTTTTTATTATCTGTACTAGAATCATCATCTTCTGAATCAAGTTGAGTGGTTGCATCTTGAGATGATACTAAAGCGTTAGCATTAAGAACGTTAATTAATTGAGCAGTTGAATTAATATCACAACTAATAACACCAGCGAATAGTATAGCACCAGTTCCAACTATTAATGGTAGTGAGGATTTTTTAGTCATATCGTTAGTGTTGATACTCTCTGTCTTGTTGTTTTTTGAACTGTTCATAATTAAGAACCTCCTAAGTTCATTACTTTTATCTATGTATTACCTTTCTTCAATTAATATACTATCATACTAAAATGGAAATGTCAAGTAACTTTCATGTTAAATTCGTGAAAATATTGGGAAATAGTTCTTTAAGTGAGTGAATTTTAGTAATATTGCCATCGTATAGCACTATTTTGAAGTTAGAGTCACAAAATTCAGTCATAACTTGAATACAAGCTCCACATGGATAACAATACTCTGTTACTTTTTGGATATCGAAACCACCCACTACACATATGGCAGAAAGATTCTTATAGCCCTCAGATATTGCTTTAAAGATTGCAGTGCGTTCTGCACACATAGTTAATGAGTATGATGCATTTTCTATATTGCAACCGTTAAATATCTTTCCATCGGTTGTGAGTAGACTTGCTCCTACGTAGAATTTTGAATATGGTACATATGCTAATTTTCTAATTGCTAATGCATTATCTATTAACTTTTGATATTCCATATAGTTACCTCCAGTATACTGTATAATATTATAATACACTATTAACATTAAAATTATCTTAAAAAATCTTAGGTTTAAAAAAAATATTTTCACTAACTCAATTGATAGTTATAATGAAAGGAAAGTCGGATTCTAATTCACACTTAAATTGCAGTGAGCATGAGTATTAAAAGTTATTTAGAAAATTACTTATTAAGAAATATCGGGAATAGTAGAAGAACTATTCCCGATGGTATATTAACAGATTCTATAGAAACTAATCAGTAATAGCCATTTTAACAGCCTTTACGAAATCGCTAACGTAAGGAATACTATCCTTGCCGTGTTGAGCAACTATGTTTACTATTGCACTACCTATGATAACACCATCAGCATATTGAGCCATTTCTTTAGCCTGTTCTGGTGTAGATACTCCAAAGCCTATAGCACATGGAATATCTTTAGTCTGCTTAACTAGATTAACCATCTCACCAACGTTAGTAGTAATTTTATTTCTCATACCAGTAACTCCCATAGATGATACACAGTAGATAAATCCAGTAGCTTCAGAAACTATCATCTTAATTCTATCGTGTGAAGTTGGAGCTATTAGGGATATCATACTTATACCATAACTTTCAAAGATGTCACTCATCTCGTGTTTTTCCTCGAAAGGAACTTCAGGAATTATTACTGCACATACATCACAAGCGACGCATTCTTTAGCAAAGTTTTCAATTCCAAAGTTAAACACAGGATTAGCATAGGTCATAAACGCTAATGGAATAGTCAAGCCATTAGTACGAGCGTGTTTAACCATCTCGATAATCTTGCTTGGAGTAGTACCTAACTTTAAGGCTCTTTCACTAGCATCTTGAATTACTGGGCCTTCGGCAGTAGGGTCAGAGAAAGGTATACCTATCTCTATTAAATCCGCACCATTTTCTTGTATAGCAAATAGTAAACTTTCAGTCAAATCAAGACCAAAATCACCTGCGGTTACGAACGGAATAAATGCCTTTCCATGATTAAAAACATCTTGAACGTTACTCATATAAATCTTCCCCCTTGTATCTAGCTATAGCCGCAACGTCCTTGTCGCCACGTCCCGATAGGTTTACTACTATAATCTTATCCTTATCTAAAGTTGGAGCAAGTTTCATAGCGTAAGCTACAGCGTGTGAGGACTCTATGGCTGGAATAATTCCTTCCATTCTTGATAGGTATTCAAAAGCATTAACAGCCTCATCATCTGTGATAGCTACATACTCAGCTCTACCAATATCCTTTAGGTATGAATGTTCTGGCCCTACCCCTGGGTAGTCTAAACCAGCAGATATTGAATATACTGGTGCTATTTGACCATTCTCATCTTGACAGAAATAAGACTTCATACCATGAAAGATACCTACTCTACCAGTAGACATGGTAGCAGCAGTTAAATCGGTATCTATACCTTTACCAGCAGCTTCACAGCCTATTAAACGTACAGATGTATCTTCAATAAAGTTATAGAAAGCTCCCATAGCGTTAGAACCGCCACCCACACAAGCCATGACTACATCTGGAAGTCTGCCTTCTTTTTCCATCATTTGTTGTTTAATTTCTTTACTAATAACACTTTGAAAATCTCTAACTATGGTTGGAAATGGATATGGCCCCATAGTAGAACCTATTAAGTAGTGAGTATCTTCTACACGACTAGCCCAATCACGCATTGCAGAGTTTACAGCATCTTTAAGAGTTCTAGTGCCATCTTTAATAGAGTTTACTTTTGCACCTAAAAGTTTCATTCTGTAAACGTTCAATGCTTGACGTTTAGTATCTTCTTCGCCCATAAATATTTCACATTCCATGCCAAACAATGCAGCTATGGTAGCAGTAGCAACTCCATGTTGACCCGCACCAGTTTCAGCGATTAGTCTAGTTTTGCCCATCTTTTTAGCCAATAGTGCTTGACCTAGAACGTTATTCAACTTATGTGAACCTGTATGGTTTAAATCTTCACGTTTTAGATATATCTTAGCACCACCAAGATTTTTAGTCATATTTTCGGCATAGTATAGCAAAGATGGTCTATTAGCATAGTTATTTAATAAATCAGTCAGTTCTGCATTAAATTGAGGGTCATCTTTGTACTTATTGTAAGCACTTTCAAGTTCTATTATGGCGTTCATTAGAGTTTCTGGAACGTACTGTCCGCCATGTATACCAAATCTACTTTTTGGATTTGACATCAAAAAAACTTCCTTTCATAATATAAAATTTATCTTTCAATGGAAAAAGTTGTAGATTAATATTCTAGTATCTTTAACTTCTAACTTGCGATATAAACTCTTTAATCTTATCATAAGATTTATAGTCACCATCTTCAACACTAGAACTTACATCTACAGCGAATGGATTACAAATATCAATAGCCTTAGATACGTTTTCAGCAGATAATCCACCAGCTAAAAAGAATGGTTTACTAATATTTGGAATTATAGACCAATCAAAGGTTAAACCGCTACCACCTACCATATTAGATACATAAGTATCCAATAGCAAGTAGTCACAAGGTAGAGTATCTGCCTTTAAGATTTCCTCAGCAGATTGAACTCTAACGGCTTTAGTAATAGGTTTATCGACCCTAGATTTTAAATCCAAAATATAGTTAAAATCTTCATTGCCATGTAGTTGGACTACATCTATAACGTTCTCATGGCAAAGGTTAGATATATATTCAATGTCAGCATTTACAAAAACTCCCACTGCTTTGATATTACTATCTAAATTAGATTTTAGCCTTTTAGCCTTATCGAAAGTAATATTCCTCTTGCTTTTTGGAAATCCTAGGATAAAACCAATATAGTCTGGTTTTAGTTCATTGCAATATTGAATATCTTCAACCCTAGATAGTCCACAGATTTTAATCTTTGCCATATTAGGATATTCCTTTCAACTGATTTAAACATTCTTTCTTATTCTTAGAACGCATCAAAGTTTCACCAATGAGTACAGCATTTACTCTATTATCTCTCAGTTTAGATATATCTTCAGCAGTCTTAATACCGCTTTCTGCTACAAAGATGATATCGTTTGGAACTTGCTTCCTTAAAGCTATGGAATTATTTATATCCACTTCAAAATTTTTTAAGTTTCTGTTATTTACTCCGATAACTCTAGCACCACCATTTAAAGCAGATTTAACTTCTTCACTGTCATGAGCCTCTACTAGAGCAGTTAGACCTAAACTATCGCATATGAATATATACTTTTTAATAGTAGATGTATCTAGCAACGAACAGATTAACAATACAGCTTTTGCACCGACCGTATGAGCCTCATAAATCATGTATTCGTCTATAGTGAAATCTTTTCGTATAGTTGGAATGTTTACAACCTCGTTAATCTCTTTTAGATACTTAATATCACCTTTAAAATACTCAGGTTCAGTGAGTACAGATATACAATCTGCACCCACCTCTTGATATTCCTTAGCTATCTCAATATATGGAAAGTCTTTAGCTATCTCGCCTTTAGAGGGTGATGCCTTTTTAACTTCACATATAAAGGCAATATCATTCAATTTGTTGAGTGCTTTTTCAAACTCGAAACTAGATTTTGGTAGCGATAGTGCTTTTGATTTCATCTCATCTATAGAGATATTTTTTTTACACTCTGCGACACGTTTTCTTGTGCAATTCGCAAGAGTATCTAAAATATTAGCCATTATTCTTCTTCCTCGGTAGCTTCTTCTTCAAGAAAGTCTATATCTTCTGTAGTTTCCATACGATTTTCTTTCTTAGTATTTTTTATATTGTCTAGTTCATCAGTTAAGTTTTCTAGTTCGTCAGTTAAATCTTCAAGTTCTTCGGTAATGTTGTTTAAATCATCTTTGATAGTATTTAGCTTATTTTGAATCTTTCTTTTAACACTAGTGTTATTACTCTTAATGTAATATATAGTCGCACATAGATTAAATACAGTTAATACAAAAGTAACTATCTTAATTAAAGTTTTCTTATCCATAAAAAATTCCTCCTAGATTATTCTAACATCATTAACTATTTGATAATTCTATAAATTTTTCAAGTTGTTTCATAGCGTTACCGTTATCTAGCTGAGTTTTAGCAAGTTCTACGCATTCTGCAATAGTTCCCTTACCTGCAATATATAGGCATACGGCAGAGTTTAATATAACGATATCACGTTTAGCACCTGTTTCTTTACCGTTTAAAATATCGAGTGCAATCTGCTTATTGATTTCAGGTGAACCTCCAATTAAATCTTCGGGTTTACAGAGTTTAAAACCATAGTTTTCTGGATTTATTTCTAACTCTGTAAAAATGCCATTATCGATAAAACAAGCAGATGTTGTAGTGGTCATAGTAACTTCATCTAAACCATCATTTCCATGTACCACCATACCTCTAGTAACTCCCAATTTGGATAGTACTTCTGCCATAGGTCTAACCAAATCCTTGCTATACACTCCCATAAGTTGCATATTCGCACTTGCTGGATTAGACAATGGCCCTAATATGTTAAATACGGTTCTAATTCCTAAACCCTTTCTAACGGGTGCTACATATTTCATAGAACTATGATATTTTTGAGCAAACATAAAGCACATACCAATCTCTTTTAGTATCTTTTCATTCTGTTCAACAGGGATATCTAATTTTACACCTAGACTTTCCAAACAGTCGGCAGCACCGCATTTACTAGATACACTTCTATTTCCGTGTTTTGCTACTGGAACTCCACAAGCAGAAATAACAAATCCCGAAACGGTTGAAATATTAAAAGTAAAAGCCTCATCGCCACCAGTACCAACGATTTCCAATACGTCCATACCATCATGTTTAAGATGTACTCCAGCCTTTCTCATACCGTTTGCACAGGCAGTGATTTCTTCAACGGTTTCACCTTTCATTCTCAAAGCTGTTAGATAACTAGCCATTTCCATTTCTGAAGCTTTACCGCTCATAATCTCATTCATGACCTCTTCTGTCATCTCATAAGATAAGTCTTTGTTATCAACCAATAGTTTGATAGCATCTTTAATCATAGTAAATCAAATCCTTTCTTTATAGTGTTAGAAATTTTTAATATTTAAGAAGTTTCTAATTATAGTATCCCCACACGAGGTTAAGACACTTTCGGGGTGAAATTGTAAACCATAGACTTCATAATTTTTTACCTTTACGCCCATAATTTCTCCTTGTAAATCTTCAGAGATTACTTCTAAAGTATCGGGCAAAGATTTTTTTTCGGCTATCAATGAGTGATATCTAGCTACTTCTACAATTTCGGGAAGTCCATCAAATAGTGGGCAAGATAAGTCTAACTTGACGGGAGTTTTTTTTCCATGTATCAGCTTAATGGCATGGCAGATATTAGCTCCATTTACTTCGCATATTCCTTGATGTCCTAAACATATTCCTAATATTGGAAAAATTCCACTTAACTTTCTAACGACTTCTTCACTGATACCCGCATCTTTTGGATACCCAGGGCCAGGGGATATTATTATATGGCTAGGATTTAACTTTCTAATCTCATCAATGGTGATACTATCATTTCTAACCACCTTGATATCTGGATTAATTTCACCTACCAATTGATATAGATTATAGGTAAAACTATCATAGTTATCAATCATTAAAATCATTAGTCATTCACCTCCATAGCACCTAGTATAGCATTTATACAAGCCTTAGCCTTATTTTCACTTTCAAGATATTCATTTTCAGGGATACTATCTGCAACTATACCACCACCAGCTTGAATATATACTCTATCATTCTTTTTGACAGCCATTCTAATGGCTATACAAGTATCAAGATTTCCAGTGAAGTCTATATAACCTAAAGCACCACCATAGATACCTCTAGGTAGATTTTCAATCTCTTCAATGATTTCACAAGCTCTAATCTTAGGTGCTCCCGATAGAGTTCCAGCAGGTAGTATAGAGTTTACACAACTATACGCATCATATTCCGATTTTAACTTTCCTTGCACTTCTGAGCAGATGTGCATAATCTTTGAATACTTTAGGACTTCCATATACTTAGTAACTTCAACTGAGCCTATTTTGGATATCTTTCCAATGTCATTACGTCCTAAATCCACTAACATATTATGTTCTGATAGTTCCTTTTCATCTTTCATAAGACCTTCTTCAAGTTCCAAATCTTCTTTATATGTTATACCTCTAGGACGTGAACCAGCTATTGGGAAAGTAGTAACGGTGCCATCTACTAACTTTACTAGTGTTTCTGGTGATGTAGACATCAATTCCACATCATCGGTTTTCATAAAGACCATATATGGTGATGGATTAGTAGTTCTTAATACTCTATATGCATTTATTAGACTATCTTTATATTCACATTCAAAACGCCTTGATATTACTGCCTGAAATATATCACCATCAATGATATACTGTTTAGTTTTTTCAATCTTCTTGCAGTAGGCTTCTTTAGATACACTACAAGTAAACTTAGGTTTAGTAGTTACTGGGAAATTACCTGTAGGCATATCAGTTATTAACTTTTCAAGTTCTCTAATATCTGTAAGAGCCTTTTCATAATTCTTATCCACATTATCAGTAGACATATTTACTACTATACAGATTTTCTGTTTTAGATGGTCATATGCTATAACCTTATCAAAGAGCATTAAATCATAGTCGTTGAAATCACTTTCCTTTAGATTTAGAATAGGTTCAGCATAGCCAATCATAGCGTATGAGAAGTATCCGACAAGACCACCAGTAAAGGTAGGCATATCTTTAAGTTTGGGAGCTTTATACTGCGACATGATATCCCTAAGTGTATCATAAGGTTCAAGTTCACTGATAGTTTTTTCACCATCTTTTTCAATGGTAACTACATGATTTTTACAAGTAACTCTAACTATTGGATTAAATCCTAGGAAACTATACCTACCCCATTGAGTACCTTGTTCTACACTTTCTAATAAGAAATACTTATCATACTTATTAGCAATCTTTCTTAAAAGTGTGATAGGTGTAATAACATCTGCATAGATTTCCCTACACACTGGAATGATAGTATAATCTTTAGAAATTCTATCTATTAAGCTATAATCTGGCTTAATCATGATATATAATCACCCTTCCATGATATAAAAATTTTCCATATAAATAAAAAAGCTTTTATCCCAAAAACATGGGACAAAAGCAATAAAATGTAACTTCTGCGATACCACCCAAATTGCTATATGTATTAAACATATAACCACTCTTTTATGCACAACCATGCACACTCTATTGATAACGGGTTGAGTTCCCGTCAGTTACTACTTATGATTAAAAACCATGTTCGGACTGCCCTCACAGAACCATTCAAAAAAGATTTCCTATTAGCTTACACCAACCGCTAACTCTCTGTAAGTGAAATGCTTAATCTACTATCTCTGCTCAAAGGTTTAATTATATTATTTCAATTCACACCCGACATATTATCTGAGTGCGACGTACATACATTTAAACTAAAACTATAATATATTATACTCTACAAGTTAGTATTTTGTCAATGGTCATATTGCATAAAAAAAAGAAATCAATATATGCAATATATACAATTATGGAACGTAGAACACATTAAAACAACGTCATCTGTTCTGTTTTCATAGAGATATGCTCTAGGCGACTGTTTTTGCTAACATCTCCACTGATGATAGGTTTCTCGATTTTAAGATAAGATTTATTGCTGTAAAGTGGAGTCTTTAATGCAAGTTGATAGATAACGTTGAATTGATTGGTAATCGAGCTTTGATTTAAATCTGAAAGGCAGATAAGCTGGCATTTAAACTTCTTTGAAACTGCAATCATAGCATCAAGAAACGTTTTTGAAGAAGTTTTTCCAAAAGGATTATCAATTATAAATACTTTGGAAAAAGTTTCATTTGAACCGTTTGATTCTGAAATTCTATGACGTTCATAATCTATTAACGTGGAGATAAAAGCAAATGCTGAAATAAACATCTGTGCACCTGAATTTTGAACGATAACATCTTCCCATTTTCGTAGACTTCCAATTCCGTTAGTAGCATCGACAGTATAAAGCTTAACGGGAATATGTCTTTTTCCGATAACAATGTTGAGAAGTTCACGGTTGGAAAAAGTTTTTTCAATTTTCTTGCGGAGAAGTTGTTTATTATTAACAGCATCAAAATTTTCCTCACGTAGACTTATTAAAAAGTTCTGAAGTGCAATACGCATTGCATTTTCACATTCAGGGTCTGGCTTTTCGGGAATATCTATAAAAAGGGTCTGTCGATTTTTTCCATCAAGTTTAACTCTTGAGAGGTTTGACATATCACGGACTTCACTAAAAATTTTCTTACCTTGTTCAAGAGCCTGTCTAATAAAGATACTCTTCTGATTTTCTATGTTTTCAAGATTATATTTTGCTAAATTCAACTCATCTTGTAGATATTTACAGCAATTATTTACACGTTCGTAAATAGGAAAAGTATGTTCAAAGCTGTCGGCATTTTCGGGGGTCATATTTGAAATAAAAGACGTAATTACTTCGTATTCACAATTAGAATAGTCCGAGCGTACTTTATTGTAGGTACTCTGAAGTTTTTTGTATATTTTGTCAGTTTTCCTCTTATGATTATTCAGTGTATCTATCAATTCCGTTGGATTTATCTCATCGATGTTGTCTGTAAAAAAGAGTGTTTCTTTTTAAGATTATCGCAACTATGATACAACTGATTGTATTTGTTTCTGCATTTCTGCGAAAATTTTTCATTGTTATTTATTTTTTCGACTATAATTTTTTCCCTATTTTCAAGGAGCTTTTTACGTTCATTGAAATTTTTCTTTATCTTGCTCATTTCAAGAGGATTGTTATAGTCATTATCTTTAAGATTCTTTTCTGTCGCTTTAAATCTTTCATCATATATGATAAGTTCTTTTTCAAGAGTTGTATATTTATTATTTGCCTTTGAAAGTTCTGCTTCTTTTTCATTTTTATTCTTTTCAGCCATCTCAAAAATTCTTTCGTTGTAGAGAATCTTTTCATACTCTTCACTGTTGACATTAAGCTTGTTGAGTTCTTTTAATCTATCTGTAGCAGTTTCTTCATATTCCTCAATAGCACTTTCTATTGCTTTTCGACTTTGAACCTTGTCATTTAAGATACTCTCATATTCAGCTTCTATTTGCTCGATAGAAATTTTGAGCATATTTCCAATAGTATTGTTATCAAGTTTGGAAAGTTTTCTTTTTGTATTTGAAATAGTTTCCTCTTTACTGCGTATATTCTCAATGTTATTGCTTTTTTCGGCACTAATTTCGGTAATATCTGATTCAGTTTTTCTTAATCTTTCGTCATTAATATTTATATCTGTTTCAGTTTTGGAAAGTTTTTCTCTGTTGGAAATAAATATCTCATTTTCGGAAAGATAGTTTTCAAAGCACTGCTTATTCTGATTATTCATGCGGAACTGTTCTTTTAAATTGATAATATCAAACTGTAAATCATTTTTGTTGTTAGTAGCAGTATTTCTTTCAGATTTTATCATATTTATTCTTTCGTCATCGGAAATAATATGGTTTTTGGTTTCATTTAGTTCACTGTTTTTGGAAGGTAAAAAAGTACTGTCATACTTAAAACTAAGATAATCTTTTTTTGCCAATGAAAGTTCTTCGAGTTTTGATTTAAGTTCACCTATATTTTTCTCGATTTTTTTCATTTCTCCGTTGAGTTTCTCAAGATATAACTTCTTTCGTTCTTCGTCAATGCATTCCTTGTTGTAAAGACAAACGAACATACTTTTTTCATCAAGTTCAGCAATTTTTGGAATGTGGCTTATATTACGTTGAATATCTTCAAATGTAATAATGGGAACAGCTTTATTGACGTTTTCACTGAAAACAGTTTTCTTTATACACTGATAATCTTTTTCCTTAACAATATAGCTAAAGGGGAGCATTGGATTTACTTTAAGAAGTAGTTCTCTTTGTTTATCGCTTTTTTCTTCTGCAAGATACTTTTCACCTGTTTCATAATCAATGTTATGTGCATCGAGAATTGCTGAAAATTCAGGTGAGGTATGAACTGCACCATTATTTACTGCACTTCGATAAGTTCCTTTTGCATGATAATCTCGTTGAAATTCATCTAATCTTTTCTTATATTTTTTCTCTTGAAAGTCGATGCTAATCAGATTTATTTCACTATTGTAAAGTTCGCTTTCACTTAAATTGAAAAACTTTAAAGTACTTACTGCCTTTGACTTTGCTTTTTCAAATTCAGCGATTATGTTCTTTATTTCCAAGCATTTTATATCCAGTTGATGTTTTTCATCTGTTAGTGTAGATTCCTCATTATTAAGGCTTGTTATTTTTTCAGAAAGTTTTTCAATTTCAGAATTTTTTGCATTAATAGTGTCGTTTATCAATTTTTTGTTATTTTCGAAGTCAGTTTGTATTTTTAAAATATCGTTTTTGTCGTATTCTCCGAGAAAATCTCTTGCAAGGGAAATGTTAAGCTCTTTGAAAACGTTCTGTTCATATTTTTCGAACTGGTCTATCTTGCTTGAAAGTTTGCCTTTTTCGGTAAGAAGTACATTATTTATTTTTGTGATTTCTATCTTTTCTAAGGAAAGCTTTTTAATTCTCTTATCTATTTCCATGTTTCTTTTTACAAGTGATTCAAGTTGGCTTTCTGTTTCATTTATAAGTGCAGAGTAAACATGATTTAATGAAAATACAAGGTCATTGTATCTTGAATTATCATTTTCTCCTATAAGTTTAGCAAGAGTTATTTTTTTAGCCTCAGCCTTTCCTTTATATTTTTTGTATTCGCCGTAGAGCTTTGTAGCATTCAGTATATTGATACGTTTTTCTGCTTCATTGTATAAGTTTTGTGCATTTTCCAAATCAATCTGTGCATTTTCAGTTATTTTTTTGATTCTCGAATAAATTAAGAGCGGTATAATAATCGTCTGAAAGCTTTTCGTATCTTATTATTTCGGTTTGAGTTTTAATCTGTTCAAGTTCATCTTTGCAGTGTTCAGTATTTTCATCGGTAGATTTTGAACTGTTTAACAGAAAATAATAGATATCAGCAATGTTTTGTTGATGCTGTTCAGTAGCATCATAGCCTTCCATAAGTTCATTTAGATTATCTATGTAACCGTCCACATCGTTTAAAAAACGTTCATAATATTCTTTGCTACGTAAGATTTCATCGTTGCTATCTATTTCTTCAATTAAGGCACTGAACGTTTCATGAAGATTATTTCCGAGTCTTAAGTTGTTGACGATTGTCTTTAGAATCCATTCATCGAAAAGCTTATCAGATGTTTTTATATTCTTAAACAGTTCAGAAATACCGCCTTCTGTTTCGTTACAGTTTGCGATTGTTTTCCATTCATTTGAATATATACCGTTTTCAGCAAGTTTTTCAAAGTAGTGGTCTTTATTGTCGGGGTGAAAGTAGTCAAAATCAGTTCCCGATTTAACATTGTTGCGAATGATAGTCCTACATTTTTCATACGATTCAAATGAAACACTTCGACCATTATGGACTATGAATGGAACATTCTCAATATCAAACTTACAAGCATCTGTATAGCGGTTTGTGAAAGTAAAATAATTTATTTTTGAAGTGTTGCTTTCATCTGCTGAGGATTTTTTCATAACGATTCCCGTTAGAAAATATGTAGGAACGGATACGTTGTCGAGCTTCCACTCTATAAAAATAAATGAAGGTTGCTTAGAATAAAGATATGACTCCATGTTTCTGTCATGAATTTTAATACATGGATTCATAGGTTGCATCATAAGTTGAACTAATACACTTTTTCCACTTCCATTTTTGAGGTTAATTAACATATTTTCGCAGTTATAGGAATCATAAATTTCGTCCATGATATATTTTCCATCATATAGAATATTCGCAATTCGGATTCTGTTAATTTTAGGCATGATTTATCCCTCCGTATAAAACATTTCATTAATCTCTTTAACCCTGTCATTTGAAAGATAGTAGTTTATCATAAGGTCATCAAGACGTTGAGTGGTTCTTATTTCAGTGCCGTTATCCAGAATGGTTATTAGTTTCTGATTTTCAAGGAATCTACAAGCAGACATAACCGTTCCATAACGAGTAGAGCGTTTTTCCTCATCGAAGATAGTTTTGCTCACCCATAACTCTTTTATATCTTTGAAGTTTACCAAATAGTGTTCCTGTATTTCATCTACATCAACTGTTGAAAAACGCTTGTCAGTTTCGGCAACAATGTCTTTTATTTGTAAAAATTCAGTATTTTTTGGGTTTGTATTCTTTCCACCAAAAAACAGATACAGAATAAACATAACTATGTAGCATTGCAGATAAGCATCTGCAAGACGTGCACTTGCGTTTATGCTCATTCTGATATCTTTCATCGTAAAGCCAATCATGGGATTATCAGGTTTTGGAACAATATAAATATCATGTGGAAGTTCTACCAAATCGAAATCCAGTTCTTTAGCTATAATATGTATTTGATTATTTGTTTCCTCATTCCAATAATCGTAGAACAACTCTCTGTCAGAAACATTGTTGATGTTTCCATTACATACAAGTTTTTTATATATTTTAAGTGCCTTAGTCATTAAAATTCACCTCAAAAATTAGATTATTTATGCTAGTTCTAAATTTAACGACCGTATCATTTCCCATAGAAACAGTATATGATATTATATCGTCACTCTTATGAACTGTTATCTTGTTTATTTTGTAAAAATCATTTTGCTCAGAGAAAACTTTGAAGAGGCAGTAAGAAAGGTCAAATTCACCTGTAGCCTCTGTTGAAATTTCGTCCTCATTTTTTCCATGTAGATATATCGAGCGTTCCAAATTCATATAGTTTAAGAAATACTATGTATGTATTTTTATCCGAAAGCATTTCATAGAAATTTCCATCTTTTCTGAGATAGTTTAGAAAATCTTTCAATGTAAACCTTTTATTCTGCGATGCAAAATGTAGAAGTTCACCGATAAGCCTTACATATTCCGTACTTTGTTTTTCTTTTTTAGTAATCTCTGTATCTTCCGTAAAGTTAGGTTCTTCATGAATATTTGTTTCATGTATACTTTCGGCTATAGACTGTTCGGAGTATAATTCTGTAACGTTAAGGCTTTTTTTGAGCTGTATCTTCATAAGGGGAGTCAAGAGCCTATTAATTTTTTCCATATCATTCACACCACCATTTTCGAGTGGAGTTAGGATATATTTTTCAAAATCGTATGTTTTTTTATGCATATAGCGAATTGCATCACGTAGCATTTCAACATATATTTCCTTTGTTTTTCTGCATTGTATAATTAAGTCACGTTGTAACTTAAGAGCAATTTCAACATTGTTTTCAATCATTGCAACTTCTTTTTTTGCATTTACTTCCTTTTCACTGAGTTCACCGTAACTGGTTTCTTCTTCATTTAGTCTTTTCTTTGAAAGGTCAATCATTTTGTGAATATCCTGCATTGTACTGTATTCCTGCTCTAGTGTTTGATTAATATCGTTCAGTAAACTAATATATTCTTCAGAGTCAACCTGTTTTAAATTATTACGGAGTCTTTTTTTCAAACAGTATAAGCTGATTTTCTTTATTTCTTAGCATCTGTATAAGTTCACGGCTTTGTGAAACAGCTTTTTTGTAGTTCTTCTTTTGTATCAAAAGTTTAAGTCTAAACTCTTCCATTTTAAAACCAAGTTCATCGTCGATTTCTTTTGTGCGAAATAGAAAATTATATCCTTGTGAAGTAAGTTTGTAGCCGACCTCTTTTTCTGCTATCATATAATCCTCGATAAGCATAACGGAAATTTCAGACAAACCACCTTTTTCATAGTTCATAACGCCGTAGTTATGAACTTTGCCATTACTTCGTAGAATATCCTTAATAAGATATCTTGTTACAGTTTCAATCTGTTGAAGAGAAAGCTGTTTATTATAATATGGCATAATATCTTTAAGAAAACTGCTAATTTCACTTAAGGTACATTCTCTGTCCTCGGAAAGAGTACATTCCATTATAAAAACAAGGATTGAAAAAAGTATGTTATCAATTTCAAAGGGTTCAAACCATGATTCTATTTCAGTATTTTTATTTCTACGGTTTACAATTGAATCAATAACAGCCACAAATTCCATGCGGTTCTGAAAACGTTCAAGGTAATCTTTCATTATATCATTTCCTATCTGTAATAAGATTTTCGAGAATATTTTTATTCAAAGCTTCTTGTGGAATATATCTGCCATCTGAAAGAATCCACTTGATATTTTCAACGGTTTCTCCGCAAAAGTCTTGAAGAAATAGTGTAATATCAACTTCTTTCTGTTGTTTTTCGACTTTTCTAAGAGATGTTAAGTTACTAAGTTCAATCAGTTTCACATAGAGCTTTGAAAAAAGCTGTAAATCAAAATCTGTACTTTGTTTTTTTCAGCGTTTGATAGATACCGATTCCTTCATAATCCAAATCACCGAAGTATAAGAAATCGCATTTATGTTTAAGTTCAGTTTCACAGAAATCGGAGAGTGAAAAACTTTCACGAATAACTTTCTTTCCTTCTCCATAAAGAATTCCATCAATTTTATGTTCGAAGAGTACTACTGAGTCATTTACATTACGCATTATTTCACGGAACGAATACCAAGTATCCTTATTTTCAATAATTAAAACCGTATTTTCTGAAAATCTATTCTTTTCTGGGGTGTAGTAAAAAAACGGTTCAGGGGTATTGTAATAGTTCAGTTTTTCTCTGAGATTATTCAGTTCAATTATTGTTTTAGCTGTTGGACTGTCAAGAGTTTTTTCATAATTCCATATTTGATATGCTCGTTCATTCTTTGAAATACGCCAATTTAGTTTATCTGAATAATCTTTCAAAAAATCACTGAGTGGAAGTATTATTTCACGCTGTTGCTTATATTTATTAACGTTTTTTAGATAATAAGAAATACAGAATGAACCCTCAAGATGCTTTATTTCACTTATCAAATCGCTATTATCGGTTTTAGGTTTCAAAATACGATATTTAATATAAAGTGGAGGAATCTTGCCATTTGTGAAATCTTTTTTTATAATAGGCTTTATAATACCCTCGCTAATCAACTTAGAAATACAGTCGTGCTGTTCATGATAGTTTTTAAAATTAATAAAAGCTGTCAATTCATCAAGTGATATGTATGTTTTACTGTATTGAAAAAGCTTATCTTTTAAATGATTATTACTCATTTTTTACTCCTTGTTTTGAATAATATTGTTTTTATTATATCACAATTTACTTAAAATGTCAATCTAAAATTTAAATCAACACTAAATTTTGAGATATTCTAAAAAATGCCAAACAAAGTAACTATCTTTGCTTGGCATTTTTTGTATAAGTCTTACACAACAGACGTTTCATATGATTAACTATTTTTAAGTAGTTTTGAATCTGCTTTGTTTTGGAATTTTTCTGCGAACACTATAAATCGAGTGTGTGTACCTTCACCGATTAATCCGACCTCATCGAACGCTTGAACTTTTAGAGTAATCTTTCTATTGTTTACTGTTATCACCTCAGCGGTAGCGTATACCTCTAAGCCGATAGGTGTTGCAGATACATGAGTAATATCTAAAGCAGTACCTACGGTAGTAGCACCATTATCGAGATATCTTTCTAATGCCATAGTAGATGCTTTTTCCATAATAGCTACCATAGATGGTGTAGCAAAGACATCTAAAGAACCACTGCCCATAGTTTTAGCGGTATTAGATTTATCAACCATAACCTTATATGTTGCTTTTGTACCTATTTCGATATCCATAGATAAACCTCCTTATATTTATAATAACTATTCTATAGAAACTTCTTCTGATTCAATTTCATCGGTTTCATATTGAGCGTACTCAACTAAATCTTGCCCCGATACGTTATCACCTAAGATTCTATCGTACGTAAGGATATCTAAATCCTCATCGTTAGGCATATCGGTATCATAGCTAGTGGAGTATATTGGAAGTGTTTCCATCTTATCTAACATCGATTGAATGAAACTGTCCTTAGGAGCATCAATCAAATCCCAGACTACATATGGAAGATAGAACGTTGAAAACTTTTCTGTAGGCATATTAGAATAATCCAAGTCGTAGTTGCTCCAAATGATATAGTTCTGTTCGAACATCACTTGACAGTTTTCGCTATTTACTCCCATAAGGTCATATACGTTGTTTTCGCCACGCATAGATGGAAAGTGGTCACCTATGAATACTACCACAGTAGGTTCATCTATAGAACTTAGATAGTCTATAAATGATTGTAAAGCATCACCAGTGATGCGAATGTTATTTAGATAGTTAGTAATCTCATCGTCAGGATTTTCACCATTGGTATATGGTTGATGGTTCTGCATGGTAGTAGTATGTACATATAAAGGTTCTTCAGAATCTTCAATTAAACTTTCTATTTGACGAAATACGGTATCATCGGTTATGTAGTCATCGAGATATTCTATAGGAACGGTAAAGTCATCTTGGAAAATCATAGTATCGAAACCGAATTGAGAGTATACTTTCTTGCGGCTATAGAACGAAGATAAGAATGGGTGTACATAAGCAGTTTGATATCCTAAATGGTGATAGTATTGAACCATAGTAGGCTGTTCACGAGTTAATAACATTCCTTGAGGCATATTAGGGTCATTTAAAGATTTTACAGGTAGACCGAATAGAAGTTCAAACTCAGCTTTAACAGTAAAACTAGCATAGGTTGGAACTATTGCAGTGCCTTTGTAACCTTCTGATGCTATACTATCAACCTTGTCATAAGCATCAGTATCGAGATTTAACTCATCAAAGACTCTAAAGTCGGCGAAGCTTTCGGACATAATCTGTATTACATTAGGTTTAATGCTGTCGCTTTCACCTATACTTAGTATCTCATCAAGGGTATCTTCTTCGTTTTGATTGTCACCATCTTCGTCTAAGATATCATCTACGGCATCTTCGGTATAGTCTTGAGGTTCTTCTAACTTGTTAGAGATATTTTCCGTAAAAGTCTGTAGAAAGAATGCTATAAAGTTATTATTTTCGAACTTTTCATTTACTAAAAAAGCATTGTCAGACTTTGTAGTATCCACATCGAATACGGCATATACCACGTTAGATACACTAGGAACTCCAATTATTAGTACACACGAACAGAAAGATATTATCATAGGAATAAATCTTTTCTTGAAAGAGTTCTTTAACTTAGGATTAAACCAAAAACAAGCACCTATATAGATAATTAGTAGTAATGCATAGGTTATCAACATAGGAGTTATCTTGATATACGCAAAAGATGTCAAACTTTTAACACTTCGAAATAGTTTCATATCGGTTAGTATTAAATGATTTCCATTAGTGCCATACTTAAATAGTTCAGCTGTACTTAGGGAAAAGTATACTATGCCTTGAATCAATACAGCCCAAAAACCTTTTCTAAATAGCAGATACAGTGTGTAGAATATTATTGAAGATATAAAGATATCGAACATAAATATAGTAGGTTTTTCCACTATGAACATTATTAATTTACTAGGATATTTGCATTGATTAATCTCTGCTATTAATACTATGAATATAGGGAATAGTATGGTCAATAGCAGATTGGTAGCCCTATAGGTTTCAGAGTTTAAGTTTCTACGTTCATTCAATCGAGATATTCTATCACGAAGTTTAAAAAAGGTTGTCTTTAACCTTTCTTTCAAGGAAGTTCCTTCTAAGTTTAGAGTTTGCATAAAAAATCACCTTAATTCAGTTCTATTGTATAGATTTCTTTCTATCTAAATGATAATATATCACAGTAACTAAGATTTTTCAAGAGATTTTTATTAATTTTTAACATTTCATCACATTGCACAAAATATTAAAATCCTATGGAGTTTCCTTTTAAACTATGCTATAATATAGTAATGAATATAAATTTTACCTAAGAAAGGAGTTCTATCTATGTTAGCCGTAGTTACGGGAGGTTCTAAAGGTATTGGAGAAGCTATTTGCAGGCAACTCGCTAACGATGGTTACACTGTAGTAGTAAACTATAATAGTAGTGGATTACAAGCAGAACGCATCGCTAATGAGATAGGTGGATATTCTTATCATGCAGATATCTCTAATTTGGAAGAAGTTAAATCTATGATAGACTATACTATTCAAAACTTTGGGAATATAGACTTATTAGTAAACAATGCAGGGATATCTGTAGTAGGGTTGTTCCATGAGATTTCACAAGCAGACGTTAAGAAAATCTTAGATATAAACTTAAATGGCGTATTTAACTGTACCTCTGAAGTGGTTAAGCATATGATATCTAAGAAGAGTGGTAACATTATAAACATATCATCTATGTGGGGTGAAGTAGGGGGTTCATGTGAGGTACATTATTCTGCTACAAAGTCAGCTATAATAGGATTCACTAAGGCACTAGCTAAAGAGGTTGGACTATCTGGAATTAGAGTAAACTGTGTATCTCCAGGAGTTATAGACACATCTATGAATAAACATCTTACCGAAGATGATATAAACTCACTTAAAGAGGAGATTCCATTATACAGGTTAGGTACTCCACAAGATGTAGCGAACGTAGTAAGTTTTCTAGCATCTGAGAGAGCATCTTATATAACTGCTCAAGATATTGCAGTGAATGGTGGTATATGTTAATTGAAAGTTTCAAATTAAGCTTTACGGGGGGATATCTATTGAAAGTATATCGAGCAGACAATAACTGCATGATATTTATTAAGATAATTATAATATTAGTAATGTTAGGTGTAGACATAGTATCATATATATATCTACAAAGTTATAAGTTGATAATGTATATATTAATGGGTAGTATAACGGTGTTAGGAATATTTTTTGCGTCGATATATGTACCTTTGTACTTCAAAAGGATATCTTTTAAGGTAAGCAAAGATATTCTATCTAAAAAGAGTGGTTTCTTTATTAAGACTAATCAGACTATGAAAGTTTCATCTGTTCAGTATGTAACTTTTATATATATTCCTCTGTTTAGATATATTGGTTTTAACTTTATAATCTTTAATGCCTTAGGAGGTCACTTAATCTTTAGTTTTTTAAGTAAGCAAGATAGTTCCGAAATATTGGAGCTTATCGATAATCAGATTAATGAAGGAGGTTCTTAATATGAAACGTCAGCACCCTTTAAAGATGCTCTCATACTCAGCAAAGAACCTTTGGTTATTGATATTCCCCCTACTTAGAGGCTTATTTTCTATACATTTTGGTGATGCTAAAGCTCTATTAGATTGGTTCGCTGGTGCTTGGTTCGATATATTAACCTTACTGATAATACTATTTACTGGATATATTAGATGGCAGTTTTCACGCTTTAATATTAAGGATAATCAAATAGTGTTCTCAAATGGTGTAATCGTTAGAACTAGAAAAGTTATCTCATTGAAAAGTATATCTGCGGTTACAGAGGAAAAGTCTTTCTATTTAAGACCTTTTAAGGCTACTAAGGTATTGGTAAACACTCGTGCAGGTACTTTGGATAAAGATTTATCCTTGATAGTTAATGAAGAAGTTCTACATTGGCTAAGAATGGCTATTGGTAGTAACGATGTAACTACTGATAATAGTAAATCTTTTGAGTATAAACCTAATTTTTGGCATACTTTCTTCTTTTCATTTATATTTTCAAGCACTCTAACGGGAGCAATCTATATCTTTGTATTTCTATTCAAAGCGGGTAGCATAGTAGAGCAATTTCTTCAACGTTCTGTACTAGATGAGTTTAACTTGGTTACTGAAACTGTCACCGATAAGTTAATGCTTAACGTATCGCCAATATTCGTTGGACTTTCTTTAATAATAGCTTTTAGTTGGATACTATCATTCATTACAAACATAGTTAGATATACTAAGTTTAGGATTAAGAAAAACTCTCAAGGAGTGTTTATTCGCACTGGAGTTATGACTAAACGTCGTTATAAGATATGTGAAAATATGGTTAATTATACAGACCTATGCCAAAGTTTTTGGACTAAAATATTTAAGTTTGTATCTATAAATGTAAACTGTTCAGGGTATGGCTCTTCAACCGATGAGATTCCTGTATTTATACCTATAATGAGTAGAAAAAACTGTCAAAATACTGTATCTGCGATTATGCCTAATATGAAGATATATCCTAATAACTATAAGCCTCGTTGGACTAACTTTTGGCGTTATACTTATAAGGCAATAATTTCATGTGTGTTAGTATTGTCGATATACTTTATATCTATGTATTTCTTTCCAGATGCTATTAACATTATCAAGTTTTTAACTCTCATGGTAGAGTTACCTCTTATGTGGTATTTAATAATAAGTATAATATCACTATTTACTACAGGATTCTCTTTAAAGGATAATCAACTATGCATAAGATATTCCAAGGGATTTTCATTTCATACTATACTAGTATCAGATATTAAGATTGCTAAGGTATCTATAACACAAACTATATTCCAAAAGTTTAGTAATACTTATAATATAACGTTCTATCTTAGCACAGAGCAATCACATGGTCATAAAGTTATGGGTATGCCTAAAAGTGCCATAGAACCTTTTCTATCTATATAGAGTAATGGAACGTCTATTACGTTTAAACGTTCCATAATCTTTGCTTATAAAAATAGTAGTTCTAACTTATTGCGTTGTGCTAATCGGATATTACTTATAATGGTATCTATTAGTAGATTAATATTACTATCTATAGGTCTTACAAGATGTGTATCTATTCCAGATTCTATAGCTAACTTAACGTTATGAGAGAAGTAGTGAGGTGTCATAGCTATTATAGGAACAAAGTTATCTAATTTGCGTATAGTAGCTACGTCTTTAAAATCTTCAATAGGTGTTAGATTAATATCCATAAGTATATAATCATACTTATTATTATTTCGGATTTGACTTATAGCCTCTGAACTATCGCTAACAATATCTACAGTAGAACCTAATACTCTTAATATTTCTTTATCTATGTTTTGATGTGACCTATTCTGTTCAATCAATAAGCATTTGGTATCACGTAGAGGGCGGATAACAAAGTAATCTTTGTTGTAGAATGTGTTTAAACTTTCAGTCAACTTTTTAAAAGTTTCTAACATTTGTATACAGAATATAGGTTTGTGAATAAAGGCATCTATACCAAAATCCTTGTCGCTTTCCTCTAGTGAAGTTAAATCGTATAAGGATACTAAAACATTTAAAGGTTGTCTGCCAAAGTTTTCACGGATATCTCTTATTAAGTCTAAGAAGTTCATATCCTTTATAGAAGAATCTATTAGTATAGCAAAGTAGTCATTAGATTGAGCATGAGCCAACGTAAGCCTATCGAGGGCTTCATTAGATGTTGTTACAGCAGTAGTATGTAAGTTTAGATTTTTTAAACAGTTGCAAGTATACTCAAGTTCATCTACGTTGTTGTTCAACACTAAAATATTTACATTAGGAATATCTATAGTTGTGTTAGAATTATAATCATCAGCAATCTGTAGGTCAAGAGTTATAGTGAATGTAGTACCAACATTTAGAGTACTTTCTACTTCAATAGTACCGTTCATTAACTTTACTATACTTTCAACTAAGGCTAAACCTAGTCCAGTACCAGAGATATTTTGAATTCTTTCATCGTTAGCACGAAAGAAGGGTTCAAATATTCTTCCTATATCATTTTGACTAATGCCTATGCCAGTATCTTTAACTATAAACTTGTGTCTAACTATAGAGTTTTCCATAACGTCGGATTGTTCTACGATTAAGTGTATACTTCCGCCAACGTTGTTAAACTTAATAGCATTACCGAGTATGTTAGTCATAAACTGTTGAAGTCTAAACATATCACCAATTATTCTATCGTGATAGATGTTATTAAAGGCATAGCTAAAATGTAGATTCTTTTCTTTCATACTATTATGTACAACTTCCAAAGTCGATTGTATAAACTTAGAGATACTAAATTGAGAATACTGTAAGTCGAAGTTAGTACTTTCCATCTTGCTAATGTTTAGCATCTTATTCATTATAGAGTTTAGTTGCTTACTCGAATTAGAGATACTTTCTAAACAACTATTAACATACTCAGTATCATTTATGTTAGCCATAGCTAGGGTAGTCATTTCAGATATAGATTTCATAGGATTATACATATCATGTGATATAGTAGAAAGTATTTGACTCTTAGCATGGTTAATACTTTCAGCACTGCTTAGAGCATCTTTTAAGAGTTGTTTAGTATCAAGTTCATGCCTCATAGTTTCATCTATATTTTTTAGAGCCAATACTACAAACTGTGGTTCATCTGATATGTTCATAATATACTTTAGTTCAACGCATTCATAATGTATACCTACCTTCTTTCTAAATAGTATAGATATATCATTGTGGTTATCTTTCTGTTGATTTCTAAGGTTTATAATATCAGAGAACTTTTCTACTTTCTTTCTATCTTCTGGGTGTATAAAGTTATATATATAGTCATGCATTACATCGGAATAGCAACCAATCGATTGAATATTTATCTTATTCTTAACGACCTTGTCTGACCTAAGCATTTCATAGGTATCATCATATAGATTTAAATAGTATATAGCATAGTAACCATTACTTAGAGCGTTAATAATGTTAGTCTTTTGATAGGTATCGGATACGTCCATTTGAACTATAAGAGCGAAGTTACTATTAAAGTTCTTATTGTTTAGTATAATCTTGTTAGATATCCAAGCGTAAGAGTCACTCATAAAGCGTCTGTAAGTATCTTCAATGGTGTGAAAACCTAGATTACGTTTATGTAGTATATTTTCAAATGAAAATTGATTATGTAGTTTCTTTCTATCATTGGGGTGATAGTATGTACTAAACACATCTAACCAATATTCAAAATTGTAATCTTTGTCGATTTCAATTTCAGGCATACTATGTAACATTCTAACACTTTTTATAGTACGAGTGTTTAAATCTAATCTATGAACACCAATAAATAGGTCGCTTAAAGATATCAATAGTTCTTGATTTAAGTTTATTAGATTATCCTTTTCTAGTTCTATTAATTTCTGTTTAGTGATGTCTTCTACCACGCCAATGGTAATTAGTGGTTTCCCGCTCTGATTATATTCGGCAGTGAGTAGAGTTATCTTCCACCAATACTTTTCGTCTGTAGACCTAAATATATCCGTTTTAGATTGTTCACCATCTTGAATAGCCTTATTCATATTGATGAACTTCTGTCTATCTTCAAAGTATATTAATTCATTGCAGAAACTTTTTGGAACGTGTTCGTATCTGTCTTTAAACTCATATTTATCTGCGGTACGTTCGGGAAATAGATATAAGTTTTCTTGTGGATAGTAATAGAATCCGTATATTTGTGTGCGAAGTAAGGCAATGTTTAAAAGTTCACTAGAGGCTTTACTCTCACTTAGAAGTTTTTGATTAATATCTGCTAGTGTAGATTTTTCTAAGTCGAGTAATCTTTTCTTAGCATATGTACCACCAGAGTATCCAGCAAGAGAACCATTAGCGTTTGTAACTCTATGACAAGGTATAATTATAGCAATAGGATTCTTCGAGTTAGCCTTACCAATAGCTCTAACTGCATCAGGTTTACCTATTAACTTTGCTATATCACCATAGGAACGAGTTTCACCATAAGGAATTTTAGAAAGAGCGTTCCAAACCTTTTTTTGAAAATTAGTACCATCAAGCTTAGTAGGAATATCGAAAACTTTTCTAGTACCATTAAAGTACTCATCAAGTTCAGATATTACTTTTGTGTTTATAGGGTTATTCTGTTCAAAAGTAAAGTCACATGAGTGGTTTCCATAGAGTATATGCGTTAAGTAGAATCCATCATTAACTATGGTCAATATTCCAACAGGGCTTTGATATATAGAGCATACACTTTTAATACTTATCATCTCCTAGATATATTTTATTGATTATAACATAAATTACTAAATATGTCAATTAATAAAGTTAATTTATGGCATTAAAAACTATATAATTTTAAGATAAATTAATGAACGCCTTTCTAGGTATCCGCATAGGTGAATCTTATGTGGGTATAATATCTAATTAAGATATCTTTACATAATAGACACAATGCCTAGTAAGGCGTTCTAGTATTAAAGTTATAGGGGTTAATAATAACTAACTTGTTTTAATCAATGCAGAGAATCTTTACTGATTATGTTGAAGCTAACACGCTATCTAATAGTTTAAGCACACCGTTTTCAGATATTAAGATTCTGTTTCTAACGATACAGCCAAAATAATCTCCGTTCATTACTACATAATAGTAGTTAGTATCTTCATCTGTTGGTATAAACTCTAACTTATATATGTTAGGTTCATAGTTTCTAGTAAAGGTTATCGTAAACGATGGTTCACCAGTAGGAGTAGCATCTAAATCCATCTTATATAGAGATATCTGTAGACTAGCATCTGTCAATATGCCCAATTCTGATATCTCATCTTCATCAGTTACTATAGAGCCATTTTTGGTATAGGTATAACTTCTGTTATCAGAATCATATTCTAAATCTACATCTAAAGTTTGACCGTTATACTCGTAGGTGATGTTAGTAATATTTTCTTTCTTGTCATTATATACTACATCGTTGAGTATTATAGATACGTCAGCATCTATTATGCCTATTTCACCCATATAGAAAGTAGCTACCTCTTTGGTATCTGCAAATTGAACATATATTACGTTGTCGGTAGGTGAATTTCCTAAGTAGATAGTATTGTCCTCATCACTATCAGCAATCTCTATAGTATACTTAGGGTTATCCAATCCATATTCAGCTAACTCTTGTTCAGTTGGATTTTCAGTGATAAAATCTATTACATCGGCACGAATAAGTAGGTCGGTAATAGAGGAAATCTTAGCAATATTGGTATCTATATTAGAAATGTTAGGTTCAACTAGAGTCCAAACACCAGATTCATCTTTCTGACAGTTAAACACTACATTGTCGCCCTCAGAGTAGACAATCTTATTAACATCGGAGTTGTAACTGTCTATGATTAATCTGTTTTTAAGGTCATTTTTAGTAATGTGTATAGCACTGCCTTCCGAAGCAGATATAGTATACACATCGTTATTGTCAGGGGATTTTATATAGTAGCTTTCACCAGATGGTGAAAGATTACCTATCTGTATGCTATACTCATCATAACCATCAGAACAGGTTACACTTATTGGATTGTCTAAACCGTACTTAGAAAGGTCTGTTGAATCCTCTTCAACGAGCTTAGTAGTATCTAAATCACACATAGCATATATAGTATATACTACAATATCGCTATCTATACGCATATCTGAGTTAGTACACGTCCAACTAGAGCCATCTTCAGAAGTAAGTTCAAAAGTACCATCACTAGATGTATAGCTTACGAAGTTTATATCTTCTGAGTCAAACTTTAAGAAGTTTCCTACTCCTGAAGATGCTAACTCTTCTGCCTCTTTATTTTCAATGGATTTCGAGATTCCAAAGTAAGCCCCAGCGGATACTCCTATTATAACCACCAATATTATAGCAAGTTTCCAAAATTTCATTAAGCGTTCTTCCTCCTTAACCAGATAACTACGCCAACTGCTATTACTACTACAGGTATAGCTAACATTATAGCAAGAACACCATAAGCCTTATTTTGAGAGTCTATAACCATGTAATCATATTGATAAGAACGTTCAGCTATACCCATATCCACAGAACTGTCATACATCCAAGCAATACCACTTAAAAGTGTAGATACAGCCGTTACAGTATACTCTTGCTCAAATATTTCATCGGTAATAAACTCTGAGTTACCAAATACCAATAGTTTGCAGTTGTTTCTTGAACTATCTTCAGCATATGCAGCAAGTATTAAACTTTCATTAGTAATGTCATCATAATCGTCTATACCATAAGGTTCACCTACTGCGGAAGTAGTAGTATATATTAAAGGTTGAGCGTCTATATCCTCGCTATCCGTCTGTGCATAAAAACTCCTAGATGGTGGCATAACGACATAGTAACCTTCTTCAACGAACTCTTCAGCCTCACTGTTCCAGTCTACAGTATTTAAATAGCAACCTATAGTATAAGGGTCATCAGCATAGTACATATCTTCGTCAGTTTCCTTAACTATATCGTAGTCCATGTATATACCAAAATCTCCTGTGATACTATTTATGTTAGAGTATACTTCGCTTGAATCATCGTTAGGTGAGAGCATAAATATTATGTTTCCGCCATTGGCTAGATATTCGCTAATCTTAGTAGTTTCATCATCGGTAAAGTCACTAGTAGGTGATGCAACTATAATAATCTTGCAATCTTCTGGAATATCGCTAGTAGATAGGTTTAGGTCTTTAACTTGATAGTTATAACTTTCTAACATACTAGTTAAGGTAGTAAATTTTTCACTAGTAGAAATCTCACCATGACCTCTTAAGAAGCATATGCTAGGGTCAAAGCCATCTTTAACGTATTGAATAGCTCCAGTTATGTAGTTTTCACCTACAAAGTAATAAGATGTAGTATCAGTACTTTCAGTATACTCTGTAAGAAACATAGATGTAGATGGTATCTGTTTATAGGTATTAGAACCTTGAACTATAATATCACCAATACTTATAGTAGTATCAGAAAATTGAGAGTATACCTCAGGCATATCATCAGGATACCCAGTAACTAGATTTATATTAGGGTGTTCTCCATACTTTTCAATAGCATTTTTAAGAATTAAGCCGTCATAGTCATCACCAACGACTAAGTCTTCCAAATCATAAGCAAAGTATATGTTAATAGTTTCGTCCAAACTATCTAAAAGGTCTAAAGTAGTTTTAGATAGGTCAGCAGTATATATCTTGTTAGGAGTCATATCGAACTCAACGTCTAACTTAGAAACTATCATATTTATAGGAACTATTGCTACACCTATGAGTATTGCCATTACTATGCTAAATACCTTAGTGAACTTATACTTAGGAGTAACCTTTTTAGTACCTTCTTTTTTAGTACTTTCTTTATTGCTCAAAGTAAACCCTCCTTACTTTCTGTATCTTCTAGTTTCTACAGATAGCATAGTCCACGCTAGAAGTACTACTATCAACGTTATGTAGAAGATGATATCTGATAGGCGTAATACACCTTGAGAGAAGGTGTAGAATCTTTCTTGTGGCGATAGCCAATTTAAGAAGGTAGATATTACAGGAACATTGTTCTGTAAGAATGTGTTTTCTTTTATTACATCTACAAATAGTAGGCATATCATACATACTTCACCGAGTAGTGCAGCAATGATTTGACTTTCAGTAAACGAAGATACTAACATTCCAATGCAGATACATACTAAACCCCACATAAAGAAACCAATGTAACCACATATCAAACTAGACCACATTACTTTACCGTATGCTAATGTGATTAATGGAAATATGAATGTACAAACCATCATAATAAAGTATACAAAAGCTAATGCTAAGAACTTACCAATTACTATAGTAAAAACGTTTAAGGGAGTAGACATTAGTAAGACTTCTGTACCAGAACGACGTTCTTCTGCAAAAGTTTTCATGGTTAAGGCAGGTATTAAAAGTATGAAGTAGTAAAAGTAGTTATAAAATATGGTTGCAAACGAAAAACTAAATCTAATAGTTTGTAGATTAGTTATCCAGTTTACAAAGGTAAGTGAGAATATGAATATAAATATTCCCATTACACAATAGGCAAGTGGTGAATAGAAGTACGATTGTACTTCCTTTTTTAACAACGAAAGCATGATATAAAAATCCTTTCTGATAAGTATTTATTTGTTGATTTATTTACTTCAATCCACGCTCGGTAATTTCACGGAGTACGATATGCATACTTAGTATGCATGAATTGACTTTGTATCAGCAGGGGATACCGATTTATCTCCGCCCACAGCTGTTATTAAATTTCTTTTTAACAGTTTGTAGTTACTTCTTATTATTAGTAAGGTCTAAAAAGACATCTTCAAGACTTCTCTTCATAGTGGTAATCTCCATAATAGATAGGTCTTCCATAGTAAGTTTAGAAACTATAGACTTTCTTACGCTATCATCGGCTATAGATACCTTATAAGAGTATACACCATCGGAAACTTCAATCGTATCTAAGATTTCTATAAATCCATCTATAGAGCCAAGTATGTCAGAAACCTTATCCTTGTCGCCCTCAATGTCTAGTTTTAGGATAACTTCATTTCTATCCACTTCAAGATTATCTGTAGTATCCTGTGCCTTAATTTCACCGTTGTTTATTATAAGTATTCTGTCAGCAACGGCATTAACCTCGGAAAGAATATGAGAACTAAATATAATAGTATGGTCTTTGCCTAACCTTTTTATTAAATCTCTAACTTCCTTAGTTTGACTAGGGTCTAAGCCAACGGTAGGTTCATCTAATATGATAACTTTAGGGTCACCTAAGAGTGCTTGAGCAAAACCAACCCTTTGTTTATAACCTTTAGATAGGTTCTTAATAACTCGATTTTTCTTATCGGTAATCTTTAAGCGAGACATAGCTCTATCGATTTGGAAAGCCATATCTTGTTTCTTAATGCCTTTAATACCTGCAACGAACTTTAAGTACTCAATGACTTTCATATCGGGGTATAGTGGGGGGATTTCGGGAAGGTAGCCAATATTCTTTTTAGCTTCCTTAGGATTTTCGGAAATATCTACACCGTTAATCTTTATAGTACCAGAAGTCATAGGAAGATAGCCAACAATCATATTCATAGTAGTAGACTTTCCTGCACCGTTTGGCCCTAAAAATCCTAAAACTTCATTCTTATTAACGGTAAAACTGATATCTTTTACAGCTTGAATGTTTCCGTAGTTTTTGGTTAAATTTTCAATCTCAATCATAGTTGATAGGACGCTCCTTTCATAAAAAAACTATCCACTATATTATCGCAAATAATTATGAACACGTTATGAACAAATTACAAAAACTTAAACTTTTCTAACACTTTAATTATTGATAGAATATTTATCTATTATAGATATTAGTGAACGTTTGTGTATTCTATGTGAATGTTGGTTATACATTTGACGAAAAGTTGAACATTATGTGATTTTAAAAAAAAATTTAAACGTTTAAGAAATCGTTTTCACCTAAAAATAGGTGTCATATTTGGTGATGTTGCACAAATAGGTTGATTAAAGATTGTCTAATTGTAGTAGTTGACAAATCATAAAATATAGGTTAAAATTAAAATGTGCAGAAATTATGCCCACAATGTGCTTTTTTTGTGAAAGGTAATGTTTGAGTGCATAGGCACTTAAAATATATTAGAACAATTAATAGATAATTGTTAATCATTAGCTATTAATTAAATACAACCGTGTGGCTCACGGGGATAGCTCATTGATAATTATACCATTGTGTATCTTTAGCGAGAAACCCTCACCTCTATGTGGTGAGAGTAGGTCACTATTATAATTTTTATAACTTTTTATTTCGAGAGGAGAATTTTAGTTATGTTTTTATCTAAAAAAGTTAGAAAAACCTTAACTTTTGCCATGTCACTATGTATGGTTGCATCTGCAATCGCACCAATTAGTGCATCTGCTGAGAATGGCGTCTTTGAAGCTAGAACTAAAGCTGAAAAGTATGGCGATGACACTTATGCAAACAGATTTATGTCTTTATATGCAGACGTTATCGAAGACGGTGTTGAAAACGGTTATCTAAGTGAACAGAATGGTAAGCAGATTCCTTACCACTGTGTAGAAACTCTTAACGTTGAAGCTCCTGACTACGGTCATGAAACTACTTCCGAGGCTATGTCTTACTTAGTATGGATAGCTGCTATGAGAGATAACATAGTTAATAACGGTCTAACTACTTCAGATGCTGCACCATCAACCTCTAATGAGTTAGCTACTGCTTGGAGCAATATGGAAACTATGGTTCCTACTGAACAGACTGGTTTCTGGAGTGCAGCTAGTAGTGGTTCACTATCTGCTCAATACTGTGATGAGTATGACAATCCAGAAGATTGCCCAGTTGCAGCTCAAGCTTGGAATACTGGTGTAAACCCAATCCAAACTTACTTTACACAAGCATATTCAAGTGATAATGGTCTATACCTATTACACTGGTTAGCAGACGTTAATGACTGGTATGGTTTTGATGGTTCTACTCCTGGTGAAGAAGATGGTACATTTACATTCATCAACACCTTCCAACGTGGTGAGCAAGAATCTTGTTGGGAAACTGTTCCATTTGGTTGTGTTGAAGAGTTAAAATATGGTAACTCACAACAAGGTATTAAGGGTGGCTTATTCAATACTGATACTACTACCGCTCCTCAATACGCTTACACTAACGCTCCTGACGCTGAAGACCGTGCTATACAAGGTGTTTACGATGCTATTAGATGGGGTGTAAGTGATAGTTCTGTAGTTACTCTAGCTGGTAAGATGGGTGACGAACTAAGAAACAACTTCTTTGATAAGTACTACAAAGAAATCTCTACTACTACTACTTCGAGTAGTCCAAGTACAGGTTATGAGTCTGCTCACTACCTAAGAAACTGGTATACTTCTTGGGGTGGTGCTTTAGATGGTTCTTGGGCTTGGCAGATTGGTTGTTCACACGCTCACGAATTCTATCAAAACCCACTAGCAGCTTATGCTTTAGCATCTGACAATGAGTTAAATGATGCTATGTTGGCTACCAATGCTACAGAAGACTACAAGACTTCTCTACAAAGACAACTTGAATTCTACCTATGGTTACAATCTTCCGATGGCCCTATCGCTGGTGGTGCTACAAACTCACTACACGGTCGTTATGAAGATTACTCTAACGGTTATACATACACTGCTGACCTTGATAGTGATGGTAATCCAAGAGGTGAAAGTAACAAGTTAATAACATCTACTTTCTATGATATGATATATCTTGAACACCCAGTATACGCAGACCCAGGTTCTAACCACTGGATTGGTAACCAAGTTTGGGCATTACAACGTATATCTGAACTTTACTATGAAGTTGCTCAAATCGGTGATACTAGTGGTGTTACCGTTGCTGGTAATATGTCTGTTGAACAAGCTTGTGAAAGAATCATGGACAACTGGGTTGAATGGTCACTTGAAAACATTAAGTTCGATGATGAAGCTATTGCAACTCTAGCAGAGTATGGTGTTACTCCTAATAATACTGAAGAAGTTTGGGCTATACCATCTTCATTAGTTTGGTATGGTCAACCTGAAACTTGGACAGGTACTGTTCAAGACAACACTAACCTAACTTGCGAGATTGAAGGCTATGGTCAAGAAGTTGGTTCTACTGCATCTTGGGCAAATGGTTTAATCTACTACGCTGCAGCTAAGGGCATTGATACTAATACTACTAAGAGTGCTGATGAGTTAATCGCATCTAGTGATATTGGCGAAAGAGCTTTAGGTTATGCTAAGAAGATGATAGACTATCAATGGGATACTTGCCGTGATGATATTGGTCTAACTATGGTTGATACTAACGGTAACCTAACTCGTTTCTTTGAACAAGAAGTATATGTTCCATCTAGCTATAGTGGTACAATGCCTAACGGTGATAAGATTGAAAGTGGTGCTACATTCTTCAGCCTACGTACTGCTTATGCTAACGACCCTGACTATGATAGACTTAAAGAAGCATATGACAACGGTACTGTTAGCGATGTAACTTGGACTTATCACAGATTCTGGCACGAAGGTGATGCCCTAATGGCTAACGGTGTTATGGCTACACTATTCCCTAACTTAACTCCAGATGAAACAACTACTTCTGAAGAAGATGGTGTTGAATTCACTGAAGATTCTATTGAAATTGAAGTTGGCGAATCTGAAAAGCTACCATTTACAGGTACTGCTAGTGGTTTCACTTCCTCTGATGAAAGCATCGCTACCGTTGGCTCTGATGGTACTGTAACTGGTGTTTCTGCTGGTACTGTAACCGTTACTGTAACTGGTGAAGATGGCTCTACTGATACTATTACTGTAACTGTAACTGAAACTACTACAACTACTACTTCTTCTACAACTACTGTTTCCGATACAACTACTACTACCTCTGATACTACTACTACTACTACTTCCGCTACAACTACTGCTTCTGATACTACTACTACTAATGATGAAACTGACCCTCTATGGGGTGACGTTAATGTAGACGGTTCTGTTAAGTCTAATGACCTACTACTACTTAAACAGTACTTATTAGGTCTTGACGTTGAAGTTTCTGCACAAGGTCTAATCAATGCCGATGTAACTCATGATGATGATGTTAAGTCTAATGACTTACTAAAACTCAGGCAGTACTTACTAGGTTTAATCGATGATTTAGGTCCTGATTCTAATTAATCTAACCTATAGTTTTAGATATTATAACGGCTCACATCTACTGTGAGCCGTTTCTTTATACTTTAAACTTTTGTATTTTTGTATTTTTAATAGTGTTGTTCATAAAAAATTCATAACTTTATGATATACTTATTACAATGTTAATTGTATATTTATAGTTTTTATTCCCTATATCTAAACAATGTATATTTAAATGCAAGTAAAGGAAAGATAATTATGGTACAGAACAATTATGATGTCATTATTGTGGGTACTGGTGCGAGTGGTTTATACTCTGCTATTAGCCTAGACCCTAACCTTAAAGTACTACTTATTTCCAAAAACGAGCTTACTTTGTGTAACTCAGCTTTGGCACAAGGCGGTATTGCTGGAGTGTATAAATCTCCTAATGATGATATAAGTCTACACCAAAATGATACTCTCATTGCAGGTGGCTTTAAAAATAATATTGATACGGTACATATATTGGTTAGTGAGGCTTGTAAGGATATTGAACACATCATTCAGCTAGGTGTGGATTTCGATAGGAATCCTGACAGCTCTCTACATAGAACCTTAGAAGGTGGACACTCTAAGAATAGAATATTCCATCATAAAGATGCTACTGGTTTCGAAGTGGTTAAGAAGTTACTCGCCAAGGTTCAAACTATGCAAAATGTTACCATTATGGATAACGCTCTACTATGTAATGTTAAGAAGACATCTACAGGGTTTTCAACAGATATTCTTAAAGATGATGTACACAAAACGTATAACTGTCACTTCTTGATATTGGCTACTGGAGGCATTGGTAGACTATATGAGTATACTACTAACTCGGCTATTGCTACTGGTAATGGCATTATGATGGCTTATGAACTCGGAGCAGATATTAAAAATTTAAACTTTATACAGTTCCACCCAACTGCTTTTAATAATAAACATACTAGAGAATGCTTTTTAATCTCAGAGTCTGTAAGGGGAGAGGGAGCTTATCTGCTTAACTGTAATGGTGAAAGGTTTATGCAGAACTATGATGAACGTTTAGAGTTAGCTCCTAGAGATGTAGTATCTCATGCCATTATGCTAGAGAGTAAAAAGACTAACTCTTCTGACTTCTACCTTGATATTTCACATAAAGACCCAGAGTTCGTAAAGAATCGTTTCCCTATGATATATAAGAACCTTTTAGAACAAGGCTATGACTTAACTAAAGACAGAATACCTATATATCCATGTCAGCATTACTTAATGGGAGGTATTAACGTAGATAGTTTCGCTAGAACTAAGATAAACAATCTATATGCTGTTGGTGAGTGTTCTCATACTGGTGTACATGGTAATAACAGATTAGCTAGTAACTCTCTATTAGAGGCTTTAGTATTCTCTAGGCGTGGTGCTAGTGATATAAACTCTAAAGTTCTATCTGCTCCAAAAGATTTTGAACAGTTTGAGTTTATACAGCCTACAGATGCAATAAAAGTTCCTCATGGAATTAGAACGGAAGTTAGACACATAATGCAGAAAAGTTACTTTGTCATTCCAGATAAAAAGTCGGCAGTAGAGGGATTTGAACGCATAAAGGAACTTAAAAAACTATTCGCTGAAGGTAATTTTATCGTAGATAATGATTATGTTGAAGCTAAATCGCTAGTTACTATGGCTTATTTAATATTAAAAGAAGTTATTTAGGAGGTCTTTCTTATGAAGTTGACTAAAAATTACATAGATAGTATTATAAATACTGCTCTTAGTGAAGATATTAACTATTTAGACGTTACTACAGACTATCTAATTCCTCAAGGACATACTAGCAACGCTTACTATATCGCTAAAGATACTGGTGTACTTTGTGGCATAGATATTGCTAAGCGTGTATTTGAAATCGTTGGTGGTGATGTTGAATTTGAAACCTTAATTCAAGATGGCACTAAGGTTAATAAGGGCGATATCATCGCTAAGATGAACGGCAATACTGCTACTCTATTGAAAGGTGAAAGAACTGCTTTGAACATCTTGCAACATATGTCGGGAATAGCTACTGCTACTAATATATGTGTTGAGTTGGTTCAAGGTACTAATGCTCAAATCACCGATACTAGAAAGACTTTACCTGGTTTAAGAGCCTTACAGAAGTATGCTGTTACCGTTGGTGGGGGTAAGAATCATAGGTATAACCTATCCGATGGTGCTATGCTAAAAGATAATCATATAGATGCCTATGGTGGAATTACTCCAGCAGTGCAGGCACTAAGAAAAAAGATTGGTCATATGGTAAAGATAGAGGTTGAAGTTCGCACTATAGACGAACTAAAAGAGGCTCTATCTGCTGGTGCAGACGTTATCATGTTAGATAATATGTCTTGTGAACAGATGGCTGAATGTGTTCAACTAGTACATGGCAGAGCTAAGCTTGAAGCATCTGGAAATATTACTGCCGAAAATATTAGAAAGGTTGCCGAAACTGGTGTGGATATTATATCCTTAGGTGCATTAACCCATTCAGTTAAGTGCTTTGATATTTCTATGCGTATAGATACTATAAAGTAGTAAATATCTTAAATAATAATACTCCAATATAAAGAGGTGGAATTAATGGAAGAAAATGTTCAACTTTGGAATAACAAAAATGTTTCACAAGACTCTATAAGATTAATATGCACTACTAGTGCATTGGCTAAGAGTACATTCTTTTACGTTCAAGAAGTAGGTCACATAAAGGTTACAGATGAATATCATACTAATAGAGAAAACTTAGATTCTTTACTATTCGTAATAGTATTGAAAGGTAAAGGTACTCTAACCTATAAAGAACGTCGATTTAATGTATCTGAGGGTTGCTGTTTCTTTATAGATTGTCTTAATACTCATCTTTACGAGAGTGACCTTAACGACCCTTGGGAACTTCTATGGATACACTTTAATGGCCCTACCGCTAGGGGATATTACAAGTGCTTTGAAGAAACTTTTATCAACGTTATAAAACCTAATAATCTATATCCTTTTGAAAAGATACTTAGACGTATCATTGATATCAATCAAAAGCCTGATGCTTATACCGAAATTAAGACCTCTCAACTTATTACCGACCTATTGACGCTTACTCTAACCTTTAAAAGGAGTGATATGGATTATACCGTTAAGGTATCTAAGAGTTTAAGCGAAGTTAAAGACTATTTAGATAAAAACTTTACTAATGAAATATACCTTGAAAACCTGTGTGAACTATTCTGCATGAGTAAATTCTACTTAACTAAGGAGTTCAAAAAGGCTTATGGAGTTACCATATCTAAGTACATAATATCTTGTAGGATAAACTATGCTAAACAACTGCTACGTTTTACCAATAAGCCTATAGATGAGATATCCGAAGTATGTGGATTCTATGATACTAGTTACTTTAATAAACAGTTCAAAGCCTCTGAAGATATAACTCCATTTAAGTATAGAAAGACTTGGCGTGAAAGATAATCTATATATGTACCAACATAGAAAACTCCTTATAGATATTCTATCTACAGAGTTTCTTTATTACGCTATAAATTTACTATATTACACCTTAGATGTTTCTGTAACGTTCTGTAGTTGCAAACAAGATTTTATTGCTCCACGTTTACAAGCCGTGATACACTCACCGCAACTAGTACACTTAGAGTAATCTATTTTAGCACAGAAATTTTCTACAGTAATAGCACCGTTAGGACATTTCTTTTCACACATCTTGCAACCTATACAGCCGTTCTTACAAGCTGTTACGGTATTCTTTCCGTTATCGTGAGATGAACATAGCACATCAACATGGTTAGAAATCTTTTTAATTGAGATTATTCCATTTGGACAAGCCTTTGTACACTTTCCACAAGCCACACATTTAGATTTATCTACCTTTGCGATACCATCTACTATAGATATCGCTCCATATTCACATACTTTTATACAGTCGCCTAGACCTAGACAACCATATGTACAAGCTCCAGTACCGCCATAGAATCTCTTAGCAGATACACAACTATCTATACCTATAAAATCGAACTTTTTAGATGATGCCTCACAAGTACCATTACAGTGGACTACTGCACATTCTGGAGTACTTTCTTCAGCTATCGTTCCCATAATTTCACTAATCTTAGTGGAAGCATCTGCACCACCTGGCTTACATAGATTAGTGGGTACACCTTTAGTAACAATAGCATTAGCATAGTCACCACAACCAGCAAAGCCACAAGCTCCACAGTTTGCTTGAGGTAAAGCCTCGCTAATCTGTTCTATGCGTTCATCTACCTTAACCTCAAACACTTTAGATATTATCGTTAATAACGCTCCTGTGAGTATTCCCAATATGGCGAATAACAACACGGGAAGTATATGTGTAGTAAAAGACATATTTAAAAATCAAATCCTTTCTATAAGATTTATTTAGTTAGGAAAAAATATTAAGCACGTGCCTAATATAAATACAATGAGTAGTACTCCAAATAGTATAAAAAACACTTTAGAAGATTTCTTTTTTTCCTTATGTTTTATTATTCCTAACACAAGGAATACTATCATAGTGATAAAATAACCAAGAATGAATAGTAGAAACATTCCTACAAAGACCATTGATATGAATGCCATTATATTTAAACCCTTTCTTGAACCTTACATACCACTGAAAGCCATAAAACTTAAAGATACTATCGCACCAGCTACTAGAGTACTTGGAACTCCTTTAAAAGTTTCAGGAATATCGGCAGTTTCAAGTTTGGAACGTACTCCAGAGAAGATTATCAATACTAGAGTAAAACCAATACCCACGCAGATTGCATTAAATACAGATTGCATATAAGTATAACCACTATCAATATTATCAAGAGCAACACCTAATACAGCACAGTTGGTAGTAATCAAGGGAAGATACACACCCAACATATTGTATAATGGAGGCATCACCTTTTTTAAGATAATCTCTACTAGTTGAACGAATAGGGCAATAATCAAGATAAAAGCCATAGTTCTTAGATATTCTAAACCGTTTGGAAGTAGTAGGTATGTATATATAGGATACGTTATTAAAGTGGCACAAGCCATTACAAATATAACTGCTACTCCCATACCTACAGAACTATCTAACTTTTTAGATACTCCCAAAAATGGACATATTCCCATAAACTTAGATAGTACATAGTTATCAGTTAATATTGCCGATAGCATTATAGTAATATATGTTCCCATTATTGCTCACAACCTCCATTTCCTTTACAAGTACTAGCATTAGGACAACTCTTACAACCCATCTCTTGAGGGGGTTTTTTCTTAGCAACCTTGTTGATTACTGCAATAATCATGCCTAGTACAAAAAATCCTCCTGCGGGCATTATGAATAAAGTCATAGATTGTGGAATACCTAAACTAATTCCGAATATACTTCCAGAGCCTATTAATTCTCTAATAGAACCCATCAAAGTTAGTGATAGCGTAAAACCTAATCCCATGCCAAGACCATCACAAATAGATGGCAATACTTTATTCTTACTAGCGAACATCTCAGCACGACCTAGTATGATACAGTTTACTACTATTAAAGATAGAAAATTACCTAATGCAGAATATAAAGACGGTATAAAACCGTGCATTAGCATTTCTATAACTGTAACAAATCCAGCTATAATTACTATGTATGCTGGAAGTTTTACCTGTTTAGGTATTACATTTTTAAGTAACGATATTACTAGGTTAGAGCCTACTAATACAAAAGTAGTAGCTAAACCCATACCTATGCCGTTTATTGCCTCTGTAGTTACCGCCAAAGTGGGACACATACCTAACAATGATACTAGGTTAGGATTTTCTTTTATCAAACCTTTGGTAAATTCATACCAATTGGAATGTTGTTTAATATCAGCCATTTAAGATTTCCTCCTTATGTTCATTATATATAGTTAAAGCGGTATCTACTGCGGACTTCATACCATTAGATGAGAATGTTGCACCAGTAATCTTTTCAAAAGTATAGTTAGTATCGGTAGCACCTATAAATTGAGAGATAAAGCTATCATCTTGAACTTTAGTTCCAAGACCTTTAGTTTCGGTAATCGTGATAATAGATACTCCAGAAACTTCACCACTTTCATTTATGCCTACTAGTAGATACAATCCACCTTTAGAGTATCCGTCAACGGTCATTTCAAAGGCAACTTGATTTTTATCATCTGTATAGATACCGTTTACGGTAGAATCATTAGTAGTGTAACTTGACTGTTTTGGATTAGTTCCCTCACCGAGTACACTTACCAAACTTTCGTTCAAGGCTTGTTGTTCAGCTTGAACGATTTTATCTTTAGTGATAGCGTTTGCAAATACTAATAGACAACTAACTATTATACATATTAAAGTTAATACTAGAGTAGGTTTAATCTTATCCATTATTTAGAAACCTCCTCTTTATTTTTTTCTGGATATTTAGCTCCAACAGGTTTAGTCATAGTCAATCTATCTATGTAAGGAGTTAATATATTCATAAGTAGTATAGAGAATGATACACCCTCAGGATATCCACCATAGTTTCTAATTACAAAAGTAATAATTCCACAGCCTATACCAAAGATAATCTTTCCCTTTTCTGTAATAGGTGTAGTAGAGTAATCTGTAGCCATAAAGAAAGCACCTAGTAATAATCCACCAGCCAACACTTGATATAAAACATCTCCACCAGTGATAAATGTCAATAGAGCTACAGTTCCAATAAATGATATCGGTGCAGATGGTGTAATAACCCTTATGACTATTAAGAACAATCCACCGATTAATATAGCCAATGCAGAGGTTTCACCTAAACAACCGCCAACGTTACCGAGGAATAAATCCATATAAGAGGAATCACCACTAACTAATGGAGTAGCTCCAGTTATAACTCCCTCACTAGCTTGATAATATTTAGGTATTGCCCAAGTAGTCATATCGGCGGTAAACGATAGCATTAAGACTATTCTTCCTACTATAGCTGGATTAGCAAAGTTCTGTCCAATACCTCCAAAGAGTTGCTTAACCACTGCAATAGCAACGAACGAACCTATAATCGCCTCCCATATTGGAAGTGTTACGGGCAAGTTCAACGCTAACAAGATACCCGTTACACAAGCTGATAGGTCGGAAATAGTTTGATTTCTCTTCATTAGTTTTCTGCAAATAAACTCAGTCAATACACAGGTAGCGACGCATACGGCAATCAATAATATGGCTCTACCACCGAAATATATTGCACTAGCCACTACAGATGGTAATAGTGCTATAATCACCATAAGCATAATCTTCTGTGTAGAGATACTATCACGTCTATGTGGTGATGATGTTACTGTTAAATTCTTACTCAAAATAAAAACAATCCTTTCTGTAAGTGTAAATACTATCTTCTAGGTAATAAACCCTTAGCAAGTTGATTAGTTTCTGCAAGAGGTCGCTTTGCAGGACATACATAGGTACAAGAACCACAGTTCATACACAATCCAACCTTTAGTTTTTGTAGTTGTGATACATTTTTAGTCTTGTAAGCTAATTCAATCTCTCTAGGCATTAGATTAAACGGACACGCCTTGATACATCTACCGCACTTAATACAATCTGTAGTAACTGGTGGAACGTAGTCATTCAAAGCGAGTATGGCATTGTTCATTTTTATTATAGGACTATCTACAGAGTATACGCACATACCCATCATAGGGCCACCCATAATTAACTTGTTTATGCTTTCAATATCTGTTTGAGCGTACTCTAAGGCATCACGTATAGGTGTACCTATAGGTACGGTGATATTGCAAGGTTTCTTTACTGCTGAACCATCTATAGTAAGAGTTCTTTCCACTAGAGGCATACCAGTTTCAAAGTAGCTTTGCAAAAATCCTGCTGTAGATACGTTCATAACTATTACACCTTGGTCAGATGGAAGTTCACCCTCTGCGACTATTCTACCCGTAGTTGAGTATATCAAAACCTTTTCCGCACCTTGTGGATATGTAGATGGCAACTCATGTATTTCAATCTCTTCCATATCCTTAGTAAGTTCTTTAAACTTAGTTATAGCTTGAGGTTTATTAGCTTCTATTCCTACACAAGCCTTTGGAATACCGCAAACCTTCATTACCTTTTTGATACCGCCTAGAATACGTTTAGGATTATCGAGCATAAGTCTATAGTCTGAAGTTATGTATGGCTCACATTCAGCACCGTTTACTACTAGAATATCTATAGGTGTCTTTGGATTTAACTTAATGTGAGTAGGGAATCCCGCACCACCTAGACCGACTGCACCACTTTCACGAACAGACTTTAAAAAACTAGCTCTATCCGATAGGTTTATAGGCTTTATGTTCTCATCAACGGTTTGATTACCATCGGTTTCAATCTCAACCATCTTGCAAGTTCTACCGTTTGCCATTAGATAGTCACTAATAGCCTTAACCGTTCCAGATACACTAGAGTGTATAGGTGCAGACATAAAAGCATC
>Ga0192276_1016_pt1 | contig 66178 bp, 71 predicted proteins | sample Koala_Koa24_I3_FD_131263 | JGI IMG/M metagenome (GOLD analysis project Ga0192276, IMG submission 131263) | Enriched cells from koala feces incubated with labeled cellulose particles, San Francisco Zoo, California, United States - Koala_Koa2-4_I3 ...
GTTAATTGTGCAGAGGAAACACCCGTTCCCATTCCGAACACGGAAGTTAAGCTCTGTAACGTTGAAAATACTTGGTTGGCGACGACCTGGAAAGATAAATCGATGCCGATATTTAAACCTCAGCTATTCGTAGTTGAGGTTTTTTTATCTTACATTGAATATACAGCATTGACAAGTACATCACAATGTTGTATAATTTCAAAGGCAGTAATTTTATTTCACAAATTTTTTACATATTTTTGGTTATAATAATGCTGTATATATAAGTTCTAAGAGGTGAATTTTATTTGAAAAAATTATTGATTCATTTAAAAGGGTATTTAAAAGAGTGCATAATTGCACCATTATTTAAACTGCTTGAGGCACTCTTTGAGTTATTCATTCCAATAGTTATGGCATCGGTGATAGATGTAGGTATCGCTAACGGCGATAGACTGCATATATATAAGATGTGTGGTTTGATGGCTTTATTGGGTTTAATAGGTTTGGTATGTTCTTTAATAGCTCAATATTTTTCTGCCAAAGCATCGGTTGGATTTGCCGTAAGATTACGTTCTGCTTTGATGGAACATATTCAAAAGTTTTCGTTCACTGAAGCCGATACCGTTGGAACTTCTACACTTATTACTCGTATGACTTCGGATATTAATCAGCTACAAACGGGAGTCAACATGGTTTTAAGATTGTTCTTGCGTTCTCCGTTCATAGTGTTTGGTGCTATGATAGCGTCCTTTACTATAGATGTTAAATCAGCATCAGTATTTTGTGTTACCATTCCATTGCTTTCGGTGGTAGTATTTGGAGTTATGTATGCAACCGTTCCATTGTATAAGAAGGTTCAATCTAGTTTGGATAGAATAACACTATCCACAAGGGAAAATTTGAGTGGTGCTAGAGTCATTAGAGCCTTTAGTAATGAAGAATCTGAAGTTAAGAACTTCATAGAAGATAATTCTACTTTAAAGAAAGCACAACTCCATGCAAGTAGAATTTCAGCGATTATGAATCCTGTTACCTATTCTATTGTAAACATTTCTGCGGTAGTATTAATCTATGTAGGTGCTTTTCGTGTAGATGCTGGCGTACTTACTCAAGGTGAGGTTGTGGCATTAATAAACTATATGTCACAGATTTTAGTCGAATTGGTTAAACTCGCTAATTTAATAGTCACCATTACCAAAGCCGTTGCTTGTGGTAACAGAGTTCAATCGGTATTTGAAATTGATTCTAGTATGCAAAATGGCTCTAAGATAGTTGATACTCTAAACCATTGTGAAACTATAGTATCATTTAAAGATGTATCGTTTAAGTATGCTGGTGCAGGTGCTAATTCCTTAACGAATATCTCTTTTAATGTTAAAAAGGGTGAAACTATTGGAATCATTGGTTCTACTGGTTCTGGTAAGAGTACTCTAGTGAATCTAATTCCTAGATTCTACGATGCCTCTAGTGGCTCTATATGTATAGATGGCTTGGACGTTAAAGATTACTCTCTTGAAAGTTTGAGGTCTAAAATTAGTGTAGTTATGCAAAAAACTTCTCTATTTAAGGGTACTATATATAGTAATATGTTGGTGGGTAATCAGAATGCTACCTCTGAAGATATCCAATGGGCTTTAGATGTTTCTCAATCTGCAGAGTTTGTGGCTAGTAAGTCTGAGGGTATTAATACTGTAGTATCTCAAAATGGTAAGAACTTTTCGGGTGGTCAAAGACAACGTCTAACTATAGCTAGAGCCTTAGTTAAAAGACCAGAAATATTAATCTTAGATGATAGTTCTTCCGCTTTGGACTATGCTACAGATTTAAAACTTCGTACAGAGTTGAAAAGTATCCCTAATATGACTGTATTCATAGTATCACAGAGAACATCTTCGATACAAAGTGCAGATAAGATTATAGTACTCGATGACGGTCAGATGGTTGGTATTGGTTCACATGATGAGTTGGTTCAAAACTGCGACGTATACAAGGAGATATACAACTCTCAATTTCAAAAGAAAGGTTAAAGGAGTGATATATTCTATGAATCAAAGACAGACCCTTAAAAAGGTGTTTAAGTATACTGGTAAGTATAAATTCTTCTTGATAGTGTCCATTGTGCTATCGGTGATTACCGTTGCTTTAACTCTATACATTCCTATTATTACGGGTAATGCTATAGATTTAATCGTGGACAAGGGTAGGGTGGACTTTGATGGTATTCTACCTTTGATTAAAAAGATGATATTAATTATATTAGCAACCTCTATTATACAGTGGCTTATGAACATCTGTAACAACCATTTGACGTATGGTATAGTTAAAGATATCCGTGATGAGGCTTTCTCTAAGATACAATCACTACCCCTAAAATATATAGATGGTCATTCTACTGGCGATTTGGTTAGCCGTGTAATAAGTGATGCCGATACCTTCGCTGATGGTCTATTGATGGGTTTTACTCAACTATTTACTGGTGTTGCAACTATTATAGGTACTTTAATATTTATGATATCTGTAAACTTTAAAATATCTTTAGTGGTAATATTGATAACCCCTATATCGTTTGTGGTGGCTGGTCTTATTGCTAAGAATACTTACGCTATGTTTAAAAAACAATCTGAAACGCTTGGAGAAGAAACTGCTTTTATAGATGAAATGATTGGAGATATTAAGACTGTACAATCCTTTGGATATCAACACAAGGCTATTAATGACTTTGATGAGATTAATAATCGCTTAGGTGGATACTCTAAAAAAGCTATATTCTACTCTTCCATAACCAATCCAGCTACTAGATTTATAAACAACTTAGTATACGTTGGTGTCGGTCTAACTGGAGCTATATCTGTAATTAGTGGAAACTTGAGCGTGGGTCAGCTACAATGTTTTTTAAGCTATGCTAATCAGTATACTAAGCCTTTCAATGAAATTTCTGGTGTGGTTACTGAACTCCAAAATGCTTTAGCTTGTGCTAGTAGAATCTTTGAATTGATTGAAGAACCTAAAGAGGTAATTAATCCTAAGGCTATTACTTTAGATAGTGTTAATGGAGATGTATCTTTTAAAGACGTTAAGTTCTCATACAACCCCGAACAAAGGTTGATTGAAAACTTTACTTTGGACGTTAAATCTGGTCAGAGAGTAGCCATAGTCGGAAAAACTGGTTGTGGTAAGACTACTTTAATAAATCTGCTAATGCGTTTCTATGATACTACTAGCGGTACTATATCTATTGACGGCATAGATATTAAAGATATTACTAGAGAAAGTCTAAGAGAACATTATGGAATGGTTCTTCAAGAAACGTGGATTAAAACTGCTACGGTTAAGGAAAACATCACAATAGGAAAACCTAACGCTTCCGATGAGGAGATTATTCAAGCTGCCAAATCATCATATGCACACAGTTTTATCAAGAGGTTACCAAATGGCTATGATACCATTATCAAAGATGATGGCACACTCTCTCAAGGTCAGAAACAACTTTTATGTATCACTAGAGTTATGTTGGCTATCCCATCTATACTAATCTTAGATGAGGCTACTTCCTCTATAGATGCTCGTACCGAAATTAAGATTCAAAAGGCTTTTTCAAACTTAATGCAGGGCAGAACCTCTTTTATAGTCGCTCATAGACTATCTACCATTAAGGAAGCAGACATAATATTAGTTATGGATAGTGGTCATGTTGTGGAAATGGGAAATCATGACGAACTCCTTAAGAATCGAGGTTTTTACTACAACCTTTGGAACAGTCAATTTAGTTAAACTCTTGTGGGCGGATTCTTTCCGTCCTTTACTTTAATCTTTACAGAAAGGATTTTTTATATGTCGACTGAAGAAAAATATCAAAATAACCCCGATACCTATATCGAGGAAAAGAAGTCTGAGATTATACCATCTTTTAATGAGATTTCTAACGAAGATGACTTTCACGTTTTTATGGAACTTCAACACCTTTATGATTCTGCTATTCATAACGTTAAAACTCAATTGAACATATTCGATGATGAGTTTAGAGTTAAGTTTCAAAGGAATCCTATACATAGCATGAAAAGTAGATTGAAATCCCCTCAAAGTATAGTGGGTAAGCTACAGAAAAAAGGTCTACCTATGACTATAGACAGTGCTAAACAACATCTAAATGATATTGCTGGTATTAGAGTAGTCTGCTATTACATAAATGATATCTATACTATAGTGGATTTAATATTGATGCATGATGACTATCAGGTTATTAACATTAAGGACTACATTAGAAATCCTAAGCCATCGGGGTATAGAAGTTTCCACATGAGCATTAGAGTTCCTGTATATCTTGCTAATGGTAAGCAGTATGTTCCTATTGAGATTCAAATTAGAACTATCGCTATGGACTTTTGGGCTAGTGTAGAGCATCAATTGAAGTATAAGACTACATCTTCTATCACTGCTGAAATTTCTAATCAATTAAAGGATTGTGCCGAAGTTATCGCTGAAACTGATTTAAAGATGCAAGAAATCTATTTGAAGATAGAACATATAAATGAGATATCTGAAGATGATGAAGAATAGTATGCTTAGTATCTTTAACCCCCTTTGATTATATATCAAAAAACACTATACTCAATAGAGCATAGTGTTTTTTTAATTAAATATGCGAGTAATGGGACTTGAACCCATACGTCAAAGACACACGCCCCTCAAACGTGCCTGTCTGCCTATTCCAGCACACTCGCAAAAAATAGTGTGGCATTGGGGATTTGAACCCCAGACCCTTTGATTAAAAGTCAAATGCTCTGCCAACTGAGCTAATGCCACATATGTCTTATTAAGTTCTTTATTGTCATCAAACAACTTTAATATTATAGCACATTCAAACCAATCTGTCAAGTGTTTTTTTTAAAATATTTTTTTAACATATGCCATCGATTAGTAAGAACAATGTTATTATATCACATTTTTTTACTTGTCAAGACTTTTTTTAGAAAATTTTGAATCTTTTTCAAGTTCGATTGGTTTTTTAGTTGCTCAATCACAATGATATATATTATACCATAACTTTTTGAATCTGTCAAGCACTTTTTAGATATTTTTTTAAAAAAGTTTTGCCGTAACTATACTACTGATTATGTATGTAGTAAAATCTCCTAATAAGGCACAGAATAGTGTGTGTCGCATATTTTTGAACTTAACCGTTCCAAAGTATAATGATAGTGTGTAGAATGTAGTTTCACTAGCACCCATCATTACACTTGCAGTTAGCCCTATTAGACTATCTACACCGTATTGATTTAGTATATCTTCATATACTGCCATAGCTGAACTATTCGAGATTGGTCTAATTAGAGCCAACGGTAAGCACTCTGCAGATAATCCTAGTTGCGAAATGGTCGGTGAAAGTAGCTCTGATATGTATGTGGGTATGTTAGACGCTCGAAACAACCCTACGGATAGCATTACAGTAATTAGTATCGGTGTAAGTTCTATCGCTAACTTTAGATTCTCTTTTGCACCCTCTATGAACTCATCAAAGATGTTTATTCTCTTCTTAGCACCTATTATGAATACTATTAAGGCTATCATAGGGAGTGCGTATATTGAAAATTTGGTAATATACATATATGTTCTCCTTACAAGATACTATAATGTTTTTCTTGCTATACTATTACTTTTAATAGAAAGTTTCTTACTCTCTTTATGTACTGGATTTAATCTATTACATATCTTCGTTATGAATATTACTAGTATTAGGTTCAAGAGTGATGATATTAACACTGCTGGTAAGATTATCATGGGATTTTCGCTTTGATGCATACTCCTTATTGACGATACTGTAGAGGGTATTATGGTTAGTGATGATGTGTTCATTACACAGAAGAGTATAAAGTTATCACTTGCGATTCCATTGCAATCTTCTTTTTCAAGGCTTTTTATCGCTTGTATGCCATATGGCGTTGCTGAGTTTCCAAATCCCAACATATTAGCAGTTATATTCATACATATGTTTTTAAAACTGTTTGAGTTTACATCTAAGCCTTTAAATATCAATGAAAGTATTGGTGTGAACAGTCTACAGATATAGTCTGTTATACCACATCTTTCTGCGACTCTCATTAAACCACCCCATACTGCCATTCCACCTGCTAGATATATTGAGAACTCTACAGCATTACTTCCCTCATTTAGTATAGCATTAGATAGTTCATCAGCATTTCCTGAAAGTATACCTACAACTATAGATGATATCACCATGACTATGAATATAATATTTAGCATAGTTAAATCTCCCTCTTTTCTATTAAAAAAAATTTCAAAAAAATTCCAAAAACTATTGACTTTTATTGGGATTTATTGTATAATAATACAGAGAGTCGAAAAGACAATTTTTAGTAATTAATATCTATTTATCTGTCGGAATTATTTAAAAGATGCCTATTTTTATTATATGGCTAATCGTGGAAATGATTCAACCTATAGCTATAAAAATAGTGCAAAAAAATACAATAATTTCTATTGACTTTTATTGGAATACATTGTATAATATCAATACAGAAAGTCGAAAAGGCAGTTTTTAGTAGTTAATATCTATATATTTGTCTAAGATTCTGTTGGAAATTTCATAATTTAATTTTATAGTTTGGAGGTATGAAGATATGGAAAGTAAATCAGCTTTTAGAAAGATTGATGAACTTGGCAGGATAGTTATTCCTATCGATATCAGAAGAAAGTTAGGTGTTAATAACGGTGAAAGTTTAGAGATTTCTCTTCAAAATGATACCGCTATTTTAAAGAAGCATCATGAAAGCTGTATATTCTGCTTTGGTAATGATGACCTTGTTTCTTTTGAAGGTAAGATGGTTTGTTCTAAGTGTATCGATAAGCTTAAACAGGCTGAATAATTTTTAAAAGGTTTTATAAAAGAGAGGCACAAGTCTTTAGAGAGGTATTGTGCCTCTTTTTTATATGTTTATAGCATAGTTTACGTTATATTTTCAAATAATATCCATATGAGAGTAACACAGCTACAAGGTTTCACTTTATTAGTATAGTATACCATGCTTTTTTTGTTATGTGTTATGTGTTTAAGTGAATATTAGCGAACAAAAATACAATTTTTAACCTTTATATGTTTCTTATAAATATTATATTGACTTTATTACAATATTATGTTATACTTAAATTTGATTATCAAAAAGTTTTTAGAAAGTTAGGTGCAGAATGAATTTTTACGATATAAATCTATCTAGTGAGATAGTCCATGCTATTGAGGATATGGGCTTTACTGAAATGACCGAGATTCAATATAAGAGTATTCCTTTGCTATTAGACGGCAGAGATGTTATTGGTCGCTCTAATACTGGTACGGGTAAGACTATAGCTTTTGGTATCCCTGCTATTATGAACATAGACAGTAACAACTGTCAAGATGTTAAATCTTTGATACTTTGTCCCACTAGAGAACTTGCTATTCAATGTGGTGATGAGATAAAAAAACTATCTAAGTACATGAAGTGGATAAAACCTTGTGCTATATATGGTGGTGCTAGTATGGAAAATCAGATACGCCAACTTAAAAGAGGTGCTAACGTTATTGTAGGTACTCCTGGTAGAGTTATAGACCATATTAACAGAAAGACTCTTAGGTTGGATTCCCTATCTTCGATAATCCTTGATGAGGCTGATGAAATGCTTAACATGGGCTTTAGAGAAGATATTGAAACTATCCTTGAAAGCGTTCCAGAAGAACGTCAGACAGTGCTATTTTCGGCTACTATGCCTAAAGCTATCTTAGATATTGCTACACAATATCAAACTGACCCTATAATGGTTAAGACTGAAAACTCTGAAAAGAGCGTCGATAACATTGAACAGTATTGGTTCGATATCCCTATGGGCAGAAAGACTGATGCCCTTGTAATGTTGCTATTTGCATACTCTCCTAAATCTTCTATGGTATTTTGTAATACAAAAAAGACTGTAGATGACCTTACTGAGGCTTTAACATCTAAGGGTATTAATGCCATTGGATTGCATGGCGATATGAAACAGCTACAACGTACTCAAGTCATGAACGCATTTAAGAAAGGTAATGCTTCGGTGCTTATAGCTACTGACGTCGCCGCTAGAGGTATCGACGTAGACGGCATAGACATAGTATTTAATTATGATATCCCACAAGACATTGAGTACTATACACATCGAATCGGTAGAACTGGTAGAGCTGGTAAGTCGGGAAAGGCTTATACTCTAGTTACTGGAAGAAAACAGATATTCGCTCTAAAAGATATCGCTAGGCTAGTTAAGGCTAACATAAAAGAGATTACTATGCCTACTAGAAATGAAATATGTGAAAATAGATGCAATCAAACTATTGACAGCATAACCTCTGATGTTAAATCTACATACGATAGTAACGTGTATAACGTATATGATAGGCTCATGGAAAACGGTTTGTCCCCTCAAGATGTTGCTCTATGCTTAATAGATGGTATGCTTTCTAAACAGTTGGAAAATATCCCTGAGTTGGATATTCCTCAACCTTTAAAGAAAAGAAAGAACGCTGACGGCTCTAATGTTAAGACCGTTAAGATAGATATATCTGTAGGTAGAAATCACAAGATTGCTCCTAACTTCATATTGGGTGCGTTAGTAGATGCTACTGGTATGTCTGGTAAAAATTTCGGTAAGATAGACATATTCGACAGCCATACTACCGTAGAAGTCCCTAAAGAAAGTCAAGATTTCGTTATAGACTCTATGTCTGGTGGTAAGATAAATGGCAACAAGGTCACTGTAAGACTTTATGACTATAAGTCTAAAGATAAGAATAGGGACAGAAAACGCTATAACTATACAGATACTCGTAAAAGCAAAAGGTTAGATGACTTCTACAACTTCGATAAGTCTAATACTAAACGTACTGGGCATCACGGCGGTAAAAGTAACAGACGTGGCAAGAACTACAACTCTAAAGGGTAGGTGATTTCTATGGCAAAGTCTAAAAAAAAGTATCCTAAAAAGAAGAATATCCAAATGAATAATAACGTTACTGTTAGGCATAATAAAGATATCTATACCGATGAGTATAAGCATCAAAAAGAGTATCAAGAGTCGCAAAAACCTTTGATTCTTAGACTGTTCGTAGTGGCTGTAGCTTGTGTTATCTTCTTAAGTTTCGTGATATTGCCCTTAGTTAAATAACTCTTAAAGGAGGTTTTCGTTTGAACTTTATCTTTGAACCTAACAGAATATTTTATCAAGTAGATGGTAAACTTCTCGCAGAGATTACCTTTCCTGAAACTCAAAAAGGCGTATTTTGCATAGACCACACCTTCGTAGATAGCTCCCTTAGAGGTCAAGGTATAGCTAATCAACTTGTAGAATTAGCCGTTAAACAGATTCTAAATCAAAATGGCAGAGTTGTCGCTACTTGTTCTTATGCTCAAAAATGGTTGCATGAGCATGGTCAAGAGTTATAGCTAACCTATTAAATTTAACTAATTTCAGCAAGAATTCTCCCACCTACAAAGGCGGGAGAATCATTTTTACATTAACTATTAAGTAATATCGAAAGTACCCCAATTGGTGCTATGTAGTAGATTCACAATTTGAGTAAACTTAATCTTATCAGTATCATCGGAGTAAAACTGTAAGGATTCACCCTCAGGAAGAAAGAACGTCAGCATACATTGTGTGGAATCTGTTGACCTATCTGCAACATAGTGTATGCCGTTGCTCATATAGTTTAACTTCAAAATAAGACTATCATGAGGATATTTTCTTAACCAACACTTCTCAGCTAACTTAAGTTCTAACTCCTTGACACACCCTTGATTATCTTTATATATCAGTTTAGCTTTTTTACTATTAAAATTATCTATTCGTATAATATTAGATATTGAAATCTTTTCCATAAAAATCTGCCACCTTACTATTAATATTATCCATTTATATGCCCATATATAGCATTACTCAATACATTGTAGCAATATTATACTATAAATTGAACATTTTGTCAATCATGTTTTAGTAGATAGTCAAAACTTTAAACCACTAGTTAAAATTTTAGAGGGGATAGTCAAAAAATTGGATTAGAAGTAGTGCAGAATTTAGATGAGAGTAGTCAAAAAATTGGACATAATAATATAGATAATAATATAGATAATAAGATAGATAATAATATAGTAGATAGTATAGATTACGTTGCGACAAAGTCGCAAACTGCTCCTAACCCTAAAACTGAACCTAAAAAAATCCGATACAAATACCAAATACTTTTTCTAAAAGTTTTTTAAGTACCTTAAAATATTAGGGTGCTGTTTTTATATATCAAAAGGCTCTCGCCGATTTCACTAAAGAAACTGGTATCAAGCGTGATAAGTTTAGAGAACAAGTTCAAGGGTTTAACCGTTCTGTTTCAAGTAAGTCTTCTTGGGCTTATAAAAAATCACGAAATGGGTTGACTTCTGCTCAAAATAGTGGTAATATAAGTGAAAGAGAAGATACAAATTTAAAAGAATTTGGAGTACTTTATGGTGAAAATCCTTTAAATGTAAATTTTACTCAAACATTTAAAGACAAGTTGGAGAAAAGATTGAATTTTGCCACAGATAACAATAAAGCAAATCAATCATTGAAAAAATGCGTTGATAAGATGTTATCACATAGGAGCGGAACATTATATGAAGATATGTATATAATAAATTCCAAAACAGGTTATATTTTAGGAAAACAAATTAACAGTAAATATCCACAAGGTGTAGTATATAATGATAGTCTTAAAAATGCTTTTAGAAAAGCTAAAGATGAAAATATTCCAATTATAACTATACATAATCACCCTGAAGGATATCCTCCAAGTATTGATGACTTTAATTCTGCTTTAAAAAATAATACTGTGTGTGGTTTTGCAATAGGACATAATGGACAGATATATAAGTATTATAAACCCACAAAATCATTTTCTAAAAAGGAGATTCAAGAACTTCATAATGAAATAGCATATAATTATAGTGTTTTAGGTATGGATGTTGACAGAGCGTATGGTTCAGTTTTTAAAGAAAATGGGCTAAGATGTGAATTGATAAGAGAAGATGGAATAAAATCAATTGGTTGGGAGGAAAATCAAGATGAATAAACCTAATAATGTTGAAGAATGGGACGGCTATAAAATGATTAGTCCAGATAAAATAACAGAAGAACAAAAACAAAAATTAATATCACAACACGAAGAATATGTAAAAAATAAATTCAAGGAGAAATAATATGTCCTTAGATAAATCCATAGCCAAAGGAACAGAACACCGAAAACAGTACAGAGGGAGCAAAGTTTTTGCTAGAACTTGCAGAAACCATGGTGGTGTAATAGGCTAAGCAAAATAGGCAAAAGTTCCTTAGTAGCAAAAATTTAGAATAACGAAAATACGTTATTTTAAAGACTTGACTAACGAACCATTTTATAAAAATGAGTACCTTAATTTTTATTAGGGTACTCATTTTTTATTATAATATCTTCTATGTTTATTATCCTACATTTTCTTGTGAGTTACTTTTTTGATTTTCTTCCACCATATCTTCAGCTTTAATTATCAATTTCAATTGTTGGCGTTCAGTTAGTTGGCTGAATAGCTTTAATATTTCTTCTTCATTTTCAGTTAGTAGTGGCTTAGGAATTTCAATAGTAGTTGTCTTAGATATTGGTTCTTCTCCAGTTAATAGATAATCAGTAGTGACTACTAAATAATCAGCAAGTAATTTTAATTTGTCAGCAGTAGGATATTGTTCTCCCTTTTTCCATTTTCCAATTGCAGTTTGTGAAATTCCTGTATCTTTTGATATTTGATAAGCAGTTATTTTCTTACTTTCAAGCAATTTTGTTAATATTTCGTGAAATTGCATAGTTTTTCCCTCCTAAATTCATAGAAAATACTAAGACAGATAGATTTTGCTGAAATGATATGTATATCACAATCACATTTATCCAATATAGAAAGTGGACAAGATTATCCATCTAAAGCGGTTATTCGATTAATTACTCTACAATTTGGAATTGATGAAAACTATTTAAAGGGTGATTTAAATGAAATTAACAGTTAAAGAAGTATCTAAACTTTTAAATATTTCTGAAAGAGCAGTTAGAAAGAATTGTTCTTCTGGAAAATATCAATATCATTATGTAGAGGGAGTAGGACAAGGCGGAAAGCAATTACTAATTGCATTGGAGAGTTTACCACAAGAGGCACAAGACCGATATAATGGAGTAGAAAAGACTGCTGAACTGTTAATAGATAAGTATTCTCTAACACAGATAAAAGAGGCTGAATATAAAGCTAATATAGTATTAGAGTTTCAAAGTTCTAATATGTCGGCGAATAAGTTCATACAAGATTTTAACCAACGTAACGGAGAAACCTTTACTAATAAGCAATTATATAGGTGGAAAGATAAGTACAAAAAGGGTGGAATAGAAGCCTTAATAGACACTAGGGGTGGATATAATAAGGGTGCTTGTAGTATCAGCGAAAACGCATGGGATATGTTCTATACTTTGTATATGACACGGCAAAAGCGTTCAATCAAGTGGTGCTATGATAAGGTAAAGTTAGCGTTTCCAAATGTGCCATCAGTATCGGCATTTGAAAGAAAGGTTAAAACCATTCCAGAGTATGCAATACAGAGATACAGAGAAGGTAAAAAAGCCTTTAATGATATTCTACCAAGTATGATAAGGGATAAAAGTGGCTTACTATCCAATGATATATGGTGTTCCGACCATCATAGATGTGACGTATTTGTAAAGAATAGCACGGGACACGTTATCAGACCATGGCTAACAGTTTTCACGGATATAAAATCTACTAAGATAATGTCTTTTATCGTTAGAGAGGCTGACCCTAATACAACAGTAGTCAAGAAATGTTTAAGATTAGGTATAGAACAGTATGGAATTCCTAAAGAAATCTACACAGATAACGGAAAAGATTACACTGCTAAGGAATTAAGCGAAGAGTATCCATTATCAGTAATGAACGTTCTAGGAATAGGCAAAATAACGGCCACACCATATCATGGACAAGCCAAACCAGTAGAAAGATTTTTCCGTACATTAGAAGAACGCTTTGGAAAGATGTTCTATTCATATGCAGGTAATGACGCTAAGAAACGTCCAGAACATATGCAAAAGACTAACAAAGTTCTGGATAAGGATAAGAATATTCCTACTAAGGAAACGTCTGAACGAATTGACAAACTTATGCCAATACTAGAACAAGATAAGAATATATCCTCTGACTTGTTTGAAGAAATATTTGAATTATTCGTTACATCTTCGGAAGATGGTTTTGAAAATGGTTTTAAAATTGCTTGTGAGTTGTTACAAATGATATTAACTACTAAAAATCCACAACATAAAACAATTAAAGATGGCTTAGTGTTTGACGATGAAACCTTTTTTAAGATGATATATTTTTTCAATGATTTTACATATTCTACTGATATCTATTCTGATGAAACGGGTGAAAAAATAGTTGAACTGGATAATCTTCTAACGAAAGAGTTATCTTCTGAGCAATATTCAAAAATATCATCTAAAGTTGATATAGTTGAAGCTGACCTACAAAGTGATTGCTTTAAAACAGGTTTGTTTACTGGTATTAATATTATGAAGTATCTATTGAAATAATTACATAAAGCATAACTTGATGGGACGGTGTGACCGTCCTATTTTTGTATCCAGAGAGTGACAATAACATTTTACTTGTCACTTGACAAATGCAATAATATATTAAGGGTGGTGCTGAATGTGAAAGATTTAAAAGTATTAATCCAAGCAATAAAGAAGTCTAACAACCATGATATTAAACTACTTTATGATGAATTTGGTGCAGAAACTATCGCTAAAATAATCCATATGTTTGGTGGTGGAAGTATCTACATACCACTTGAAGAAACCATCTTAAAAGATTATATTGCCCAACAAATAGTTAATGACTATAAACATGGTGATAACCTTAAAATCATATCACAACGTTATAATATATCTGAAAGAACCGTTAGAAGAACCATTAATAAATGGAAATCGGAGGGTAAATCATGAATTCTAAAGAAGATATTAAAGCACTATCTTTGTGGTTTGAACGAGTGCAATGTGTAGAATGTTCAGAAGATTTTAAGGAAATCTTAAAGTATATTGGATTGGAAAATGCTAGTATCCTAATTAATTTATTTGGTGGTAGTAATATATACATTCCAATTTATGATACCATACTATACATTAAAAAACGTATTTCAAAGGGTTATGGGTTTAAGAACTACTAAGCAGAGAAACGAACCTTTAAACAATTGTTTCAGTTTAAATAGTAATATTAGTCAAGATGATGAGGAAGCTGAAGAATAGAGATATTAGAGACCCAACAAAGATTAAACTATGTTGAATATAATCCAGAGTGTTTTGATTTAATAAGGAAAATTCAAAATAGTCAATAAATACAAAAATCAAGTAAAAAGGAGTAATATAAATGATTTATGAAGAATTATGTGCTATTCAACCTATTGAATTTAATAGTTTGTATAGAACCAACTTGAACCGTACTATACTAGAGTATCTAAAGAAAGTTAAACCACTTTTAGATAGATATCACGAATTTGATGGTAATGCAGAATTAAGGCAAAAATATGCTCCAACTGTTACAAACGATGTAACAAACCTACAAGATGAGTATCTATTACGCCTAGAAGATACATACAAAGCATACTTAAATCGTCTTGATACTGCCTATAATATCACAGGTTCAAAAATAGATAATGAAGATTTAGCTTTATTAAATCCAAATGTTTTCAAAATGAAACAGGAGGAATTTAACAGCCTTGTACATAAACATTTTGGAAATCACACTATGGAAATAGCTTTAAGAAGTTACGCCGAAAGTGTAGGATTGTTTTTACCTAATCATCTAATGACTAAAAAAGAGAAAGAAGAATTAGCTTTAACTGTTTATCGTAATGCTTGTGCTTATATCAAGAATACTACTGAATATATGCAAATAGATAGTTTTTTGGAAAATATGGCTGGTATGTTATTAAATGAGGCTAATCCTCTAACTGATATAATCACTAAAAGCGAAACTACCCTTGATGATAGTAATTTTAATGATATTCAGATATCAATTACTTCTACTGGAATTAAACTCCTTTGTGGTGCTATCCAAGATGATTGTGTAGAAGTGTAGGTGTATCATGGGAAAGAAGAAAAGAAAACACTATGCCATTGAAAAGTTACCCTCTGATGTTAAAGAAGCCGTTGATGAAATGATTAAAGCAGATTTCACCTACAAAGAAATCGTTGATTATATCAAAAGCACTGGTAATAGTGTTTCAAAATCAGCAGTTCAGCGTTATGCCTCTAACTTGATGGAAACACTTCAAACTTTAAGAATGACTCAAGAGAATTTTAAAGCCATCATGGAAGAAACTGAACGATATAAAAATGTTGACTTTACAGAGCCTTTAACTAGACTTCTTTGTAGTCAACTTTTAAATAGTATAAACACACTTCCAGAGGAACAATTACAATCTACTAATATTGAAACTTTAGTAAAGAATACAGTCGCTTTAACTAAGGCAGTAGCTTACAAGAAGAATATCGATATTAAAAACAATTCTATTCTTGAAAATGGAGCAGAACAATTCCAATCCATGCTCTATGATGTAATGGCTGATTGTTATTAGACAAGCAGAATAGAAAAGTGAATAATACCGAAGAAATGCGGTTAAATTAGAATACCCACTGTTAAAACACGGTTTTACGTTGGTTTAGCAGTGGGTATTTTTGAATTATTTTGAATGGTAAAAATTTGATGTCAAAAAGAAAACCTTAAAATTCAAGGGATACCCTAAATTTTAAGGTTTTCTTATTTTTAGAACACAACTGTTCTAAGGTGTTCTAAAAACTTTAAATTACCATTCTAACAACGTAGCTACGTTGTATTTTTTAGAACAGTTTTAGAACACCTAAAAAACAGTTAGGAATTTGTGTATAATTCTTTTCAATTTTGGGGTAGCAACCTAGCAACTAAATTTCAATAGGGTGGCAACTAGTTGCTACCCTATTTTTTTACTAATTCTGTTATATCTATTATCCTACACTTTCTTGTTGTTGATTATTAGATTGATATTGATTCATTTCTTTTACTATTTCTTCAACTTTTCCGATTAATTTTACTTGATTACGTTCAGATAACTGATTAAGTAAGAATAAAATATCCTCTTCGTTTTCTGTTAATGGTAATTTAGGTAACTCTATTGTGTTAGGTATATTATTTTCAAGTGTAGGTTCTTCTCCTGTTAATAGATAATCTATTGAAATGCCTAAATATTTCGATATAACTATTAAGTTTTCAGCATTTGGCATACGCTCTCCTTTTTTCCAATAGCAGATTAAACTATCAGATATACCTGTGTCTTTGCTCATTTTATAAGCAGAAATTTTTTTTCAGCAATAATCTTATTAAATATTTGTGCAAATTGCATAAAAATTCCTCCCATTTTTTTATTTAACTTTTTAGAGTTAATATTATTGATTAACTAACAAAATAGAGTTATAATATAAATATGATTATAAATCATGTTTTAGGGGATAAAATCCCCACTATAATTTTACAACATAGGCTTTGTTACGTCAAGATTAAAAATAAGGAGTGTGATAGCTATGACAACAGGTCAAAAAGTTAAATATTTGCGTGAAAATGCAAGTTTATCACAACTAGAATTAGCTGAAAAGCTTGGATTAAAACAATGTACAATCAGCAAACTAGAACATAGCGAAATTATTCCAAGTGTTCCAACACTAGTTAAAATTTCAAAGGTATTCAAATGTTCTGTTGCAGAACTTTTAGGCGAAGAGGTATCTTAAAAAATGAGAAAAGAAACAAACGATTTTATTATTGCAAGTATCCTCTATGAATTAATGCAAGGAACTCCCATTTATGAGGTAGCAGATAAGTATAGACTTTCTTACGATACAATTTCTAAATGGGAACGTGAGCATTCGACTTTATGGGTGCTAAGAACTCTAAAAGAAGGAGGTATTAAAGTATGAAAGTTAAAGTTAGAAAACTCAATAAACATATTCCCAAGAGAATAGTTAAATTAATCATTGAGAGTCAACAAGACAGAACTAAATCAATAATAATAAACTTAAAAGACGTAGAAAAACGTAGGCAAGAATACTATAAGTCAAAAAACAACTAAGATTTATTCTCTCGTTTAGCCTTTCTTCTAGGTTTTGCATACCATTCATCTCTAGCACCTTGATAATTAACAATATTTTCATTTTTAAAAACTGCCATAAATTCTGCAAGTTTAAAACTTGTTAGAGAATGTACCTTAACAAGTTTGTTTCCTTTAAAAAGATACATATCATTAATAAGACTTCCATTTACTTTATCTGGAGTGAATTCATCATAATCACTGAGAAAGTCAAAGGTTTCAACTAAATTATCAAATACAGCCTCATCAATATCTACAACAGCTAATACCACTCTATCAATGCCTGTTACTATGTAAAATCTATTTTTAAAAGATGGTTTGACATTAGCTTGACTAATAATTTCTAATTTTTCTTCTATTTCTTGCTTAATAGGTTCAATCATATCACCATAGAAATTTAATATTTCTTGATATATATACCTAAAATCATATAGGAAATCAGGATAGTTAGTTTTAAAATATCCTATTTTAAAGAATAAAATATTATATGGGTTATTTTCGTCATATTTAGCTCTTGGCATTATAAATCAAATCCTTTCAAAATTAAAATAGTCGAAACGGAGCAACTGCTCCGTCCGTTGAGAATGGTCACTCAACGCTGATGATGATGGCAGACCAAGAAAGTGAGGTGAGAGCGATGGCTCTAATAGGTAGAACCAGTGCGTTTATCAATGGATTAACTACTTCTGTATGTGCTATGGGTAGCATGGTGTGTTCTGGTGAGCTAAGTGTGGATAATCAAGTCAAACTAATCATTGATATGTTAGAACTTGAAACTTCCACCGCTGGAATTATGGTGGCTTTTGAACTTGATAAGATAGCTCCAAACAACGTTGCTATATGTAAGCGAGTATTTATTGAAACCAACAAGTGTGTACTTGCACATATAGAAAAACTCCAAGAGCAAGGATACAAACTCAACAAAGTAAAAGAATCCTTACAATTGGAGGTCGAAACATTAGAGAGAGAACTCTCCTTAATGTCTTAATAAGAGTATATCACAATGGTATGCTCCACGTCAAGTATTTTTTAGGGGATTTTGAAAAAAATCCTCTAGGAAGGAGGAAACTTATGGATTACTTGACAGTTGAACAAATGGCTAAACTTAAAGGCTGTTCTACTCAATATGTTCAAAAACTCTGTAAAACTGGCAAACTAAAGTCTGAACAGCATACACATCCACAGAACAAAGGTATGTGCTACATGATACCAGTATCAGCACTTGACCAAGAACTACAAACTAAGTACTACGCTCAACTAAAGAAAGAGTGTGGCATAACATTGCAAGTTCAAGCTAATACAAAATCTAAGAAGACTAAAATTAAAAAGGAGAAATCTCCTACTAAAAGTTTTGAGGACTTCTCTGAAGTTGAAAGAAATCAAATAGTATTCTGGAGTAATCTTATTGATGAGTGGCAATGTCTAAGAGCCACACAGAAATCTAAAACAGAGTTTGATGCTTTATTTGTTGCTAAGACTAAGTTCGATAATCCAGATTTAGAGATTAGCGTAAACATATTATACAGAAAGTACACAGCATATAAAGATAACGATTTAAGTGGTTTAGTTGATAATCGTGGAGGTTGGAATAAGGGTAAAAGCTCGATACCTACGCAAGTTTGGGAGTACTTTTGCTATTGTTATTTAGACCAAAATCGTCCTACTGTGAGTAAAAGTTATACAGAAACACTCGGTTGGTGTCAAGAGTTCTATCCTGAACTATTGGAACTTATTCCAACAGAAAGAACTTTTCGCAGACATATTGATACAGATATTCCACAAGCCGTTAAAATCTATATGCGTGACGGAGAAAAAGCTATGCTTGATAAGTGTACACCGTACATTCAACGTATGTACGATAATCTTAACGCCAATGATGTTTGGATTGCTGATAACCATACACTAGATATTATCACAATAGATAGCGATACTCAAGTTAAACATAGACTATATGTCACAGCGTTTCAGGACGCTAAAAGTGGAGTTATCACAGGGTGGAACGTTACAGATACTCCATCATCAGATTCTACAGTTTTGGCTTTGAGACATGGCATCGAACGTTTTGGAATACCTAAAATAATTTATGTCGACAATGGTAGAGAGTTTCTAAACTATGGTTTTGGTGGCAGAGGTCACAGAGAGTGTAAAAACTCAAAAGAAAACCCTGAGATACTACCAACTACTATCCTAGAAAGGTTACAGATTGAAATGCGTAATGCAATAGTTAGAAACGCTAAGGCTAAACCGATTGAAAGAACATTCTATACTTTAAAAAATCAGTTATCTAAGGCTTTTGAAGGTTATTGTGGAGGTACAATCTTAGAACGTCCTGAAAGTTTGAAAAGACGTATCAAAAACGGTGAAATTCCACAAGACTATGAGGTTAGACAATATCTCAACCTTTGGATTGATGGTGACTATAACGTTCAAGCCTACGGTGGTAATGAACAGAATGTATATCAAGGTATGAGCCGTATAGACGTTTGGAATGAAACTATTAAGAATGTTGGCATTAGAAAGGCTACTAATAGTGACCTTAATCTTATGCTTATGCGAACCACTCAAGTACAAAAGGTTAAACGTGATGGTGTATGCGTTAAGATTCGTGGCGAAGATATTTGGTTTTACAATCCTAATGAAACGTATAAATATCTTAAAGAGAACGTTTTTGTTAGATATAATCCAGCAGACCTAACTTCTGCAAGAATTTATGATGAAAACGATAGATATTTAACCACTTGGCAAAATGCTGATATCCTACTTGTAGACTACATCGAGGAAAACAAACAAAGAATTTCAGATGCTGAAAAGATGCAACGTACTGTAAGCAACTTCATCAAGGAGCAATCTAAGGGAATAACTTCTGGATTAACTAATGAGCAACGCATAAATATGCTTGATATGACCATTAGACGTGCTAATTCCAATTTAGAAAACTTCAACATTCAAAAGCCTACACGAATAGTTCCTATTACGATAGATGAAGAACTTCCAAAAGCAGTGGGATTTGAAGAAAAAACGACAGTCGTTGTAGATTTAACTAAAATGGCTAATAACAATCTCAAAAGAAAGAGGTAATACTTATGGAATATAATGATTTACAAAATAGATTGATAAAACAAGTAGATATGCTTGTAGAAGTTGAAGGTAGCCAAAATAAGGCTTGTAAAAAGATAGGATTATCACCAAGCGTATGGTCTGCTATTAAAAAAGGAGAATATACTGGAAATATTGATGGCATTTTTAATAAAGTTAAAGATTACTTTGGCATTAAAGAAATGGCTCAACAAACTTACTTTGAAGTTGAATATGCTGATACTTTCATATCACATCAAATTTATGAGATTATTAGAATATGTCAAGTAAAAGGTGGCTTAGCAATAGCTTGTGGTGATGCAGGTATCGGAAAAACCAAAGCTATTAAGCAGTATATCAAAGAACACTCATCTAATAGCATAATGATTACAGTAAATCCTTGTATTTCAAGTATCAAAAGCATTTTAAAGGTACTTGCTGAACGTCTTGGAGCTACCGTTGAAAGGTCAAAAGACGCTTTATGGCTATCAATTGCTAATAAACTACGTGATGGCATGATTTTAATCTTTGATGAGGCTCAACACTTAACCTTACAAACTATCGAAGTTCTAAGAAGTTTTTCAGATTACCTCGCAGACAAAGGACAGACTTTAGGGATTATCTTTGTAGGTAGGTTTATCCCAATGTGGATAGACCTCTTTTCACGTTTTTTAAAATGCCTTTTGCTAACAGCATCGACAAGGATAGTCCTTTAGGTGTGTCGGTTTTTGCAAAAGCTAAGAATTTAATCAAACAAGCAGACGTTCACTGGGAGCGTATCCTTTGGGAGTTTGAAAGTTCTGAACGTGCTATCGACGCAACGGAAGAACTCTTTAGATACAACGAATACGGGCAACCGATACTTCCAAAAGGTCGTGAACGTATGTTCCGAACTTACGATATTCAGACTACTGGGCAACCCTTTATTGAAACTTTTTCACCAGATATCAGAGATACAAGTCTTTTCAATGGATTAAACAGAATTTTCCAAAGGATAGAATTTAATTGTGGTCTAGCCTACGGAACTCTTTCGGATATTTCAAACGTTGAAAAAACTGCCGAAGAAATCAAAACTTCTAAACAACGTAGCTACACTAATGTATGTGCAATACAGAAAAATCTTGAAAACTCTTTGCAAAATTTGGCTTACATCTATGGATATTATAATAAATATTATAATCAATATGTTGATGATATCACGCTGACTTGTACTTTTGGTGATAGTGTTCTTGAAGATACTGAAAAGGAATATCAACGCCGTTTACAGATGGTCAACTCTGGAATACTTAGCAAGGAAAAGTTCATAGCTTGGTACTTTGGTTGTGATGAAACGGAAGCATCTAAGTACATACCTCAAAACGATAGCCTTTTTAGTGGCAACAGTGGAGGTATCTTCTAATGCTATCCCCTGATTACTTGGACGATTGTGCTAATCAATTAATAGACCACTATTCAGAACTCGAAAAACGCATAGTTGCAGACATCGTTAGACGATTATTAAAAACTGGAGATATCACAGAAACGGCAAAGTGGGAAATTTTAAAGGCTCAAGAGTTGGGTTTACTTTACGATGATATCCTATCCTTGATTGCTAGTCAGACCGATGTGACTTCTAATCATGTGAGGACTTTATTCGAGGACGCAGGAATTGAAACTGTCAACATTGATAACGAAAAGTATCGAAAAGCAGGAAAAGTCCCCGTCGATATTAGGCAATCCGATAATATGAGGCAAGTCCTTGAAGCTGGATATCAAAAAACGTTAGGAAACTTGCAAAATCTAACTATGACCACTGCCATTACTTCACAAACTGCCTTTATTAATGCTTCTAACAGTGCCTACATGATGGTCACTTCTGGTGCGTTTAGCTATCAAGATGCCATCAGAACGGCTATCAAGGAGATGGCTCAAAAGGGCGTATCTGTGTTGACTGATACCATTAAGTACGAGGGTACTAACAAAAATGGGCAACATTATACCCATGAAGATAAGATTGATGTGGCTATTCGCCGTAATATTTTAACTGGTGTTGGGCAGACTTGTAAACAAGTATCGCTTACTAATGCAAAGGAAAACGGCTTTGACTTGATGGAAATCAATGCTCATAGTGGTGCTAGACCATCTCATGCCAAGTGGCAAGGCAAGAGGGTTTCTCTTAGTGGTCGCAAGGGGTATCTATCCTTGCATGATATAGGCTACGGTTCGGCAGAAGGTTTCGGTGGTTGTAATTGCCGTCACGATTGGTATCCAGTAGATGAAAATGACGTACCTATGTATACAACTGACCAACTTAAAGACTTCGATGCCAAAAATATTGAGTACAACGGTAAAAAATATACTCAATATGAGGCTACTCAAATTCAACGCAGAAAAGAACGTGAAATCCGTTCTCTAAAGCGTGAGGCAGTTGCCTATGATACAGCCATCAAGGAAACCGATGACGAAGAATTAAAATCCAAATTTAAAGAAGATTTCACTGAAACCTCCAACAAGCTAAAAGACAAGGAAAAAGCTCTTACTGACTTTACCAAAGAAACTGGTATCAAGCGTGACAAATCTAGAGAACAGGTTCAAGGGTTTGACCATTCCATTGCTAGTAAATCTACTTGGACTTATAAAAAATCACAAAATGGGTTGACTTCTGCTCAAAATGGTGGTAATATAGAAAACACAATTAAAATTTCTATGCAATTTTTTGCCGAAAAAGATTTAAAAAATCAAAACAGTAACACATTAAAACGTTCTATAAAATCCTTTGAAAAACGTATTATAGAACATAAAGAGAAGATTTCTAATCCAAAAAAGTACTATCCTAATTGGGATACTTTTGATGAACGTTATCAAAATGGATTGAAAAAACATTGGAAGAAAGAAATATCTAATTTTGAACAATCTATTCAAAACAGAATAGAAGAATTAAAAAATAGAGGTGATTTTGATGAATAACGAGAAGAAATTATCTGATTTTGAGCTAGAATACATAATCGTGCGAATGATTGATAATGCTAAAGATATAATTGATGAATTGAATAAAAATCCAAATGATGATTTTTATCGAGGCAAGGCTCTTGCTTGTTATGAATTTTTGGACACTCTGCAAAATGAACTTATTGCTAGAGAATTATCATTAAAAGATTTTGGAGTTGATTTTAATGTGGATGATTTATTAAACAACTGATTATTTTAAATTGTTAAGGTATTATTTAAATGTTCGTAAGAGCCACTAGAAAGCCCCACAATCGCTTTTAATAGTTTTCTCGTGAAACTATACTCCTAAATTTAAAAGCCGTTTAAATGCCCTTTAAACGCTATTTAAAAGATATTTTAAGTACCTAAAAATTGGGTGCTATTTTTATACCCGAAAGGAGAAAAGCAATGGAAAACAAAGATTTTCAAAACAATGTGAGAAAACTTATTTATGAGGAGTTCCAAAACAGATTGGGTGAACAAGTACAACTTAAAGAAGATACTTCCCAATTAGATGAGTTTGATTATGATGAAACTAGGGATATCTTATTTGCCAAGCTAAAAGAACTATCTACACTGATGAGCGTCCAGAACTCTACAAGGAAATAAAAAAATACCTCAAAGAAAAATCTAAGCAATAAAACTCAAAAAATAGAACCCACATATAAAATAATGTGAGTTCTATTTTTAAAAGCCTTTTAAAGGACGTTTAAAGAGCATTTAAACATCTTTTAAAACTGATGATTTTGATTACATAATAATCAAATTAAAATATTCGGTTCTGGAAATCCCGTTAAAGTTTCACTAGAGTTTTTTATTAATCCTTGATAGTCCCTAATTTTCCCAAGATATCCCCTTAAATCCCTTTTTCACATTTTGCGTGAACCATTTTCTCTTTTTGCTTAGCCTATTACAATTTCTTCGGGTTCTTCATCGTCCCACATTTCAATCCACGCTCCTCGTGTGAGGAGCGACGCATCTGTATAGGTGCGGGAGTATGCCAACTGAGGATTTCAATCCACGCTCCTCGTGTGAGGAGCGACATAATGCGTGGCAGTGTACCACTACACCCTTTTATTTCAATCCACGCTCCTCGTGTGAGGAGCGACCTTAACCGATTTTGATAGGGTCCGCCAAGCAGTGATTTCAATCCACGCTCCTCGTGTGAGGAGCGACTTTAATGTTTAGTATTTTAAGTGTTACTGGCTGTATTTCAATCCACGCTCCTCGTGTGAGGAGCGACCGGGGTATAAATTAAAAAGGAGTTAAAATAACATATTTCAATCCACGCTCCTCGTGTGAGGAGCGACCTACACTAGTGATACACTATTGGCACAAACTGGACAAATTTCAATCCACGCTCCTCGTGTGAGGAGCGACTATATGTGATGAGTTTGACCTGTATACAGATACCGATATTTCAATCCACGCTCCTCGTGTGAGGAGCGACTTTTAGTTAATTATGATTCTTACAGTATATATTGTATTTCAATCCACGCTCCTCGTGTGAGGAGCGACAGTGATAATGATATTGATAATCAGATTCACAATCACATTTCAATCCACGCTCCTCGTGTGAGGAGCGACCGCCCTAGTGTATTCGTTATCTTCTGCGCCCAAATTTCAATCCACGCTCCTCGTGTGAGGAGCGACCTTGGACAGTTTGGAGAATGACCGTGAGTACATGATTTCAATCCACGCTCCTCGTGTGAGGAGCGACTATGGTTTATCACGTCAAAGCATATACAATATCGTATTTCAATCCACGCTCCTCGTGTGAGGAGCGACATTGACTTGCATAACTCTGATGGCTCTCTTAGTCAATTTCAATCCACGCTCCTCGTGTGAGGAGCGACGTTTGGCAGACTGTATAACCACATATCTTTGTTATATTTCAATCCACGCTCCTCGTGTGAGGAGCGACTTTGTCACACGCCATTGGAATAATACTAGCTTCGATTTCAATCCACGCTCCTCGTGTGAGGAGCGACCTTTGTGCTGTTGATATAGTGCTATCAGTCTTACAGTATTTCAATCCACGCTCCTCGTGTGAGGAGCGACCCGATTTGTTAGTGCTTGATGGCACAAATTCAAGCATTTCAATCCACGCTCCTCGTGTGAGGAGCGACTCAGACCTTGTTTAGTCCTGTTTAATTTCATGAGAATTTCAATCCACGCTCCTCGTGTGAGGAGCGACGGTGTTAACTTCACGATTAAGTTTGTCCTCAATTATTTCAATCCACGCTCCTCGTGTGAGGAGCGACAAGGAGAACCTTAGAGAGCATCTGAGCCTAAGGAATTTCAATCCACGCTCCTCGTGTGAGGAGCGACGGTATGGCTATAGTACGTGTATACCTATATATGATTTCAATCCACGCTCCTCGTGTGAGGAGCGACGGCAAAAGCAAAGCCGTTATTAGTATATAACTGGTCATTTCAATCCACGCTCCTCGTGTGAGGAGCGACGCAAGAATTTATTAATGTTTGTGATGGTTATAATCATTTCAATCCACGCTCCTCGTGTGAGGAGCGACTTTTGTTGCTAGTATTGTGTATTTTGTGTATTACAATTTCAATCCACGCTCCTCGTGTGAGGAGCGACGTATAGCGTTGATTAGCAAACGTAGACGATTTGTAATTTCAATCCACGCTCCTCGTGTGAGGAGCGACCTGATGGGTGGTGATATTATTATTAATGGTCAATAATTTCAATCCACGCTCCTCGTGTGAGGAGCGACTTTTAAAACTTTTTTTAAAAAATTTTTGTAATTGTATTTCAATCCACGCTCCTCGTGTGAGGAGCGACAGCAAAAATACCAAAGATTGACCTTGATATTTCTGCAAATCTATGCACTTTGCCATATTTCATAGAATGTTACCCGTATACTTTAATCAATAGGCGACAAAAATGTGAAAATTAAACACAGAAAGCTTCTGCGAATGATACAGTATTTTCATGTGTGCTTATGGTTCGCACATAGATTTAGTTACATAATATAAAGAGTATGTTTGTTTCAACTCACGCTCGGTATATTATCGGAGTGCGACGTGCGTACATTGATACGCATGAATTAGCCTCGTGTCAGTAGGGGATACCGATTTCTCTCCGCTCCACCACTGCCGTTAAGTTTCCTTTTAACAATTCATCTCGCCACTTACACTGTTGAAGTGGGAGAATTCTTGCTTAAATTAGTTAAAAAATTATTACATCGTCCGGTAGATAGGTATCTTTTGCACCATAGTGTTCAATTCTATTTCTGTAACTATTGCCTAAATTGTAAAATCGTAAGCTATCTTTTTTCTTGTCTATCACTTTCAGCAAAGCTTCCTTAACTGAGAAAAGTTGTACCGGATCTAACATACATTCAAACACAGAATTTTGCACTCTTTGCCCATAATTTACGCATATTCTAGCAACTTTCCTTAATCTTGTTTTTCCCTCTTTGTTTTCTGTATTAACATCGTAGGTAATAAGCACAAGCATATCATCACCTTACTTCCAAATAAATGGTGGATATTCATCAATAATTCCTCTAACATATCTTGCGAGCAACATGGCCTGTATATAAGGTAACATACCCCACTTAATTTTTTCATTCAAAAAAGGGTGTATTAGTGTTTCTTTTTTACGTGATTGCCATGCTGATAAGAAATTTTTTTTGCTGTCATCTTTTAAAAGGATTACGCCATTTTCTTTTTCTATAAAATCATGTGGTGAAATCATTCGGTGATTGATTAGTGTCAGTACGAACCTATCCGCAAATGCCGAACGAAATTCTTCCACTAAATCAAGAGCTAATGAGCATCTACCTGAACGTTCCGTGTGAAAAAATCCTGCATATGGATCAAGTCCCACCGTTTCAAGTGCATTTACGCACATGGAAGTCAATAAGCTATATGAAAATGAGAGCATTGAATTTACTGCATCCATTGGTGGGTGTCGTGAACGTGATTTATAGCTAAAGTCTTCTTTTTGCTGTAAAATCATATCATCGAACACAGAGAAATAACCTTTGGCACACTCTCCCTCAATTCCTCTAAGTACATCTGCATTTGAACAAGTATATGCCAATGCTGTACCTTTTTTCAATTGTTCCGATACAGATCTAAATTTGACTTCATCAATTCGCATTGCATGGTCACGTAACGCACGATTCACAACTGCTCTGGAATTAACAATCTTAGCAGAGATAATATTTTTTGCAATGTGAAGAGATTTCTGTGTATCATCGCATATGTGGTATTGATTACGTCTTAATAAAATATTTCCATATGTATTTCCTGTTACTTTTGCTAGAAATTTTCCGCTTGGCTTTAAAAACACTAGCGATTTATTCATCTCTGCACATTTTCCCATCAACGCAGGGCTTGCACCCACATATCCGAAAGCAACGATATCATCAATTGTGTGAATAGGACATCTACCAATTGGTTTTCCTTTGACTTTTACCACCACATTTTCACCATCTAATGAAAGATAAGCGTTCTCATTCATAACATAAAGTGTATTGATTACTTTCATCATATATCATCACCACCTGTTCCTAAATGTTCATCTAAGTATTTTTTTATATTTGTCATCTTGTGTAACTTAGGCATACAAAGTTTTTTCAGCGAACAAGCATTACATTTGCGTGACGATTTTACTTTAGGAATATATCCAGCATTAAAATATCTGTGCATTTCCTCAAAACTATTTCGCACCTTGCATTTTATCTCCGATGTAAGTTCTACCTCAAGCCTATGTTTAATTTTCCCGTAATAGATTGCACCCTTGTCGATATGGCATATCAACATTTCCTCAAGGCAGATTGCCTGTGCCACTAACTGCATGATGTCGCAATCGTTCTCCTTTGGTTCACCATGCTTGTATTCAATAGGATATACATCATAATGTCCTTCTCGATTTGCAAGAGTAATACCATTTTTGTTTTTATGGAATTCCACCACATCGCATTCACCTAAAGCACCTAGTGTTCGTGAAAAGATGGGCATTCCTCGTGATATAATAACGTTTTTTCTGCTTTCGTGAAACTCACTGTTGTGACAGATTTCATGTAGGCTTCGTCCCTCTATGGTATACAAATTTTCTTCCCACAGCCCCTCAATGTGTATCAATGCCCATTGTTTGCGACAAAAAGTAAAATGTTGTATTCCCGAAAGCATTAAAAATTCCTCTTCTCTATATTCCATGGATAATTTCGGGTGTAAGTCCGTTAAGCGTTTCGAGAGTCACTTCAAAGTCGTCTATACTATGTGGATAGATAATGCCGTCTTTTAGTTTGATTTGCAACGAATCGTGTACCTGTTTTGAGGAATACTGTCCTGTTTTATCATTATGTTTCCACCAATAAAGCTCGATGACCTCCATACTTCCATCAGGACGTGCAGCTGAGCAGTCATTGATAAAAAGTGTAGATAGACATTTCTTAATCTTTTCAGCATCTTCTTCAGAAAAACCTGTTTTTTCGGAAAGTTGAACATTAATAGAACCTTTAATCTTGTAGAGTCCGAATCGTACCATATGTTTTGTACCCATTGTATCGGAAGATTTTTTGCCGTCCTTTGTATGCTCAGAGTTGACACTTTTGGTAATCTGTATGCTGTCTATATCAATAGGATTTATACTCATAGCTTGATGGAGCGTCACAGGACCTCTCACACCGACGGAAACACTGCTGTTTTCCTTGTCACCTTTAAATGCGAAAACTTGTCCAAATGCTCTAACATCAAACCATTTCTCACAAGCTAAAGTAGCATAATCATTGCCGTTGGTATAATCCTTGATTTCACCTCTTGCACGGTCACTGAGGCTGTCGTAGGCATCATCTCTACGCTCGTTTGACTGCACGAAAATTCGTTCTCCCAAATCTTGTAAGCGATTGCGAAGCTTTCTCTTTATGCAGACATCTGAAATTTCGCCATAGCCCTCAGATGTAAGTCGTGGACGATTGCCATTGAGTGGGTCACCGTTTGGATTGGCATTTTCAACCGTTACTAATGCGACAAAATCGATTTTATTTTGCAATATACTCATAATTTTTTCCTCCTATTTGTCCGTATTCGATTTATTTGATAATTCACGAAATTGGTGACTGTAACCAATCAGATACACATCTTCAAGTCGCTTATTCAACAGTCCTACATCAAGTCCCTTGTCGGTAGTGCATTCTGTTTCGATTTTGCAGAGCAGTTCTCGTGAAATTTGTCTGTAAAACTCTCGTGTTTGTGGCTTTAATTTTGCATAATATGGAGTGAGCGACTCTTCAATGGTTCTCCAAGTTCTCATGGGGTGATTGGCAAACGCACTACGCAATCTTATTGCGTTTGTTTCTCTCGAATCCTCACTTTCGTACATCGCAGATTGCTCTACCTTATCTGCAACTGCAAGCAATCTACCAAACAGATAGCTACGGTCATTATTTTCAGTATCTAATGTCATACCGTATTTCACTCCTTCGTTATAATCATTGTGGTATTTTACAATCATTGCACACGCATATGCTAGTACCCTTTTCCTATTCATTGGCGAATACGCCATCGGATTCGTAGCCTTTACTGTAAGTGCATGGACGATGTCATATGGCACACGCTGACGATTTATCATGCAATTGATAATTCGTTGTGAATGCTCCTTTAATACCTTATCGTCTACTAAAATTTCTTTGTTATCTTCATTGTTTCCCACTGAATTCTTTTTATTATGTTCATTGCCGAATGCATATTCTATAATGCATTTGATTTCTAGCGTTGCTATGTATTCACGCCTAGAAAATCCTTGTTTCGCAGGGATATACCACTTCACACTCTCGCACCATGCTTTATAATTTCTTAGAAATTCCGATGCTTTTAATTCATTATAGCAAGTAATAGAAAGTCTGCCCGGTGTTGCGGCATCTAGCGATAGCATAACGATATCATCATTGTCATCAAGATTTTCTTCGTATCCCAAAAACGCTTTACGCAACTTTGTCTGAAAGTCCACATCAGTATCTCCCTCAAGTTCCTCGCCAAAGTAAAACTCTTGATTCAGAGGAATCTTCTTACCAACAGGATTCCAGCAGAGATACGTTCTACCACCAAAGTTGACACCTTGATTTGCTACAAGCCATTTGAGGGCATTATGTGCTTTCTGCGATACATCATAGCTTACCGTACATGCTTCGTCCGATGTGAAAAAGCGTCCACGGTAGGTAAATCCGTATTTATCGTTTGCTGAAATAAGTTTTGAGTTTGAGCCATTACTCGCATTAATAATGCCTTTTGGATGATTTACGCAGGATACTGCGTATGCACCGTTTACATAACATATATCACTTTTGCCTGGTTGCATTGAGAGATAATATTTGATAAAACTATCTGAAAGTGTCCTATCTTCCCAAGCCTCAGGCGTAGTGTTATCCGAAAGACCTAATACTTTGTATCTTACAGTACATTTTTCATAGTCTGTTCCTTGAATTTTCGCTTTTGTAAGCTTACCATCTTCTCCAAGCTTAACCTCACCGCATTGAATTAAATCGTACATCGTAGTACGTTTTTTAGTATATTTTAATATCGCACACGCCTTTGGATGTGCATATTCTGATTTACACCATGCAGAAAGTCCTTGCAAATAGGCCTCAAATTTTTCGTGTGCCTTTAACGATTCTTTTTCTGTTGCAGCATATTTCTCATAATCCCCCGCTAGATAGGAAAGCGTGTCAAAGAGTGGATGTGGCATAATGGTTGTGCCTGAACGTCCCGAAGATTTTTCCGTGACTGGAATCAAAGTTTGACATTCTTTTTTCGAAACCTCCGAAGCCTCCATAAATGTACCACTATCATCAATTGTAATTGTAATTTGCACATTTGCTAACATATGTGCCACGGGTGAAAGTGGTTTCTTTTCCCCGTCTATGTTGCCCACCTTATCAGCATTGTTATTATAGGTTTGATAAAGCATACTTATCCATGACATTTGTAATACCTCCTTTATTTCAATTTACGCTCGGCAATTTCACGGAGTACGATATATATATTTAATATGCGTGAATTAACTTCGTGTTAGCGAGGAATACCGATTTTTCTTCGCCCATCGCTACTATTAAACTTTAAATTCGTCCAATCCACTGAAATTTTCCTGTTCGAGTTCAAAATGTTTCATTTCCATCTCTCGCACAGGTCTTTGAATACAATTGCCGTATACTTCGCCTAGTACAGATGTCATCGACTGCGAAAAATTCCTTTGACGACAAAATTTAATTTCCCCATATCGCATGATGGGATTCCATAATCTAACCGTAAGCATATTACGTGTTTCCTCTGAATATGCCTCGTCAGGATAAGTGATTCCATGAAGCATCATGCCAAAATTAAGCTCTGCAATGTTATCATATTCCCCTTTGCCCTCACCATATACACAAGGAGTTACATACGCTTGACATTCACGTGTTCCAAGAAAAATATCTCGTCTGCCACCTTTTTCTACCATACGCTTAGCGATATTGTAATGCTTATTTTCATTCCTATCATAAGCCAGTTCTGGACGGTTCTCATTCCAGATGAAATGTGCCTTGACCTGATAGTGACATTTTTTAAGATATGTGTAGTATGATAAATCATTATTAGTACTGCCTTTTCCTTCTTTGTCGTACTTGCCATTATATTTAATCGGACGGACGCCCCGTGTTTCCGTTTGAATGCGATTCATGACTCTAACTTTATCAATAACCCAAATAATTGTTGGCTTCCAATAAATGCTGTGTACCACACCTTTTATGGCTTCATAAGTCGGTACTTGATATGTAAATTTTTCACCACCCACTCGTGTAATTGGGTCTGAAAATAAAGCATAATCTCCAGTTATCGCAAATTCAATGGAATTTTTATACATGATATACACCCTCCTTAATCTGTTTGAATACTGCCCACTTAAAAGGACTACGTCCTTTTAGAGATTTTCACTGACAAGTCTTATGACAGTCAAGATGAAATATCTATAGTCTGCTCTATTAACTAAATATCATTTCCTGCTCACCAAATCCAGTATTATTGTCATAATATTCCTTATGGACTGCAATAAAGCGATTTTCCTTATCCGAGTAGAACATATAGCTGTTTTTTAATTGATAATCAAACAGTGCAATGGTATACGGCTTTGCACGTGTAATTAATCTTTTGAAATAACTGTAATCCGACTTTGCTCGTCCCGAAAATAGTGCATTGATAATTTCTTCCGCTTCAGCGTTGTAGGGAACGATAACATCAATAGTGTTATCTTCAAACACACAAAATTCTTTTCCTGCAGTCTTAAAAGCTTGATTAAGCACCGTTTTTGTCATTTTGTCCCCACGCTTACACCCATTAGAATATGTATAATTATCCGACAACATTTCAAGCATAGTTACATTTTTATCCCTTGTTGGATACGCAAGAATATTTTTGACGCTAGTAGATGTCATTAGTTTTTGATAGAAAAAAGCCACGCTTTTTGCAGAAAGCATATCATCATATTCCGATGCGTGACGCTTATATTCAAATGCAAATTCAGTGTAAGCAGTTTGCGATGCAACAATGTCGGGCAGTTTTACAATGTTCTCATCTTTGAGCGAAACAACATACACCTTGCACAACTTATTGAATTCTCCGTTGCGATTGCACCTACCAGCTGCCTGTGCAATATTATCAAGCCCAGCCTTGACTCTGATACAACTTTCAAATGAGAAATCTACACCTGCCTCAACCAATTGAGTAGACACACATACCACCTTACGTCCGTCCTTTGTGGTAAGGTCTTTATTGATATATGATAACATATCTCGGCGATGTGATGCACACATATTTGTTGATAGATGATATAGATTGAAATCATCGTTTTTTGCAAAAAGTAGTTGTCTATACAGTGCTAGTGCAGTCCGTTTGGTATTACAAATGATAAGCAAACTTTCATTTTCAGCAATAATATTTCTCGCAAAGTCTACAAGCGTATCCATATCCATGCCATATTTACTGCTTTTATCAATAATTTCGGTACGCTTGAATGCCGTTCTCATTGCTTCAGTTTCTGTAATCATATCAGCATTTTCAGATAAAATCATTGGATAATCCATTTGTTCAAAGCAGGGTTGCGTTGCCGATGATAACACAATGGTACAGTGGCAAAAATGTGCCAAATAATCAAGTGCAAGATTGAACATATACATTAGCTTTCGTGGAACGGATTGTACCTCGTCAATGATGATAATGCTTTCACTGAGTGATTTCATACGTCTGACAGCAGTTGTTTTTCCCGAAAAAAGTACATTTAACAGTTGCACTAGTGTGGTGATGATAATGGGACTGTCCCAACACTCTGCAAACAACTCATAGCTGTCAAGTTGCTCATCTCTGTTGCCCTGTTCCTCACGTACAACATTGGAATGATGTTCAAGAACGTACTTACAATCGCCGACGTACTTTTGTATAACAGTCGCATTCTGTTCAAGAATGGAAAGCAACGGAATGACGAAAATAATTCGGCGTTTTTTATTCAATTCAGCACTGTGAAGGGCAAATCGTAGTGCGGAAAGCGTCTTACCCGCACCTGTTTTCACGGTCATGCGATAAATACCATCGGTTTGATTGGCAAATGCTTTTGCACAGTCGGAAATATATGTTCGTACACGATTGATTGGTGTATCGGGTGTTGATGTTAAAATCTCCCGTTGGTATATATCCTCAAAATAGGCAACTCTGTCCTGCCAAAATGTCTGATTGACCTTTATAAATTCATGTGATACACCCTGCATAAATTCTGCTGTGTCACGTCTGTCACCATCAATGAGTGCAGAAAGCACAAATCTTGCCATCATGCCAAGTAGGAAATATAGTGTTTTCCCCTTAAATTTAAGTTTAATTTCGGAGTGTTCACTGACATATTTCTTTGCTACGTTAAAAAATGTTCAACTTCATCACACGATTGCCTAAATAGTTCATCTAACTCATCAACATTTGCACACTGTGTAAGAAAATTATTGTAAGATTCCTCATAGTCAATTTCACTACGATTTTTGCTAAGTCTATATACATAACCGTTGATAAAATCTGACCCAACACCATCGATTAACCCATGATGGGAAGCAATGGCAAATGCGAGTATTTCGCAAGTTAAATTTGCATAAAATTGAGATTCTTCTTCACGATGATATCGCTCAAATACAAAAATGACACCTGCAAACGTATGATTTATCGTTCCACGTTTTACCGTCTTTTTCTCAAATGAACGAAGTATGTAATCATCGAACGCACGTTTACATTTTCCCATATCGTGTAGTAGTCCTGCAAGATATGCTGTATTACGCAGTCCTACAGACATTGCAGATTCTGCAGCATATTGTGCTGTTTGTCGACAATGTTCTCGAACTGTTTGGATTTTAGTGACACCATCAATTTGCGTTATATGTGCTATAGATTCATACATGTATAATTTCTCCTTTCTTTTGAAATATATATATATATATATATATATTTGTAATATCAATAATATTATACAACATTTTTGAATTTTTTGCAATAGTTTTTTATAAAATTAAATAAAGTTCGGTACTATGCACAAATATTTATTTCGATTTTAGTCGAATTCACCAAAAGTAGGAGACCTTTTCTTTTTTTTGAATTCATGCCCCACACGTGCGTATAAGTTGAAATACCTTCCTAGTGGCTTTTATGAGCATTTAAATAGTACCATAATAACCTAAATAATCTTAAGTTGGGAATGGCGTTTTCACTATTAAAAAAATTGAAAGTTTGTAGTATAATTATCATAACGATTAGAATAATATAGTTAGATATCCGTATTACGTTGCCTATACCAATATAAGTAAAAAGTCCCGCTTCTATGCGTTAGCTTAGGTGGTGAGAGTAGGTCACCATCACTAATAGGATTAGTAAAAACCTTTGGTTATATTTTGTACAAATCTTGTAGAGCCTAATTTTTCTACTTCATTTAGCCATAATTCTATTATTCTTTTTAGTTCATTAGTTTCGATTTCTTCAAAATCACATATATCTGGAGGAGTAATATTTAAAAAATCATAATCATAGTCTTCTTGATAGTTAGTTCCTGATAAAGTATCTACTATTAAAGTTTTCGTTTTATATACATATATTGCACAAATTTCACCTAAATATTTAAACTCATTTGCACTATCGTTTTCTATATTATTAATGTTATCTAATATCATTAATATTTTATCTTTAGACATTCCTATATCTATATTAATAAATGTTCCTAATATATTTAATGGTGAGCCCATTTTATCATTGATATTAATAGATAAACTACCAATATAAGGAGTATCATTTTTAATTTCACATATATATTTAGACATGATAATACACTCCTTTAAGGTTGTATATTTTGATTTGGAAAAGCAGAAATAATCTGTCGATTTCTATCAAGATACATTTGTATTTCTATTCCTTTTCCAATACCATTATATGTATTACTAGTACCTCTCTGGTAAGTTTGATTGGTATAAGCTTCCATAATTGCATCTAAGACTTCTTTAGGTGACCAATCATTTGGGAAAAAAGAAGATTTACCATTGTTACCTATTTTTGAATTAGAACCAAAATATACATTTGCAATATACACTCCTTTAGAACCAATATTTTTTATATTAGATATATTACAATTATATTGTCGGTCTAAATTATTTAAATAATGATAACCTTTATTACCAGAAGTTCCAATAAATATATGTTCTAGTGTAGTTGATTTTAAGCATGAGTTTGAAACAGTCCAATAGTGCAAATCTTGTTGAGTTACAACCGATTTTGCTATATAATTTTGGACTTTAGTTGGATTGCTTAAAAATATATTACTAAACTCTGTACCATATAAGTTGAATGTTTTAACTATACCATCTATATTAATAATAGTTTGGACGTTTACAATTAAACCCAGATTTTCGTCTATAAGTTTGATTATATTAATGTCCCTATATTGTTGAGCAAGAGGTATAATCCTATTTATTTCTAAGACAATCTTTAAATAATTATTAGAATTATTATTATAAAGATTAATTAATGTATCGAGAGCATTAGGCAGTAATGTTAAGTCATCAAAATGACTTCTACAATCTTTTAAAACATTAACTATATCTTCCCATAAGTTGTAATGAAATTAATAATATAATATCTATTCATAGTTGTATCCTTATAGAGTATGTATGTTTTACAATGGCAATCAATCTGTTATGTATGAATATCTCGCCACTTACACTGTTGAAGTGGCGAGAATTCTTACTTAAATTAGTTAAAGTCACAAAACTATATTGTAATTGTCATTATTTTGCCATACACTCATGAACCCAACTGATAAAGTTTTCTGTACTGTTACCAGAAGTTTCTGCTTGTGTGTGTTCTTGTCCCCATACCATTGCAAAATCTACATCGACGCCTTCATTTTGAAGTGCTTGTGCTAGATTTAGTTCTGTTGTGACTGAGGTATCACTTTGACTTATTCCTGTACGGATTCGGAAGTACTGTGCAACGGTAGATGTCTGATATCCCTCTGAACCTTGCATAAGATAATATAGAGGAGAATACATATTCAATCTTTCTTGTACGGTATGACCGAGAGAATCTGTTCGAGTCATATCAGTGGAATAATCATCGGCATATTCTGAATCGATTTCAGAGAGAATTTCACTAAGCGTTGAGTCAAAATGTGCCCCCTCACCATCACCGTAACCAAATAACACATTTTCGCCTTGACCTGCATCGAGTTGGTCAAAGGCTGCAATGCCTTTTGAAGATGTTTTCATTGCTTGTGCAAAAGCTTGAACAGAACTGATAGTTGCTGTATTGGTTTGAGCGTCGTAAGTGACCCACTCGACGTCTGTATTTAATGCATCAATATAGTCTTGAACCGTTTCATATGTGCCAGAAATACTAATACCGCTGTTGTTTTCTGTACGGCTGATGTCATCAATCTGAGCAAAATCAACATCTTCACTAAGTTCATCATTTTCGCTGTTAGTTCTATCCGATATTTCTCCTAATTCACCTTTAAACTCTTCTTCAGAGTCACTGTCAGTGTTGTCTATACCTTTCATTGGCATATCGTCCATATCTTCAAGGTCGCCCATATCTTCCATATTATCTCTACCTTCAATGTCACCCATATTTCCGCCACGTCCCATTCCTGCTTGTTGACCTTGACTTGAACCATCTGCATCATAAGGGAACGTTGTTTCAGCAAGGAACTGATTTAGAGAACTTTCAATTGCCGTCTTAACGTATTCATAGTAAGAGCCTGACTGCCATAAACCATCATCTGATTGTTCAAGTGTAAGCACATTTCCATCTGAATCCTTAAGACCAAGAGCATTTATATATTCAGCAAAAGCCTCTGTAAGTTCATTGGAAATAGTCTGTTCTTCCTCTGTTAAGTCTGAACGTGTTGTTCCCATATTCCATTCATAGGCTTCGTTAGCAGAATCGAGAGAGGTAATTGGACACCATGCCATTGAGCCATAAACAGAATCACTTACACCCATAACAGCACCAATAGATTCTAAATAGTCATTATAAAGCTCACTGTCACCCGTTACACCGAGAAGTAATGATTGAGCACCTCCACCTGACATACCAAAAGAAAACATCTTTTCTGTATCACCTGCGATATTTCCGCTATTATAACGAATATAACGGATAGCAGCTTTTAGGTCAGTAACACCTGCAGGAGCTCCTGCATCTCTGCCACGACAACCTGCATGAACATAAATAATTCCTTCATCTGTGTAATCTGTAAAGCTTTGATATTCTGTAAGTGCTTCTTGTGCAGAATATCCAGGGGTATTAACGGGCATTACAAATGGAGCTGTACTTACAGTATAGTTTCCAACAGTCGTATTAGTATTTAATTCACAAGTGTATGTGCCATCACCATTATCAGAAGATGTTATATATCCACCTGGTACAAATATAGATAATGTTTCATAGTTTGAATCTGCAGGTGTTTCACAATATGAAATACCAATCTGATAGTATACATTATCATCTTCATTGTACTGCCATTTAGTATTATCAATCTTTTCTAATGAAGTAACAATATCATTTGTAGACGCTTCAGAACTTTCTATCATCGTTTGAGCCTCCGTTGTATCTGTTGTATTTTCTGAACTTGTTTCTCCCTCGGTACTACAGCCAGAGAGTATAGTAAGTGCTAAGCAGAAAGCAATTACTTTAAAAGATGTTTTTTCATATTAGCTATCCTTTCAACATTTTATTTTAATTAGATATAGAGTTAATTCTAGTATAAACCTATCTCTTCTTTAGATAAAGCATATCACACATTAATAGATAAGTCAATACACAGATTTTATATTTTAGAGGTTCATCACATATCTTTTACTTCATGTCACTAAGGTATTAAAACTATTTAATGCAGATTTCACAATGATGTTAGTCATATATTAGAGGTTTAAAAACTGCCTAAAAAATTATGAGAACGCTCTTTATATTAGCGTTCCCATAATGATAAATATTATCAATTGTTATTAGCATCATCTCTTAGTTGGCTTAGAATATTTTTTAACTTTTTAGGGAGTGGTATACCTATCTTAGAAGTATTTTCTAATATGCTTATGCATTCGTTTACTATATAGAATGCTATTACTGAGGCTCTTAATATACCGCTATCAGAGAGCATATTCACGTCTATAATCTGCGATACTGATACTATTATCAATATGCTAATCTTTTTAAATATTCCTCTAAATCCGATAGTAGAACATAGTTCCTTATTGACTATTGCACATATCATTCCAGAGATATAGTCTACAACGATTACAGTTAAGAGTGCATACATTAAACCATCTATTTCACCAAATAAATATCCTACTATTGCCAAAATCACAGTAGTAATATCTTTAAAAATATCCTTGTACATAAAAAAAATCCTTTCTAGTTGAAAAAAGTTCCCTCTCAATATTAGTAATATTTTAAAATATTTATGCACTAATATATACATATTCACAACATTAATTAATAATTGTTTATTAATATATCTCTTGCAATACTTTCTAAACTATGGTATAATAAGACTATATTAATCTTTTAAAGGAAGTTAATTGCTATGAATAGATTTTTTAAATGCCTAACGATATCGGCTATGGTGTTGGGTATTGGATTTATAAACTTTGAAAATCAAGTAGATAACAGCATAGATTCCATTGTAGTTTCAGCAGATGATATCCAAGATGCAGTTGTGCAACAGAACATCTCTAAGATGGAACATATAAATTCATACTCTGCAGAGTTCGTTGTGGATTACGTTGCACCATCGAGAGATTATAATGAAGTAGTCGATACATTAAATCAGATACAAGAACTTTCAGACAGTATATGTGCAAACTCTACTAGTACATACCAAAAGATTAAAAGCATTCATGATTACGTATGTGAAACCATCTTTTATGACCATGTTGCATCAGAAAATACTGCCGACTTCAATACAATATGTCTAAAGAACGTATTAGCCAATCATAGGTCAATATGTGCTGGATATTCTAACTTTTTCTCTGCACTATGCAATGCACAAGGTATATATTGCGTAAACATTAGAGGCTCTGCTGTAAACAATAATGAAGTAACCTATGAAAATCTAGCTGATGATGATACCGTTACTAATCATGAATGGACTGCTGTATGGTACGATGAGGAATCACGTTGGATATATGTAGACTGTACTTGGAATTCTCAAAACCATTACTATGCTGAAGATGATATAGTTCAGAATCCATTAAAGTATCAATACTTTGATATCTCTGTGGAAGAACTATCTAAGAATCACAAGGCTAAGATTGTAGACTACAGAAACTTCTTTGATGCTATAAACTATTTCGACGTTTCTAACATTACAGATAATGATACCACTACTACCGATACTCAAGCACAGACTACTACTTCTACTACATCATCTAATGCAGAAGTTACTTCTAGTTCAAATACTGTAAAGTCTATAGATACTGCCGAAGATACCTCTAGTAGAGGAGTACTTCCTGTGCTAATATGTGGAACTTTAGCAATATGTTTAAGTAAAATATTTTCTAACAAGAAGTGATTTTTAGAATAATCATCTTAATAGAATGCATACTTTGTATTGAGGTGATTTTATTCTATGTATAGGTCTACAAGGTTAGATTTAAAATCTTTACTGATTAGTTTATTGATAAGCTTAGGTACTGGAATCTTAGCAAGTATATTAACATCTAAAAATATGGATATATACACAAGGTTGATTCTTCCACCGTTAGCACCACCAAGTATAGTATTTCCAATAGTTTGGAGTATTCTATATATATTAATGGGAGTGTCTGCTTATATCGTCTATCAATCTAATAAACAGGAAAAGTCTTTTGCGTTGATAGTATATGGGATTCAGTTGATACTTAACTTCGTATGGACTCTACTATTCTTTAATGCCGAACTATATTGGATATCTTTTATATGTTTAGTTATTCTATGGGTTTTAATCTTGACCATGATTAAGGTCTTTAGTAATATCAACAAGGTTGCGGGATATTTACAAGTGCCATACTTACTATGGGTTACCTTTGCAGGATATCTTAACTTAATGATAGCTATACTAAATTGACTATTAACAAATAGTGTGAAGGGTTAAACTCGAGTGTTACGTGGTTTGAGGGCATTTTAGTGTATAGTTAGTGTATGGTTGTGTATGGTCAAACCACATAGGTATGGGCTTGTGTATAGTGTGAACCCTTTTTCTATAACTCTCACAAAATTTTTACTTTGATTTTTTTATATATGGTATAGGAAAAACCATACACACTATACACAACCACACAGGTATGTGCTTAAACTATACATTAAAGAGTGTACAGTGTGTATGCTTTTCACCTAATTTTCACACATTTCACTAAACTATCACACATAAAGAAAGCATATTTATACTATAGGTGCATCTTTTTAGATATCTCTGAACTAACACTTCTACCATAGAACAGAAATATTGCAGATACCAAAATGATACTTAAGGCAGTACATATCGCCGAGGGATATATTACATTTAAAACTCCCTTAACTATAAATATCAATGGAACTAAGCCATATGCCCCATTTATGATTAGATACACCATGTATTCGTTCTTAGGAATCTTTTTAACTATAGAGAGTACACATATTGCTACCGTAGATGCAAAACATGAACATGGTAGTACAAAATCTATAGACCATTTATGCCAACCAGTGAACTTATCCCAAATGAAACACATAGCCGTAATTATAAACAGTTGCAACATAATGTTAGATATCAGCCTTTTGCGATAGATAATGCCTATCATGGCAGTAATCCAACCACAAAGAATGCCACCCACAGCAAACCAACACCAATAAAACTTAGGGGATATCATTAGGTTGACAAATATACATATTACCGCTAAAGATATGGCAATGAAACTAATAAATCTAATTAAGAAGTGTCTGCTATACCTAGGCTGTTCTATTTGAGGGTATGCATCGGAAGATGGTTCGCCTAATAGAGTTCCTTGGCACAATGGACAGCATCTTTTATTACCGTTTATAGATACGTTACACTTTTTACAATACATCATATATAAAATTCACTTCCTACTTTTTAGATTGCTTTTCTTTTACGTTAGTATATGCCTTAGATACCTCTTTCTGTAATAGGTAGTAATCGTTAGTTCTAATTTCTACACTAACACCGTTCTTTGAAAGTGTTCTAAATAGGTTCTTTTGAACGTCTGTACTCAAAAAAGATGATGTAAAACCTATTTGAAGATTATCCTTATAAGAGCATATACATAGTTGTAACTTTAGAGTACTTATCAATACACCAAACTTATCTATGTACTCATCTAAGATGTCTGGCATGGTAACCTTTCCTATGTTCGAGATTACTGCAGTTTCATTTAAATCTTTAATGTGCCTACTTACACGTAGTACTACGTTCTTAATAGGTCTAGGAACTATCTTAATAAAGGGATTCCTCTCAAGAGATGCAAAGTTGTTCATTCTAATTACTAAACGTTCCTTAGTAAGTTCATGTTTAAAAGATTTATTTACCCTAGATATTATGTTTTCTAGCGTTCCATCGCCCTTGTTAAAATCGTAAGATACTCCAATCATGCCAAAGAAGTTTCTAGCCGTTTCAGATGGAAAGTAGTTCCTAAGGTTTACAGGTACCATAATCACGATAGGTTTTTTCATCTGTTGAACGGTCATCTCTTTAGCTATAGCCTCTATAAATATAGCCGTTAGATATACTGTAAGAGTAGTATTATACCTATGAGCGATATCTATAACTTGCTTTGTAGATACTATCCCCTCGATAATCTGTACACATTCAGCGTCACGTTTTTCCATCTTGAAGTTGTAAGCTTTTCTAGTAGGAGTCTGTTTAAAGTTTTTATTCTTAGCATAGTACTTTTTAAAACTATCGGAGTTACGTTCTGTAACGGTAGCATCATCTACTATAGGAATGTTGTCTTTAAAACGTTCCTTATGAGCCTCTACTAAGTAGTTGGATACTATGTTCTTTAAGAACTGTAATGCTCCTGTGCCATCTGTAATTACATGGTACACTTCTAAGTTGATTCTATTCTTAAAGAATGTTACGTTAAATAGTAGTTCTTTCTTGTTATCGTCGTATATGGGAGAACAGACAGCCTTATCTTCTAGAGTAACGTTAGGTATTAAATCACTTTCCTCTAGGTAGTACCAAAACATACCCTTTTTCATAACCATTTTAAAGTTAGGGAACGTTTCAAGAGTATACTCTACAGCAGATTGCAATACGTTAGGTATAACATCTTCAGTAAGTTCACAATAGAACCTAAACACTCTGGTGTCTGTTTTTTCAATAGTAGATGGAAAGAACATAGCAGCGTTATCGAGTTTATTCCAAGACTTATTTCTTTGTATTCTTCTATCTATATCCATTCCTTTGAAAATCCTTTCTAAAAATCTATATATCTGTTAATTAGCTTGTAGGTTTCAAGCATAGCTTTTCTATCATGGACAAAAAATCCATGCATAACATCTTTCATACGTATAATGGTAACATTGTTATTAGCTTTTAGTAACATCTTACCGAAGTACTCACCCTCATCACGAAGTGGGTCAAATTGAGCTGTGATTATTAAAGTGTCTGGTTGGTTAGAAAAATCCTTAGCACATAAAGGTGAAAAGTACGGATTGATAAAATCTTTTCGGTCATTAGCATATAGAGTAACGTACTCTTGCATACGTTTAGATGTTAAAATATAATCTGTAGCGTTTTCATGTACCGATTTAAACGGAGAGTTTTCTGTATAATCATAGTAGGTAACGGGATATAGTAGTATCTGTCTATTTGGCATTAGAGCGTTTCTATCTCTGCTCATTAACGATACTACCGCACACAGATTTCCCCCTGCACTATCTCCAATTAGAATTACTTTCTTACCGACCTTTTTCATCTTTTTTAAGATGCTTTGTACTACAATATAACATTCTCTAGTAGCTTGTGGGAACTTATTCTCAGGCGATAGGCTGTAATCTATGGCTATTACAGTACTCTTGCAATGTATGGAAAGATTCTTACAAGTTTTGTTGTACGTGTTTATATTCTCTGTAGCCCAACCACCACCGTGTATATATATCATTGTGGTGTTAGAATCCCTTTGAGGATATATTCTAACGGGTATGGAATATTTTCCAGCCTTAATGATTCTGTCATAACGTTTGTACATAGGTCTTGTGATATGTGGTTCTTTAATCTTTAATACCATTCTATGGACTTTATAGAACTTAGTCCAATCGGGTTTTAAAAGTATATGCGATATGTGTCTTACAAAATTATTTATCATAAAGCCTCCTAAGATTTTTTTCTATACATATTATATCATATCATATAAATATTAAAAAACTATTAATATATAAAAATCGTTATGAAATTTTTTCCATAACGATTTCTATTCTTAACATAAGATTCTACTTTCTAAACTCTTCTAAGATTTCATATACGTTGTCGGCAGAAAAGACGTTTTCAAACTCAGCTACATCTTTTTTAGATTTAAATCCAAAGCCATATGTAACTCCAATAAAATCCACTTGAGCGTTTTTAGAACCTATAGCATCAAAATGACTATCACCGATTAAAACCACATTAGACTTATCTTCACCAAAGGATTTTATACACTTTTCTACAATATCGGCTTTAGTTAAAATTCCTTGTGGGTCTGAACCGTAAATATAATCACAATACTTAGATATTCCAACGTGTTCTAATAGAGTCTTAGCAAAATCTTCTTGTTTGTAAGTAGCCACTGCAACCTTAATATTTTGCGATTTTAAGTATTCTAACAAGTCAAATATACCATCATATATTTTAACGTTGAACAGATTATCACCAGTATAGAAACTTCTAAAGGTTTTTACTGCAATATCCACCATACTGTCATCTAGGTGGCAGATATCTTTAAATGAGTTCTGTAATGGTGGCCCTATAAATTTAATTACACTCTCCATTGATAGTTGCTCCAAATTTAACCTATCGATAGTTAGTTGAATACAATCTATAACACCCGCAGAAGTATCTAATAGAGTACCATCTAAATCGAAAAGGACTGCTTTGTAATCTTTCATATAATAAACCTACTTTCTAACTTTCACATACTCAAAAATTCCTAAAGGGATACACCCTACAAAGTAACATAGAATATCTATACAAGAGAATGATGTACCTATAATGGTTCTTAGAACTGTATTAGATATCCCTAAGATATCGACAATATTTATATACTGTAAAAGTTCCACAAATATTGCAAAGATAAATATCCATAATGGGAGAAGTTTTATTTTTTTGGAACGATTATTCTAACTAGAGAATATAGAACCCATACTACTATGATATCTCCACCATAGTTTCGTATAAATCCACCATGCAGATTCAACGCTATAAATACTTCAACTAATAACAATCCAATAAAGATTGTTAGGTAAAACCATCTTGAATTTAAGATTGATTGTTTCATACTTCACCAACTATTAATTATTAATTCTTAATTATTAATTAATTAAACTCCATGCCAGAGTGAGCCATTTCCATGTCCAACATTTAAATTAAAAGATATCGCCCTTGTAATGTACTCTTTAGCCGATTGTATACTATCTTGAATGGATTTCCCCCTTGATAGATAACTAGCTATCGCACTAGATAACGTACAGCCTGTACCATGTGTATTAGAATTATCTATCTTAACACTTTCAAACCAAATTATATCACCATTAGATGTATATAGTAGGTCATCGGCACAACTTACAAGATGTCCACCCTTAATTAAGATATTCCCTCTATAGTACTTAGATATCCTTTTAGCTGATATAACCATATCGTCTTTGGATTTAATATCCATATTAGATAGTACTTCTGCCTCTGGAACGTTAGGAGTTATTACAGTAGCTAATGGAATTAAATCATTTTTTAAGGTATCTATGGCACTTTCTGAGATTAATCTATTGCCACTAGTAGATACCATAACCGTATCACAAACTATATTCTTAGCTTGATAAAACTTTAAACGTTCAGCAATAGTCTTTATAATATCGCTATTGGATACCATTCCAACCTTAACAGCATCTGGAAAGATATCAGTAAATACGCTATCTAATTGTAGTCTTACAAAGTCGCAAGGGATATCGTGTATACCTTGCACTCCAACAGTATTCTGTGCAGTAACGGAAGTTATTACGCTCATAGAGTATACTCCATTTGCAAGAGCAGTTTTAATATCTGCTTGTATACCTGCTCCACCGATACTATCCGAACCTGCTATTGTAAGCATTGTATTCATAAAATTATATCCCCCTATAATTCAGATATCTTATCAAGTAACATTTCTGTAGCAGATTTAATATCACTCTGCTTAAATATTGCCGATACTACTGCAATACCATCTACACCAGTACCTTTAAACTTATGAATGTTATCAGCAGTAATTCCACCTATTGCTACTATTGGAATAGTTACAGATTTTCTAATATCCGAGAGTTGTTCAAAGGTCAAAGGTAGGGCATCTTTTTTAGTAGTAGAGCCGAACATAGCACCCACTCCAATATAGTCTGCACCGTTAAGTTGTGCCTCTTTAGATTGTTGTATAGTCTTTGCAGTAACTCCAATAATCTTATTTTTACCTAATATTTTTCTAGCTTTAACCAGAGGAATATCACCTTGTCCAATATGAACTCCATCAGCATTGGACTGTATACATACCTCTATATTATCGTTGATTATTAACGGTACTCTATACTTTTCAGTCAACCTTTTAATCTTTATGGCAGTATCTAAAAATGTGTTAAATTCCAGATTTTTTTCTCTAAGTTGGATAATATCTGCACCACCTATTAACGATTGCTCTACAACATCTTCAAGAGTACGACCGTTTAACCAAGTTCTATCAGTAATGGCATATAAAAGACATCTATTCTTGTTTAACATAATATATAACCTCAATATACTTTACAACGGAACGATATTTTTAATAACATCGTTCCGCATGGATTTATTCTTAATTTAGATTACTTTTCAGTACAGAACTCAACCTTTTCACCCGCTAAAATCATGTTAGTAGTACGGACTGCACACATTTTACCACACATTGAGCAAGTATGCCTATCAGCTGGTGGAGTACTTTCAAAGTAGCGTCTAGCCTTATCGGGGTCAATGGCATACTTAAACATTTCTTCCCAATCGACAACTTGACGTGCTTCAGCCATCTTATTATCGATATCTCTAGCGTTAGGGATACCCTTAGCGATATCACCTGCATGGGCAGCAATCTTAGACGCTATGATACCTTCTTTAACGTCATCGACGTTTGGCAACCTTAGATGTTCTGCTGGAGTAACATAGCATAAGAAATCTGCACCACTCATACTTGCAATAGCTCCACCTATTGCAGAAGTAATATGGTCATATCCAGGGGCGATATCTGTTACTAGAGGGCCTAAAACGTAGAATGGAGCATTATGGCATAGTCTTTTTTGGAGTTTCATATTAGATTCTATTTCGTTCATAGCCATATGTCCAGGGCCTTCTACCATGACTTGAACATCTTTAGCCCAAGCACGTTCAGTAAGATATCCAAGTTCTATAAGTTCAGATATTTGACCTGCATCGGTGCTGTCGGCAATACAACCAGGGCGAAGAGCATCACCTAGACTTATAGTAACATCGTACTCTCTTAGAATTTCAAGTACTTCATCATAGTATTCATAGAATGGATTTTCATTACCAGTCATTTCAATCCAAGCGAACAGTAGAGAACCCCCACGAGATACTATGTTCATCTTTCTACCTTGACGTTTAAAAGCCTCGATACTTCTCTTATTGATACCAGCATGGATAGTCATAAAATCTACACCTTGTTTAGCATGAGCTTCTACAACACTTAAGAAGTCTTTAGCAGTAATTTCTAATAGGTCTTTTTCAAGGTATCCAATAGCATCATACATAGGCACAGTACCAATCATAGCAGGGGATATATCTATTAACTGTTGACGAAAAGTATTAGTTTTTCCGTAGTTGCTTAAATCCATAATGGCTTCACATTTAAAATCTATAGCCATCTTTACCTTTTGCATCTCAACAGAGTAGTCTTTACAGTCACCAGATATTCCTAAGTTCACATTTATTTTAGTTCTTAATCCCGTACCAATACCCTCTGGTGATAGTGATTTATGATATATATTTGCAGGTATACAAACTTGTCCACAAGCTACAAGTTCACGAAGTCTATTAACATCTATGTTTTCTTTTTTAGCTACTATTTCCATCTCAGGCGTGATAATTCCTTTCTTACCTGCTTCCATTTGAGTTTTATAGTTTCTGTTCATTGTAAAAAAATCTCCTTATGTATTATACTAAAAATTTCGATACTAAATATATCAAATATAATTATACATTCTTTTCAGAAGTTTTTCAAGTGCTTTTGATAATTAATTATTATCCACATGGAAGATTCTACATATATAAAACTTTTGGTGCATTAATATAGCCTAAGATGTACATACTAGTAATATTAACTTTAGTTTAGAAAGGATTGTTTCTTATGGATAAAGATACTGTTATATGTAACTGCTATGGTGTAACTACAGAAGATATAGAAAATGCCATTAAAAACGGTGCTACCTCATTCGAAGAGGTTCAAGAAATTACTGGAGTAGGTACGGGTTGTGGAGCTTGTATATCTACTGCAGAAAGTTTGGTAAATGAACTATTGAGAAAGTAATAAAGAAAATATCCTACTTATTTTCATGTAAGTAGGATATTTTATAAGAGGATAAAAGCATATAGTAGTTTAAGAAAAATAAACTAGTTCAGTCTGTGCAGATTCAGATTTTTCAATTTTAGTGATAGTTAGTACTGGCATAGGTTCATTAGGATTCTCTGGCAATGCATGAAGATTCATTACACCAGTAACCTTAAACCAATCCCAATCTTTAAACTTAGGCATCTTTACATTTTCAGATAGACAGAGTAACTTTAAAAATTGAACATCATCGGCACAACAAGTCATAGCCTTTCTGCCACTTGCAAAAGCAGTCTTAGGGAATCCTTTAGGTTGAACGCATTGACCATTAAATGTAATAGTTTTATTTTCATAGCGTTGTGGATTATCCATCAAGTCGATATAGAATAGACCGTAGTCAATATCTTCAAGTTCAATAGTATCTTTATTATAATCGAAAGGGAGTTCACCCTCAAACTGTTCAATGTTGCCTTGCATATCTTGGAAGTATATATTTGCTTGTGGATTACTTGCCTTAATATTGGCTCTAAACTTCTGTTTAGAGGTGTTTTCATCGCAACGATTAAATACCACTATACTTGAATATTGATACTGTTGTAACATCATCTTACCCATATTTTTTGAATACATATCGAAAGTAGATGCATCTAATAAAGTAATAATATCTGCAATGCCCCAATCTTCGGGATATTCAAATGAGAACATCTCTTCAATGGTTTGTGAGGTACACTTCTCAATGATAACATTATTCGGTTGGTACTGTTGATTTACCTTAGTTAAGAACTCTTCATTAAACTGTGAAATATCGTCTAAGGTTATGAGCGTAATGTTGTCTTGAGATAGTTCTTCTTTGTCGAACTCTTCAATACCTTCTTCACAGAGTATTATAACGGTCTTAGAACCATCATGAAAGATATCTTCTTTAAGCCATTCATTCTTTATAAATGTAGTCTTACCACTTTCAAGGAATCCAGTAAATACGAATACGGGTACAAAGTTTTCTTCGTTCATCAGCAAAACCCCCTAGATATTAAATAGTAGTTTTAAGCCATCTTCATCAATCTTAGAGCCTATTACACAAAGTTTTCCAGTATAGTCGGCTTTACCAGTACGGATTTCATACTCTTGTGGAACTAAATCGAAGTAGTACCATTCATCACCATCGGCACTTGGAACTATACCCTTAGAACGTAATATTATACCGTAATCTTCACTGTTGGATAACTTTTCTAATATTGTTGTTAGTTCGTCCTTAGTGAACTTCTTAGGAGTTTCAACACCCCAACTAGTGAATGTATCATCTGCATGGTGATGGTGATGGTGGCAATGCTCATCGTGTTCGTGATGGTGTTCATGTTCTTCATCATCATGGTGGTGATGGTGGCAATGCTCATCGTGTTCATGATGGTGTTCATGTTCTTCATCATCATGGTGGTGATGGTGACAATGCTCATCGTGTTCATGATGGTGTTCATGTTCTTCATCGTCATGGTGGTGGTGATGGCAATGCTCATGTTCTTCCTGTTCGTGTTGAATATCTGCAATAAGTTCATCTGCTAACTTAGATTTACCTTCAATAGCATTCATAATTATAGAGCCATCTAAAGTATCCCAAGGAGTGGTAATTATGGTAGCCTTATCGTTGATAGTCTTTATTGCATTTACGCAATCCATTAACTTCTTTTCAGGGATATTTTGAGTTCTGCTCAATACTATAGCATCTGCATATTCAATTTGATTATTATAGAACTCACCGAAAGCTTTCATAAACATTTGATATTTACTAGCATCGGCAACTGTGATAAATCCACTGAACTCTATGTTGTGTACTTCTGAAGTCTTTTGCACTGCAGAAATAACGTCCGATAGTTTACCTACACCACTAGGCTCTATGATAACTCTATCAGGAGAGAACTTTTCTAACACTTCACCAAGTGATTTAGTAAAATCACCTGCTAATGTACAGCATATGCAACCACTATTCATCTCAGTTATTTCAATACCAGCATCTTTTAAGAAACCGCCATCTATTCCAACTTCACCGAACTCATTTTCTATCAATACTACCTTTTCATCTTTAAAGCAATCTGATAGAAGTTTCTTAATTAGAGTAGTCTTACCTGCACCTAAAAATCCAGAAAATATGCTAACTTTAACCATAAAAAATCTCCTTTACTTTTTATTATATTCCAATTTTATGATGGCAAAATCATATTTTGCCATAAAAATTACCTATAGAATATTATAACACTTTAAAAAAAAATGTCAACTAAGATATTTCTTTTAAAATCTGTTGAATGATGTTTTCAGCAACCTCAGACTTACTCATAATTGGTAGTTGAACCTCATGGGTAGATGTTATAATAGTTACTATGTTAGTATCCACGCCGAAACCAGCACCATGTTGATTCAAATTGTTTGCGACTATCATATCTATGTTCTTATTCTTTAGCTTAGCACGAGAGTTTTCAAGTAGATTTTCAGTTTCCATTGAAAATCCGCACACATATTGAGTATCTAACCTATTAGAGCCTAAGTACGCTAATATATCTTTAGTACGCTTTAGAGGTATACACATATCATTATCAGATTTTTTAATCTTGTGATTAGCTGTGGTCAACGGAGTATAATCGCTAACCGCAGATGACTTTATTATAATATCATACTTGTGAAAATCTTTAGTTACTGCTTGGAACATATCTTCTGCAGATGTAACCCTAACTAAATCAACGAAAGGTGGGGGAGTAGCCGTAGCGAATCCACTAACTAGAGTAACCTCTGCACCATGAAGCATACATCTTTCAGCTATAGAATAACCCATCTTTCCACTTGAATGGTTAGAGATAAACCTAACTGGGTCTATAGCCTCTTGAGTTGCTCCAGCAGTAACTAGAACTTTCTTACCTAGTAAATCTTTTTCACACTCAATGGATTTTCTAATGTGATTGAATAGAACTTCCTCTGATGGCATCTTACCTTTGCCAGTATCACCACAAGCCAAATAACCGCTATCTGCCTCTATGATTCCATAACCATACGATTTTAACCTTTTCATATTATCTTGTACTATGGGATTTTCATACATGGCAGTATTCATGGCAGGAGCAAACATTACTGGAGATTTACAAGCCATTACAGTAGTGGATAACATATCGTCTGCGATGCCATTCGCTACCTTTCCGATTATATTTGCACTCGCTGGAGCTATCAACATACAGTCACACTTTTTAGCAAGTGATACGTGTGCTACATGAAATTGAAAGTTTCTATCGAAAGTATCTACAAGGCACTTATTGTTAGTTAGAGTTTCAAAGGTTATTGGATTTATAAAGTTGGTTGCATTGTTTGTCATAATCACATGGACATCACAACCTTGTTTTACTAACATACTAGTTAAGTTAGCTATCTTGTAACTTGCAATGCTTCCAGTGATTCCTAAAACTATGGTCTTATTTTTAAGCATAGATTCACTCTCCAAATATATCAATATTTTAACTTACATGGTTTACTATACTATTTCATAAAGTGAGCCATGCTTTTCATACCTAGTAACTTTATTTATGGAGTTATCATTGTTGACGAATACCACTTTAGGTGGATTGTCTTTAACCTCGTTAGGGGTCATTTGAGCATATGCCATAATTATAATCTTATCACCAACAGAACATTGTCTAGCTGCCGCACCGTTTAGACATATCATACCACTGCCACGTTCTCCCGATATTGTATAGGTTTCAAATCTGTTGCCATTGTTTACGTTTACTATTTGAACTTTTTCGTATTCCAAAATTCCAGACTTTTCAAGAAGTTCACTATCTATAGTTACACTTCCCACATAGTTTAACTCTGCTTGAGTTACTGTTGCACGATGGATTTTCCCCTTTAACATAGTAATGTACATATCCTTTAAAAATTCCCTTTCTTAGTATTAGACTTCCTCAAAGATAAAGTTATCAATCAATCTAGTTTTGCCAATATATACTGCCATAGCACATAATATAGGTTTTTCAATAGTATTTACGGGTTGGATAGTTTTTAAATCCACAATCTTTACATAATCTATTTTGGCTAGAGGTTCACTAGATATTAAATCAATCATAGAGGTTAAAACTTTGGAGCAATCTCTTTCACCGTTTTCTACTAAACTTTGACCTAATGTAATTGCTTTGCTCAAAATCAAAGCAGATTGTCTTTCTTCCGTACTTAGATATGTGTTTCTTGAACTTTTAGCTAAGCCATCGATTTCACGAACTATTGGACAGCCATGAACTTCTAAAGGCATATTTAAATCTTGAACCATCTGCTTTATAATAGCTAACTGTTGGGCATCTTTTTGACCGAAATAGGCATTATCGGGTTGTACTATATTGAATAGTTTAGCAACTACTGTACATACTCCCTTAAAGTGTATAGGTCTAGTTATACCACATAAATCCTCAGTTAGAACGTTCATATTTACATAGGTATAAAAATCTTTTCCATACATTTCGTTAGGTTCTGGATTGAATATTAAATCTACATGATGTTCTTCACATAGTTTACTATCATGATTTAAATCTCTTGGATAGCTGTCTAAATCTTCATTAGCCCCGAACTGCATAGGATTTACAAAGATACTAACAACAGTCTTATCATTTCCACTAACAGAGGCATCTATTAAACTAGCGTGTCCCTCGTGAAGATATCCCATAGTTGGAACTAAACCTACAGATAGGTTTTCTTTTTTCCAAAGTTTAACTATTTCACGAACCTCTTTGATAGTCTTAACAATCTTCATAGTATAAAATCCCCTTTAATTAATGTAGTCTTTCTATAATATCATCATCTATCTTATAGCAGTGTTCAGCAGATGGAAAAGTACCGTTCTTAACTTCTTTTGAATATTCCATAAATGCAGATGTCATTACTTCACCAATGTTTGCAAAGTATTTAACGAACTTAGGCTTAAAGTCAGAGAACATAGCTAACATATCTTGATATACTAGAACTTGACCGTCACAATCTGCACCTGCACCAATACCTATAGTTGCTATATCTAGTTTTTCGGTGATAATCTTTGCTAACTTAGATGGTATTCCCTCTAAAACGACTGCAAAAGCACCAGCCTCTTGAACTTTAAGGGCATCATCTATTAATCTTTGAGCAGTTTCTTGGGACTTTCCTTGAACCTTAAAACCACCAAAAGCGTTTATAGATTGTGGAGTTAATCCGATATGTGCCATTACTGGAATTTGACAGTCTACAATAGCTTTAATCTGTTCACATACAGTAGCACCACCTTCTAATTTAACGGCATGAGCATTGCCTTCTTTTATTAATCTTCCTGCATTTACTACTGCATCATATATCGATGTTTGATAGCTCATAAAAGGCATATCTGCGACTATTAGAGCGTTTTCTACACCCCTAGATACTGCTTTAGTATGATGTATCATATCTTCCATAGTAACAGACAGAGTACTATCATAACCTAGCATAGTCATACCCAAACTATCTCCCACTAATATAGAATCTATTCCCGATTGGTCTATAAGTTTAGCAGTAGAATAATCATAAGCAGTTAGCATAGTAATCTTGTCACCGTTAAGTTTTTGTTTTCTAAAGGTTTCGATGGTATTTTTCATATATATATTTATGTTCCTTTCCATAAAAATTTATACTATAATTAATTATAGTATTCTAAGATATAAAAGTCAAGTTATTTAATGTTAAGATATTCCACATCTTAGCAGTTAAACCTTTTCTTTTTCTTTTTCCTTGTCAGTTAGTACATATCCAACGCCACGCTTAGTATGGATAAGTTTAACCTCGGAATTGCTATCTATTTTTTGACGAAGATATCTAATATATACATCTACTATATTAGAACCACCCTCATAGTTAAAATCCCAAGCGTTCTGTTCAATCTTTTCTCTAGTTAAGACTATTCCCTTGTTTCTAATCATATATTCAAGTATGGAGAACTCCTTAGCAGATAGTTCTATAGACTTACCATTACGAAAGACCTGCCTAGTATCGGTTTCCACAACTAAATCTGCAATGGTATACTTATTAGTAGTGTTTCCAGAAAGCCTTCTACTTACTGCATACATACGAGCCTCAAGTTCTTGAAAGTTAAAAGGTTTAGCAATGTAATCATCTGCACCATAGTTAAGACCTTTAACCTTAGAATCTATTGAACCCATAGCAGTTAGTAGAATAACAGGAATGTTGTTGCCTTTATCTCTAAGGATTTTTAATACTTCTAAGCCATCTGGTGGGGGTATCATAATATCTAATAAGACTATATCATAGTTACCTAATTCTATGTAGTCTAATGCTTCTGAGCCTGTAAAGCAACTGTCGGCGGGGAAACCATCAGCACGAAGTTTTTTCAACATAATCTTATTTAAAGATGGCTCATCTTCTACGATTAATACTTTCATACCCTGAACACCTACCTAATCGATAGCACCGTAAGTTATAGCTCTAACCTTTCTAGCAAGGTTAGAAAATCCAATGCCACACTCTTGAACGAAACACATCACCGATAGATTTTCAAGTAAATCCACATTAAAGTATGTACCAAGCCAACCGTCCCAACCGAACTCACCAATAGATGCATTAGTACCTGCAACTTGTTTATCCTCTAGTATTCTAACTAAACAGCCGTAATTATATCCGTCATTGTCAATTTTTTTAGCCATAATCTCTTTGCTTAGGTATGGAGTTCTCATTAAGTCTATGGATTTACTACCTAAGATTCTAATGCCGTTTAGAGTTCCTTTGTTAAGTAACATCTTTATGAACTGTTGATAGTCATCTATTGTGGATACTAAACCAGCACCACCACTTTCAAACTTTGGAGGCTCTTTATAATCTGTGATACATAGGTTCATAAAGTCAAAGATTTTAAAGTTGCCATCGGCATCGTGATAGTATGCTTGTGCAAGTCTATGATACTTTTCCTTGGGAATATAGAATCCAGTATCTTTCATACCTAAAGGAGTGAATATCTCATCTTTTAAGAACTCACCAAAAGATTTTTTAGATACAACCTCTATAATAGCACCTAAAACATCAGCAGATGCACCATATACCCATGTAGTGTTAGGTTTACATACTAGAGGTATCTTACCCATTTGATTACAAAATTCAACGGTGGACATACCTTTGCCTTGTTTTATAAGTTCAGTATTCTTGTCGAATAGTACAGCCATCTGTTTGCAACTTTCCGACCAATTATCTGGATATACTATTCCAGATGTCATAGTTAGTAGGTCACGTATTTGAAGTTCTCTGTCGGTTGGAACACCTTTACCAGTGTTCCAATCTAATACGGTAGGATTCTTAAAGCCATCTAGGTACTTAGATACTCTGTCATTGTAATCTAAAATACCACGTTCTATTAGTATAAGCGTTGCCACTGCTGTGATAGGTTTACTCATAGAGAACATTCTAAATATAGTATCATTGTTAGGTACTATCTGCCTTTCTCGGTCAGCAAATCCAAAGTGTTTGCGATATATTTCTACATTATCTTTAACTATGCAGACCGTTCCCCCCGATACTTCACCGTTGCGAACTGCATCTTCAGTTACATTATCTATATACTTTAACCTTTGTAAGTTCATAATTTTTTAAAAATCCTTTCATTATATTATAGCATTCACTATACCCATTATAGCTCCTAATAGACCACCTAGCCATACTAAGGCATCTAACTCTTTTTTAGCTATATCCATGACCATTTTTTCGAGTTCTTCCATATCGAACTCATTAATTTTATCCTCAACAATCTTTGCTATATTGAACTCTTGAATTATTTGAGTAGCCTTATCCTCTACAACTTTTTTATAAAATTCCCAAACCTTTTCGGCATAGGTAGGGTATAGCTCCACCAAACTAGATACTACTTCACCTACAGATTTATCTTTAATGTTTGAGTATTCTTTATCAACATAGTTTCCAACTATAGAGGGTACTTTCTCTTCAGCGATAGTATCAATCTTTTCTGCAAGATGTTCTACATTTAGAGCCTTAGTAATCATAGATTTAAGCATTGGCATCTTCTTAGATATTTCTTCCATAGCGAAGTCTACAACAACCTTGCCTATATTAATCTCTAAGAGTTTCTTAGTAACGTAGTTGCTAAACTTATCTTTAAGGAGTACTTCTTTCTCATCTATTTTTTCTAAATAGTTTTTATCCTGTAGTAACTCACCTATAGAAGATTCCATAGTTGCATAGCCATCGACGAAACTTTCAACCTTTTCTACAATCTTAGAATGTACATCTTCGGAAAGTAAAGCTTTTTTAATAGTTTCTGTATCTAGTAGCTTGTTAGATATTATTCTACCTATAGCAGTAGCAAGACGCTCTTTTTCCTTAGGTATTAAGCCTGGTGTGAGTGGTACTTTATACTTTTTATTCTTTCTATCTAAGTATACGGGATTTAATGGTCTAAATAGCATCTTAATGGCTAAACTATTTGTTATTAATCCTATAACTGCTCCAACTAGAGGGCCAGTAATAATCTCTATGTTCATAAATATATCTCCTTTGATATAGCATTAAAAGTAAGTATCTTTATTAATTAATTATATTACCGCAATTGCAGTATGTCAAGATTTTTTTGTTGCACTTAATTAACTCAGTTGCAATTATATTACTAGGGTGTTATACTGTAACTATTGACAGATGTACCTATTAGGTATATAATCATATTTAAACATACGTTCATATGTATACACACTAAGGAAAGGAAGTTATATTATGTTTAAAGAAAAGTTTGACATAACAGGAATGACTTGCACTAACTGTAGTATGCACGTTGAAAAAGCTGTATCTAAGTTGGCTGGAGTTTCTGAAGTTAAGGTTAATCTTATGAGTAATAACATGGTCGTAGAGTATGATGAAAACTCTTTAAAGTCCTCTGATATTGTAAATGCAGTAGTATCTGCAGGGTATGGTGCTACTTCTACTACAGATGGTGTTCCAAAAGAACATAAACAAGATGAATCTAAGACAGATGAGGCTCAAAAGGTTAAGAATCAGTTGATATCTTCGGCGATATTCTTCATACCACTATTCTATATATGCATGGGTCATATGATAGGCTTACCTTTACCAAGCTTTTTAAGTGGCAACGAGAATATGGGAGTAAATGCTTTAATGCAACTATGTCTAACCATTCCTCTTATGTACATCAATAGGGGATACATTATTAGAGGTACTAAGGCTTTGATTAATAAATCGCCTAACATGGATACTCTAACTTCATTGGGTGTGGTTACATCGTTCCTATTTAGTTTGTACTCTTTGTTTGAGATGGTCCATCATATGGGGCATGGTCACTTAGATATGGCTATGGAAAATCACAACCTATACTTTGAAACTGCAGGTATGATTCCTACCTTTGTAACCATAGGTAAGTATTTAGAGGCACGTTCTAAGAAAAAAACTACATCTGTAGTTGAAAAATTGATAGGACTATCACCAAATACTGCAACGGTTATTAAAGACGGCAGAGAGGTTGAGATACCTATTGAACAACTTCAAGTAGGAGATATATTAACTTTAAAGCATGGTGAAAAGATAGCTTGTGATGGCTCTATAATAGAGGGTAACTGCATGGTAGACCAATCGGCTATTACTGGTGAGAGTATCCCCGTAGATAAATCTATTGGTGATAGCCTTATTGGAGGTACTGTAAGCGTTGGAGGTTTCTGTAAGTTTAAAGCCGAAAAGGTAGGTTCTAACACTATGATATCTCAAATTATTGAACTGGTCGAGGAAACCGCTGGAAGTAAGTCATCGTTTACACGTATAGCCGATAAGATTAGTAGTATCTTTGTACCAACAATAGTATCCATTGCAGTAATAGTTACCATAGTATGGTTAGCTATGGGCTATGGTATAGGGTTTGCCATAGGTATGGGAATATCTGTAGTAGTAATATCATGTCCATGTGCATTGGGATTAGCTACTCCTACTGCAGTTATGACGGGTACTGGTCGTGGTGCTGAAAATGGCATCTTGATAAAGTCTGCTGAAACCTTAGAAAAGACATCTTATGCGAATACCATAGTTTTGGATAAGACTGGAACGGTTACTGAAGGAAAACCTGAAGTTACAGATATTATCCCTATTGGAATATCTAAAGATGAACTGCTAAGGTATGCACTATCCATAGAGAAACTATCGCAACACCCACTAGCAGAGGCTATCTGCGAAAGATGTTCCGAAGTTTTACCTTATACTGTACACACTTTTGAATCTCTTGCGGGGTTTGGTCTTGTGGGAAATGTAAACTCAAAAAGGCTATTGGGTGGAAATATAAAACTTATGAACGATAACTCTATAGATGTTTCAGCCGTTAAAAGCATGGAAGAAACACTATCTAATCAAGGAAAGACCGTAACGTACTTCGCTTTAGATGGCTCTTTAATTGGAATAATAGCCCTTGCAGATACTATTAAACCATCTAGCATAGATGCGATTACTGAACTTAAACTTATGGGTATGGAAGTTATCTTGCTAACTGGTGACAACTCTAAGACGGCAAACTACGTTGGAAATATTATAAAAGCCGATAAGGTTATATCAGAGGTTCTACCTCAAGATAAAGAGAGAGTAATATCTGACCTAAAACAGAAAGGTAAGAACGTAATTATGGTCGGTGATGGAATTAACGATGCTCCTGCACTAATAAGTGCCGATACGGGTATATCATTATGTTCTGGAACGGATATAGCTATGGACGTTGCTGATATCATTCTAATGAAGAATAGTCTACTAGATGGTGTAACGGCTATCCAATTGAGTAGAGCCGTTATGAAGAATATTAAACAGAATCTGTTTTGGGCATTCTTTTATAATGCCATATCTATACCTATAGCTTCGGGAGTGTTCTATCTTTCACTCGGTTTGAAGTTGAATCCTATAGTTAGTTCAATTGCCATGAGTTTTAGTTCTATATTTGTAGTTACTAATGCTCTAAGGCTTAGAAAGTTCAAGCCTACCTTCGATGGAAAATATCACTATGAAACTAAACAGGTTAAAAAAAATCTTCCTAATGTGATAGAAAAAGTTATCCACATAGATGGCATGATGTGCAATCACTGCGTTAGTACTGTAACTAAGGTTCTAAATGCTATCGATGGAGTATCTGCTACGGTTAGTTTAGATGATAACTGTGCTTACGTTTCATTAACTAAGAATGTCCAAGATAGCACCCTTATAGATACTATCTCAGATGAAGATTTTACAGTTACATCTATTGAGGTTAAAGGTTAGGATAATATTCCATGTGTGAGTTCACATCATTTTCTTAAAAGCACTTGACAAGTACGTTCAAATGCGACATAATAAATATATAATAGGGTGTTACTAACACCCTATTATATATTCACGTCCTATGTAGGCGTATGAGTTGAATTTGGTTTTGAAAGGAAGTTGAATATATGATGGAAGTTAAGTTTCATCTCCCTGATTTTGTTAGACACTTTAAACTAAACATCTTGATGTTTGAAACTATGCGTATGCGTCCATACTACTTTAGAGAGGGCATTAAGATAGGTTCAGTATACGGAGCTTTCCCTACTGCCATATGGAACGGTGGACGTTCTATAAGTGGTACTATGGATAGAAAATATATGCAGATAATATTAAATGAGTTCAATAAGCGTGGTATCCCTTGCAGATATACTTTTAGCAACCCTATGATTAAAGAAGAACATCTACATGATGAGTTTTGCAACTGGTGTTTAAAAGTGGCTGATAACGGTCTAAACGAAGTTATAGTTATGTCACCAATCCTAGAGGAGTATATTAGAGAAAACTATCCAAATTATAAGATAGTATCATCTACCTGCAAACAGATTGAAGACCTAACTGGATTAAACTCTGAACTTGAAAATAATTACTCTCTTGTAGTTCTCGATTACAATTGGAATAATCAATTTGAAAAATTAGAAAACATTCCACATAAGGATAAGTGCGAAGTATTGATAAATCCATGTTGTGTCCCAAAATGCAAACGCAGAAAACAACACTATGAGTATATTGGTAACTTTCAAATTAAGTTAGCTGAACATATGAAGAACAATCCAAACGCACCTCTTGAACAGGAAAGTTTTAAATGTCCATATATGGAACAACAATTTTATCAGACTACTAAGTTTATAACTCACATTCGCCCAGATGATTTATACAATAAATACGTCCCTATGGGATATTCGAACTTCAAAATTGAGGGCAGACCTCTTCCAGATTTAGCAGTTTTAGAAAGTTATATCTACTATATGGTAAAGCCAGAATATCAAAATGAGGCTAGATTATTTATATCGCTATGGCTTACTGAAAATATTAGACACTTTAATTAAAAACTATAAGTACTTGCCAAGAAATTTTTAGGGGGTTTTTATTTTGAAAATACTAGTAATCATGACAGGTGGGACTATAGGTAGTAAGACAGAGGGTAATATCATAGATGTTAAATCTAATTCATACCACATTTTGGATATGTATAACAAGATGTATCCAAACAATATAGACTTCCATACTATCCAACCGTTTAACATTTTAAGTGAAAACTTTGCCTTAGATACTCTTGAAACGTTAGGAAACACTCTTCTAAGTGCAGATACCTCTAAATACGATGGTATAATAGTCACTCATGGTAGTGATACTCTATGCTATACGTCATCATTTTTGGGAATGATAACTCGCCATTTTGATATTCCAATAGTATTAGTTGCTAGTAACTATGAAATTAATAATCCTAATGCTAACGGTCTTGATAACTTTCATGGGGCTATACAGTTGATAAAATCCAAAAAGGTTAGAGGTTGTTTTGTAGTTTGGAAAGATAGCATCACTAACAGATTAAATATCCACATAGGCACAAGACTAAAAGAATGTGACAGTTTTACCGATAACTTTCAATCCTATGGTGGAGTTCCATTCGCTGAAGTTATGGACGAGGAGATTATATTCAATGGTAGCAAAGAAAATCCAACCCTAGAGGACATTAACAAAGATAGAAAACAACTCTGCAATGATATAAAGTTAAAAAATAAATCACTTTTAATTAAAACCTACACAGGGTTAGATTTTTCAACCTTTAAATTAGATAACGTATCTAATGTGGTGATATATCTTTACCATTCGGGAACTGCTTGTACCGTATCAGGTGATAACTCACTAATCGATTTTATTGAAACACATTCAGATAAAACTTTCTATATAGCACCTATTAAACATACTACAGTTAGATACTCTACCACAAATGAGATTTTAAATCATAACGTAGTTCCAATGTATGATATTTCTATGGAAAGTGCTTATATTAAATCATTAATAGTTTCAAATTTAAATGTTGATATAAGGGAAAATTTATTTTTTGAATCTGTAGGGTGTTACTAACATCTTATTACAAAATTCGCCCCAAAAAATGGGGCGTATGAATTTAAATAATATTATTGATGTTAAGCAAGATTTAGCATCTTTGTAGCTAAGGTAAAGTATATAAACATAGAGGAAGCGTCCACACAAGTGGATATTATAGGTGTTGCCATTATAGTCGGGTCTATTTTCAATCTTTTAGCCAACATAGGCAAAGAACAGCCAATAATCTTAGATATTATTACCGTAAATATCAACGCTAGTGATACTACTATGGCTATTTGAATATCTTTATACATTAAATATATTCTAACACCGTTTACTACTGCAAGTATTATACTACACACTAAAGCTATTCTAAACTCTTTGAATATTACCTTAAAGAAATCCTTTAGTTGAATCTCATCTACAGATAACCCACGTATTATAAGAGCTGAACTTTGTGAGCCACAGTTACCACCAGTACCCATAAGCGTAGGCATAAACGATACTAACAATGGAATAGTAGCTATCTGTAGTTGAAAGTTGTCAATAATCAAGCCAGTAATGGTAGATGATAACATTAAGAACATCAACCAGAACATTCTATTATTAACGTGTTTAAATACCGACGTTTTAAAGTAAGATTCATCGTTATGTGATATACCTGCCATCTTTTCGATATCTTCGGTAGCCTCTTCTTCAAATACGTCCATTACATCATCGAAAGTTATTATTCCCACAAGACGTTCTTCATTGTCTACAACGGGTATAGCCATAAAATCATACTTGGATAGTTTTTTTGCAACGCTTTCACGATGTTCATAAGTGTTTACAGATATTATGTTGGTATCCATAATGTCACTAATCTTAGTATCATCTTCTGAAGTTAGTAAGTCTAATAGAGTAACTACTCCTATTAACTTACGGGAATCTGTAACGTAACAGTTATAGATGGTTTCTTTAACCCAACCTACACTTCTAATCTTTTCAATAGATTCCTTAACGCACATATCCTTATGAAGATATACATACTCTACAGTCATAATACTACCTGCACTGTCATTAGGATACTTTAGTATCTCGTTAATCATTTTGCGAGTACTATCATTAGCGTTCTTTATGATACGACTAACAAAGTTAGCAGGCATTTCTTCTATTAGGTCTACGGTATCATCAAGATACAGTTGGTCTATAACCTCACTAAGTTCGCTATCAGAGAATATGCTTATAAGATGCATTTGCATTTCGCTATCCATATATGAAAAAGTTTCCGCAGAAACTTCTTTAGGTAATAGCCTAAAGACTATATATACGTCATTCTTTTCCATATCTTGAAAAAGTAATGCTAAGTCAGCAGGATTCATATCTTGTAAGATATTCTTTAGTGTTAGATACCTTTTATTTTCTAAGGCTTGAAAAGCCTTCTCTTTTAAAAATGAAAAGTTCATGGGTACAAATCTCCTTTTTATTATTTTAAAAACGGAGTTACTCTCAAGGGAGCAACGTCACGAAAAAAGGGAGTGTTTGCACATTAAAAGGTTAGAATAGATACGCACAACATTATAAGGCTATAGTATCAAGTTAGCAGATAGCCATTGTGCAAAGTATTCTATTTTCAATGTACACAATCGACTCCGCAATCCATTAAATTACACCTCCATGTAAGATTCAATTCATACGCCTACGTGGGCGTGACTTTGTAATAGGGTGTTAGTAACACCCTATTACACATTTAATATGTCGCATTTGAACGTACTTGTCAAGTGCCTTTTAAAGAAATCAAAAAATTTTATTCGTCAAAATGTGACCTATTTAAAGGCAAGGTAGGTACGTTTGCTAAGATTAGATGAAACTTCTCTTCATAAGTTTAGCAGGTCTATGACCAGCCGATTGTGATTGTGTTTCATCGGCGGGTACTACATACTTTTTCATTTTACGTCTAAAGTTTGCCGAGAGTAACTTTCTACCCAATATAGTTTCATGAACCATCTGTAGGTCGGTGAACGTAAAAGTATTAGGTAACAGATTAAATGCTATAGTAGTATACTCTAGTTTATTGCGAAGCCTTTCTATGGCATAGGAAATTATCTTAGCATGGTCGAAAGCCAAATTGCTATCGATTTCCACCAATTCCGACCATGAGCCACCTATTGTAAGATGCGTCTTATAGCATACCTTAGATTTTAAAGTAATGCCATCGTTAGATTGCAAGGTCAGAGTGTAATGTTTCTCTATAGTCTTAATGCCATCACTAGAGGTTGTTTCAATCTCTTGAGTAAGGTCATAATCCACATTAAACCAATCGACTTCTTTAGCGTCATCACCAGCATGAGCATTCAACCTTTGAGAGTCAACTAAAGCCATGTATGAGCAACTCATAATCCAACCACGAGGGTCACGTTGAGGTTCAGAGAATGTATATAACTGTTCTAAGTAGATGTTCTCTACACCAGTTTCTTCAAAGAGTTCACGCTTAGCAGACTGTTCAGTACTTTCTCCTTTCATAACGAAACCACCAGCCAAAGCCCACTTATCCTTAAATGGATAGTTTCCTCTTTTAATCATAAGGATACTCAACTTTTTTTGAGGTAGCTTTCTGTAGTTTTCTTCTTGAAAATCTTTGATAGTAAATACAACCATATCTACTGCAACAGATGGGCGTTCATACTTAGACATATCATAGTTTTTAAGGAATTCTTTCTCGGTCATAAAAAAATACACCTTTCATAAAAGATTTTATACGTACTTATAGGCTTTTGGATTAGTATATAACAAACCAAAAGTTTTGTCAAGAGTTTTTATCCTTGGCAGATTTCTAAGCTTTACGGCTATATACATAATAAACGGAACATCTACTATATATAGACGTTCCGCTTTAATATTATATGTGTTAAAACCTAGTTTCTATTACCTTATTAGATACCTCCGTAGTGTACTTCCAATAGTCTATGTGGTCATCGTGAACGAAGTAATCTAAAGGTGCTTTAGGATATTCTGCATTAAATACGTCCACTATTACTAACTTAACCTTCATCTTTTCTGGAATCAATGCTTTTATGTATACACTTGCATTTTGACCTACGGTAACGCCTTCCTTAAACTCCGATAGTCCTGCAAGGTTCGGAGTAAGTTCTATAAATATTCCATAGCTTTCAACAGAACGTACTATACCCGCTACGGTTTCACCAGCAGAGAATAAAGAGGCATTTTCTTCCCAAGTTCCTAGTAGTTCTTTGTGAGAAAGCCATACTCTATTTCCACAGACTTCTTTAACTATGGTCTTAATATCTTGATTAACATAGAACCTATCGGCAGGGTGCGATATCCTAGATACTGATATTGCATCTATAGGTATTAAAGATGGTATTCCACAACCTATATCTACAAAGCAACCAAACTGTTCAAGGTGCGTTACTCTAGCGTTGATAATATCTCCTGAGGAAAGCTGAGAGATGTAATCTTTTAGGCATTCCTCTTGTACTGCTCTTCGAAATAGTATTGCATACTCTTGACCAAGTTCATTGGTTGAAAATCCTATAACCTTAAAGCATACAGGTTTATTTACACGTGATATTAATGCTATATCCCTAGTAGAGCCATCTGTAATACCTATAGCTCCCTCTATTCGTGGAATTACACCTTTCATGCAAGGTAGGTCTACTATTAGATTGTGTTCACTATCACATACTATAGCTCTGCCCTCTAAAATCTTTCCGTTTAGCATACATTCATTAAGGGTTGTCTTACTTTTTATTGAACTTTGGTTCTCAACTGTGTTGATTAAATATCCTTCTGGATAGTATACTCTATTTACCATAGTATTTACGTCGCTGATTTTTTCATATCTAGCGACTTTCACCTCTTTCCTTGAAAATCTTTGTTATACTCAATATTATGTGGCAACTTTTAACTTTAGAACCTTTTTTATCCATGATGATATTTTTTTCAAAGATGGTCAATACTAACATAGTAAGATATTTTTAAACTCTACGAAAGGATACTATATGCAATGATTATAGGTATAAGAGCAAACTTTGACTCCGTAGATTTGGCAGAAGTATGTGCTAACAAGATTAGAAAGAACGTTTCTGGTAGCAAGAGTATTAAAATAGTATCTAAGAACTTGTATAACCAAGAAGTACCTGCTACTTATTCGTTATCTACAAGGAGTGAAAACTGGGTATCTACACCACTTTCGGTACTTAGTGTTACTAGAACCAATGAAAACTTTA
>Ga0192276_1021_pt1 | contig 57236 bp, 49 predicted proteins | sample Koala_Koa24_I3_FD_131263 | JGI IMG/M metagenome (GOLD analysis project Ga0192276, IMG submission 131263) | Enriched cells from koala feces incubated with labeled cellulose particles, San Francisco Zoo, California, United States - Koala_Koa2-4_I3 ...
TGTTAAAAATGACCGAATATCGAATGTATATCAACGTTGACAGTTTAGAAATTAGGTTTCCGATTAGTCATTTAGAAACTCGAGAAGAAACACAAAAGCGATTTGATCAGCTTGAACACTTAAAAGCATTTTTGGAACAGCTAACTCATTCAGACGTGCCGACAGATTGGGATAGTTTTATTGATGTTTACAGGTATCAGTCAAGAGTCAAATTTTACAAGAAATAAATCAGCTAAAAATGCCCTTTTAGGGTAGGTGAAAAAATATACAAAAAAGTTCGGAAGTTCTGTAACACCCGAACTTTGTTATCAAGTTTGATAATTTTTCAGTAAAAAAGCGTCTGAAATTTATTGCAATATTCTGCGATTTAGTATGCGTATGGTTTGTTATGTTCTTCTTCTTTTATGTAGAGATTTGTTACTTTATCATAATCTAAACTTAGAGAACCATTTTGATTAACCTGTATACATTTTGCTAAATTTTCGATTAAATAATGAACTATATCGCTTTCTTTGTATAGTTTCTGATGTCCTGCCATAATGGCTTTTTTAGTTAATTCAAAAGAAATATCTTTAAGGTCTATTGCTTCTTGTTTTTTCAAGCGAATAGTCTTATCAGTTGTCGTTTTCAAGCGATCCCCCTATATTTGTGTATCGTTGTAACATTCAGCATTATACTTTTGTATACAAATTTTATCATCTACATATTGACAAGATACTTGTAACAGGTGTATTTTACTCACAAAAGTTATTTGTGATATGTATACAAAAGGCTGATTTATGAGTTTCTTTATTGACTGGTTAGAGATAGAGCAGGATTTTAGGATAGAGATCCCTAAGAATGTTTTGTGTTCTATTTTTGACTTTGGAATGATAGGGATTCATTTAGACAGCGGTGAAATGCAAACAGGCATTAGAACAGGAACATACCGGCACAAGGGGAGTTATTGTGATGAAGTCAGTATAAAGATTTCAGGAACCGTTATTAGAATGTCAGGCAATCCAAGCAGATGGGGTAGGGTTGAAAATCTGTTTGGTTTCACATCTGTTGATGCTTGCGTTCATTGCTTTAATAATATTCTCTCATCTTTAAAACTACCAACATTCACACGTTGCACAGAGATTTTTTACGGACAATCAGAAGACGGTAAGAAAGTTCATAAATTTTCAAATGGAGCAATCATTAAACGCCTAGATATTACGACAAATAAAGCCGTTGGGCGTGGCAATGGAAAAACCTTTATCAAAGCACTTTCACAAATGCGTTATAGAAACTCAATAGGGAAGTTACATACAAATTGCTGTACAGTTGATTGGTTGAGTAAAAAAGGCAATGCAAACTTAATCTATCCGTCTTGCTACATTAAGCACGAAGAACTGAAAATTCATTCATACGATAAGATAAAAAACAAGTTTGGAGAGAACTCCGAAGAATTTAAGTATTACAAACAAGTTTATGATGATTGTGAAGAAAATGGGGTAGTACGATTTGAACAAAAACTTAAATCTCGTTATTTGCAACGTGAAAATCTTTGTTATTGGGGTTTAAGCGATTATTCAAAACTAGAAAATTTACAAAGAGAGTTTGCTGATATGTATAAAAATCTAAGTGTTAATAAAATTGAATTACAAACCATAGCAGAACAATTAGTCAGTAAAGGGATTGTTGATACTTTGCGTCAAGCAAACACATCTGCTTTTTATGCTATGCGTTGGGTTAGTGGGGAAGATATGTCAACGTTATCAGCAGGAACATTCAATAGACATCGTGCTGTTCTTAGAAAAATTGGTATTGATATAGCCAATCCCTGTGATACAGAGAGATTTCAAGCGGTACAGGTTATTTCTTGTGAACAAATTTTTGTGCGTCCATTTAAAGCACCTGATTTTTATAAATATCCAAGTAATTTACGTTTAGTCGCTTAAAAAGGTGAAATTATGAGCAATTTAGACAAGATCATTGAACGTGAATATAAAACCTACATTCAACGTAGTAATGCCTATTATGACAACAAGAATGATGTGAATTTTTTGTTGGTAAAAGGAAGTGAAAAGATTCTAAAAATTCTTTGTTCCATTCAGTCAGATACTGATTTAAATGATGATTTTGAATTTTTAGTCTGTTTTTTAGGCTTTCTAGGTCGCTTAAACAATGAATTTAAATAATCGTAACACTCACAGCAAGGAGAATAAATTATGCGTACAGGTTTTTATATCGTTGGCGTTTTAAAGGGCTACAAAATGACATCTTTTACCAACCGAGAAACAGGGGAAGTAAAAGAACGTCATAATATCGGTATTCAATTGCAAGATCCTGACGGATACGGCGGTTATAACACATCTATTCAGGAAATTAAAATTGATGACCGGTCGTTAAATGATGCTTTCAAAAGTACCGTACAACGCTTGAAAGATAAGGTTGTAATGATTTTGGTTTTCCCTAAAGAATGGGCGATGGAAAACGGTCGCAAAGGGATTACCTACAATTTTGATGAAAATTCAGTAATTGAAGAAGTGAAATAATGATTGAGAGTATTCAGATGATATTTTCTAGTTTTATTGGGTGCGGTTTAGCACTGATCATTTTTTATTTCGCAGTGTTTGATAGATGAATAATGAAGTTGAGATTACAACTAAATTTTGTCACCCATATATGAATTTTGGTGAAGAAGATGGTTGTAGTAATGTCGTTTTGAAAATTCCGCAGATTGAAGTTGTTAAGCTTCAATCTGTGGAAGTTCAAAATAGTCCACAACTAGGTGAGTTTGATATGGGCTTGTTTAGTTATGGGCTAGGGCTTGTCCTAATGTTTTATGTTATCTCATACGGATTAGGGCAAATGATAAAAATGGTTCGCTAGAACCGAGTTTATTTTAGGTGTTTATTATGAAAATGAAAAATGCTTTATCCAATGCTTATGCAAAATTAGGTGTAATGGCTACTTTAGGTATGTCTTCAGTAGCTTTTGCGGAAACAGGAGCATCATCAACTAACTATCTTGATGGTTTGATTGAGAAAGTGAATGTTGAACCAATTATTACTGGCATTGTTGCAGTATCGGGCACGATTATGGGTGTTGCCGTTGTCGTAATGGGTATTAAAAAAGTAGCTCGAATGTTGAACGTATTTTAGCCTAACAAAATAAGGGGGCTATGCCCCCTTATTTTTTGGAGAATAGATTAATGTGGGAATTAATGAGTTTCTTTACGGGGGTTCTATGTGGTTGGGCGGTTGTGCAGGGCTTAAAAGGCTAATTATTGTTTTACTATGTATGGGATTTAGTCATTTCACAATGGCTGAACATCCTTTTACTACTGACAATAAAATGCAAATTATTGGGCGTGATTTATTAGAAGGAGCATTTAATCGGGCTAATAATTTACCTGCAGTTGTTGATGATGTGCAAGCATTAAGAAAAGCGAATCTTCTTCGTAAAATTGCCCATAAAGCTACAGGTGTTTCATTAACATTGGGTAAAAAAAATCCTTTAACTGCTCTTGCTGTGAGCCTTGGTGTTGGGGCTGTAGCAGATGAATTGATAGATAAAGGATTTGAAAAGTTTACAGGAGCAGAACAAGACGAACACGGTTTTTATGTAGAAGTCACAGACCCGAACACTTATCAAAAAAGAAAAGTTTATTTGGAAGAAGAACCTAATAGATATAATCCTGCTTACGTCTATAAAACTGAAAAAGTTGAAGTTTCTCTTTGGCGAAGTGAATATGGTGAATGTGATAACGAAGATTTAGATCAGGCTGCTAAATGTTCAATGAATGTTGATCTTCAAAATATCATTGAAGATATTAAAAAAGATAGTCCTTTTGGTATTACTATCCAAAGTTCATCAATTACAACTTATAAAAAAGTGGATTTATCTGAAATCAGTAAAAGACTTGATGTATCTTATTCTGTCACTTATTGCCTTATTGTTGATAGTTCCAACTGTGATGTAGAAGAAGATACTTCAACTATCACTTTAACTGCAGAAAAAGCAATGGTTGATAAATATGCTAAAGTTCCTTTGCAAGATGCTGGATTAATTAAGAGTTTGAGTGAGACCAATAAGCCCTTAGTGACAGGTGATAGTAACTTAGTCAATTTATTTCAAAACTTATTAACATTGGGTAGTAATGATTTTACAGACGAAGAAAGACAAGTTATTTATCTGATGAACCCAAGTGATTTGTATAAAAGCTATTCGGATCCGTCTTTAAGCTATGATGATTTAAAATCCTATACATATAGCGATGATATGCTTGATGAAGTTAAAGACAAAAAAGGAGACAGCCCCATTGTTATTGGCGGTTCAAATGGTTCTGGAAACAATGGAAATCAAGGTAATAATAACAATGATAACGAAGATTATGGCGAACCTGATTACCCTGATTTAGAACCCCCAACAGCCTTACAAATTTTAGAGCCATTTAAGAAATTTTTTCCGACCTTACAGAATTTTAAATTAACCGCTCAATCTGCGACGTGTCCAACGTGGTCATTTGAACTATGGAATAAAACATTCACTATTGATAGTCATTGTCCGTTATTAGAGCAACAACGTTCATTAATACAGCTTATATTTAGCATTTTATGGGCTTTTATCGCATTACGTCAGTTATTAACCGCATAAAAGGGGGAAATTATGGGACGGCTGATTTTATCGTTATTTAGTGGGCTATTAGGGTATGTGTTTAAAGGTATTGTAGCGAAATTTTTTGTATTCTTCGCTTTATTTTACATCACAACCGAGTTTATTCCTGTAGTTATTGATTTATTTATTCCTGATAGTTTAATCCCTGATTTAAAGTCATTATTCGATGTAGTGCCGAGTAGTATGTGGTATTTTCTAAATCTGATTGAATTTCCAATGGGTATTTCACTGGTTATATCTGCGTTATTAGCTCGTTTTATTATTCGTAGATTACCAGTTATAGGGTAGTTATATGGCAATATCAGCTTATGTAGGCGTGCCGGGCAGTGGTAAATCGTATGAAGTAGTAAAATCTGTTATTTTACCTGCTATCAAATCAGGACGTAGAGTAGTTTCAAATATTTATGGCTTAAATCAAGATAAAATTTATCAATATCTATTAAAAAAAGATAAAAAACTCAATAAAGACGATTTGGGAGAAGTTGTCTATGTTGATAATGAACAATGTTTAGATCCAACTTTTTTACCATCAACAGAAGAAAAAGAAACGTTTTGTAAAGCAGGTGATTTGATTATCATTGATGAAGTGTGGAGAATTTGGGGAAGTGATAAGGATATTCCTAAAAATCACCGTTCATTTATTGCTGAACATAGACATTTTGCACATTCGGAAACAGGGGTTACTTGTGATCTTGTGGTGATTAATCAAAATGTTACTCAGATACCTAGATTTATCAAAGATCGTATTGAAACAACCTATCGTATGCAAAAACACGTTGCTTTAGGCTTGAGAAATCGTTATCGAGTAGATGTATTTCAAGGCGTAAAGTTGTTTAAATCTAACCGAATGAATTTCTATCAAGAAAAATATGATAAAGAGATCTTTGAATTGTATCAATCTTATGAAAATAGTAATGCAAAAGAAAGTGTCACGGATAACCGACAATCTATATTTTCATCAACAAAAACATTAATTTACATTGTAATCACTCCAATTGTTATTCTTATTTCAGCTTACTATGTGTACAACTATTTTAATCAGTATTTGCAGTCTGATAATGATAAAAAGAACGAAAAAATAGAGCAGATAGAGAAAGAGAGTAAAAAAACGGCTCAAATTGAGACATCTCCTATTATTTCGCCCCCTAGAGTTGTTGAACCTTTATCAACAAAATGGCGAATAACAGGGGAATTGAGAAAAGACAATAAAGACTTTGTTATATTGTCTGACAATCAAGGACGGTTACGTCTTGAACCACGAAGTCAATTTTTATTTAGTGGCAGAATGTTACAGGGGAAAATAGATAATCAAATCGTCAATTATTATTCAGGGGAATTAAAATGAAACGTTCTTTAGCTATATTTTCACTATTCTTATCAATCACAGCTGCGGCTAAAAATGTTGATTTTAAACTTGAAGCAGTTCCGTTACCTAGAGCAATCTCAATGATTTATGATGAAGTGCTTGAACAGCCTTATATGTTAGATCCTAAATTAGCAAGCGATACAAGACTGATCAGCTTTCATACAACGGAAAAACAAGATTTTAATGAGTTCATTACAAGATATTTTGAGAATATGAACATCAAAGTGTATGAGAAAAAGGGCGTAACTTACATTGCACACATTGAGCCTAAACCTGTAAAAATTGTTAAACGTAGCTTTGTGTATAATCCAATTCATAGAGATGTTGAATATTTAGCAAGTTTTGTACAAGGCGGTGATGGTATTGTGTCTGCCAGCGGTGATAAATTGGTTTATTATGGTACACAAGAAGATATAAACCGAGTTAAAAATGTACTGCAATCCGTTGATACAAAGACAAAAGAAGTCGTTGTCACTGGATATTTATTTGAAGTCCAAACAGAAGAAAGACAGGGTAGCGGTATCAATTTTTTAGCTAAATTATTATCAGGGAAATTAGGTATTTCTATTGGTACAAAACAAAATTATGAAAATTTCATCACCATTAATGCGGGCAATCTGGATGCAATGATTGAGTTATTCAGAGAAGATACGCATTTTAGAGTAATTAGTTCACCAACATTAAGAGTAAAATCAGGTTCAACTGGGAATTTCTCCGTAGGCTCAGATGTTCCTGTTTTGTCAAATGTGACCTATCAGGATACGAGAGCTGTTCAATCTATTGAATATCGTTCATCAGGTGTAATATTTGAGATAACGCCAATAATCAAAACTCAAGCCATAGATCTAAAAATTCAGCAACAACTATCTAATTTTGTAAAAACAGATACTGGCGTTAATCAATCGCCAACGTTATTAAAACGTGATTTAGTGACAGATGTCAGTGTAAAAAATGGTGATGTAATTGTATTAGGCGGATTGGCTGAAAATAAGGTGAACAAAGGCGAAACAGGCTTATCCTTTTTGCCTAAAGGTTGGTTCACCGGTAATTCAAGCTCCAACAGTAAAACTGATATTATCTTGTTACTACAGATTAAAGAAATTTAGCGACACTGTCACAAATTAGTAAAGTCAAAAAAAAGCTAAGAAACTTGTTTTTTAGTTTTTTTTGACTTGAACAACTGGAGCGTAGCGTAAGGCGTTAGCAAATTTCTGTAAATATCAAACTGTTGTATATTGAAAGGTGAGCTAAAATTTAGAAAGGTGTACAGATTTTAAGAAAGTCATTACACAAATGCTATATAAATCAATAAATTAGATAATGAAAGGTGTAGAAATTTTAATGAGGGTGTAGGGATTTTCATAAAGATATAGCGTTCTTGATATGTATCTATATGATTGTTTAATTAAATAATAATGTCAGCACAATAATACAATAATCATTAAATTCAATAATTATTGTATAAAATCAAAGAAAACAAAAAATTGGCAACGTCCACAGCTTTGTACAGATTTTAAGAAAGTCATTACACAAATACTATAAAATCAATTAATTAGATAATGAAAGGTGTAGAAATTTTGATGAGGGTGTAAGGATTTTCATAAAGATATAGCGTTTTTGATATGTATCTATATGATTGTTTAATTAAATAATAATGTCAGCACAATAATACAATAATCATTAAATTCAATAATTATTGTATAAAATCAAAGAAAACAAAAAATTGGCCACGCCCACAGCTTGCGAGGACGTGGCTAATTTTTTGTTTCTGATCTGTCTTGTTTGCCTAGTATTTTTTAGGCTTAACTTGAATTATTTCCTAAAATCCTACGTTACATAACCATTTTATCCCTTAATTTGTCTTGCTTAACTGTTGCATAGTGACTGTTGATAACTCTGTGATTTATTTAATTCGTAGTATCTGCTAACCTGATAACAGATTTCGCATAATGTATATTATGTTAAATATAGCAATTGAAATGTCACAATTATAACTACTCTAGTTTGGATTTATTTAAGTATGAAAGTTATATTGATAGTGCTACGTAAAATCTGAAAATAAATGAATATAACTTATCGTCAGATTTTTTTACTGAATTTCTTAATTTGCTATAAGTGACAGCGTTACTAAATAAATATTTAAACGATTTAGAAATTTTAGATTCAACGATATTCGCAGTTTTAATTCCAAGGTTTATTATTTTTGATACTGCTCTAATTTTGTTCAAAGTGCGGTGAATTTTCACTGTACTTTTTACTTTTATCTGAATAAAATTAATTATGTTAGAATAACGATAAAATAATTAAAAAATCCCTTTACTTAAGATAGGAGTTCACTCAAAATGCCTAATCAACCAATTAACGACACATCGAACTCCATTGATAACCGTACTACTCGTCCTATCTCTTTTATTCTTGCATCAACCCACACTGGAACGATGATTTTAAATCGGCAGGATTATACATCTAATGCGAACGGAGAATATTTTGGCGTAGGCTATCAATATTTGACGACATCGGAATTTGATCAGCATGAGATTAATCTTGCTTTGCAATTATTACGTTTACGTCGTCAATATTATGGTGATGGCGTTCAAGCATTAGATTGCGGCGCAAATATCGGGGCGCATTCTATTGCTTGGGGAAATGAAATGACACATTGGGGAAATGTATTATCTTTTGAAGCTCAGGAACGGATTTATTACGCCTTAGCCGGTAATATCGCGATTAATAATTGCTTTAATGTCAGGGCATTAAATGTTGCATTAGGTGATGATAGCCAAGAGAAATTCTTATTTATTCCTAAATTGGATTACAATCAACACGCTTCTTTCGGTAGTTTTGAATTAAAACCATTAGCTCGTTCTGAATTTATCGGTCAAAATATTGATTATCAACATGCAGAAAAAATCAAAGTCCCTTTATTATCCTTAGACAGTTTAGAATTACAACGATTGGACTTTATTAAAATGGATGTAGAAGGCATGGAGGAAGAAGTATTAAAAAGTGGTTTAAACTTAATTAAACGATTTAAGCCAATTATGTTGGTAGAAATTCTAAAAACTGGCTTACAACCCGTCAATAATCTTTTGATTCCATTAGGCTATCGTATCTTTTCACAAGGTATTAATATATTGGCTGTACATGAACAAGATCCTGTGTTAAAGCATATTACAGTAAATTCCAAATAAAAAACCGCGGTCAAAAAATATTGAATTTTTTGACCGCGATTATATTTTACCATCTACACTATTTTATTAGCACAAGTGACAATGTCACATTTATTGTGATTCTATTTAGTTATAAGTTATACCGAAATGGTAATAACGTTATTTTTAGCATTCTGGTATCATTACTCCCTTATTTTTCTATTTTCATTTATAAGGAATTAATAAAATGCTGATTGTTATTTTGGTTGCATTTTTAGTTATACTTTATGGTTTAAATGTATTGTATCGTAAACATCAAAAATTAGGTTTAACGGTGCTTGTGGCGTTAGTTTTAGGTTTATTATTTGGAACTACGCTACAATCCTTTACGGAAAAATCATTCATTGACACCGCTCTTGATTGGATTAATTTAGTCGGTAATGGTTACGTGCGATTATTACAAATGATTGTGATGCCATTAGTCTTTGTTTCTATTCTTTCAGCTATTACTAAATTAAATCAAGCAAGCTCATTAGGTAAAATCAGTTTCAGCGTACTTGGTGTCTTATTAGTCACCACTGCAATTGCCGCCGCTATCGGTATTGCAATGACTTATATTTTTGATTTATCTGCAGATGGTTTAATTGTGGGTGAACGTGAATTAGCGGCTCAAGCTAAAGTGGATGGTCGCGTAGATCAAGTTAGTCATTTGAGTGTGCCTACTATACTCCTCTCTTTTATTCCGAAAAATCCGTTTGCAGAACTCACCGGCGCTAATCCAACATCTATTATTAGTGTCGTTATTTTCTCTGCTTTATTAGGGATTGCAACATTAAGTTTACGTAAAGAAAACGAAGAATTAGGTAATCGTATTGCTCAAGGTGTTGATACACTAAATCAATTAGTCATGCGTTTAGTTCGTTTTGTGATTCGCTTAACGCCTTATGGTGTTTTTGCCTTAATGATAAAAATGGCATCTACATCTAAATGGGAAGATATTGTAAATTTAGGTAGCTTTATTATTGCATCCTATTTAGCAATTTTATTAATGTTTATTGTACACGGTGTAATACTTGCTTTTTCTGGTATTAATCCGTTTAACTATTTTAAAAATGTGTTACCTGTATTGAGTTTTGCGTTTACTTCCCGTTCAAGTGCCGCATCTATCCCGTTGAATATTGAAACCCAAATAGACAAATTAGGCAATAAAAGTGTAATTGCAAATTTCTCTGCCACCTTTGGTGCTACCATTGGACAAAATGGTTGTGCTGGAATTTACCCAGCAATGTTAGCTGTTATGGTCGCTCCAATAGTAGGAATCGACCCTTTTACCGTACAATATATTCTGAGCTTAATTTTAGTGGTTGCTATTTCTTCCTTTGGTATTGCTGGTGTCGGTGGAGGCGCAACTTTTGCCGCAATTGTAGTATTATCTAGCTTAAATCTTCCCCTAGCGTTAGTCGGCTTACTCATTTCTATTGAACCGTTAATTGATATGGGACGCACAGCATTAAATGTTAATGGTGCAATGGTGGCAGGCACTTTAACTAATAAATGGTTGAAATAATCCTTAAATTATCAATGAAAATGCGGTGAAAATTCACCGCATTTTTTACATTACCACACTATCAATTACGCTGATTTCAATGGCTTAATTTTCCAGATTTTTTCTGCATATTCCGCAATGGTACGGTCAGATGAAAAGAAACTCATGTTAACAATGTTTTGTAACGCACTGTTCACCCAAGCTTCTTGATCTTTGTATTTCTCATCTACAGCTTTTTGAGTTTCGATATAGCTACGGAAATCTGCAAAAGCTTGGTAATAATCGTGATAGTTTAAACCATTTAATAATAAGTCTTGATAACGATTAGGATCATTTGGTGAGAAATAACCTGAACTGATTTGGTCGATGACATCGCGTAACTGTTGATCCGATTGGTAAATATCAAATGGACGGTAACCATGACGGCGTAGTTCTTCCACTTGTTCAACAGTGTTACCAAAGATAAAGATATTATCTTCGCCTACATTTTGTAATATTTCGACATTTGCCCCATCTAGCGTCCCTATTGTCAATGCACCATTTAGCGCAAATTTCATATTACTTGTGCCAGATGCTTCGGTACCGGCTAATGAAATTTGTTCAGAAATATCTGCCGCCGGAATAATGATTTGAGCAAGACTTACACTGTAATTCGGGATAAAGACCACTTTTAAACGACCTTGTAAACGTTCATCATTATTAATGACGTTAGCAATATCATTAATTAAATTAATGGTTTGTTTGGCCACATAATAAGCCGATGCGGCTTTACCGGCAAGGATAAATACGCGTGGTGTCCAGTCTTTTTCTGGATTTGCTAACATTTCATTGTAACGAGCAACAATATGTAAAACATTCAAACTTTGGCGTTTGTATTCGTGAATACGTTTAACTTGTACATCAAATAAGGCATCTGGATTTAACTCTACGCCTAATTCTTTTTTCACATAATTCGCTAAGCGAACTTTGTTAGCACGTTTAATTGCTGGAATAGCTTTTTTTACTTCTGGATCTTGAATATGTTTTTTGAACAATTCAAGTTGAGTTAAATCACGTCGCCATTCTTTGCCAATGTATTTATCAAATAAAGTAGATAAATCAGGGTTTGCTACTGCAATCCAACGACGTGGTGTAATACCATTTGTCACATTGGTAAAGCGTTCAGGATAAATACGAGCGAAATCTGCAAAAGTGGATGTCACCATTAAATCAGAATGGATCGCCGCTACCCCATTCACTTTGTGTGAACCAACTACGGATAACCAGCCCATGCGTACTTTACGTACATCCCCCTCTTCTACTAAAGACACGCGACGGATAAATTCTTCATCTGTGGTTACGTTACTTCTCACGTGTTCTAAGAAATAATCGTTGATTTCGAAAATCATTTGTAAATGACGAGGTAAGATTTTCGCCATCATTTCTACTGGCCAAGTTTCTAAGGCTTCTGACATTAAGGTATGGCAAGTATAAGAGAAAATGTGACAACTCATTTGCCATGCTTTTTCCCAAGTATAACCGTTTTCATCAATTAGAATACGCATTAATTCAGGAATGGCTAACGCTGGGTGTGTGTCATTTAAATGGATTGCTACTTTGTCTGCAAGGTTATCGAAAGTACCGTGCATACGTAAATGGCGTTTTAAAATATCCTGCAAAGAGGCTGACACAAGGAAATATTCTTGACGTAAACGTAGCTCACGACCAGCCTCTGTTGAATCATCTGGATAAAGTACTCTTGAAACATTTTCAGAGGAAGAACGTTTCTCCATTGCCCGGAAATAGTCACCTTTATTAAAATCGGCTAAATTGAACGTGCTGCCTGAATGAGCAGACCAAAGACGCAACGTGGTTGCACTATCATTCTCAAACCCCGGTATCATTTGGTCGTAAGCAAGTGCGGTGATTTCTTCATCATTTTTCCAAATACATTTTTTGCCTTCAAAATAAACATGACCTCCCAAACGGATTTTGAACCGTTTAGATGGACGGATAAATTCCCAAGGCACGCCTTTTTCTAACCATGCATCTGGTTTTTCAATTTGACGACCATCCACAATGCGTTGTCTGAACATACCGTATTCATAACGAATACCATAACCCATACTTGGAATGGATAAGGTCGCTAATGAATCCATAAAACACGCGGCTAAGCGACCTAAACCGCCATTACCTAAGCCCGGATCCACTTCTTTGGCTAAGACTTCTTCCAAATCAATATCTAATTCCTGTAATGCTTGTTGCGCTCTGTCATAAATACCTTCAGCGATTAACGCATTAGAAAGCGTACGACCAATTAAAAACTCCATTGAGAGATAGTAAACTCGACGAGTATCTTTCGCTCTTGATTTTTTCGCAGTAGAAATCCATCCTTCGGTAACTAAGTCGCGTACAGCAAATAAAGTGGCATTTAACCAGTCACGTTGGCTGGCTTCTTCTGGTGAACGTCCGATTAGATAAACTAATTTATAGACGATAGCTTTTTTCAACGATTCTACGTCATTAGACGGACGTGCATAAATTTGCATTTCTTGCATAGAAATAATCCTTAGCTAAATAATAAAAAGTGCGGTATTTTAACCGCACTTTGGTGACTTTTACAACTAAATTCTGTCATAAAGTGTTTGATAACTGCGAGCAGCTAATGCCCAACTAAAATCTTGGGCCATCGCATTAGCTCTTACATTAACCCATAAACGTTGTTTTTGCCATAATGCAAAGGCATTATTTAAGGCATAACGTAAGCCTTGTGGATCAGCATGTTCAAACACAAATCCGGTGGCAATTCCTGCTTTAATGTTTTCGCTAGTGCTGTCCACCACGGTATCTGCGAGTCCACCGGTAGCTCGCACTAAAGGTAATGTACCATATTTTAAACCATATAATTGGGTTAACCCACAAGGTTCAAAACGGCTTGGTACTAAAATAACATCGCCACCTGCAACCATTAAGTGAGATAAGGCTTCATCATAACCGATTTTAACCGCTACATTTTGCGGATAATATTGAGTTAGCCCCCATAGCCCTTGTTCAAAGTGCTGAGCGCCAGAACCTAATACAATCAGTTGTCCACCTTGTTTTACGATTTCATCGGTGGTTTCAAGTAATAAATCCACGCCTTTTTGTTCGGTTAAACGAGTAATCATCACAAAAACCGGCACATTAGGATTTAGCGGTAAATTGAAATGAGCCTGTAATTGTTCCTTATTTTTTTTCTTACCCGCCATAAATTTTAATTTATAGTGATCGGTAATATAAGGATCGTTATTTGGATGCCAGATTTTTTCATCTACGCCGTTTAAAATACCATGTAAGCGACCTTGATATTCTAAGGTGCCAAGCAAACCTTGCAAACCATAAGCAAATTCAGGTCGAGTAATTTCTTTGGCATAGGTTGGACTCACGGCTGTCACTGCATCAGAATAATATAAACCCGCTTTCAAATAAGAAATTTCGCCATATAATTCTAAACCATCCACATGGAACATGCCGGCAGGTAACCCAATTTCATATAAATGACGATAATCAAATCGACCTTGATAAGCCAAGTTATGAATGGTAAATACCGATTTAGCTGGTTTACCTTTGTTATACAAATACGCACTGGTTAACCCTGCGTGCCAGTCGTGAGAATGTACAACTTCAGCATGCCACCAATTGTCTAAGCCAGTTGCTAATTCTGCCCCTACCCAACCTAATAAGGCAAAGCGTTTATAGTTATCGGTGTAATCCTGATACCATTGATCATGATAGGGATTGCCGGGACGATCATATAAATGTGGAGCATCAATAATATAAACACCTACACCATTGTATTCACCGTAACGTAATAAAATATGACCGGCAAAATTGAAAAACTCTGCGACTACATAGGTTTCAGGAATGCCCGCAAAAATAGCGGGATAACCCGGTAATAACACCCGAGCATCAGTGCCCTCTTCTTTTTGTGCAAAAGGCAATGCTCCCATGACATCGGCTAATCCACCGGTTTTGAGTAAAGGGTATAATTCAGAACAAACGTGTAATACTCTCATTTAATTTTATGTTTCCTTAATTTAGCCCCCATTATCTTTCAAATGTATCTCTCCCGCAAGCAGGGGGAAATAAATTGAGGGCTATAAAATAATTAATCTAAATTTTCGTCAGAACTAACGTCTTCACCATTTAATTTTTTAATCATAGAATCGGTAACTAACACAACTTTTCCGGTACTACTTACACGGAAACGTTTACGATCTTCTTCAATATCAAGCCCGATTTGTGTGTCGTCAGGGATCACCACATGGCGATCAATAATACAATTTCTTAATACACAATTTTTACCAATCGTCACTTGAGGTAAAATAACACAGTGATCAACACTCGAATTTTCTTTAATCTTAACGCGGTCAAATAATACAGAATAACTAATACTTGCATCCGTAATCATACAACCACCTGAAATTAACGAATTATCTACCGGTTTAATATGCGGATTGTTATAGAAGAATTTTGACGGATAAGTTTGTACAGGATTACCACGAATTGGCCAACGTTGATCATAAATGTCTAATTGTGGTTTTTCTGATACTAAGTCAATATTAGATTGCCAGAAACTATCTAATGTACCCACATCACGCCAGTAAATTTCACCTTCAGTATTGCGCCCCATGCAAGAACGACTGAATGGATGAGCATATAACACACCTTCTTCTAAGGATTTTGGTAAAATATCCTTACCAAAGTCGTGAGATGTATAAGGAGATTTCACTTCACGTTTTAACACGTCATATAAATAATCCGCATCAAACACATAAATACCCATTGATGCTAAAGATGTATCTGGTTTACCAATCATCGCCGGAGGATCTTTTGGTTTTTCAATAAAATCTTTAACTTTTAAGTTTTCATCAACCGCCATCACCCCAAATTCAGATGCTTCTGAACGCGGTACTTCAATACAACCCACCGTACATTTTCCACCACTGGTGACATGGTCGAGAATCATTTGGCTATAATCTTGTTTATAAATATGGTCACCAGCAAGGATTAACACATATTTCGGTTGATAATGATGTTTCAAAATTTCCATATTTTGATACACAGCATCCGCTGTACCACGATACCAAGTAGAATTATCAATTTGTTGGCGTGCAGGTAACATGTCAACGAATTCACCTCGTTCTTGTGGTAAGAAAGACCAGCCTGTTTGCAAATGGCGTAACAAAGAATGTGCCGCATATTGTGTTACCACACCGATACGGTTTAATCCCGAGTTAATACAGTTTGATAAAGCGAAATCAATAATACGACGATTACCACCAAAATAAAGTGCTGGTTTGGCACGTTTATCCGTTAATTCGTGTAAACGAGAACCGCGTCCACCTGCTAAAATTAACACTAAAGTTTCTTTAACAAGTTCATATTTGTTAGGTACTGCTACTTTGCTACTCATAATTATTCTCCATAGATAAAATTGCGGGCTAATCGTTTCAGTTCAAAATAAGGACTAATCAATAATCTGCTTACACTATACAAAAAATAAAATTAATTTTCTGTGACAAAGTTCAAACTTTTGAAAATTTAATTAAAAAAATCACTTATTTTCGTTGCAATATACAAAAATCTAAGGTTTCTACTAATAAAACTTGCCCTTTTAACAACTGAGTTCGATTAGAAACTAGCATTTGCCATTTACCATCTGGCAAAATGAAATTTTGTAAATCATCTTTGGCATTGATTACCAATAACCATTTATCATCTAATAAAATTTGTATTGCTTTACTTGCATAGTTTTGCCAGTTTTCTACTTGCAAGCTATGTCCAGATTCATTAAGCCAATTTACATTCTGTGTATTCCACCATTGTCCATTGGTTAGGCTTTGAATTTTTTTACGTAATTGAATGGCTTGTTGTGTCGCTACAAATAAGTCTCGCTCAAACATTGACCACTTCAACCAAGTAATCTGATTATCCTGACAATAGGCATTATTATTACCATATTGCGTATTACCAAATTCATCACCCGCTAATAACATTGGCGTACCATTAGATAGTAATAAAGTACGTAATAAAGCCACACTGGTTAAAAAACGTTGTTTTTCTACCGTATTCTGCTCATTTTTAGGCAAACCTTCCGTAAAACCTTCTATACCGTGGTTATAACTGTAATTTTCATTGTGTCCATCATAATTATTTTCACCATTCGCCCAATTATGTTTATAGTTATAACTAACCAAATCACGTAACGTAAAACCATCATGCGCGGAGATAAAATTCAAGGTTTTGTAGGGTAACTGATTCGCTTTACGATATATATCACTTGAACCCGCTAATCGTTCGGCAAAAGTCCCCAATGCCCCACTTTTCCACAACCAAAAACGCTTAATATCATCACGATAACGGTCATTCCATTCAGCAAAATAGCTTGGAAAATTTCCTACCTGATAGCCTCCATCACCTAAATCCCAGGGTTCACTAATCATTTTACAGCGGCTTAATATCGGATCGTTTTCAATGGCTTTAAATAACAAACCTTGCGGATTAAAATACGGTTGTTCTCTTCCCAAGCTAGACGCTAAATCAAAACGGAAACCGTCAATATGATATTCTTCCACCCAGTATTTTAAACAATCAAGCACCCATGCTCGTCCTTGTGGGGTAGATAAATTTAACGTATTGCCACAACCTGTCCAGTTTTCATAATAACCTTGATCATTATGATAATAATAGGTTTGATCGTCGATTCCACGTTGACTAAAGGTCGGAAAATGTTTTTCCCCTTCAGCAGTATGGTTAAATACCACATCTAAAATTACTTCAATACCGGCTCGATGCAAAGCTTTCACCGCTTGTTTAAATTCATCCATTGGGTTATCTGTCGCTGCATAAGTCGTTTCTAAAGCAAACATGGCTAACGGATTATAACCCCAGTAATTACTTAATCTTTTTTCTTGTAAATGTGGTTCATTAACAAAAAAATTCACTGGTAATAATTCAACTGCCGTTATCTCTAAAGATTGCAAATAAGCAATACTTTTCGGATGCGCGAGACCTGCATAGGTGCCACGAATATGAGCTGGCAAATCTTCACGTAATTTAGTAAACCCCTTAACATGCAATTCATAAATAATGCTTTTTTCCCACGGTGTTTGTAACGGCTTATCCCCTTGCCAATCAAAATTGGATGAACTGGCCACCACCCCTTTGGGTGCCAATTTGGCATTATCACGTCGATCATTTAATAAAAACCATGATCTTTTATCCGCCGTCGATAAATCTGGTTTTCCTACAACCCTTTTGGCATAAGGATCTAACATTAATTTGTTAGGGTTATTTAGGCTAATGCCATCTTTAGGATAAAGACGATAACCATATTGAGCCCCCTCATCAACATCAGCAATCCAACAATGCCAAATATTTTGTTCATTTTTTTTCATGACAAAGCGTTTTTCATTATCTTCCGAATCAAATAAACATAATTCTATTTTGCTTGCTTGGCTGGAATATAGGGCAAAACTAACCCCTTGTTGATTATTGCGAATTTCAATATTCGCCCCTAATAACGTGCTCATAACAATAATAATTTTAAATAATCCATTAATATTAATGATAATATTCAGAAATGGCACATTTAAATGTCCCATTTCTGTTATTACATTCCCTATCTGTTATTCTTCAGCCGTTTTTTTAGCTTTTGGTTTAGCTGTTTTTGTTGTAGTAGCCTCAGTTTTCACTGTTGCTTTTTTTACTGTTGCTACTTTCTCTTTTACTACTTTTGGCGCAGTTTTAGCTTTAACCGTTTTTTTCGTCGGCTCAGCATCTACTTCGGCTTTTTTGCTCGTGGCTTTTGTCACTTTTTTCGCCGTCGTTTTTGCTGTGGATTTCACCGCACTATTTTCAGTCACAAGCGTTTCCGGTGTTACCACTTCTGGTTTTACCGTATCTGATTTAACAGATTTTGTTCTTGTGGTTTTGGTTTTAGCTTTGGTCACTTTGCTTTCTGCCACGTCCGCTTGCACGGTATCTGCTTTAGTGGCTTTCACTTTGATCTCCGTAACCTTAGTTTGTTTCGATTTTGTCGCTTTTATCGGTTTTTCCATCGCAATTTCTGCAGTTTTAGTCCGTTTTATAGCTGTTTTTTTAGCCTTTTTTGTGTTTTTTTTCCAACGAAAATAAATTGTTGCCAATGGAGGCACCACAACAGAAATAGATTGTGCTTTGCCATGACTTTCAATATCTTCCGTTGTGACCACACCAAAGTTACCTACATTTGAGCCTTTATAGTAAGCCGAATCCGTATTCAAAATTTCTTCATACTCCCCTTCTTCGTTCACCCCGATACGATAGTTTTCACGCACCACAGGGGTAAAATTACTCACCACCACAATACGCTCACCATTGCTATCACGACGTTCAAAAGCAAAGACAGAATTTTGATTATCATCAACCACTAACCAATCAAACCCTTCTGGTTTATTATCTAATTGATAAAGTGCGGTGTTTTCTTTGTAAGTTTTATTTAAATCTTTGACTAATTGCAACACCCCTTTGTGCCAACCACCGCCATGGAAATCATCCAGTAAGTACCAATCAAGGCTTTCTTGATAATTCCACTCACGACCTTGAGCAAATTCATTACCCATAAACAGTAATTTTTTACCTGGATAACCCCACATATAGGCATAGTACGCACGCAAATTAGCAAATTTTTGCCATGCATCCCCCGGCATTTTACCTAACAACGAAGATTTACCATGTACCACTTCATCATGTGACAATGGCAATAAGAAGTTCTCGCTATATTGATACACCATACCAAAAGTCATTTTATTGTGATGATATTGACGATAGATCGGATCCAGTTTCATGTAAGAAAGGGTGTCATTCATCCAACCCATATTCCATTTGAAATGGAATCCTAAGCCGTTATTTTCAGGCGGTAAAGTCACACCAGCAAAAGCGGTGGATTCTTCTGCAATACTGGTTGCCCCCGGCACTTCGGTACCTACAATACGGTTGGTTTGACGTAAGAAATCAATCGCTTCTAAATTCTCACGACCACCATATTGGTTTGGAATCCACTCGCCGTCTTTACGGCTATAATCACGATAAATCATCGAAGCGACCGCATCAACACGTAAGCCGTCTAAGCCAAAACGTTCTAACCAATATAACGCATTTCCCGTCAAGAAGTTTTTCACTTCGTTACGACCATAATTATAAATTAAGGTATTCCAGTCTTGATGATAGCCCTCTTTTGGATCCGCATGTTCATATAATGCCGTACCGTCAAAAGCAGCTAAACCATGGGTATCACTCGGGAAATGCCCCGGAACCCAGTCTAAAATCACATTAATTCCCGCTTCATGTGCTTTGGCAATAAAACGTTTAAAGCCTTCTGGTGTACCAAAACGGCTGGTTGGCGCATATAAGCCTAAAGGTTGATAACCCCAAGAACCATCAAATGGATATTCAGAAATTGGTAATAATTCAATATGGGTAAAACCCATATCTTTTACATAAGGAATAAGTTCATCGCCAAGCTGGTCATAGTCTAGCCAGAAATTATTTTCAAGGTTCCGACGCCATGAGCCTAAATGGACTTCATAAATAGAGATCGGTTGATCCGCTTGATTAGCTTTGCGACGAGCATCCGTCATCTCCACAATTTCAGGTAACGCACTGACTTGTGATGCAGTATCTGGGCGTAATTGTGCGGCAAAGGCATACGGATCAGATTTTAAGCGAAGTTGATTATTGCTATCTAATAATTCAAATTTATATAATTGCCCTAAGGTGACTTTCGGAATAAATAATTCCCATACACCACTATCGGCATGGAAACGCATTGGATGACGGCGACCATCCCAATAGTTAAAATCACCGACCACAGAAACCCGTTTCGCATTTGGAGCCCATAAACGGAAATTTACCCCTGTGACATTGTCACACTCAGTAAAGTGAGCGCCTAATACTTCATAAGGGCGTAAATGGGAACCTTCGGCTAATAGCCAATTATCTAATTCTTCGATCATCGGATGAAAACGGTAAGGGTCTTCAATAAATATCGCTTCATTACCCCAATAGACTTTTAATTGATAATCAAAAAAATCACGAGTATTTGGTGCGACACCGGTGAAGAAACCTCGTTCATCAATCAAATCCAACACCACTTCAACATTTTGTGTTGTTCGATTGATAACTTCAACACTGTTTGCATCTGGCATTAATACACGAACTTCAATTCCCCTTTCCGTTTCGTGCATACCTAACACCGAAAATGGATCAGCATGCGTTCCATTAAAAAACGCATCTATTACTGATTGTTCTACTAATTTTTTCATAATGACTTCCTATTATGGTTAATTTCATTTAATAATGCCTGAATGCGTGGGTCACTAAATATTTGTTCTAGTGGCATAGCAAGTTTAATTTGCCAATTTGGGTACTCGGTTGATGTCCCTGGTAAGTTAAACGACACTTCTTGATCGATCAGATTTTCTAACTGTACACCAATCAATCGACTTTGACTACATGCTAAATAACGATGAATCACAAAATTTAGATGATCGTGCATCGCCATGCTTAACGCATCGCCATCATAATCATCGGGTAAATAGTGATCACGGTGCAAACTATTTAATAAGGCTTGTTTGTCCTCTACTCGCTGTTGATATTTTTGTTGCAAAAAATCCCCTTGCAGAACACCTAATTGTTCAAATAAGGCTAAATCCTTACAATGCCAAAAACTTCGTAAAGATGGTACATCATGCGTACCAATGGTGGCAAAGGCTTGAGTTGGAAATTTTTCAGCGGATGGAAATTCACCATTCGCTTGCGAGAAATACAACACAAAATACGAATAGATTAAAAATTGATTTAATGTTGACCGCACTTCATCAGCGACAGTACCTAAATCTTCCCCCACAATCACACATTGATTGCGTTGGCTTTCAATGGCTAAAATTGCCATTAATTCCGCAAACGGATAAAACACATAAACACCATTAACAGCGGTTTTATTTTCTGGAATCAACCACAAACGGAACAATCCCATCACATGATCAATTCTCAATACGCCGAAATGTTGCATATTCGCTCGTAACATTTCAATAAAAGGTTGGAAACCACGAGCTTTTAATACGGTTGGATTATAAGGTGGTAAATTCCAATTCTGTCCGATAGGTCCTAATGGATCGGGTGGTGCACCAATGCTTGCATTGACACAATAAAGTTCAGGATCACTCCAAACATCCGCACTACCCCGTGAACTTTGTACCGCTAAATCACCGTAGATACCTAATTGTAAGCCAACTTTCTGAGCAACAATTTTTACTTCTGCCAACTGTTGTTCAGTTAGCCATTGCAACCACATATAAAATTCAATTTGATTTTGATATTTTTTAATTAACGCGTTACGGTTTTTATCACTTAATTGTTGCCATTCTTTTCGCCAGCCTAACCAACCGATATTTTTTTCCTCAGCTTGATGAGTTGGATGCTCAATCCCATCTAATACATCAAATAATGCTTGATTTAACAGGTTATCTCCCTGTTGTTTAACAAAATCTAAAAAGGCTTGCCGGCGAGTGATAATTTTGGCGGTTTTACTACGCTGACTAAAGGCAAAAAGCTGCTCAAGTGCGGTGAATTTTAAACGAGAAATTGCTTGATAATCTACTTGTGGCTGTTGGCGTAAACGCGTCATTTCGTCTTGTTGTTGAACAAACCACGTCTGCACAGATTTAGCTAATTTATATTCCGGTAACCAATCTACCGCCAAATAAATCGGATTTAACCAACGACGAGATGTAGCACTATATGGACTCGCCCAATCTGGTACGGCAGCATACATTTTGTGTAATGGATTAATCCCGATAAAATCCGCACCAAATTGCACCGCATGTTGTACTAAATAAGTTAAATCGGCAAAATCGCCAATCCCCCAGTTACGCTCAGAACGCAAACTATAAAGCTGAACATTAATCCCCCATGCTTTTTGTTGCTCTAATAACGGAGATTGAAAAGTGGTTTTAGGTTGTACTAATAAACGTATTTTACGCTGCTGATTTTGGTCAGAAAGGGTCAATTGATAATAACCGACGGGCAAAGCTGGTAAACTGATTTGTTGTTGGGATTGCTGTTCAAGTAATATTTCATCTTGTTCGTTGGTTAAACGGCAAGTTGTGACGGATAAGAAAAAAGAAGAAAAGGAATAGTTTGTAGCTTGTTCTGCGTTTATGACAAAAACATCATCAAAGTGATCATTAGACTGGCTATTTTCCGCTGATAAAAGTGCGGTGAAATAATCTAAAGTTTCTGCTGATACTGTAATAAAATGACCATCAATATCATAATGGGAAAGACAGATCCCTAATTTTTCAGCTTTCTGTTCAGTACAGCGTTGTTGTTCCGTTAAATTCATAGGTGTACCTCAAGTTTCAACTACATTTTAGCAAGGTCTATAATAAACTCAATAAATTTAATTCAGTTTTGTGATCTTTGTCATATTTGTTGGAATCATAGAAGAACAATCAGGCTTACTACGATATGGATTTTTGTGATCTGGATTCCAAATATTGATCATCTTTTTTGCTTGCAGCCTAACTTTGCATTATGTTTTCCATTATATAAGAATAATTCTATGGCCTGACAAATAAGCTATAAATTATAAAATATCAAAGAATAAGCCATGACTTAATTAGAGCAGTATAATGAAAATATTAGATGATCTACTCGCAACATTCACACCTGAAGAACAACAAGAAATACAACAAGAAGCTGAAAAACTCGTCCTTGAATCTGGGCTTTATAATCTAAGAGAAGAAGCGATGTTGTCACAGAAAGAATTAGCCAACTCATTAGGCATTTCCCAACCTGCCATTGCTCAAATTGAACAACGTGGCAATGAATTAAAACTTTCTACTTTAAAGCGTTATGTAGAAACCCTTGGCGGAAAACTTAGCCTTACGGTGGAAATGCCAACGGGGAATACACATATTTTTCGGATTTAATCAATCACATACTCAAACCAATCAATCACATCCCTTTCATGAATGCCATTTTTGATCATAACGCCAGCTAATTTGACTGAGTTGGGGTTATGGGAAATCAGCGGATGCCAGTCAAATAAAGGCTTGCCTTCGTATAGTAAACGATAGGCACAGGTATCGGGGAGCCAGCTGAATTGAGCAAGATTTTTTTGGGTGAGTTTGGTACAATCGTCAATTAATTTAAAACGATTGCAATAATCACCGCACTTTCCGGTTTCTAGGTTTAATAAATCACAGGCGATACGGGTGTAATACAAGCGTTCTCGCCGTCCACGTCCTGAGATAAATTTGCGGTAGCAACATTTACCGCAACCGTCACATAGGGATTCCCATTCCGATTCGGTCATCTCCGCAAGGGATTTGCGTTGCCAGAATGGGCGAGCTTCCGTTGTGATCATTTCATTTCCGTATTGACATCAAAACGGCTGGTGTCTTTGTTGTATTTCAAGCCTGAACCTGAGCCTTCCGCCCCGTTAAAATAAATATCTTTTGGCTGGGAACACGCCGCTAAAACCAAGACACTCAAGGTGATGAAGAGTAATTTTTTCATTTAAAATCCTTCTTTTAAGCTAACGGTGAGATTAAACACCAACTGATCCGCGCGGCTGTGTTTGTTGTCCGCACAATAATAGCCTTCCCGTTCAAATTGATAGGCTTGTTCCGCTTGAGCATTAACAAGGGATTTTTCCACAAAACCTTGTTTCACCACCAAGGAATTCGGGCTAATGGCGGCTATAATATCCTCTTCCGCTCCCGGGTTTGACATATCAAATAAACGTCCGTATTGACGAAATTCCGCAGGGTAATTTTCTGTTGCTGACACCCAATGAATTACGCCTTTCACCTTACGTCCATCAGCAGGATTTTTGCCTAAAGTGTCAGGATCATAAGAGCAATAAACGCAGGTCACATTGCCGTCTGCATCTTTTTCTACTCGTTCTGCTTTAATTACATAAGCATTACGTAAACGTACTTCTTTGCCTAATACTAAACGTTTATATTGTTTATTGGCTTCTTCACGAAAATCTGCCTGATCGATATAAAGCGCTTGGGTAAATGCTAATTGACGAGTGCCGAGTTCTTCCCGATTGGGGTGATTAGGTGCGGTTAAAATTTCTGGATTTTTTAAGTTTTCAATCACGATTTTTAACGGATTAATCACTGCCATGGCACGTGGTGCATTAGTGTTTAAATCATCACGAATACAACTTTCCAATGCACTAAATTCTACCACGTTATCTTGTTTAGTCACCCCAATACGGCGACAAAATTCACGTAAAGATGCTGGCGTATAACCCCGACGGCGTAAACCTGAAATGGTTGGCATGCGTGGATCGTCCCAGCCATCTACCACTTTTTCTTCCACTAATTTCAATAATTTACGTTTAGAAGTTAAAGTACCTTCTAAATTTAGACGAGAAAATTCATATTGATGTGGCAACGGACGTGCAATAGAAATATGTTCTAATACCCAGTCGTATAAACGGCGGTTATCTTGGAACTCTAACGTACACAATGAATGGGTAATGCGTTCAATAGCATCAGAAATACAGTGAGTAAAGTCGTACATCGGATAAATACACCATTTATCTCCTGTTTGATGATGGCTGGCAAATTTCACCCGATAAATCACAGGATCACGCATCACCATAAAGGGTGAACTCATATCAATTTTGGCACGCAAGCTCATTTTACCCTCAGGGACTTCGCCGTTTTTCATTTTTTCAAATAATGCCAAATTTTCTTCAATCGGGCGATCACGATGCGGGCTATTTTTCCCTGCTTCCGTTAAGGTACCACGATATTCACGCATTTGTTCTGCTGAAAGTTCATCTACATAGGCTAAGCCTTTCTCAATTAACTCAATGGCATAGCCATAAAGTTGATCAAAATAATCGGAAGCATAACGTGGTTCACCCTCCCAGTGAAAACCTAACCATTCTACATCTTGCTTGATGCTGTCCACATATTCCACATCTTCTTTGGTGGGGTTAGTATCATCAAAACGTAAATTACATTTGCCTTGATAATCTTGGGCGATACCAAAATTTAAACAAATAGATTTGGCATGTCCGATATGCAAATAACCATTGGGTTCAGGCGGGAAACGGGTGTAAACATTGTTATGTTTACCACTTGCTAAATCTTCATCAATAATTTGGCGAATAAAGTTGGTTGGACGAATCTCGCCCGTTTCTTCAATTACAGTCTTTTCGGTTGTCATATAGTCAAATTTAAGCGGTTAAAAATGAGGGTTATTCTACACGCTTTAAATAAAGATTACAAAGTCGATAAAAAGATAAAAATGAAACTTTTACCTAAAATCACAATCTATTAAGCATACTTAAGGATTTATTAAGATTTATCTCTTATACTTCCCCTCACTTTAATTATTATCGGACAATATTATGAAAAAGAAGTTATTCATTGCAGCAATCGTCCTAGCATTATGTGGCAGTTGTTGGTTTTATTTTAAAGCAGATAAAGATTCGCAAATTACCTATTTAACCGAAACAGTGAACCGTGGTAATTTACAAAAATCAGTGATTGCCAGTGGGACAGTACGAAGCTATAACCGCGTTGAAGTGGGGGCGCAAGTATCTGGAAAAATTGAAAAAATCCATGTGATCTTAGGACAAGAAGTCAAAGAAGGTGATTTGATTGCGGAAATTGATTCCAAAACACAAGTCAATAACCTAAATACCGCGCAAGCTCAACTGTCTTCTTATCAGGCTCAATTAAAAGCAAAAAAAATAGCTTATGATGTGGCATTGTCAGCTTATAATCGTATAGCTAAATTATATAAGCAAAATTCAGCCACGTTAGATGATTTAAATTCAGCAAAAAATACCCTATCCAGCGCGGAAGCGGATATTGAAACGGTACAAGCATCTATTAAGCAATCAGAAATTGAAGTCAGCACCGCTCAAACTAACTTAGGTTACACTAAAATTGTGTCGCCATTAAATGGTACGGTGATTTCTATTCCTGTCTCTGTCGGACAAACTGTCAATGCGAATCAAACGACACCAACAATCGTACAAGTGGCTGATTTAAGCAAAATGTTGGTGAAACCTGAAATTTCCGAAGGGGACATTACTAAAGTAAAACAAGGTATGTCAATTGAGTTTACTACCCTATCTGATCCAAATACCAAATATCATGCTCAAATTAATTCGGTCGATCCAGCCATGACAACATTAACTGATAATGGCTATACAGAAGATGTGACCGATACCAACGCCGTTTATTATTATGCCAATGTGGTTGTAGATAACCCAGACGGTAAATTACGTATCGGCATGACAACGCAAAATACCATTACTATTGCAGATGTTAAAGATGCCTTATTAGTGCCAACCACTAGCCTACAAAATGATGGTAATCAAGTTTATGTCAATGTATTAAATAATGATAAACAGGTAGAAAAACGAGAAGTTACTATCGGCTTAAATGATGATGTGAATACCCAAATTTTATCTGGCTTAAATGAGGGTGAAAAAGTGATTACCTCTCAGGTAGCGGAAGGTGAAACTGTCGGTAATAGTAACCGTGGACCAAGATTGTTCTAAGGTTGCGATATGAATATCATTGAAATCAAAGGCATTAACAAATTTTTTGGTGAAGGTGAAAACCGTACCCAAGTTTTAAAAGACATTGACTTAGACATTAAAAAAGGTGATTTTATTGCCATTATCGGGCAATCGGGTTCGGGTAAATCGACCTTAATGAACATTATCGGTTGTTTAGATACGGCGACATCAGGATCTTATAAAATTGATAATCAAGAAGTTAGTCATCTTAATCGAGATCAACTTTCCGACTTGCGTCAACAAAAATTTGGTTTTATTTTCCAACGTTATAACCTGCTTTCTACTCTAAGTGCGGTGGAAAATGTAGCACTTCCGGCCATTTATGCTGGTGTTGATCAACAAGCTCGTTTAGCACGAGCCGCTAGTTTGTTAGATAAATTAGGCTTAGGCGATAAATTAGAAAATAAACCGAGCCAACTTTCCGGTGGACAACAGCAACGGGTGAGTATTGCTCGAGCCTTGATGAATGGCGGTGAAATTATTTTAGCAGATGAGCCAACAGGGGCATTAGACAGTAAAAGTGGTGAAACGGTAATGGAAATTCTAACCCAGTTACATAGCGAAGGGCATACCATTATTTTAGTCACCCACGACAAACAAGTGGCGAATTTTGCTAACCGGATTATTGAAATTAAAGATGGTCGTATTATTGAAGATACACGTAAAAGTGATTTAATTGCTCATAAAGATACCACACCAAAAATCAATAAAAATGCCTTTAGTTTCTATAAAGATCAGTTTATGGAATCCTTTAAAATGTCGGTGAACGCTATTGTAGCTCACAAAATGCGTTCACTATTGACCATGCTGGGAATTATTATTGGGATTACGTCTGTGGTTTGTGTGGTGGCATTAGGTAACGGTTCACAACAAAAAATTCTGGCCAATATTAATTCTATGGGGACTAACACCATGGATATTTTTAATGGTACCGGATTTGGCGATCGACGCGCTGAGAAAAATCAAAATCTGACAGTTTCCGATAGTGATATTTTAGCCAAACAAAGCTATATTGAAAGCTCTACACCAAATAGTTCAGTGAGTGGCACACTGACTTACGGTAGCCAAAGTTTTACCGCCCAAGTCTATGGTGTGGGTGAACAATATTTTAATGTGAAGGGCTTAATCACAGTGACAGGGAAAATTTTTGGTGCGAATGATGTAGCAAATAATGAAAATGTAGCGGTCATTGATGATAATACCGTCGACCAGATTTTCCCAAATAGCGATCCTATCGGGCAAATTTTAATGGTTAATAAAAAGCCATTAAAAGTGATTGGTGTAGCAAAATCCAATAATAATATGGGAAGCAGTAGTAATCTAAAAATCTATATCCCTTACACCACAGCAATGAATAAAATTTCAGGTAATCAGAAAATTGATAGTATCACAGTAAAAATCCGTGATGATGTTAATTCCACCGTGGCAGAAAAAGGACTGACCAATTTATTGCAGGTTCGTCATGGTAAAAAAGACTTTTTTGTGATGAACACCGACACGATTAAACAAACAATTGAAGCCACCACCAACACAATGACCTTGTTGATTTCATCTATTGCGTTGATTTCCTTAGTGGTTGGAGGCATTGGTGTGATGAATATTATGTTAGTGTCAGTGACTGAACGTACCAAAGAAATCGGCGTTCGTATGGCAATTGGTGCTAGACAAGCAAATATTTTGCAACAGTTTTTGATTGAAGCCGTGTTAATTTGTTTAATTGGTGGTGTAACAGGAATTTTGCTATCCGTCTTATTTGGCACTATTTTTAATCTGTTTATGACGGATTTTACTATGATATTTTCCAGTTTTTCGATTATTTCGGCAGTACTCTGTTCGACCTTAATCGGTGTGATTTTCGGCTATGTGCCAGCAAAAAATGCATCACAATTAAATCCGATTAATGCACTTGCGAGAGAATAGTAGAAAATTTTTATTTTTCTGTTAGAATAAGCAAGTTCAAAAATGAACGAACGTTCATTAACAACTTTTTTATTAAAAGTGCAGTTAAAAAATGAGGTATTTTTCACCGCACTTCCATTTCAAATTTGAAGGAAAAAATATGTTAAAACTCAATAAAATCGCCCTAACCGTGATTTTATCTTCTGCTTTAGCAGGTTGTGCTAATATTGAAGATAGCTACCAAACTAGCCAACAAGATTACCAACAATATGAACAAATTACTCAACAATATAATATCAAAGAAAATTGGTGGACATTGTATAATGATGTCCAACTAAATCATGTGGTTGAACAAGCTTTATTAAATAATAAAGATTTAGCCAAAGCAGCAATTTCGGTAAATTCAGCTCTTTATCAAGCAAATTTATTAGGCGCAGATTTAGTACCAGCCTTTAACGGTTCAACCAATTCGTCTGCCAGTCGTCGTACGGATACCCATGATAATTCGACTATTAGTCATGAAGGATCATTAGGTGTCAGTTACACCTTAGATTTATGGCGTCGTTTAGCTGATGCGGCAGATGCTGGCGAATGGACGTATAAAGCAACACAACAGGATTTAGAAGCAACTCGTCTTTCTTTAATTAATTCTGTTGTGGTAACTTATTATCAGCTTGCTTATTTAAATGATGCCATTTCAGCTACAAATGACACCATCAGCTATTACGGTCAAATTAACAATATTATGCAAAATCGTTTCGCGCAAGGCGTGGCAGATCGTGCCAACATAGACCAAGCACAACAATCTGTATTAACTGCTCGTAACAATTTAATTGCTTACCAAACTCAACGTAAAACTGCCGAACAAACTTTACGTAATTTATTAAACTTAAAACCAGATCAAGCGTTAAATATCACTTTCCCACACATTTTAGATGTAAAAACAGCTGGGGTTAACCTTAACGTACCAGTTTCAACGATTGCTAATCGTCCTGATGTTAAAGGTAATTTATTCCGCTTAAGCAGTGCATTTAAAGATGCCAAAGCCGTGCAAAAATCTTGGTTCCCAAGTATTAATTTAGGCGGTAGCATATCCTCTAGTGCTAGCACGGTAGGTAATTCATTAAGTAATCCTGTAGCTGCCGGCACGTTAGCCATTAGCTTACCATTCTTAGATTGGAATCATGTGAAATGGAATGTGAAAATTTCCGAAGCTGCTTATGAGTCTGCTCGTGTCAATTACGAACAAGGCATTACTACCGCATTAAATGAAATTGATACTAACTATTTTGCTTATACCCAATCCCAACAAAACTTTGAAAATTTAAACAAAAAATACGATTATGATCAACGTATTACTCAATATTATCAAAATCGTTATAATGCGGGTGTTTCTGAATTAAGAGAATGGTTAGCCGCAGCAAATACGGAAAAATCTTCTCAGGTAGCAATTTTGAATGCAAAATATGCCGTTATTCAGAATGAAAATGCGATTTATAGTGCAATGGGTGGATATTATTCCACCAAGTATTAATATGCTTATTGCATAATTTAGCCCCTATTGCAGGGGCTATTTTTTATGCTGATTATAAATTATTCAAATCTAACACATCAGTCATATCAAACAAACCATGCGATTTATTTTCAATCCATTTGGCTGCACGCACTGCCCCATTCGCAAAGGTCATACGACTAGACGCTTTATGGGAAATTTCCACTCGTTCACCAATATCAGCAAACCACACCGTATGTTCACCTACCACATCACTGGCACGAATAGTGGAAAAGCCAATTTCATCACGTTTACGTTCGCCTGTAATACCTTCTCGAGCAAAAACACCATGTTTTTTTAAATCACGCCCCAATGTTTTGGCAATATGTTCACCCATGGATAACGCCGTACCTGACGGTGCATCCACTTTATGACGATGATGAGCTTCAATAATTTCAATATCGCAATAATCCCCCATTACTTTGGTTGCTTTTTCTAATAATTTAAAGACTAAATTTACACCGACGCTATAATTGGAAGCAAACACAATCCCAATTTTTTCAGATGCTTGTTGAATAGATTGTTTACCTGCATCATCAAACCCCGTTGTGCCGATAATCATATTTTTGTGATATTCTGTACAAACTGTTAAATGTGCCAAAGTACCTTCTGGGCGAGTAAAATCAATTAATACATCAAAATGACTAATTTGATGTTCTAATTTATCTTCAACTTTAATGCCTAAATTACCGACACCAGCTAACTCACCCGCATCAGCACCAATTAATGATGAACCCTCGCGTTCAAAAGCGGCGCCTAATTCGACGCCATCTGCTAAATGTACCGCTTGAATTAATTGACGCCCCATTCTACCGCCAGCACCTACAATACCGATTTTTAATGTCATGATGAAATTCCCTCTTTTTATGCTTGTCATGTCGTTTTATTATAATAAAAAAAATACCAACAATCAGTGATTATTGGTGTTTTCGTGTAACAAATTAAAAACTATACTGATTTGAAATTAAAATACATTACATTTTTTACTGTAATTAATTTAAAAATCAAAACAATAAGTTGAAATTTTGCATATTCTCTAATGGTGAGACATTTGCGTTTTATTTAAGAAAAAACAGCCATAAAATTCACCGCAGTTTACGGGAAATTTCCCCATCAGCCAAAAATCAAGTAGAATACGCAAAAAGATTAATAACAGGAACACCAAATGGCACGTAAACCAAAAGAAACAGAAAATGAATTGGACTTTGAAAGTACCTTGGTTCAATTAGAAAATGTGGTTAATCAATTAGAAAATGGCGATTTGCCTTTAGAAGAGGCGTTAAAAACCTTTGAAAGAGGCGTAAATTTGGCGAAACTTGGACAACAACGGTTACAACAAGCCGAACAACGAATTCAGATTTTATTACAAAAAAGTGCCACCGCAGAACTCAGTGATTATCAGCAAGGACAGCAAGATGACGGTTTACAATTTTAAGCAAGATTTAGCCGATATACAGCAACGCATTAACAATTTTATGCTGGCACAATTTGATGAAATTGATTGTTCTCCCTCACCTTTAGCAGATGCCATGAAATATGGTTTATTGCTCGGCGGCAAGCGAATTCGCCCGTTTTTGGTGTATGCCACAGGACAAATGCTCGGGGCGAAGATTACTCAGTTGGATTATGCGGCGGCGGCATTGGAATGTATTCATGCTTATTCTTTAATTCATGATGATTTACCCGCCATGGATAATGATAATTTAAGACGCGGACAGCCGACTTGTCATATTGCCTTTGATCATGCCACCGCTATTTTGGCAGGCGATGCCTTACAAGCTCTTGCCTTTGAAATTCTAACCAAAAGCACCGCACTTTCTGTTGAACAAAAACTGGCATTAGTGCAAATATTAAGCCGTGCATCTGGGGTACAAGGAATGTGTTTAGGGCAAAGTTTAGATTTGCTGGCGGAACATAAACAGGTATCCTTAGCGGAGTTAGAAATTATTCATCGCAATAAAACAGGGGCATTACTCTCTTGTGCAGTCACCATGGGTTTTATTTGTTCGCCTGAATTTGGTAATCAAAAATTGGCTCAACAGCTTGAAAATTATTCCCAAGCGATCGGACTGGCATTTCAAGTGCAAGATGATATTTTGGATATTGTGGGCGAACAAACAGAAATCGGTAAACCCGTGGGATCGGATTTGAATTTAGGTAAAAGCACTTATCCAAAACTGCTTGGACTTGATGGCGCAAAACAAAAAGCACAAGAGTTATATCGAACTGCGGTGCAAAATCTGGCAGAAATGCCATTTGATACCACTGCGCTGTTATCTTTGGCGGAATTTGTAGTTAGCCGAAAAAGCTAGTAGAATACACCCAATTTTATAATTAACATTAAATCCATAACCTTATGACTGATTACACACTACTTTCCCATATTAATTCGCCTGATGATTTACGTTCATTAAATAAAGAACAATTGCCACAAGTATGCAATGAATTACGCCAATATTTGCTCGAAAGTGTGAGCCAAAGTAGTGGTCATTTAGCATCTGGATTAGGTTGTGTAGAACTAACAGTTGCTTTACATTATGTGTATAAAACACCGTTTGATCAGTTGATTTGGGATGTAGGACATCAAGCCTATCCGCATAAAATTTTAACGGGTCGCCGTGAGCAAATGTCAACTATTCGCCAAAAAGACGGTTTACATCCTTTTCCGTGGCGGGAAGAAAGCGAATTTGATGTATTAAGCGTGGGGCATTCTTCTACATCAATTAGTGCGGGTTTAGGTATTGCCATTGCCGCTGAAAAAGAAAATGCGGGGCGAAAAACGGTGTGTGTTATTGGAGATGGCGCGATTACAGCAGGAATGGCATTTGAAGCGTTGAATCACGCAGGTGCAGTGCATACCGATATGTTGGTGATTTTAAATGATAACGAAATGTCCATTTCTAAAAATGTTGGAGCATTGAATAATCATCTTGCTCGCCTTTTTTCAGGTTCAATTTATTCGACGGTACGTGATAGCGGCAAGAAAATTCTAGATAAAGTCCCCACTATTAAAAACTTTATGAAAAAAACCGAAGAACACATGAAAGGTGTGATGTTCTCACCGGAAAGTACCTTATTTGAAGAACTCGGTTTTAATTATATTGGTCCGATTGATGGACATAATATTGATGATTTAATCGTTACTTTAAGTAATATGAGAGATCTTAAAGGTCCACAATTCTTGCATGTTCGTACCAAAAAAGGTAAAGGCTATGCACCAGCGGAAAATGATCCGATTGGTTATCATGGTGTACCCAAATTTGATCCCACTTGTTGTGAACTTCCCAAATCCAGTAGCAAACCGACTTATTCTAAAATCTTTGGTGATTGGTTATGTGAAATGGCCGAAAAAGATGCTAAATTAGTAGGAATTACGCCTGCCATGCGTGAAGGTTCCGGCATGGTAGAATTTTCTGAACGTTTTCCTGAACAATATTTTGATGTTGCCATTGCAGAACAACATGCCGTGACGTTTGCGGCTGGCTTGGCGATTGGTGGTTATAAGCCTGTTGTTGCCATTTACTCCACTTTCTTGCAACGTGCCTACGATCAATTAATCCATGATGTTGCTATTCAAAATTTGCCCGTACTATTTGCTATTGACCGTGCAGGTATTGTGGGTGCGGACGGGCAAACTCATCAAGGGGCATTTGATTTAAGTTTTATGCGTTGTATTCCAAATATGATCATAATGACCCCAAGTGATGAAAACGAATGTCGCCAAATGCTCTACACAGGGTATCAATGTGGTCAACCCGCTGCCGTGCGTTATCCTCGTGGTAATGCAGTTGGTGTGCAACTTGAACCCTTACACGAATTAGTGATCGGGCAAGCAAAACCGGTTAAACAAGGGGAAAAAATTGCTATTTTGAATTTTGGCACATTATTATCAAATGCTCTTGCCGTGGCAGAACAATTCAATGCAACCGTAATTGATATGCGTTTTGTTAAACCGTTGGATGTAGATTGTATTAAACATATTGCGGAAACCCATGATCTTATTGTGACTATAGAAGAAAATGCCATTTTAGGAGGAGCTGGATCGGGTGTAGCGGAAGTGCTATTTTCTCAACAAAAAAACACCGCAGTTTTACATCTCGGTCTGCCTGATCAGTTTATTGCACAAGGCACACAAGCAGAAATGTTGGCGGAAATAGGGTTAGATACAGCAGGTATTGCACGACAAATTGAAAAATTTTACAAAAATATTTAAAAAATCTGAACTATTTGTAGAATAACCAGTCTGAATAATTGCTAGTGCACTGCATATCTTGATGATCCTTTATATCGCAGTCGTTTTTTTCAAATTCTTTATTTTAAAGATTCACCGCTATCCTATTTGATAGCGGTTTTTTTCTTTTAAAGCATTAAGAAATTACTTGAATTTTCACCGCACTTTCATCTGTTTTTTTAATTAATCGACCGACTGGTGTCAATTCAATCCCTGCTTGTTGAGCCACATCAAAAACTTGTTTCTGTGCTTGCGGTTCGATAGCGATTAACAAACCACCCGACGTTTGTGGATCACATAAAATTGCTTTTTGCACATCGGTTAATGCCGATACTTTATGTCCATAACTGGCAAAATTGCGGTCTGTACCACCCGGTGTACAGCCTTGAGCAATATAATCCAATACGCCATCCAGGGTTTTAAGCTGATTAATTTGCACTTCTGCTTGCAAATCCGCCCCTTCGCACATTTCCAATAAATGCCCTAACAAGCCAAACCCTGTCACATCGGTCATGGCTTTTACACCATCAATTTTTGAAAATTCCGCGCCAATATTATTCAATTTCGTCATTGTCGCCGTGGCAAGCCCTTTATGTTGTTCCTGCAACTTACCTTTTTTCTCTGCCGTAGTTAAAATGCCAATCCCTAACGGTTTAGTTAAATAAAGTTGACAACCTGCTGTTGCTGATGCGTTTTTCTTCACTTTTTCGGTATCAATAATCCCTGTTACCGCCAAGCCAAAAATCGGTTCCGGTGCATCAATAGAATGCCCTCCAGCTAAGGAAATCCCTGCTTGATGGCATACAAAACGCCCACCATCGACTATTTTCTGTGCCACATCTACAGGTAACAATTTCAACGGAAAACCTAAAATCGCAATCGCCATAATAGGCTTTCCCCCCATGGCATAAATATCGCTGATCGCATTGGTCGCCGCAATACGTCCAAAATCAAAAGGATCGTCCACAATCGGCATAAAGAAATCTGTTGTACTAATTATACCTATACCATTACCAATATCATAAACTGCCGCATCATCCGCCGTATCATTTCCCACCAACAAATGCGGATCTGCAAATTTTTCCAATTCCGACTGCAAAATATTTTGCAAATCTTTCGGCGAAATTTTACAACCACAGCCAGCACCGTGGCTGTATTGGGTTAGGCGAATATTTTCTGTTGATGTGTTTGTCATCTTTTGTATCCTTTTTGTAAGTGAATAATGAAATTATTATACGGTAATTTTATTCATTTAGTGTATTATAATTCCACAATCAATTTACATTCTATTTAATATGCCAACTAAGAAAAAACGCCCAACCCTACAAGATATTGCTAATCATCTCGGTATAACTAAAATGACCATTAGTCGCTATTTGCGTAATCCTGATGCGGTGGCAGCGGAAACTCGAGAACGAATTGCGGTTGCCATTGAGCAATTTGGTTATATTCCGAACAAAGCACCTGATATGCTTTCTAATGCCAAAAGTCGGGCGATTGTGCCATCTTTGACTAATGCAGTATTTGCAGATGTGTTAAAGGGCATTGAGATTGTGACGGATCAAGCAGGTTATCAAACCATGTTGGCTCACTATAGTTACAGTGAACTTAAAGAAGAACAACGGATTGAAAGTTTACTTTCCTATAATGTGGATGGCTTAATTTTGTCGGAAAATCAACATAGCCAACGGGTATTAAAAATGCTGGAAGTGGCAAATATCCCCGTCGTGGAAATTATGGATACAACGGAACTAGGCGTTCAGCAAGTAGTGGGCTTTGACAATATTTCGGCGGCACAGGCAATGGTTGAAACCATGATTTTGCGTGGTTATCAACATATTGTGTATTTTTCCTCTCGCCAAGATAAACGTACGTTGTTAAAACAACAAGGTTATGAAAAAGCAATGAAAAAACATCATTTAAAACCAATTACTATTGGCTCACTACAAGCATCGTCATTTACCCAAGGGGCAGAATTTCTGCAACAAGCCTTGAAACAACATCCTGATCTCAATGGCATTTTTTGTACTAACGATGACTTAGCTATTGGTGCCTTATTTGAATGCCAGCGGTTAGGAATAAAAGTACCAGAACAAATTTCAATCGCCGGTTTTCACGGTCACGATGTGGGACAATCGCTCACCCCACAGTTGGCATCTGTCATCACTCCAAGATTAGAAATAGGCAAAATTGCTGCTCAAGAATTATTAAATCGTATTAATGGCATCCCACAACAAAGTCGTATTATTAATTTGGGTTATGATATTCATTTGGGTGAAACGATGTAATTTATTGATTATTGGCTAAAAGGTGGATATATTCGGCTACTATGAATCACTGACAAAATAACCACTTCATCTGCGATTTCATCAAAATCATACACAATTCTGTATTTTCTTGCAAAGGCTTCTCTTTAACCATCATCCCGCAAACGTCCCATTGCTAAGGGCATAAAAACGATTCATTCTATTTTTTCATAAATTTCATCAGATAACCGGATTCCGCTTACATCAAATCCTGTAAATTCAACAACATTAACTAAAATTTCATTTATTTGTTGTAATGCTTGCGGAAGAATTGTTAATTTAGGCATAAACAACGTTTTTAATAAAATCATCTAATTCTTGTGATTTACGCTCAATCACTTGTTTAGAACTGGCTTTTGCTTGTTCTAAAGTAAAACCTAAGCTTGCCTGTTTTTCTTCCCGACCTTTGCGAACACATTCGTTCACAAACTCATCATAACCTTTTTCTTTAGACATAGACTTGTTCTTGTAGATATATAAACAGGTTAATTATAATCCTTATTCTTTATGCTGTAAATCTAATAACGGTTCCAACGCCCTAACGCACCGCTCCACCACCTCATCAAAACTGCCATCAATATCAACCGCAATCACATCTGGCTCATCGGCTTGTGGAATTTCCAAGGTATCAAATTGGCTTTTGAGCATTTCTTCTTTCATAAAATGCCCTTTACGTTGTTTCATTCGTTCCAAAATCAACGCAAAACTGCCGTGCAAAAACAAGAATTTCACATTTTTATTGCCATCTCGGATCAAATCACGGTATTTTTTCTTTAAGGCTGAACACACAATAATGCCTTTTTCGCTTTTTTGCTCCAAACTAAAAGCGGCATCTCGAATACGTTCTAGCCAAGGCAGGCGATCTTCATCATTAAGCGGATGCCCTTGTCGCATTTTGATAATATTGGCTCTCGGGTGCAAATCATCGCCGTCTATGAGTTTTAACCCCAATTTATTGGCAACCGCTGTACCAACGGAGGTTTTGCCTGTGCTGGAAACGCCCATTAAAATAAAACTTGAGCCTTGAGATACGCTTTCATTCATCAATTTATTCCTTTCAATTTTTATTTTTCGCTATTTTAACCCGAAATTTCAAAATAGGGTTACTGGTAACATTTATTTTTGTGATCAAGATCACGATTTTTTATTTTTAACCGATTAAATTTTAACTTTTTTCAAAAAAATTGTGACGTACTTCACAATTTTAACAAAAGGTACTTTACTCCCATAACAAAAATGAATATGTTACCCGTAACAAGCAACCTTGCTAAAAATAAGGACAACAAAAATGAACATAAACACCTTATCTTGTGTGGTCAAAGGCGAAAAATCCGTTGACGTGATGCCACAAGAAATTGAATTTAACGAAAAAAGTGCGGATCAAACTTTGATTAAAATCACTCGTGGTGGAATCTGTGGATCTGACTTGCACTACTATTTACACGGCAAAGTGGGCAATTTTGCGGTGCAACATCCGATGATTTTAGGGCATGAAGTCATCGGGATTATTGAGAAAACCAACGATCCCAATTTATACGTTGGGCAAAAAGTCGCAATTAATCCGAGCAAGCCTTGCCAACATTGCAAATATTGCCTAAGCGGTGAAAGCAATCAATGCGAAACCATGCGATTTTTTGGCAGTGCCATGTATAACCCCCACGTTGACGGCGGTTTTACCCAATATAAAGTGGTGGATAATGCACAATGTATCCCCTATCCGCAAGATGCCAAAGATGAAATTATGGTATTTGCCGAACCTTTAGCCGTCACCATTCATGCGGCGAAACAAGCAGGCGATTTACAAGGCAAAAAAGTATTTATTTCGGGCGTTGGACCCATTGGCTGTTTAACTGTAGCCGCCGTGAAAGCCTTGGGTGCAACAGAAATTGTCTGCACTGATGTGAGCCAACGTTGCTTAGATTTAGCAGTACAAATGGGGGCGACCAAAGTGTTAAATGCTCAAGACGGCAATTTTAGCCAGTATCTCGCTCACAAAGGCGAATTTGATGTGTGTTTTGAAGCATCAGGTCATCCGTCATCCATTGAGCGTTGTTTTGCTGTGGTCAAAGCCCGTGGCACAGTGATTCAAATTGGCATGGGCGGTGCTGTACCACAATTTAACGCCATGACATTGATCGCCAAAGAAATCAACTGGAAAGGCTCATTCCGCTTTGTAGAAGAATTTAACACCGCCGTGGAATGGCTCGGTTCAGGCAAAATTGACCCAACGCCACTCCATTCGGCGACCTTTGATTTTAACCAGTTGGAACAGGCATTACAAACCGCCACCAACAAAAATGAAATTTCCAAAGTGCAACTCACCTTTTAAAGGACGATCATAATGAAAGATTTATTTTCCCTAAACAATAAACGCATTTTAATTACGGGTTCTACTCGGGGCATCGGTCGCTTGCTCGCTGAAGGCGTGGCTGAACAGGGAGCAGAAGTGATTATCAACGGTACAAACCAACAAAAAGCCGAATTAGTCGCCGATGAACTCAATGTCAAAGGCTATAAAGCACATGCCGTTGCCTTTGATATTACCGACACCCAAGCCATTCAACAAGCGGTAGATCATATTGAGCAACATATCGGGGCGATTGACGTGCTAATTAATAACGCAGGCATCCAACGCCGTCATCCATTCTGTGAATTTCCTGAACAGGAATATGACGAAGTGATTCGAGTCAATCAAAAATCCGTATTTATCGTATCGCAAATTGTGGCTCGTTACATGGTTAAACGCCAACAAGGCAAAATCATTAATATCGGTTCAATGCAAAGCGAACTCGGACGTGACACTATCACGCCATATGCGGCATCCAAGGGGGCGGTGAAAATGCTCACCCGTGGCATGTGTGTAGAACTGGCTCGCTATAACATTCAAGTCAACGGCATCGCCCCAGGTTATTTCAAAACCGAATTAACCAAGCCGTTGGTTGAAAACAAAGAATTTTCCGACTGGCTGTGCAAACGTACCCCCGCCGCCCGTTGGGGAAACCCTGAAGAATTGATCGGTGCAGCGGTCTTTTTAAGTTCAAAAGCATCTGACTTCGTCAATGGACATTTGTTGTTTGTTGATGGTGGTATGTTGGCTGCGGTTTAATCTTTTATAAGGAACATATTATGTTAATTTTCACCCTTATTGCATCTATTGCTTTGTTGCTTTTGCTGATTATCAAGTTCAGAGTTCACGCCTTTGTGGCATTGGTTTTAGTCAGTCTATTAACGGCTTTGGTGACAGGCATGCCCGTCAGTAAAATTATCCCTACCATGTTAAATGGCTTTGGTGGCACGCTTGCCAGTGTCGCCTTGCTCGTGGGTCTTGGGGCAATGATTGGACGGTTACTTGAAATCACAGGCGGTGCGAAAGTGCTGGCTGATACCTTAATCAATAAATTTGGTGAACAAAAAGCCCCTTTTGCCTTGGGCGTAGCTTCTTTGTTGTTCGGTTTCCCGATTTTCTTTGATGCAGGGTTAGTCGTCATGTTGCCGATTATCTTTAGTGTTGCCAAACAATTCGGCGGATCGCTATTCCGTTATGCGTTTCCAGCCGCAGGGGCATTTGCGGTGACACATGCTTTCTTGCCACCGCACCCCGGTCCTGTGGCTTCAGGGGATTTACTCGGGGCAAACATTGGTTTATTGACCTTAATTGGGATTATTATTTCCTTGCCAACTTGGTATTTCGCTGCCTATTTATACGGCACATTTTTAGGGCGTAAATTCCATTTACCCTTACCAAAATCCTTTTTAAATGCCGCTCCAATTAACGAAACCGCGGTGCAAAATCCGCCAAGTTTTCGCAAAGTCTTGTTTATCTTATTGCTCCCACTCTGTTTAATTATGTTAGACACGGTATTAAATACATTGGAAGTAATGAAAATTGTGGACGGCACAGATCTTTGGGTGGAAAGCCTACGTTTGCTCGGCAAAACACCTGTAGCGTTATTAATCACCTTATTAGTCACAATTTTGTTATTAAAACAACAACGTAGCGTAGAACAAATTGAAAAAATCTGCGACAACGCACTCGGTCCAATTTGTGCTATCGTGTTAGTGACTGGGGCTGGCGGTATGTTTGGGGGCGTATTGCGTGCTACAGGCATTGGCGATGAATTAGCCCATTTATTTGCTGATACAGGCATGCCTGTGATTGTGGCAGCGTTCCTAATTTCCACCGCATTGCGTGTCGCTCAAGGCTCTGCCACCGTGGCAATTACTACCACTTCTGCACTCATTGCCCCAACCGTTGCGGCAACCACAGGATTAAGCGAATTTGATCTCTGCTTTATCGTGATTTCCATTGCATCTGGAGCAACGGTGTTGGCTCATGTCAACGACAGCGGTTTCTGGCTGGTGAGCCGTTTCCTTGAAATTGACACCAAAACCATGTTTAAAACATGGACAGTGCAAGAAACCTTGATTGGTTTAGTGGGATTTGGATTGTCTGTAATTGGTAGTATTTTACTTTAATCTCTTATTAACATTTAAAAACTGCGGTAAAAATCACCGCAGTTTTATTAGAAATAATCTATCAAAGTAGAATATATAATAAATATTTTCTAACAATAATCACAATTTACTATTATTTATCTATATAAAATTTGCATATTTTCCTATTTTTAGGTATATCTACAAGTATCTTTTTATTTTTATCGCGGAGAGCATTTTATGACACAAGAATATTCTGTTATGCGAAACAACATCAATATGTTGGGGCATTTTTTAGGCGAAACTATTAGTGAAGCGCAAGGTAGCGATATGCTGGATTTAATTGAGAATATTCGTATTCTTTCACGTAACTCGCGTGCGGGTAATGATAAAGCACGTCAGGAGTTATTAGCTATTTTATCTACTATTTCTACCGCCAATATAATCCCTGTAGTGCGTGCTTTTAGTCAATTTTTGAATTTAACTAATGTGGCGGAACAATATCAAACCATTTCTCGTCATCATTATGATGAAGTATCTTCCACACGTTCTATTGCGTCGCTATTTAAACGCTTAAAAGCACAAAATGTATCGAAAGATCAAGTGATTAAAACCATTGAAAATTTATTAATTGAATTAGTTCTCACCGCACACCCAACAGAAGTGACGCGCCGTTCTTTAGTGCATAAACAAGTGGAGATTAATAAATGTTTAAGCAAATTAGAACATGACGATTTAACAGACGGTGAACGCAATAGCATTGAACGCCGTTTATTGCAATTAATTGCTCAAGCATGGTACACCAATGAAATCCGTACTGTCCGTCCGACACCATTTGATGAAGCTAAATGGGGCTTTGCGGTGATTGAAAATAGCCTTTGGACAGCCGTACCAGAATTTTTACGTAAATTGAATGATAATGCCAAAACTTATTTGGGCTATGAAATTCCAGTGAATTTAATGCCTGTGCGTTTTTCTTCTTGGATGGGCGGAGACCGTGATGGTAACCCATTTGTCACCGCTGAAGTCACTCGTAATGTATTATATTTAGCTCGCTGGAAAGCGGCAAATTTATTTTTAGGTGATATTCAAGCATTAGTGGATGAACTCTCTATTGCACAATGTACTCCTGAATTTCGTGCCAAATATGGCAATCATGTAGAACCATATCGTGAAGTCATGAAAGGGTTACGTACCAAATTAAACAATACACTAGCTTATTACAATGATTTATTAGCTGGTCGTATGCCACATTATACGGAAGAGGATATCATCACTCGAGATGAACAGTTATGGCAACCGTTAAATGACAGTTACCATTCCTTGCTCGCTTGTAATATGAAAATTATTGCCAATGGCTTATTGCTAGATAGCTTACGTCGTGTGCGTTGTTTTGGGGTCACGCTTTCTCGTTTAGATATTCGTCAAGAAAGTACTCTCCACACTGATGCCATTGCAGAAATTACCCGTTATATTGGTTTAGGCGATTACGCCAGTTGGACGGAAGATGATAAGCAAGCATTTCTAATTCGTGAATTAAGTTCACGCCGCCCATTGTTACCGAAAAATTGGATACCGTCCGCAAAAACTAAAGAGATTTTAGATACTTGTAAAATTATAGCGCAACAGCCAGAAGGTGTGATTTCCTGTTACATTATTTCTATGGCTCGTACTGCCTCAGATGTATTAGGTGTGCATTTGTTATTAAAAGAAGCTGGCGTACCTTATCATTTGCCTGTAGTACCATTATTTGAAACCTTAGATGATCTTGATGCTTGCGAAGACGTGATGACGCAATTATTTAATGTGGGTTGGTATCGTGGCGTGATTAATAATAAACAAATGGTGATGATCGGCTATTCTGATAGTGCTAAAGATGCAGGGATGATGGCAGCTTCTTGGGCGCAATATCGTGCACAAGAAAGTTTAGTCAATCTTTGTGATAAACTCGGCATAGAACTCACCTTATTCCATGGACGCGGTGGCACAATCGGGCGTGGCGGTGCACCTGCACATGCGGCACTACTTTCACAGCCGCCTCGTTCTTTAAAAAATGGTTTACGTGTCACTGAACAGGGAGAAATGATCCGCTTTAAATTGGGATTGCCAGATGTGGCAATTGAAACCCTTGATCTCTATGCTAGCGCTATTCTAGAAGCCAATTTATTACCACCACCTGAGCCAAAAGCACAATGGCGGGAGATTATGGATCAGCTCTCTCAATCTTCTTGTGAAATGTATCGCAATGTGGTACGTGGTAATAAGGATTTCGTACCCTATTTCCGTAGCGCAACCCCAGAACAAGAATTAGCCAAATTGCCGCTGGGATCTCGTCCTGCCAAACGTAATCCTAATGGAGGTGTAGAAAGCCTACGTGCCATTCCTTGGATCTTCGCTTGGATGCAAAATCGCTTGATGCTGCCCGCTTGGTTAGGGGCTGGGGCAGCTTTGCGCCAATCCATTGAAAGGGGCAAACAAGAAGTGATCGAAGAAATGTGTCATCACTGGCCATTCTTTAATACTCGAATTGGTATGTTAGAAATGGTCTTTAGCAAAACCGATATTTGGCTTTCTGAACATTACGATCAGCGTTTAGTGAAAAAAGAGCTCTGGCATTTAGGTCAATCGTTGCGTGAACAGCTTCAAGCAGATATTCATACGGTACTTGAGCTTTCGGGCAAAGGTCATCAATTAATGTCCGATTTGCCTTGGATCGCGGAATCTATTGCCTTGCGTAATGTTTACACCGATCCATTAAACCTATTACAGGTAGAACTGTTAAGCCGCTTACGTCAAGATCCTGAACAATCCAATCCTGATTTAGAGCAAGCCTTGATGATTACTATTACAGGTATTGCCGCGGGTATGCGTAATACAGGTTAACTTTTAAATAAGGTAAATTGATAAAATAATTGGTTAAAGCTTTATAGCAATTAGCTTTAACCACTATTTTGCAACTACCTAAAAACCGATCCTGTTGCCTAAATTCGACGTTTTCATTCCCTATCTTTCTGATAAGATTCTCGCAATTCTTCTGCCACGCGTTTAATCGCTTGTCCTGCCGGAATCCCTTGTGCCATCAATTTTTGTATATGTTCCACGGCTTGTTGTTGCTGTTCATGGGTTAAACCTAATAATGCGTTATCTAACATATTATTTCCCTTATAAAATACCCGCTAATTTAAAAAAATATTGATAGGCTTCAGCTTTTTTCTCAAAGCTGAGTGGATAAGCCCTTGATGTGGACGGTAAGCGATATAATTTTAGTTCTCTCCCAGCAAAAGAAAAATCGATAAACTCATTCGTTTTCGGTTCTTTTAGTTTTTCGGGTAATAAACTTAATAACGTCTCGGTGGCTTTTCCGCCAGTTGTGAAAATCCATTGGCAATCTGGAAGTTGTTTAAGTACCTTTGCTAGATTCACAGGTTCAACAATTTTAAGAAATTTATCAGAGGCATTGCCTTGTTCACGAATTGCTTTTTGTACCGTTGGACAACTTGCAATTCCCCTTTCTATTAAGAAATTTTTTATCCGTTCAGGATCAAAACGTTTTTCATTTTTCACTTGAAAATAGTGTTTATCGTTAAAAAATACTAAACCATAAATTCGCCACATATCATTTTGAAAATTCGGATAATGAAATTCCATACAACGCTTTTCAACGGTTGGCGGGAATGTTCCCATCATCATCACTTTCGCTTGTGGCGGTAACACGGGAGGAAATGGGTGAGTTTCAATGATCGCTTGCATGACAACTTTAACTCTTTAATGTATCAAAAATCAATTCTGCTAAATCTTTAGAAATGCCCGGTACACTGGCAATTTCATCAATGGTGGCATTTTTTATCCCTTGCATACCACCGAGATATTTTAATAACGCCTGACGACGTTTAGCTCCCACGCCAGCAATGGTTTCTAATCCACTTTGGGTAAAGGCTTTCTGGCGTTTTTTACGATGTCCTGTAATCGCATGGTTATGACTTTCATCACGGATATGTTGGATTAAATGTAAAGCGAGATTATCAGGATCTAAATGCAATTCCTTACCTATTTTGCTTAAAATCAAGGTCTCCTGCCCTGCTCGACGATCGACACCTTTGGCTACACCAATTAAGTGCGGTTTATTTTTATCCCATTTCACTTTTAATTGTTCAAATACTTGTAATGCCCGATTTAGCTGCCCTTTGCCACCATCAATAAAAATAATATCAGGAATTTTATCTTCGTCTAGTTCTCGATCATAACGTTTTTTTAATGCCTGTTCCATTGCGGCATAATCATCACCTCCCGTAATACCATCAATATTAAACCGGCGATAATCAGATTTTAATGGTCCATTGTCACTAAACACGACACAAGATGCGATGGTTTGTTCCCCCATCGTGTGACTGATGTCAAAACATTCCATTCGCTTAATATTTTCAATGCCTAACAAATTTTGTAAGGCTAAATAACGCTCACTAATCAAACTGGTTTCTTTTAGTTTTAACGTTAAAGCTGCTTTAGCGTTCATTTGAGCAAGTTGCAAATATTTGCTTTTATTGCCTTTGCTGTTATCCTGAATAACCACTTTTCGCCCAACTTGATCGGATAATAGACTTTCTAACTCAGCTTTTTCATCTAATTTATGATCAACAATAATAGTATTCGGTACCGTTCGCCCTTGGTGAGCTTGTAAATAAAATTGTCCGACAAAGGTGGCGGTTAATTCTGCTAAATCAGTATTTGCTGGCACTTTCGGAAAATAACTACGATTGCCTAATACTTTACCTTGTCGAATAAATAATACTTGCACGCAAGCCACTCCTAACTGGTAAGCAATAGCGATAATATCCATATCATCTAAACGATCTTGGCTGACAAATTGTTTCTCCATCACCGAACGCACCGCCTGAATTTGATCACGGAAACGAGCGGCATTTTCAAAATCAAGTTCATTACTCGCCTTTTCCATTTTGCTGATTAAATGATCGATAACTTGATTATCTTTGCCCTGTAAAAACAATCTCGCATACTCTACTTGAGTATTATAGTCTTCGTCTGTCACTAAGCCACTTACACAAGGGGCAGCGCAACGTCCAATTTGATATTGCAAACAAGGGCGAGAACGGTTGTTATACACCGAATTTTCACATTGCCGAACCGGAAATAATTTTTGTAACAAAGACAAGGTTTCACGCACTGCTCCAGCGTGGGGATAAGGTCCAAAATATTCCCCCGCAATTTTTTTTGAGCCACGATAAGCCGTGATTCTCGGGTGACGTTCTTTGGTGAGTAAAATATAAGGGTAGGACTTATCGTCTCTTAGCAAGACATTATAACGTGGTTGATAAGTTTTAATATAATTATGTTCAAGTAATAAGGCTTCCGTTTCAGAACTGGTAATAGTGGTTTCAATGCGACAAATTGCAGAAACTAAAGCTTCGGTTTTTTTACTGGATAAATTAGCGCGAAAATAGCTAGCAAGACGTTTTTTCAGATGCTTCGCTTTTCCCACATAAATAACCTGATCGGCTTTATCAAACATACGATAAACTCCGGCATCATTAGTCACATTTTTGAGAAAAGATTTGTGATCAAACATAAAAACGTATTTTATCCTTAAAACAAGACCCTTGTATATACACAAGGGTCCATCTGATATACCTATTTTGGATAAACATTAAAATCCATAGGAACAATTTTTCGCAGAACTATTCTTTTTTTTATTATGTCAAATCCTACCGGTAATTTCAACTAATGGTATTGTTTACCGATATTAAAGGTTAATGTCGCATAATGCTTCGCCACTTGACATTGTGCAGGATCGTTAAATGGCACCTCATAAGTCACTTGAGCTTTCCAAAAACCCTGACGTAATGGAATAATATTTACTGTGCCATCATCTGCCGTCACATCAGAAAAAGCCTGTGCTTCTACTTTATGTGTTTTAGTATTATCTGCGGTATCAAACCCATCAAAAGTCGCCGTTAACGTCACATTTGGCAAGGGTTCACCGCGATAGAGCACTTTCACTTTAAATAAATCACTCACATTAATATTGGCAGGATTATCCATCGGCACAATTTCTAACTCGTGTCCTATTTGTTTGGTAATCACGTCAATACCTGCACTTTCATGCCCTACATTAACAATATTTTTACCATACATGGAAGTTAATTCACAATAGGTCGCTTTTGGCGTATCTTTCATATCCGCTTGTTTCCAACCTTCCGCATTTTTCGACCAAAACATCGGTTTATATTCTGCCGCAACAATATAACTCCCTTCTTGTACGGGTTTTTCTGTTTCAAAATGGTAGTTTTTATCACCTTTTTGCACTAATTTTTGTTTGCCTTGTGCGGTGAATAAAGTCATACCACGATCAAAAAAATGTAATCGTTTTTCAGAAATTTGCTCTAATGTCGGAAATTCACCATAACCTAAATCAGCTTTTAAAATTTCATCGCCATGAGTATGATCAGTTTGCACCCAAACACGGTGAGCTTGTGCGGAAATCGCTAAAGAACATAATAATGTGGCTAAAAGTGCTTTTTTCATAAAATACCTACTTAATATTGATTTACTTATTTTTTAATAGAAAAGAAGTGGCTATATTAATAGATTAATTTTAACTTGTAAAGCCAAATTAAACTAAAATAAAAGGCTAAGGGGAATAATTAATTTTTCAATATAAAAAAAGAGCTTTCGCCCTTTTATATTTCACAGGATCTAGAACTAACCTAAAATTAACCGCACTTTTGCCAAATCTTCAGGTGTATCCACCCCTACAGCGGGAACTTCTTTTGCAAGTTCAACGTGGATTCGTTCACCATTCCATAGCACTCGTAATTGCTCAAGGCTTTCGATTTGCTCGAGTGCTGTCGGTTGCCATTGTACATATTGTTTGATAAAACCGGCTCGGTAAGCATAAATACCGATATGTCGCCAGTAACAAGGTTGTAATATTAATTCAGATTGGATTAATTCACCTTTTTGTAAAAGAGCAAATTGATCACGATCCCATGGAATCACTGCCCGAGAAAAATACAATACATAACCATCTTTATCAGTTAACACTTTCACCGCATTTGGATTAAACAGTTCTTTAGGATCATCTATTTTTACCGCAAGGCTTGCCATATTAACTTGGTATTTTTGTAAATTTTCTGCAACTTGTTGCACAATGACAGGAGGAATTAATGGTTCGTCGCCTTGAATATTGACGATAATTTCATCGTCAGGTAAGGCTAATTTTTCAACTACTTCCGCAAGACGTTCTGTACCTGAATTATGTTTTTCCGATGTCATACAAACTTCACCAGCAAAACCCCGCACTACTTGTGCAACTTGTTCATTGTCGGTTGCCACAATGACACGACTTGCCCCAGATTGTTGAGCCTTTTCCCACACATGTTGAATCATCGGTTTACCGGCAATATCTGCCAGAGGTTTACCGGGTAACCGGCTTGAAGCAAAACGAGCTGGAATAATTACGCTGAATGTTGTCATTTGTTATCCTTGGTAAACATAATGATTTTATCTAAAAGTGCGGTTGTTTTTTGTCCTGAAATTTCAGCATCTACGGGGACATACCACCAATTTTGCTGGGAAAATTTACCGCACTTCACTGCATCTTTTTCGGTCATTAATAAAGGTTGATTTTTGTCAAAAGCATTAAATAATGCTGCACTATAGGCTTGGTGATCGGCAAAAGCCTGAATCTTGTTCAATTCAATATTTAAACCCTGTAACATAGTAAAAAAACGTTGTGGATTTCCTATACCTGCCATAGCTTGAGCCTGTTTAATTTCACTTAATAAACGTTTTTCACCTGTCACTAAATTAATCGCATAATGGGGAACTAATTTCATCACCGCATCTGTATAAGCATTTGCTGCCCCATTGGTAATCACAAAATCAACGGTTTTTAATCGGCTTGCATTTTCACGTAATGGACCCGCTGGCAATAATAAACCATTTCCCAAACCACGCTCGGCATCCATCACAACGATTTCAATATCTCGCTGTAATTTATAATGTTGAAGACCATCATCACTGATAATCACATCACAGTCATGCTCTTTCAACAATAATTCAATAGCCTGTTGGCGATTGTGCGAAATACAAACCGGTACACCTGTACGTTTAGCAATTAACAACGGTTCATCACCGGATTGAATAGGATCATCATCAATTTTGACTAAACGTGGATAATAATCCGATTTACTCCCATAACCACGAGAAATGACACCGCAGTTTATACCACGCTGTTGTAATTGGTCCACCAACCAAATGGTTACTGGCGTTTTTCCATTCCCCCCGACACTCAGATTTCCCACAATCACCACTGGTACCGGGCAACGATACGATTTTAATATCCCCGATTTAAATAGAAAGCGACGAAAACTACTGATTAAACTAAATAACCATGAAAAAGGTAATAATAAGTAAGCAATCTTTGATTTGCTATACCAGAAGTTCATCGTCTCATCCCTAATGTGAAAACTGCATAGCATGCAATTGTTTATAAGCGCCACCTCGAGCAAGCAGATCGCTATGGCTACCACGCTCTTTTACTTCGCCATGCTCAATCACAATAATTTCATCAGCTTTTTCAATGGTGGATAAACGATGAGCGATCACTAAAACGGTACGATCTTTTTGCAAGATTTCCAGTGCTGATTGAATAGCTCGTTCAGATTCTGTATCGAGGGCAGAAGTGGCTTCATCCAAAATAAGTACCGGTGAATTTCGCAATAACGCACGGGCAATGGCTAAACGCTGGCGTTGTCCTCCTGACAAACTTGCCCCATTTTCACCGATGACGGTATCTAAACCATTGTCTAATTTTTCAATAAATTCCATCGCATGAGCTGCATGAGCCGCATCAATAATTTGTTGGCGACTGTACTTATCTGTGGCAGCATAGGCAATATTATTTGCTACCGTATCATTAAATAAATGGACTTGTTGCGATACTACGGAACATTGTTCACGTAAGTTACTTAAACGATAATCTTGAATATTTACACCGTCCAACAAAATTTCGCCTTGTTCAATATCATAAAAACGTGTGAGCAAATTCGCTATGGTAGATTTACCTGAACCAGAACGCCCCACTAATGCCACGGTTTTACCTTGCGGAATAGTTAAAGAAATATGATTTAACGCACGTTCTTCCTTACCTTGGTAAGCAAAGCTTACATTTTTAAATTCTACATTGCCTTTAGCTCGTTCAACTTCGTAGGTGCCATTATCTTTTTCTGTGTCTAAATCTAAAAATTCAAATAGGGTTTGACAAGCCGCCATACCGCGTTGGAATTGAGAATTTACATTAGTTAAGGATTTTAACGGTCGCATCATTGCCATCATGGAAGAAAACACAACAGTAAAAGAACCGGCGGTTAAATTTTCACTCATCACTTCAGGAAAGGTTGCTACATAAAGTACGGCAGAAAGGGCAAAAGAAGCAATTAATTGTACCAAACCATCGGAAATACCATCCGCTGACACAATTTTCATACCTTTACGTCGCATATCATTACTCACGTCATTAAAACGTTGTTCTTCGACTTTTTGACCGCCAAAAGAAAGTACGACTTTATGTCCTTTCAACATTTGTTCCGTAGTAATGCTTAACGCTCCCATACTCTCTTGAATATTCCGACTTAACTGGCGAAAAATTTTGGATACTAACCCAATTAATATCCCGATAATCGGTGCAACAATAAATAGCACAATAGACAGTTGCCAACTGGTATAAATCATCACCACAAAAAGGGATATGAGATAAGTGCCTTCACGCACAATCGTTACTAAAGCACTGGAAGATGAACTGGCGACCATTTCACTATCGTAGGTCACTCTAGAAAGTAAACGACCTGTTGGATTTTGATCAAAGTAGTTCACTGGCATAAACATTAAATGCTTAAATAAACGGCGACGCAAGGTCATCACTACTTTGCCTGAAACCCAAGCTAAACAATAGCTTGCTACATAGTTAGTTAAGCCGCGAAACAGTACAAAGGCGACAACTAACACTGCCATTAATTTAAGAAAATCATGATCAGCCTGCCCGAAACCCTGATCTAATAAAGGTTTAAGTAAATAGATTAAACCAGAATCCACGAGGGCATTTAGCACTAAAGCAATTGCAGCCGCAATCAAACCCGACTTAAATACACTAATTGTCGGCCACAAGCGTTTAAAGGTTTTAAATACCGAGATATCTTTTTCTTTCATAATCACATCTTCATTTTTAAAATTGTTGGCATTGTACAATCATTTTAATGATTATCCAACTTAATCACGCGCTTGAACATCAATAATCTGTTGATACCAAGGACTCAACTCATTTCTAGCAGTCACTATCGCGGTGTTATCCGCATAAAATCGCACAGAAATTTGTCCCGCAACTGCGGTATTATACACCGCGCTTTTAGCTTGACGTAAACGTTCTATCACGCCTTGATTAGGAAAATGCCAAGGATTCCAACGACCACTAGAAATCAACGCTATATCAGGTTTAATTTTATTTATAAAATTTATTCCTGTAGATGTTTTACTCCCATGATGTCCGACTTGTAACACCTCTACTTTGGATAATGTTGATAGAATCCGTTGTTCTGTAGCAATATCTGCATCTCCCGTTAGTAAGACAGTATGCTGAGCTTGTTGCATTAATAATATACAAGAATCTCGGTTCTCTGCTCGTTGTACAAGCGTATCTGGGGATAATGCACTTATCTTTATCCCTTGCCATTCCCACTGTTCACCTTTCTTACAAAAACCGCGGTGGTTTTCGCCATAGTTTTTATAGGATGGACTGATAAACACAGCATCTGGAAACATCTTTATTATCGCACTTGCCCCGCCAGCATGATCATTGTCATCATGGCTGACAATGACATAATCTAACTTAATTCCTTGTCGTTGCAAATAAGGTATAATTTCAAGTTCTACCATCGATCCACCTTGCCAACTTGCTCCAGTATCGTACAAAATTCCATGTTGATCTTTCACAATTAATGTGGCTAATCCTTGTCCCACATCAAGGGTTTCTACTTGCCAATCTGAACGATAAAAATAATGTCCACAAAGTAATGTAGTACAAGCTAAAATAAACAGGATCAAGCCTTGTTGCATACGATTATAAAGAATGGGAGATAAACTACGATCTGATTTTAAGGAAAAGTAAGGCGGTCTTTGCTGATAATTGGCAACGTTCTGAGTTGGACCATAAGTTTTATATAAGGCTACCCATAATATAAACGCTAATAAAATATTTAAATACAAACTTTGCAGATAAGACAAATTCAGCCAACTATGTTGAAAAAGCGAAAGTAAATCGGTAATTTTATCGGCTAAAAAATTTGCTATTTGCCAACTATAAAAACCGCCATGACTAAATACCGCCAATAACACAATAGGCACCAGTAAAAAGCTATATAGAGGTACTATTAATAAATTTGCGACAAAGCCTTGTAACGAAAACCCATGGAAAAAAGCCAGTTGAATCGGAGTAAATAAACAAAATAAGCCTAACTGTAAGTGAAATAATGCAAAAATCCACCGCACTTTTGGCGAGAGAGGTAAACCACGCCACCTCATTAAATGCAATGGGAAAAGCTGATACCATAAAATTAAGCAAGCTACTGCCCCAATGGATAACCAAAAACTCGTGGATAAAATCATTAAAGGATCACATAGCAACAACAATGCCACTACCCGAACATAGAGTTGCCATGCAGTACAATAGGCTCGATAAAAACGCAATAATATCACTATTAATATCGCTAGAATGGCTCGCAAGGTAGGAATCGCAAAACCCGCTAATTGTGCATATAATAAAGCGAGTATTACCCCGCCACATAAAGGCAGAATAGGGGTTATTTTTCGGGTAGGTAAAAAATACTGTATCACTCGAACTAACCAAAAACCGAGTGCCATCGCCAAGCCGATATGCAGTCCAGAAATTGCAATTAAATGAGCCGTGTTAGTTTGTTGATAGCGTTGCCAAATCTCTGGATGTAACCATGCTCGCTCACCAAAGCCAAGGGCGAGTAAAAGTCCTTGTTGGGTTAATCCTTGGGTTTGTACCAAACTATGTGCTAAACGTTGTTCTCGCCACGAAAAATCCTGCGAAATTTTGACCGCACTTTTTACAGTTCCCCATGCTTGAATATCTTTGGCAAAATACCATGTTTGTCGATCGAAACCACCTATATTTAAACGAGATGAAAGCGGTCGAAGTTGTAATTCACCTTGCCAAATTTCACCTAGCCTAGGAACCTGATCTACTTTCCAACTGGTATAAATCCGCCTTTTGGGCTGTTCTGTTTCTATCACCAAAGATTGATAATCTCCTTGATGTTGAATTTCCACGATACGAAACATCGTTTGAACTTTTTGAGGTGTGATTTGGGCTTGTTGCAAGGCACTCAGTGCAAAGTAATGTGCGTAACCAACACATACTAGCAAAATTAACGCTCTATTTAGCCATAATATAACGAATTGTTTTCTAGCCACAACGATTCGCAATATAACAACAATAAAAAATAAACTCGTACAAACTTGCCAAGATAATAAAAATTTCGTGGGTAAAAAATATAATGAAATAACCGCTAAAATAACGCTATACACAATAGTATTTATATTTATTTGATTGATTACTCTTAAAATTATCTGCATGTTAAACCGTACTTTATCTAGCTATAAACATCATGTGCCAATTCCGTTCAAAGAATACACAAAATATCGCAAAAGCCTATCGCAAAAATAGAAAATCTCGCAATCATTTCTTTCATTTTTGGAACTTAGATCACATTTTTATGTAAAGACCGAGTAAATATTGCAATGTTTAGATATTTTTATTTGCTTATTTAGTCAACTTCTGGTATTTATAACGCCTTTAAAATTATCCTCTATTATTTTAGGGAACAACTAACGTGCTTGGCGTCGCTAGATGGCTCGCTCAGACAATATATATTGATTGGAGAACAACATGACAAATACAAATAAAGCCTCTTTAAGCCTATTAGCTTTAGCGGGTGTGTCGCCCTATCAAGAAGAAAAAAATGAAGAATATATGAACGAAAAGCAGATTGCTCATTTTCGTAAGATTTTACAAGCATGGTATAACCAAATTGTTAATGAAGCCGGTCGTACTGTCAACCATATGCAAGATGAAGCATCTAATTTTCCAGATCCTGCCGATCGTGCTACGCAAGAAGAAGAATTTAGTTTAGAATTACGCGCCAGAGATCGTGAACGTAAGTTAATGAAGAAAATTGAAAATACTTTAAAAAAATTAGATACCGAAGATTTTGGTTACTGTGATTCTTGCGGTGTGGAAATCGGTATTCGCCGTTTAGAAGCTCGCCCAACCGCAGATCTTTGTATTGATTGTAAAACATTAGCTGAAGTACGTGAAAAACAAATGGGATTTTAGTCCCAATTAAGCTACAAGCTATATAGAATAAAAATCCGGACACAATTTATGTGTCCGTTCGTTTTATTCAAAACGTTTTATTTACGGAGTTTATTATTTTAACCTACATAAAAAACCTGTTTAGTAAACATTCAAAGCAGGTTAAATCTACTAAAATTGATCGTTCATCACTGAACGTCGTTGTTCATTCAACAAAATCGACAAAGGCAAAGACGAATAAACCAGTTCAGTCTCATAAAAAATACACAGTTAAGGCAAGTCAAGTTAATATTCATGCCCGTATGCTTAGCAAGAATGCTTTGAGTGTGGTTGAAAAACTCAATCGTCACGGTTATGAAGCCTATATTGTCGGGGGATGTTTGCGTGATCTTTTATTAGGTAAAACCCCTAAAGATTTTGACGTAGCCACTAATGCTCGTCCAGAGCAAGTACAGGCTATTTTCCAACGTCGTTGCCGTTTAGTCGGGCGTCGTTTTCGTTTAGCTCATATTATGTTTGGACGGGATATTATTGAAGTTGCCACTTTTCGAGCTAGCCACGAAGTTAATCATTCAGAACAACAAGCAAAACAAAATCAAGATGGTATGATCTTGCGTGATAACGTATATGGTACATTAGAGCAAGATGCACAACGTCGTGATTTCACAGTAAACGCCCTTTATTACAGTCCAAGAGATAATAGCATTTATGATTTCTACCACGGCATTGATGATCTTAAAGCCGGGAAATTACGTTTAATCGGTAATCCTGTCACTCGCTATCAGGAAGATCCTGTTCGTATGCTAAGAGCCATTCGTTTTATGGCTAAATTGGATATGTTCTTAGATAAAGCCAGTGAAACACCGATTGTAGAATTAGCACCTTTACTAAAAAATATTCCACCGGCCCGTTTATTTGATGAAAGTCTGAAATTATTACAAACAGGAAGTGGTGAAAAAACCTATTATTTATTGCGTCAATATGGCTTATTTGAACAACTTTTCCCGGCGTTAATACCTTACTTTACCGAACAAGGCGACAGTTTAGCCGAACGTATGATTATCCATTCGTTAAAATCTACTGATGAGCGTATTGCAGATAATTTACGTCTGAATTCCGCCTTTTTATTTGCGACTTTTTTCTGGTATCCATTACGTGAAAAAGTGGATATCTTGAAAAACGAAGGTGGCTTAAATAATCATGATGCCTATGCTTTAGCGAGTAATGAGATTATGGATTTATTATGTCATTCCCTTGCCGTACCTCGTCGTCACACGGGTGTTATTCGAGAAATTTGGCTATTACAATTACAACTTTTAAAACGTTCAGGAAGATTTCCTGAACGCACCATGGAACAGCCAAAATTCCGAGCAGCTTATGATTTATTAGCAATGCGAGCAGAAATTGAAGGCGGTGAGAGCATTGAACTAGCCAAATGGTGGCATGAATATCAATTCAGTAATGCGGAACAACGAATCGCCTTGCTGAAAGAGCAAGATAAAAATGCACCAAAACCGAAAAAACGTTATTATCGGAAACGCTCGACTAAGAAGGATTAAATCATGGCTATTGCTTATATCGCCTTAGGTAGTAACTTAAATCAACCAGTACAACAACTTGATTCTGCACTAAATGCTATGGCTAATTTACCGCAAACACAAATATTAGCGGTCAGTTCTTTTTATTGTAGTAAACCGCTAGGACCGCAAGATCAACCTGATTATATCAATGCCGTTGCAAAAATTGAAACGACACTTGAACCTATTGCTTTATTAGATGCGTTACAACAAATTGAGCTAGAACAAGGTCGAGTACGTTTACGTCATTGGGGTGAGCGTACTTTAGATCTTGACATATTGCTTTATGATCAACTGGTGATAAAATCAGAAAGATTAACTATTCCCCATTATGATATGCACAATCGGGAATTTGTCATTGTGCCACTTTATGAAATCGCGCCAGAATTAACTTTATCATCAGGGGAAAAAATATCTGAACTAATAAATAATTTTAAAAATATTCAAATGGAGCTTGTAATTAAAACTAAATAAGTTATAATTGTGAGCAT
>Ga0192276_1022_pt1 | contig 56880 bp, 61 predicted proteins | sample Koala_Koa24_I3_FD_131263 | JGI IMG/M metagenome (GOLD analysis project Ga0192276, IMG submission 131263) | Enriched cells from koala feces incubated with labeled cellulose particles, San Francisco Zoo, California, United States - Koala_Koa2-4_I3 ...
TGCTCCTAATTTGATATAATATTAATAGAACATAGTTCTAAAGCTAATTTGATGAAACTACATTACAGGTTATAGCTGAACTATTAGAAAAGAAAGGTGCATAAATATCACAAATAATAGGGACTAACAATAGAGAGATATGCATACACTGTTGATTAACTTTGTTAGTCCATCAAAACTTTTTCGAGGAATTAGAGGAGATAGGCTACAGTTGTGATAGTATTGTAGAAACCAAAAAATTGGTTGACAAGTGCTTCAAAGAGTCTTTTTTTACAAAATCAGAGTTTAAAAGATTTGTTTTTCACCCTTTGAGGTACGATGTTGCTCCGTACTTTTTAGGAATTGCATCAGAGGACCCTAGGAGAGGTGTGGTTTTAGTAGCTTTAGACAGTTTTCCTCAGGGTGCTAGTAAGTTTTGTATTAACTTGCCCGAACTCTTCAACACTTTGGATTTTGGTAAGATTAATGTTCTTAATCATGGAGAGGTTTTGAAAAAGATTCTGAAAGTGATTTCTTTTTCAGTGCCGAAAAGTGTTAGAACGTTAAAAATTAATAAATAATAAAGTACAAATTTTTTTGGAGGAAGTATGGAAAATATTTTTGAAAAGATAAAAAAAGAATGGGAAGATAAAAAGGAAGTTAATTGGGAGTATGACAATCAATCACTTGTACCTGAAGAACAGTTACAGTATATAATTTTGAAACAAAGAGATGATAATTTAGGAAAATTTCTTGAAAGCCTTAAAGAATACTATGAAGATATTGATATCACTGACTTGAAAGAATTATTGTTTTTCTATAATGATTTAAAAGAAGTAAATTTTATAGGTACAGATTTATTTGCAAATGCTATGTTTATAAAGAATACTGTTCCTTATCTATATCGAAGTATTGGAAAAGATACAAATAAGGAAGAAGACTTAATTCAATGTAAAGATCATGTATCTAAAATATTCACAGAATGTCTGTGCCAAATTCAAACGGGTGGAAAAGGAAATCTTTTTTCTTATAGTAAATGTTTTGGTAAAGTACTATACAAATATATTACATTACAGTCAGAAGGAGAAAAGACAAGGATTGAGATAAGACAAAATGCACATGTGAATTCTATTATATATTATGAAAAAGAAATGAGTATTCAACGGTATGCAAGAAAATGTGCTGATGCTAACAATAGCAAAGAAAAATTACCGTATTTTAGTATAGATATGAGTAATGCACGAGGTGGTGATGTAAAACATTTGAAAGAATGGTTAGAAACTTTTTTGGGTAAACAGGATTGGCACTGGCATAAAGATATAGTAGATCCAATAGGAGACGCTGAAGTAGTTTGTAATTTTACTAATGGCAATGACAATAGTGGAATTTTGTGTAAAAAAGTTGTACGAATAACAATAACTCAAGAGCAATTTTGCATATTACTTTATAAATACTTTAAAAAATATTATGAAGAAAGTTCATTTTTTGGTTTTGATGAGTTTATTACAAATACATTGGAGACTCTTAAGAATTATGAAGATGGAGAGAAACTTTGTAAATATTATACCTATATAATGAGTCATGATAATGATGATGTTGTTAATGAAATATTGGGATATATTTGTTGGGAAAGCGAAGAGAAGTATATGAAAAAAAGAAAAACAAACAAACACAGTAAAAGAGATGTCTATTTATAAAGGCAATAATGCGGAACAATATTCCGCTATTTGGAAAGAAATTTTGTTTGAAGCAGTTAGAGGAAAATATTCATATATAGAGTATAAGAACAATTAAAAAAGGAGGATGTACATGAAGTTTAGTAAAGAAAGTTTAACCGATTTTTACACAGAAGATGACTTTTGCTTTTTTTTGGGGGCATGCATCATCAAAGAATGGTAAAATAACCGAAACATGTTTGAGCCAATGGTGGTTATGTTCGTTTATGGAAAATCAAATTATTTTCTGTTGTGCAGAACAATATATGATGTATAAAAAAGCATTATTGTTTGACGATTTTGAGTATGCATTAAAAATTATTAATTGTAAAGAACCGAAAACGATAAAAGAATATGGTAGGCTTGTAAGAAATTTTGATGAAAGTAAATGGAATGAAAAGAAATATAGTATTGTATTAAATTGTATCATTTTATAGAGAATATTTAGAAAAAGAAAAGGAAAATAACAATAAAGATACTCTTTTTAAAAATGGGATAAACGGAGTTGTTTCAGAGTCTTTAAAAGATAAAATACCACAAGATAAAAAAATAGAGTTTACTGAAAATGAAATAGGTGAGATTTATTCCTTGTGTTCAGATTTTCACAAGAGGTTTCTAAACCCTAATGATGATAATATTAGTGATGATGAGATTTTGATATCCGAGTATTCATATAAATTTCAAAAACAATGGCATGAAAAAGTAATTGATTATATAAAAAAATGTCCTAAAGTATTATCTGATGATGAGAAAAAAAGATTGGGTAAAATATATAAAAACTAATGTAACAATGTTGTATCATGAGACAGAATCAGAGCCAATAGCTGAATTTTTGAATATCAATGAAAACAAAACTAGATTCGTCATATCTGATTACATAAGGGCGAAAATGATTAGTGATAATCCTGTTGATAATGAATCATTGTCTAAAAAAGAAATAGAAAAACATAAAAAAATCGTGATAAGATTCTTAATATATTTAGTGAATTATCTGAGTATTTATATTCAAAGAGGTATGAAGAAGTATGGAATTTAATTAAAACCAAATATGATAATTTTGATGAAAATCCGGATATTAATCGCCTAAAGATTATATTTTGTGATAAATATATTGGTACAAGCACAGAAGGATATGAGTATGATTCTGAGATGGAGAGATTAGAGTATTTAAAGAAAATGTTAGAATCTTTAGCAAATGAAATTATAAATGAAAGTAAAAGTAAAATATGGAATACCTATAATGCAGTTTATATATTACTAGAATGCAAAAAAAGAGTATAGGTTTTTTAACCTATTTACAAATGACGATATTGGAGAAGGAAAATCCTTAAATAAAGTTGTAGATGAAGAAAGGTTTTGTTTTTTGAATTAGCATATAACCTTGCTAAAGAATCGAATAGCATTTGGGATATAAGCTATTTTTTAGAATCTCAACTATGTACAGAAAAATGTGACCTAAAAAAACAAAAGAACTTCCTAATGTTAATGATAATGATAATGTTAATGATAATACATGCTATGAAGATAAATGGTGTTATATAAAAAGATTAGACGACCAAAAGTCTCTAGAAAAATGTTTGAAAAATATAATTGATTCGAAGAAAGGTAATAATTAATATGAATAATACAGCAAAAATTAATTTTAATGAACTGCGTAAGAAATATGGAAAATTATCTATTCCAGAAATTCAAAGAGATTATGTTATGGGTGCAGGAGGCAAATTAAATAATAAAACAGATAAACTGGAAAATTTATTAAATGTAATTTTGGATTCCTACAAAAATAATAAGGATTTTGATTTTAGTTGTATAATAACTTATTGTAATGATGAAGAAGGTGAAATTTATATTTATGACGGACAACAAAGATTAACTACTCTAGTATTATGGAAAGCATATTGTTGTTGACCAAGTTCAAAAAAATATCCACAAGTTTTTAATTCCGATAAACAGACTAGTCTAATAATGATATGGTGAAAAAAACTACCAAAAAACACGGAGAAGATTTTATTAATAAGTGTTATTGGGAGATTGGAAAGCCAAATTTCACTTATAAATTAGTGGATAGAAAATATGACGAAGCAGCATCATATAATATATATAATAGCGACAGCGGATGGATAGATAAATACGAGATACCGTAGATATAGAGGCAGACCGTGATACAAAGAGTGAGTACAGTTCTCCAGATTATTGCACAAACAATATTCTCCAAAACTGATGAATGTGATATTTTATTATTACACCATGAGTTGCTTGAAAGTCAATGTGAGAAAAAATATAATTTAACCACTTCTGAGGCTCATGTCATGGCAACAAAAGAGTATGATTGGAGTGGCAAAATTGAGGAACTTTTTGGTGAGGACGGTGAACTTGATGATTTATTGTGATTTATTAGAAAAAAGAAAAGACAGCGTAGTTTACACATTTTCTTCTGGAATAGGTGAATGTGGCAAAATAGAATTTCTATTGCATAAGCTGGGAGAACCTAAAATATTAGAAGAACCAGAAAAGCATTATTCCAAATATTATCTTGGTTGCTTATATTTTAAGTACTATAATAGAGATTTTAAATACAGAAGAACTCCCTCAAAAATCTCATATGAAATTTAATTTGAAATGTATTTTAAGCACCTTAAACTAGTAGGGTGCTATTTTTATATACTAAAAGACTATTCAAGATTTCTGTAGGGCATGGTTCAAGAGACGCTCAAAAGTACATCAATACTCTGAAAAATGGGTTGACTTATGCTCAAAATGATGGTAATATTGAATACAAAGAAATAAAAATTCCAAAGGTAATAAAAGTGGTGGTGTTATGATGAATAATAATATTCAAAAAGAAGTAGCTTTGAAATCTATCCAAAGGGTTTTATCGCACAAACATAATTTCATTGAAGATTTGGAAAATCTAATAGCTAGAACTAATGATGAATATTATAAATCTAAGCACGAAAAAATGCTTAAGATAGTTAAAAATATTTTTAGTGGTGAAGATATGGAAGCTCCAAATGTAAAATTGTGCAAAAATAGACTTTTGACGTTAGGCATTGATTTTAAGGAATGTAATAATCCAGCAAGAATTCCGTTTGATGATGGAACACTTGATTTAATAATAAATCGTCATGGAAATTTCAATGCACAGGAAATTAATGGATTATTGCACGATAATGGTGTGTTTATCACCGAACAAGTAGGCAGTGAAAATGATAGGGATTTGGTTGAATGGGTCTTACCTGAAACTGAAAAGCCATTCCCAAATTTAAATCTCAAGGAGCAACTCAAACATTTTAAGGAGGTAGGACGTTTCTCATACTGAAAGAGAGTTTCCACGTCTACAAATTTATGAATAATGAAATATATGAACAATTGAAAAAAATCGGGTGGTATCCTAATAGGAAAGTAAGTACTATAAAACCAAATTGCTTAAAATGTGCTGTTAATTTTATTGAAGAATATGGAGGTTTAAGGTATTCAAATAACAATACAAGTATGCATTATCAATTTATAAAACAATTTAATATCTTATACTTAAATGAAATTGAACTTGTACCTATAGGCTTTGTAACAAATTCAATTTTTGGTACTTTAGGAATAGCAATTAACAAATATGAGGAAATATACGTATCAGATTATAAGAAATATCATAAAAAAATTGCTAATAGTATTGAGATGTTTTTTGAAGAAATTTTTAGTGATAATTTTTTTATCCAAGCCACAATAGACGAACGAACTTTTGAAGTGCTAACTAAAAGTGGTTGGTCTCCTACTAGAAAAATTGATATATCTAATATGTATAATTATATTATCTCTAACAATGTACCTTTTTTTGAAAGTGCATATAATTTCTTTCAGAATTTTTACAATTTGAGTGGAAAGACTTGGGGAGAAGATGCAATGGATTGGAGAATTTTTGATGAATATGATATTATTGACAAAAAGTATATTTCTAAACCTAATATTCTTCATTATGTAGAAGAAAATTATATTCCAATATGCACCCTAGATAATGGATTAATAAATTATTATATTACTACAACTGGAAAAATTTATAATGAAATGGGAACATTGGTTGGAAATAACATAATGGAAGGTATAAATAGCATTTTAAGAAATTAAGTGTAATTTAACATAGAGAATAAAAGTGGTTAATTTAGAAATAGCATATCATAATGAGAGCAGTCTTGGAAAAGATAAAATACTACATTATCATAAGATGATTCGATACGGTAAGGCAGACATCGACAGCGAGTTTGCGGACGTTCTTAGACAGGCTATTACGTCGTATACCGAATCAGTCTTCGATGTTCTTAGACGGTATGAATGTGACCTACTCCCACCGCCTATGCTAACGCATAGAGGCGGGGGCTTCTCGCTCAACGACACTAGTGTGCCGAGTATCAACGAGCTAACCCCGTGAGTCCCACGGTTTTGACAAATTTGCTTGCAATCTCTCGCTTTGCACATATTACATCCCGACTGATTACGGGAAAAAGAGGTCAATTTGTCAGAATCCCTTATCATGGGTGGAGTGATTACCTCCCAATCCGTTCTCCTTTCATAATCTCTATACCAACGGCTTGGTTTTCGCTCTTTGTGGTACAGGCAATCGAAAATATGACACTCTCATCATATTCTTTATGTTGATTATATTATAAATTATTATTTTTTGTTTGTCAATAGTGGGAACGCAATTCATCCTCCCACTTTAGAAGTGGGGGTCTTCTTGCTGGAAAAGGATAAATTTCTCTCGATATATTTCTCAATAGCCTTAATGAATATCTGAGTCATGCTCATTCCCATTTCGACTGCTATGGCTTTCAGTTTCTCACGCTGTTCTCTTGGAACACGGATTTTTATATCGTCAAGGTGTTCTTTGACATATCTTGTAGTCGTTACTTTACGTTGTACATAGAATCAATCCTTTCGTATTGTACCCATTACCTTAATTATACCCTCTCAGGAGTTTTTGGTCAAGGTATTCAATATATGTTTCATCGTCCATAACCTCAACATCACATTTTTTGCCTGTGCTTTCTATTATTTCGGCAATTTTATCTCTTATGAGTTTATCGTAGTTTATCATTTCTAGCCTCTCGTACACCAATTATTCAAATTATCACTGATTTCATTAAGCATTTCTTTATAAATGCTTTTGTAAGTAATTCTATCTTTTAAGATAGATAGTTTTTGATTTCTATGTTCTATATGCAAGATTTTAAATATTCTATCATCCTATATGGTGAGCATAAAGATTTACTTTCTAAGTCAACCAACTCATCAACCAATCCTGAATCTCCATAAATACAATATACTTCAGAACAAAATCTGCTAATCGGATTTTCAGATGATTGTAGTATAAAAAATCCAAATATTTCATCTTTATCATCAATGGCAAAATAAGCCTGACTATTTGATGATTTGTTCAAAAAATCTTCAAGTGCTTCACGTTGCAACGGATATGAGAATGTACCAGCACACCAATAATCATGTACAGTTTCATTGCTAATCCTCCGCTGGATGCTCGACAATATTTTCATCCGCCGTGACCCTGCGGGAAACATCAAACCCGATAAGGAGAAATCCACAGAGAAGATTGACGAAGCAGTTGCAATGATTATGGCACTTGACCGTGCTATCCGATGCGTTAATAGTAGCGATAAGTCGATTTATGCCGCCCGTGAGATACTGATTTTGTAGTAAAAAACTGGAATTTTAATTATTTTATGTTATTGTGAATATAATCACATAAGTCACTCCAAACCTTTGATTCTTTTCTTTTTTTTAGGGAATCCCATTTCATTTACTATAAATTCTGGATTTTTCACTTCTTCCATTACCCAATCATTTTCATCGTGTAGAGTAAATGATTTTGGATTTTCACCAAATCCATAGAATCTCCATTCAAAACAATCTGTTAAAATCACTTTACGCCCAATCTTTATATAATTATCCACTTCTTTAGATGTATGATTATTATTGTTTCTTATTGGATCTAATTTAGGTGATTTTATTTCTACCACTGCTAAATAATCTTCCGAAGGTTTATTTATATTATTATACTTCCATTTTTTGACAATAAGTAAGTCTGGCGTGTAATCATTTGCATACATTTCACGTGTATGCTGTTCTGACTCTCTATTCTTAAATTGTGTTGAAACATCTACAATCCAGATCTTCTCATCGTTAATAAAAATTTTATCTAACAATGTTAGAATAACTCTGTTTTGAAAATTTATTTCACGAGGATCATTCTCGTAATATTTATCAACAAGCTGTTTATACTTCTCAAAAGAGAAATAATTAGACTTTACAATTCCAAACTCTGCCATAAAATATACCTCCGTAAATTCCGATTTACTGGCAACTACCAGTTTCCTATATTATATCATACGCCCATTGAAAAAGTCAATGAAAGGAGTGATGTTCATGGGAATTTTCAGCGGACTGTTTCATTTACGGGACAAGCCGACAAACAGCTATGATAGCCCATCATACAGCTATTTTTTCAGAAGAAGTGACAGTGGCAAGCGAGTTACCGACTGCACAGCTTTACAACATACGATGGTGTATGCCTGTGTGAGAGTACTTTCCGAGGCGATGTCATCGGCTTGTATCCACTTATGCCCGATAAGATGAAAGTTGACCGTGACGATAAAAACCGTCTGATATACATGACTTGGAGATGAGGTCACTTCCGCACTTTTCCGTGATGAACTTGCAAAAGTTCATGGAAATCTCACCGTGTGGCTCAATTCACCCGGTGGAGATGTTTTCGCAGCATCGCAGATTTATACAATGCTGAAAAGTCACAACGGCAAAGTCACAGTAAAAATTGACGGTATCGCCGCAAATACAGCATCACTAATGCTGAAAATTTCCGCTATTGCACCGAAAGGTGTACCGATAAATCAGCTTTACAGAAGACTTGAACTTCTCAAACACTAACAGGAGGTATTTAATATGACTATTCAGGAACTTAGAGAAAAAAGAACGAAAGCTTGGGACGAAGCTCGAAATTTCCTCGATTCTAAGCGAAATGACAGCGGTTTACTTTCCGAGGAGGACTCCGCAAAGTATGACGCTCTCGAAAATACAGTGGTAGACCTTGGAGATGACACTTTCGGACAGACAAGCAGCGGTTCTTATAAACTTGGCACTGCGATTAAGGTTTCTGAGGAGTTACTTAATAGGAGTTACTTAATGATTCTGCTTTCGATATTCCATCATTTGTGCTTGAATTTGAACCTAGCAACAAAGTTATGGCATTTAGTGACTTTAAATATTACTGGATAGCCGACAGATAGGGACGCTCTTTCAAGCAACTCAACGAATTGTTTTCCATGACAGGACAAGTCGGATTCCTTGCAGGCCAACGAGTTGACGGAAAACTTATCTTACTAGAGGCTATCAAGACACTCACTCTGAAAGGCTGATGCTTAATGATTTCACTAAATGAAGCGAAAAATTATCTCCGTGTTGACCATTGTGAGGACAATCGGCTCATATCTGAGCTGATTGAAACCTCGAAAAAGCTGGTTATGGACGTTGGCAGAATGAATGAAGATGAATTTACGAAGAATGAGGAACCCACTCAGCAGACTATGTTGTATACAACCGCTTGACTACATGAAAATCGTAGCAGATACGAAAAAGGCGGGTGTGCATGATGACTTCTATTGACGATATGACCACCGAAATTATGAAAGGCTTAACGGAATATGCAGATTTAGTAGATTCCACTATGAAAAAAGCCGTTCGTAAGACTGCAACATCTATAAAAAATGAGATTTCCGCAAATGCTCTGAAAGATACAGGAACGTATGCGAAAAGCTAGGCAACGAAAAAGCTATCTGAAGACAGCCACTCGCTGACAATGACGGTTCATTCCAAAAATCGCTATCAGATAGCACACTTACTTGAAAACAGACACGCTAAACGTGGCGGTGGCAGAGTTTCAGGTAAGCCACATATCGCTCCAGCAGAGCAAAACGGAGTGAATTTATTGGAATCGCTGATTGAAAAGGAGTTATCATGACATATGAAGAAATCAATGAAATGATGATGGAAACAGGATTGCCTTTTGCCTACGATTGAGAGCGAAAAGCTTTGTGAAATACTATACGAATTGGAGGTATAAATTATGGCACTTAAAAAGAACAAGGTCAAATTTGGCTTGAATAAGGTGTATTGGGCGAAGATTACAGCGTGGAGTGAGGACGGCGTTCCCACCTTTGCAAAACCTGTAAGACTTCTGGGTGCTGTTTCGCTGTCTATCGATGCCAACGGCGAAAATGAGGGATTTTATGCAGATAACACTGTATATTACATTATCAACAACAACGCAGGTTACACAGGCAGCCTTGAGCACTTATTACTACAGATTTTGCGACTGAAATTCTTGGAGAAGTCCTTAGACCCAAGACAGAAAGTTCTACCACAGAGGAAAGTACAGAAGTGAAAACAGAAATCTTCTCACTCAAAGCAGCGGCACGTCCCAATGGACTGGTAAAGGCGAAAACCACAACTATTACCACAAAGTCATAAGGAGGCATATTATGGCTATCAAGAAAACAATCACGATTGACGGAATCAATGTCCCTTTCAAGGCAAGTGCTGCAGTTCCTCGCCTTTATCATTTGAAGTTTGGACGTGATATTTACAAGGACTTTGTATCACTCCAAACCGATGTCACCGAGGGTGATGAGAACAGGTCAACGCTCAGCATTGAGAGTCTTGAGTTATTTGAAAATATCGCATATATTATGGTAAAACACGCTGACCATCAGAACGTTCCCGATAGTCCCGATGAACTCCTTGAACAGTTTAACACATTTTCGATTTATGAGATTCTCTCTCAGCTTATTGAACTTTGGGTGCTTAATACAGCTATATAAATCTCCCACAAGATAAGGTGGACGGATGGAGAGGTATCTCCGGAAGATTTGAGCATATCAATCTCACAAATAACCTCTCACAAATGTATGAGATAATTTCACATACAATCAAGAAAACCGAATATATGTGGAATAAATTTAAAGTAGAAAATGAGTCTGTTTTCTCATCGTTATATACTCTGTATAATGGTTCATCTATGCTTTGAGGAAAAGAAGAACTTGTAATAGATGGCTGTTATCCTTTGCACCCTGTTACTACATTTTTACTTCCACGTCTTTCAGAGCGTGTAGCACAGAATGAGCGAACACTCTTTACTTTCCTTAGTTCCAATCAAAAAAATACATTAAGACAGTTTGTTGACAATACCAAAGATGAACTGGACTTCATTACACCTGATTATCTGTATGATTATTTTGAAAATGAACTGAGAAAAGAATTGAATTCCTCTGATATACATAAGGTTTATTCCTTTGAGATTGCGGGAAAGGTATTTGCTGTTTTCAATTCTGCAAACCAGTCATTTGATGATTTTACAAGAGATGTATACAGGAATATTTCTACTAATGCAAGACATATGACAATTGTGCCAAACTATGCAACAACTGTTGTTTCTTCGCTTGCAAAATACTTAGCTATAAAAGAACTTCGTGAAGAATCAGCTGATGACACTATACTGTTTGAGGAGTATTCACTGTATCTCGATGATTACAGTGAAATAGTTTTCGACTTTACAATGTCATTTATTTCTCCTGAACTCAAAAAATCGCAGTATTATTATGATGGCAAAGCTGTAAATATTAAAAGAAAATCTCAATTAAGTGAACACCTTTCTGAAATTTGCAGAACTGTTTACTCAGCAATTCCTGTTATAAACAACGAATCATTTAATAAGAATAAATTACCGAGTGTTGCCATTAACAGCAGAGCCAAGATTCTTACTGCACTTCTTGAAAGTGATGAAATATCTGAGAGCTTAGGCTTAAAGGGGTCTGGACAGGACGTTTCATTTATGAGAAGTTCTCTTGTACAGATAGGGATATTAGTATGTGCAGAGAAAAAATATAGCCTTAATACAGAACCTGCCGATGCCAATCTCACAAATGTACTTAGCACTATTAAGGAATTTTTCAGAAGTACGATTGAAACTGGAGAGAAGTCATTTTCGGAATTATATAATACACTTACCAATCCCGAATATGGCATTGGATTAAAAAAAGGTGTCATTCCAATTTATATTGCTGTTATTTTGAACGCAGTGAAGAAAGACCTTATTTTCAAACAAAGCGGAAATGAAATAAGGCTAACAGCAGATTTATTAAATGCTATCAATGAAAGACCTGAATTATATTCGGTTGTAATGGAAGATTGGAATGACGAAAAATCTGCATATTTAAGCCAACTCAGTGAGCTTTTTGCTGACTTTGTATATGAAAGAGAAAAGAGTTTTAATAGCTTTTCTTATATCGTGAGTGCTATAAATAGATGGTATCTTTCATTACCTAAATGCTCAAGAGAAATGAGCAGCATTTATGATACAGGAAAGGCACTCGCAAAAGTCGATACTAAGTTTATAAGCAGTCTGAAAAAGCCAATTACAAATTCCAGAGATTATCTTCTGCTCACACTTAGCAAAATATATGCTTCTGAGCCAAGCAAAGAACTTGCTGATAGACTTAGAAAAATAAAAGATTTACTTGATGATGGCAAAAATTCTCTCGTACGCTATGTTTCAAACGTATTAAAGGAAACATTTGGTGATACTGAAGAAGTATCACTTAATTCTGTCCTTACCGAATGGCATGAGAAGTTAAAACCCGAAACTAAGCAACATCTTTTTGCCAATAACGAAAATGCGTTTGAAGCAATCTGGAACGATACAGAACCTAATATCATCGTATTGGACTTTCCTGAAATCAAAACAGAACTTATCATAGGTTACAGTGCATCAAGTCAGAAGGATTGGAAAACACGTCTTGAAAACGCAGTAAGACGGCAGAAGCTAAACGTCAAAGGGGGCTGAATTCTTCTGTTTTATATGCACTAATGCTACATACTCATCAACTTTTGTTCAGAACGCAATCAACAAAATAAAGGGCGATTGTTTATTGGTTGTTGATGAAGATGAAATTAGACAGATAGATGCTGTTACAGATTTGTTGGGAAATCAACTTAATATGAGAGTATCGCAGTATACCTAAAGAGAAGATATTGAGGAAAGACAAATCATAAAAGACCAATTTGCAGAGGGAAAAATATTACAAGCGTTAATTACAATTAAATGCTTAGATGAAGGTGTAAACATTCCAAGCATAAAAACAGCATTTATTTTAACGAGCACTACCAACCCAAAAGAGTATATCCAAAGACGTGGTAGAGTTTTAAGACTTTATGAGGGCGAGGATTATTATTGAGGAAAGTAAAAATATCAGTTCGAAGGCAAACTCCGAGAGAGATATGGTCAATAAAATCAAAAAAATATAGAGGAGGAAGTAAGAAGATATTGAAGCACGACTTCCAGATATTGAATCTGAGTGTTATAAACTTACCGAAATCATTGCTCGAAATGAAGACGGTGAAAGATTGCAAATTGATTGCAAACGTATGGAATCACGAATAAAAAAGAATAATGTACTTATTGATAATTCTACGGACAATATTATATTTGTTTTTCGAGAAAACTACAGATTCTTCTATAAAAAGCTTATATCTGATGCATTGGAAGTTCTGAAAAATGCTGATAAGGTTGACAAAGGTATTCCTGATATTCATGCAAGAACAATTGAGTTTCTTGTGCAAAGAGGAACTTGTATTTGTGGAAGTGAAATTTGTGATGGCAGTAAGGAACTAAAAGCATTGCAGGATTTACTCGCCTACATTCCACCACAGTCACTTGGAACTTTGATAAATGCGTTCTCCAATGAATGTAAAAACAGAACAAGAAGTGGCAAAAATATATTTGAAGTTGTTTCATCTGTCCTTGCTATTGTTGAGCAAAGGAGAGCATATAATGACGAGCTACAGGCTGATATTGAACAGCTGGAAGAACGAATTAAGTCATTCGAATCCATTGATAATTATCAGGAAACTCTTAATTTGTATAAAGAGGATAAAAGAAAGAAGCAATCTGAACTTGCTGAATAATGATGATTTATCTTCTAATGATAATTCTACGAAGGTGTTTGTAGACATCCAGATGAAAAATTCAGGTGATCTGAAATTCAATTACAGGCTTATTATACTTCTCGATAAGGAAAATGAGACTGATTCGGAAAAAAGAATCGAAAAAGCATTTAGGGGTATCAAAAACAAGAACGATGAACTTCTGTATAATATGAAAATTTAATTGAAAAATCTTCAGACTATGTTGTAAATCTGTATGAGTTTTTGTAAGTTTTTACTAATACAATGAGTAGTTCCGTTACCGTCATCAACAGTAATCTCTCTTGGTTTTTCTTTAGCCTATAAATGGTTAAAATAATTTTTAAACACTCTTTAAAAGTCCAATAAAGAGTGTTTTTATTTTTTTGTGTGTCATAGGGGGGAGTATTAAAATATTTAAAAATAATCCATTGACAAAGATACTTAAAGAGTGTATAATAGTGACATGATGTCACCGTGACAGGGTGTCATTATTGTGAGAAAATTTAAGGAGGTGATATATATGCCTAAGCAAAGATTCTATAATCTTCCGATAGAAAAACGTGAAAGGATTTTAAATGCTGCTGTGAGTGAGTTTTCAAGAGTTCCAATAAACGAAGTTTCTATAAATAAGATTATTAAAAGTGCCAACATATCAAGAGGTTCTTTCTACCAATACTTTGATGATAAGAACGACCTAATTCGTGAGATTATGAGCGGTTATAAGAACGATATGATAGACAGAATTAAACAACATTCATTAAAAAAGGATATCGATATATTTAACCTTACGTTAGAAATGTTAGAATGTACCATAACCTTTACGGAAAAGGATAATAATCAAAGGTTGTGTTTCTATGTCTTTGATACTATGCGAGGTAATGAAAACTTTTTCAATCAAATAGTTGGAACTGATGAAATAAAAAACGTCATAGATATGTTAATAACATTAATAGATTCAAGTACATTTAAGTACTCTGAGCGAAACGATATTATTAACGTCCTAGAGATAATATCCACACTTGGCGGTAAAACCGTTATGAAAACCATTAAACAGCCTAACAATAAGCACATCTACATAGAAGAGTTTAAACGCCAACTAATGATTATAAAAAATGGAATATTAGTAGAAAGGAGTTAGAACGCCCTTATATGGGCGTGTGAGCTGAAATGTTTTCTAAATTTAGTGTAAAAAACCCTTTACTGTATTGGTATGTGTAATAGTTGTAGTGGTCTTAGGAATAGTGTCATTTACTAAGATGGTTCCCGACTTACTACCTAGTATGAATCTACCTTATGCCATAGTTATGACTACATATGTTGGTGCTAGTCCCGAAGAGGTCGAAGAAACCGTTACTAGACCAATAGAACAATCTATGGCATCTATGAACAATATAAACAATATCTCATCGACCTCTAGTGAAAACGTATCTTTAGTAATATTAGAGTTTAATGACGATGCTAATATGGACTCCATTACCGTAGATATGCGTGAAAGTTTGGATACCATAGCATCATCTTGGAGTGATTCGATAGGTAATCCAATAATTATGAAGTTAAACCCCGATATGATGCCTGTTATGGTATCTGCACTTAGTGTAGATGGTATGTCCATTCAAGAAATTTCTGACTATGCTAATGATACTTTAATTCCTACCCTTGAAAGTGTTGACGGTGTCGGTAGTGTATCCGCATCGGGACTTCTTGAGGAAAGTATTAACGTTGTAATTAGACAAGAAAAGGTAGATGAGATTAACAAAAAGTTAAAACAGAGTGTATCTAACACGCTCGATGACGCTAAAGAACAGTTAGACGATGCTAAAGAAGAACTCTCTGAAAGTAAGATGGAGTTAGAAGAAGTTCTTGAACAGTTTAATGACGGCATGATTGAAGGTTCTCAAACCATTACCGAAAGTAGGTTTGAAATATTAAAGAATGAGATTAAACTCGCTGATACTCAAGAGGAACTATCTGCTAAGGAAGAAGAACTCCTTGAAGGTTTGACTGAAATTGAGGCTAGTGAAAAGACTCTAAACGAAACAGAACTTGCCCTAACTGAGGGTGAAACTCAACTTATAGATGGTATTGCTCAAATAGATGATGCTATCGCTCAAATGGATACTCAACTTGAACAGTTGAACTTAGCTAAGTCCCAGATTAACGAGGCTATTAGTCAGATTGAAACCATGATGGAAGGTACTGTTAGTGGTATAGGTTCATCTATTGCAACAGACCCTATATCTCAAATGTTACTTTTAAAGCAACTAGTTGAACAGTTAGACTTAGACCCTACTCAAATAACCGACCTATCTTCTCTTGTGGTTGCATTACAGTCTAAACTTACCGAAATTGACGATGGAATATCCACTATCAACTCTGCTAAGGAAGAACTTTCTGCTCAAAGAGATGAACTATCTTCTAAGTTAGAAGAGGTTCAAAGTGCTATGGTTGAAGTGGCTAGTGGTAAAGAACAGCTACTTGCTGCAAAAACTCAAGCGTTAGAAGGTCAAACGGCTCTAAATGAGGCTAAAGAGCAGTTAGAAGAAGGCTCAAGCCAATTAGATGATGCTAAAACTCAATTAAATGAGGGTGAGGCTGAACTTGAAAAGACTAAAAACGATACTGGAAAAGAATTAAATGACGGTTTAGATGCCATAAATACAGCAGAAGAACAGTTAGACGAACAGTTGGATAGTTGGGACGATACCGTTGAACAGGCTCTTGACAGTGCATCTGTTGAGGATACTATTACCGTAGATATGATATCTCAGATACTACAAGCTCAAAACTTCTCTATGCCTGCAGGCTATGTTACCGAAGAAGGTGTGGACTATTTAATTAAAGTGGGCGATAAGATTGACAGCGTGGAAGAGTTAAAAAATCTTGTACTATTTGATTTGAATATAGACGGCTTAGACCCAATAACATTACAAGACGTTGCAGATGTATTCTTAACTGACAACTCGGATTCTATATATGCATCGGTAGACGGTGAAGATGGTATTATACTTACTTTTCAAAAACAGAACGGTTACTCTACCGCTGAAGTTGCAGAAAATTTATTAGATAAGTTTGAAAGCATCTCTGAGGAAGATAGTTCAATATCATTTGTGCAATTAATGAATCAAGGTGACTATATAGACTTAATAGTAGACTCTGTAATTGAAAACCTTTTAGAGGGTGCAATATTTGCAGTAATAGTACTATTCTTATTCTTAAAAGATTGGCGTCCTACCTTGATAGTAGCTTGTTCGATTCCAATAAGTGTAATATTTGCCATAGGCTTAATGTACTTTTCGGGAATATCATTGAATATAATATCCTTGTCTGGTTTAGCAATAGGTGTAGGTATGCTTGTAGATAACTCGGTAGTAGTTATCGAGAACGTGTATCGTATAAGGCATTTAGGCAAGAGTGCCATACAGTCATCGGTTAGTGGTGCTAAGCAAGTAGCTGGAGCTATTACGTCATCTACGCTAACTACTATATGTGTATTTGCTCCTATAGTGTTCGTAGAGGGTTTAACTAAGACTCTGTTTGTAGATATGGCTTTAACCATAGCATACTCTTTGGTAGCTAGTTTAATAGTATCTCTTACGGTAGTACCTGCTTTAACCTCTAGAATGCTAACCACCGTTAAAGAGGTTAAGACTCCTATATTCGATAGACTTAGGGGCATATATGCTAAGGCTCTTGAAAAGGTATTGAATCTAAAGGCAGTAGCATTAATATTAGTAGTTGCAATGTTAGGCATATCTGCATATGGTGCTGTATCTAGGGGTGTTTCATTTATGCCAGATATGGATAGTACTCAAATCTCGGTAAGCTTAACTATGCCAGATGGTTCAATATTAGATGAAACCATTGAAACCTCTAACGATGTTATGGAAAAGATTCAAAATGAAATCGAAGAGGTAGACACTATCGGAGCTATGCTATCGGGCGGTATGGCATCTACATTAGGTATTGGCGGAGATACTTCTGAAACTGAAGTTTCTATGTACGTTATACTAAAAGAAGATAAAAAACGCACTAGCCAAGAGATAGCTACTCAAATTAATACCATGTTTGAAGATTCTGACTTTGAACTATCTGCTAGTGGTTCAAGTATGGATTTATCTGCATTGGGCGGTTCGGGAATAACTATTAACATTAAGGGTAGTGAATTAGATACTTTACAGACTATAGCTACAGATATATCTGAAATACTTTCTACTGTAGAGGGTGTCGGTGAAGTCGATGATGGCATGGAAAACCCATCACCACAGTTAAAGATAACTGTTGATAAGGAAAAGGCTATGTTAAATGGTCTTACAGTGGCTCAAATATACATGGAATTGGCAGGAGAGATTTCAACTTCTAGTACAGCTACACAAATCTCTTTAGATGGCAAAACCATTGATATTATAGTAGATAAAGAATCTACCGATGAGGTTACTAGAGAAAGCATTAAAAATCATAAGTTTACCGTTACAGATAATGATGCTCAAGATGATGAGGACTCTAGTTCGCTACTATCTGATGACCAAAATACTGAAACTCCTACTAAGGAGATAAAACTTACCGATATAGCTACCGTAGAAGATGGTGTTACGCTATCATCTATTGGTAGAGAGAATCAAACTAGATATATCTCTGTAACGGGTACTATCGCCGATGGCTATAACGTAGGCTTAGTAACTAATGACGCTCAAGACGTTTTGCAAGACTATGAAGTCCCAGAAGGCTATGAGGTAGAGTTCGCTGGTGAAAATGAAACTATTATGGAAGCTATGGAACAACTAGCATTGATGCTACTATTAGCTATATTATTGATATATTTAATTATGGTTGCACAGTTCCAATCGTTAAAATCGCCATTCATAGTAATGTTTACTATGCCTTTAGCCTTTACAGGTGGTTTCTTAGGTCTATTAATAACGGGCAAGGACTTAAGCGTTATTAGTGTAATAGGATTCGTAATGCTATCTGGTATAGTAGTTAATAACGGTATAGTGCTAGTGGATTATATTAATCAACTTAGATTAGAAGGTATGGATAAGAAAGAAGCTATCATTGAGGCAGGTAGCACTCGTTTAAGACCTATATTGATGACAGCTATTACTACCATCTTAGGTTTAGTAATGATGGCTGTTGGTAACGGTATGGGTAGCGACATGATGCAACCTATTGCAATAGTAACTATAGGTGGCTTGATATATGCTACGTTTACTACTCTATTCATAATACCTATTATATATGATATCTTTAATAAGAAACCTATGAAGAAGATTGATAACTCTGAATTAGAATACATTGAAGATTAATCTTAAAATTAGTTTGTTAAAAATCCGAGCGGTAAAACCGTTCGGATTTTTTATCCCATAAAAAAGATATATATATATATTTTGTATTAAATCTTGAAAATGGTCAAAAAAAGAGTTATAATAGTAGAGTATTGTAATCTATTAGAACATATTATCTAATAAGATTTTAATACACGCACACTATTTTGTATGTGAAAGGAATCTCAAAATGATTAATAAACGAGTTATAATATCTTTAGTTGTTACATTGGCTATGATATCTTCTAACTTTAATACCATCTGGGCGGGTGCTTTCGCTGGTGTAGATGACTACAATTATGGCTACAATGACTACAGCGATAACTACTCCTATGGTGCAAATGACAGCGACGGTTATGGAGATTACATATATGGTATAGATATAGATGAGAATGCTTCTGTCGAAATCGTATCAGATGATGATGTGTTTACCGACCTAACCTACGTTATAGAAAATAATCAAGTTACCATTACTGGGTATGATAAGACTGTGAACTTTTCTTACTATACTATGCCATCGGTGATAAATGGATATCCCGTAACTGCAATATCTAAGAACGCTTTTCAAAACTGTTCTAGTTTGATTAGTATAGTAATTCCTAGCACCGTTAAGACGGTAGGAGAGTATGCATTTAGCAACTGTAAGAATCTACAATCGGTTACTTTTCAGGACGTTACATCTACTACAGATATTGAGGACGAAAACCTATATGGTGATACCTATGACTACTATGGCAATCTAGTTACTACCGATGCTACTACTTCTGATGAGGATTCATATAGTTACAACGGTTACAGTTTTGACTATTCCGAAGATGCTAACAACTCCTATGATTATAATAGTTACTACTCCACTACTTATGATACTACTGCATCTTACGATTACTACGGTTACACTACTACAGAAGATGTTACTACTTATGAAGATGATACCTACAACTATGACTATGATAGCTATTACTCCACTACCTATGATGATGAAGAGGAAGAAGAAGAGAATACCGATATTGAAGAAACTATCGCTGAAGATGATGACGAGGAAGAAGAAAATATTGCAATCAATCCCGTTTCGGTGTATGTATCTACTTTAAAAGAGGGCGTTACTGCTGAATATACTGGTATTAGTGCCATCATGGAACACGCTTTTAGTGGTTGCAAAAGTTTAGAAACTTTATCTGTGCCAAGTACACTATCTTTTATGGGAGCGTATGCTATTGAAGATACTGCATACTACAACACTTGCAAAGAAAGTTCTGAAAACATAATAATAGGCAGTGTTTACTACCGATATTTTCCAACATATAAGTACTCGTATGTATACAACGATGAAACTTCTCTATACGAACCCGTAGTAAACTCTTTCGATGAGGAGATTCCAGAGGGTATAGTATCCATATCATATTCAGCATTCCAAGACGTAGAAGGACTTACTAATCTAACTATGCCAGAATCTTTAAAAACTATATATGATTCTGCCTTTGCAAACTGTACATCGCTAACTAATATATCTTTTTATGACGGAATACAGTATGTAGGAAACAATGCGTTCTCTAATACCATTTGGTTAGATGAATCTACTAACGGATTCGCAATAGCTGGTGACTACCTTTACAAGTATGTAGGTGTAGGTGGCTCTATAACCATACCATATAACGTTAATATAATCGGTAGTGAAGCCTTTGCTCTAAATACTAACATAACTAGAGTAGTCATTCAAAATGGTGTTAGCAAGATTATGGGTGGTGCTTTCTACAGATGCGAAAACTTACAGACCGTAGTAATATCTTCAACGGTTATGTCTATAGGAAATCAAGGCTTTTATGGGTGTAAGAATCTAGCCAATATAACCTTTAATGAGGGTCTGCTTTCTGTAGGAAGTAAATGTTTCTTGTCGTGTAGTAATCTAAAGTATGCCATACTACCTACTTCACTTACTCAAATAGGCGATATGGCTTTCGGTTTCGACTACAACGATATATACAGCACATACTCTATGGTAGATGGTTTTACTCTAGTGGGTGACGAGGATTCCACTGCTCAAGAGTATGCCACCGCTAAAATGATAAACTTTCAAACTAAAGATGATTTCGTAGTACCTGCCGTTAGCAAAGAGTATGCAGTAGTAAACGACGATATCGACGATGAGGAAGTAGCTCAACAACCCGTAGATAAAAAGATTATATTTGGAACGATTGGTGGTTTAGTCATACTATTAACCATACTATCTTTAATTCTATACCTAAAGGATAGGAAAAACAATCCACAGAAGTATAAACGTAAGAAAAAGAAGAAGAAAAAGAACTCTAAAACAAAAAAACATCGAAGATAGTTAATTATAAAACTAAAGACGGATTTTTAATCCATCTTTAGTTCTTATGGCATCTTTCCTAACATTGAATCGAAAGTGTTTTTAAACGCTGTATAGTTCTCTAAGTTTAAACCATATATCGCAAATGATACATTGTTGAAACACTTAGCATAACCTTTTTCAAACAGTAGATACTTAAACATATTAGAAACATCTGTAGGAGAGTTTCCAAAGACTCCACAACCCCATGCACCTAACACTATATTCTTAACTTGATTACATACAGCAACCTTTAGTATATACTCTGCACGTTGAGTCATGCACTTAGAGATATCTGCTTCACTGTAATGTTTAGCTCTATATACGTTTACCGCAGGTGATGTTATTGCAGATATAGTAATAGGATATGGATAGTCTAATAGTCGTCCTCTTCCGTCACGAAATACTTCTACACATGGAGAGAATATAATGTAATCGGAGTATAGTTCTTCATCAGTACGGTTGTTATGTTCGTAGTAACCCTTAGCATCGTTACTACTTATAGAGGCATATAGGGAAGAGTTCCTACAGATAGCCTCTTCTTGAGCCATAGCACCGTTAAGGAATCCACCGCCTACGTGCTTTGCAGATGCAAAGTTTAATATGCAAGTATATCCATCACATAAAAACTTTCTAGCACATTGGCAAGTATCCTCGTTGTATAGAGTAATCTTAGCGTTAGGAACATCTGTAGGTATACTTACAGACATACTTTCAAGTTCTAAGGGTGTATATAGTATAGCCTTAGATATATCTTTGTTAAAAACATATTCTTTGTAACCGCCATGCTTTATAATATCGACGGTTTCTTGAGCAATTTTTTTTGAATCGAAATTCATATCGATTTAAACCTCCTTGTAGTTTACATTCCTAGATTGTTACTAGCAAAATAATCAAAACTAGAGTCACACGTAACTATGCTACATTATAGTACAAACATCATCAAAAGATTTTAACCTTTTCTCTCTAGGAGTTTGAGCAGGTACTCCAACGGGTATTACGCTGGATAATCTTGCGTTGGTCACATTAAGCACCTTACAGATATCGTCACCAAATAGTACTGGGTCGCATTGCCAACACGCACCCAAACCTTTTTCATGTATGGTAAGTAGCATATTTTGAACACACGCTCCAATAGATAGTATCTCAGGGTTACCCATAGCATCTATCATCTTCTCATGAGAGTACCCTAGATGGTTTGTAAATATTTCAGTTACCCTACTATCATGATATTGCATATCGGTTTTAAATACGAATATCACAGCGGGAGCTTTCTTAAAGAATGTGGTCAACTTTACACGACTTTCTATTAATTCATCGGTAGCACCAACAGATGCATAGAACGTTCTAGTAGCTTTTTCTAAAGCGTTAGCGACCTCATCTATTTTAGATTTATTAGTTAAGACTATAAACTTCCAACACTGTGCATTGCAACCACTAGGAGCATTCATACCAGCTTGAACTATGTCCCTTAAATCCTCTTTAGATATAGGTTCATCGGTAAACTTTCGGATACTTCTTCTATTTCGGATACTTTCACTTAGTTCCATAACAATCTTCCTTTCCATTAGATATCTTATACAGTTATAATATCATCTATTCGATAAAAAGTCAATGGTATCAACTACAATCTTCAATATCCTTAGATAATGGATATCTCATAAGTTGGTTTTAATGATTATATCATGTTTTCTGTCATTGCACACCATATGATATTTTTATGACATATGTCAAAAAAATTCTTGACATATGTCATAAACTATGCTATAATTAAAACAATAGCAGAACGATAGTTACTTCTGTTCTGTTAGAACACACCAATGAAAAGAGGCGATAGAATGTCAAGACCAATCAAGTGCAGAACAATCTGTCGATTTCCACAGACGCTAGAGTTTATCCCAGCGATGGATAAGGACGAAAAAGACCCTATTATACTTACCATAGATGAATATGAAACGATTCGCCTAATCGACAAGGAAAGATTATCTCAAAAACAGTGTAGTCAGCAGATGCAAGTTGCTAGAACCACAGTGCAGAAAATCTATGACTCTGCTCGATTGAAACTAGCAAATGCGTTAGTTGATGGGCGTCCACTTAAGATTGAGGGCGGAGAATATCGACTTTGTAGCGGTATGAATCAGTTTTGCAGTATGGATTGTTTTAAGCAGGAAATCTATCAGACCTTTCAAAAATCTAAAGGAGTGAATATTATGAGAATCGCAGTTACTTATGAAGATGGTCAAGTGTATCAACATTTTGGTCATACAGAACAGTTTAAAATCTATGACGTAGAGAACGAAAAAGTTGTATCCTCAGAGGTAGTCAATACCAATGGTCAAGGACATGGTGCATTGGCAGAAGTTCTAAACGCTTTGCAAGTAGATATTCTAATCTGTGGTGGAATCGGTGGGGGTGCAAAGGTTGCACTTACATCTGCGGGAATTAAGTTGTATGGTGGTGTTACTGGCAATGTGGATTCTGCAGTAACATCGCTTTTGACGGGAACACTTGCCTATAATCCAAACGTTGAGTGTAGCCATCATAAGGAAGAACATCATGGGGAAGGTCATGAATGTCGTCATGGTCATTGCTCAGATTAACCATTCTAAGAGCAAGAGAACTTGTGAAAAAGCGTAGAAAATTTCATCATATAAACCTTGACATATCCAGTTTCTAAGATTATAATATTAATATGTATATTAAAATCGATTAAGATTTTAGAAAGGGGATATATAACATATGATGAAACTATTAAATATGCTTTCGTTGTTAGCAGTGACATCTCCTGCCACTGGTGATGACAGAAATATAAACTTAATACTAATATTAGCTATAGTTGCGGGTTGCTTAGTAGTGGCTATGGTAGTAAGTAAGCTTATAGGTAAAAAGAAGTAATATACGTCACGTTGATATTAGTTAGTTCTATTGATTTACTATAGTACATATAATGGTAATACGGTCATACTGCTTAGGTATGACCGCATTCTATATATCTATTTGGGAGTGGTTTTGCTTGGAATGTACTCTAAGAGATTTACGTAGCAAGGAGGTTATAAACATATACAATGGTGAACGTCTAGGATTTATAGATGATATTCGCTTCAATACAGAAGATAACTCGGTTATGACGTTCATAATATACGGACGTGAAAGACTGTTTGGAATATTAGGTAAGCAGAACGATATTACTATAGACTGTAGTCAGATACATTTAGTAGGTGAAGAAACCATCTTAGTATCGGTTAAAGATGTAGTTTACGAAGAAAGTAGTGAAAAACATCAACTTTTGCACAAATTTTTCACATAACGTTGTACAATATGCCTATAGACATATTATGGTATTATGTGATATAATTACTGATGTAGTTCGCACGTTTGCACTTTTATGATTGGTTGGTTGGTAATGTATTTCCAATTTAGGTCATAAGTTAAGTCGAGCGGTGGAAATTTAAATTTATTAAACCAATTAGGAGGAAAATACTATGGCAAATGTAGTATCAATGAAACAACTTCTTGAGGCTGGTGTACATTTTGGTCACCAAACTAGAAGATGGAATCCAAAGATGGCTCAATACATCTTTACTGAAAGAAACGGCATATACATCATAGACCTTCAAAAGACCGTTAAAAAGTTAGAAGAGGCTTATATGTTTATTCGTGATATCTCTGCTGAGGGTAAGAGCGTACTATTCGTAGGTACTAAGAAACAAGCAGGTGATTCCATTAAGGAAGAAGCACTTCGTGCTGACGCTCATTACGTAAACGCTAGATGGCTCGGCGGTATGATGACTAACTTTAAGACTATCCAACAGAGAATAGCTAGACTTGAAAGACTCTACAAGATGAAAGAAGAGGGTACTTTCGACCTTCTACCTAAGAAGGAAGTCGTTAAGCTTGAACTTGAGATTGAAAAGCTCGAAAAGTTCATGGGCGGTATTAAGAATATGAAAGAACTCCCTGGAGCTTTATTTATCGTTGACCCTAGAAAGGAAAAAATTGCCGTTGCTGAGGCTAAAAGGTTAAATATTCCTATAGTTGCTATTGTGGACACTAACTGTGACCCTGATGAGGTAGACTATGTTATCCCTGGTAACGATGACGCTATTAGAGCAGTTAAGTTAATAGCTGGTACTATTGCTAATGCTATAATCGAGGGCAGACAAGGTCAACAAGAAAATGCTGAATCTACTGAACAAGTTCCTGTTGAGCAGACTGCTGAATAATAAATAAGTACTATTTTTTGATATCGGAACGCCAACTACCTTTTTGACGTTCCGAAGTATAGATATTCTATGTATTGGAGGATTTTTTAAATGGCTAATTTTACTGCTAAAGATGTATCTGCCCTTAAGGAAAGAACTGGCGTAGGCATCATGGATTGCAAAAGAGCTTTAACTGAAACCAATGGTGACGTTGAAGAGGCTATAAAGATTTTAAGAGAAAAAGGTTTAGCTACTCAAGCTAAGAAGTCTGGTAGAGTTGCCGCTGAGGGTATAGTTACTGCTGTTGTAGATGGTAACGTTGGTGTAGTATTAGAAGTAAACTCTGAAACTGACTTTGTTGCTAAAAATGATGACTTTAAAGCCTTTGTTAATGGCGTAGCTAAGACTATTATAGATACTAATCCAGCCGATGTAGATACTCTAAACGCTACTACTATGTCTGGTTCTGACAAGACCGTTAAGGAAGTCTACGATGAACTATTCCTTAAGATTCGTGAAAATATGCAGATTAGACGCTTCGTTAGAATGGAAGGTACTTTAGTATCATACGTTCATGGTGATGGTCAATTTGCCGTTATGGTTAAGCTAGATACTACTGCTAATGCTACCGATGAAAAGTTAATCACTTGCGGTAAGGACGTTTGTATGCAGATAACCTCTATGAACCCTACTTATCTAAATAAGGAAAGTGTTCCTGCTACAGTTATCGAGGAAGAAAAGAAGATTATGCTATCTCAAATGGCTGAAGACCCTAAGATGGCTAACAAGCCTGACCAAGTTAAGGCTAAAATAGTCGATGGTAAGGTTAGCAAGTTCTATACCGAAAACTGCTTACTAGAACAAGCTTTCGTTAAAGATGATAAGATATCCGTTGGCAAGTACGTTCAAGGCGTAGCTAAGGAGTTAGGTACTACTATTACAGTTTCTGACTACGTTCGCTATGAAAGAGGCGAGGGTATTCAAAAGAAAGAAGATAATTTCGCTGATGAAGTAAACAGCATGATTAAGTAATCATTAGTAATAATATTATGGTATTAAGGTGCATAGGTAACAGCCTATGTGCCTTTTTAGTAAATCGTTCCCTAGATATAATATTTTTTTTAATTTCCCCTAAAAATATACTTTACAATCTACTAAAATTAGTGTACAATATTAAGTATAAAAAATTATTGTGAGGTGTTTTTCTTTGAAACCTAATTACAAAAGAATCTTGCTTAAAATCAGTGGTGAGGCTTTAGCAGGTTCAAAAAAGACAGGTTTTGATAATAGCGTTCTTGAAAATATCGCTAATACTGTAAAAAAATGCTCCGATGCAGGAGTACAAATTGCTATAGTAGTGGGTGGCGGAAACTTTTGGCGTGGTCGCTCTAGTGAGAATATGGACAGAGCTATTGCTGATAATGTCGGTATGTTGGCTACAGCTATGAACGGTTTAGTACTATCCGATGCCCTAAAACGTGTTGGTATTAAGTGCAGAGTGCTATCTGCTTTCCCCATGGAAAAGGTCGCTGAATACTACACTAAAGAAAAGGCAGTAAGTCACTTAGAAAAGGGTAGTGTAGTAATATTTGTATGTGGTTCTGGAAATCCATTCTTCTCTACAGATACCGCTGCTGCCATTAGAGGCATAGAGGTTGAAGCAGACATATTCTTTAAGGCTACTATGGTAGACGGTGTGTATGACAAAGACCCTAACAAGTATCCCGATGCGGCTAAGTATCAACAGCTTACATTTAGTGAAGTAATACAGAAACAATTAGCCGTTATGGATATTACTGCCGTAACACTCTGTCGTGAACAGAATCTACCCATATTCGTATTCGATATGAGTAACCCCGAAAATATCTACAATGCCTTATTCGATATGAGTATAGGCACAATCGTTAAGGAGGATTAATTTAAGTATGAAAGAACAGATTAAAATCGCTAAGGAAAAGATGGAAAAAACTATCGCTAACCTTGAAAAAGAGTTTAAAGAGATTAAGGCTGGCAGAGCAAATCCTGCAGTGTTGAATAAAATCTCTGTAGACTACTACGGAGCATCTATGCCTATAAACCAACTAGCATCTGTATCGGTAACCGAGGCTAGAATCTTAAGTATTACACCTTTTGATAAGTCGGTACTACATTCCATAGAGAAAGCAATACAAAAATCTGACATAGGCATAAACCCTACCAATGATGGCACGGTTATACGTTTAGTGTTCCCAAAACTTACCGAGGAAAAACGTAAGGAACTCTGCAAGGACGTAAAAAAGTATGGTGAGGAAGCTAAGGTAAACGTTAGAAACTCTAGGCGTGACGCTTTAGACAAGGTTAAAAAGATGAAAAAGGATAGCCTCATTACAGAGGACGATGTTAAGTCCGCTGAAAAGGATATTCAAAAGCTTACCGACAACTACTGCTCCGATATCGATGCGATAGTATCTGCTAAGGAAAAGGAGATTATGAGTATATAGTAACTACCTCTATTATAGATAGTTACTATGCAAATAGGCATTGGTTCGGTACTACGCAAAACTTAGACAGAATTGATGCTAAATAATTCTAAAAATAGAAAGGCTTTAGTATGGCAATCGTAAAAAATAAAGCTCAACCCAATGGTGCATCTATTCAACTACCTAAGCACATTGCGTTCATTATGGACGGCAACGGTAGGTGGGCTAAGAAAAGACTTCTACCTCGTTCGTTGGGTCACAATGAGGGTGGCAAAACGTTTAAAGATATTGTTACCTATTGCAGAGAGCTGGGCATTGAGTATGTATCTTTCTATGCGTTTTCTACTGAAAATTGGAAACGCCCTAAAGAGGAAGTAAGTGCTATTATGTTACTCTTTAAACAGTATATTGCTGACGCTAGAAACTACTTTAAACATGAGATTAGATTCATCTTCTTAGGTGATAAGGCTATGTTTACTCCAGATATTCGTGAGGATATGCTCGCCCTTGAAGAAGATTCTAAACACTTTAACAAGATGACTGTGCTATTAGCTATAAACTATGGCGGTCGTGATGATATAGTCCATGCTTGTAAACGTATATGTAGTAAGGTTCAAAGTGGTGAAATCTCTATTGATGATATAGATGAGGATAGATTTCAAAATGAACTATATACGTTACATTCACCATCGGTAGATTTACTAGTTCGTACTAGTGGTGAGTACAGAATATCTAACTTCTTGCTTTGGCAGTGTGCTTACGCTGAGTTCTACTTTACAGACGTTCTTTGGCCAGACTTTAATAGGTCTGAATTGGATAAGGCTATATCGGAATTTTCTAAAAGAAGTAGACGTTTTGGAGGTGTTTAACGTTTGGCAACTAGATTAATATCCTCTGGAATTGGCATTGCAATAGGTATACTAGTAATGGTACTATCTGATACCATTGTGTTAAACCTAGCAGTATCTGTAGTATGCGTTATGATGCTCCATGAACTATTTCACGCTGAGGGTTGCAGTAGACACAAAACTTTTGTATATATGTGCTATGGTTTAGTGGCTGTGATTCCTATATTGTTATATAGCAAACTTACGTACTTAGAATTAATATTCCCTGTATGCATGATATTTGTGTTCTTAATATTTACGGTATACATATTTAAGCACAAAGAGTTAAACATTGACAGATTAATATTTATGATAGGTTGTTGTGGGTTCGTATCGTTCCCCATGTGCTGTATGATATCCTTAAAGAACTTAGATGCTCAACTAGGTACTATATACATGGTAATAGCCTTATGTTCTGCATGGCTAGCCGATTCTGGTGCGTACTTTGTAGGTACTTTCTGCGGTAAGCATAAACTATGTCCAGAGATTAGTCCTAAAAAAACCGTAGAAGGATTCATAGGCGGTGTGCTTAGCAATGGAATACTACTATGTATATTCGCATTGGTATACAGTAGATTCTTTGCCCCTATGGATTTAACTGTAAACTATGTATCTGTGTTTATTATGGGTGTAGTTACGGGTATTATTGGAACTATAGGCGACTTAACCGCATCGCTAATAAAAAGACAGTGCAACATAAAAGACTTCGGTAAGATTATGCCTGGTCATGGCGGGGTTTTAGACCGCTTCGATAGTGTTCTATTCGTAGTACCTTTTGTATACTTATATCTTAACTACATTGGTATATTTACTAGATAGTTTTTACAAACTATTATAAACATAGCGATTTAAAAGGAGCTGAAAGAGTGTTTTAGCTCCTTTTTTAACAGAAAGGTGGCATTCTATTTTGGAAAGTTTTTCATTGTTAGGTTCAACGGGTTCAATAGGAACTCAAGCATTAGAGGTTGCTAGAAAACATAATCTAAGAGTTACTGGTTTGGCAGGAAATAGAAACATACGGGCTTTAGAAAATCAAGTAAGAGAGTTTAAACCTAAGTTAGTATGCATATACGATGATACTCTATACAAGGATTTAAAAACTAACTTAGCAGATACTAACACTAAGGTACTATCAGGCATGGACGGTCTTTGTGAGATTGCCGTAGATAAATCTGCTGAGATTATGCTAAATTCAGTAGTTGGAATGGTAGGCTTACTTCCAACACTTTCTGCGATAGCAGTAGGCACTCCCATAGCTTTAGCGAACAAAGAAACCTTAGTAGCTGGTGGACAGATAGTCATGGACGCTTGTAAACGTAAGAACGTTACTATATATCCTGTGGATAGTGAACACTCTGCAATATTCCAGTGTTTGCAGGGTAACAATAGGAATCAGCTTAATAAGGTTATACTTACAGCATCGGGTGGGCCTTTCTTTAACAAGACTAAACAAGACCTACAGAACGTTACAGTATCACAAGCGTTGAACCACCCTAATTGGAGTATGGGCAGTAAGATTACCATAGACTCTGCTACGCTTATGAACAAAGGCTTAGAGTTTATTGAGGCTAAGTGGCTGTTCGATTTAGAACCATCTCAAATTGAGATAGTAATACATAGACAAAGCGTGTTACACTCTGCAGTGGAATACAAGGACTACTCTGTAATAGGTCAACTAGGTTTCCCAGATATGAAGATTCCTATACAGTATGCACTACTATATCCTAACCGTATGGATTGCCCTACTAAACGATTATCTTTAACCGACTTTGGTACTTTAACCTTTGAAAAACCCGACTACGACACTTTCGAGTGCTTATCTGCTTGCATAGATGCTATCACTGTAGGTGGGTTGTATCCATGTATAGCCAACGCATCTAATGAGGTTGCCGTATATAGTTTTCTAAATGGTCAGATTAAGTTCCTACAGATTGCTGAGGTCGTAAAAAATACTATTAAACATTTCGACTTTAAAGTGCCTACTGGCTATGGCGATATAGTCCGTGCAGATAAATCTGCTAGAGAGTTCGCTAAAGAGTTGATATCTAAGATGTGATAGAGGCTTATGTGTAGAAATATTAATCATAAGGAGGTTTTTTATGAGTAACGTTATTGGTATAGTAATAGCTATAATAGTCTTTGGTGTAATAGTAGCTATCCATGAGTTTGGACATTTTATAGTCGCTAAGTTATGTGGCATTAAAGTTAATAAGTTCGCAATAGGTATGGGACCCGTTATATTTAAACATCAAGGGGACGAAACAGAATATTCCCTTAGATTACTTCCTATTGGCGGATTCTGTGCTATGGAAGGTGAGGACGAAAACAGCACCGACCAAAGAGCCTTTAATAATAAATCTATTCCTAAAAGATTTGCCGTATTGGTAGCTGGTGCTACTATGAACATTATACTAGGTTTCTTAATTTTGATAGTAACTACCATAATGGTGGATAAGATTCCATCATGTACGGTAAAAGACTTCCGTAGTAGTACGGCATCGTCACAAGCTAGTGGTTTGCAGATTGGCGATAAGATAATATCCATTAACGGTATGCACGTATTTACCGATATGGATTTAAGTTACAAAATAGGCAACACCGAGGATAATAACTTCACTGTGGTGGTGCTTAGAGATGGTGAAAAGGTTACTTTAAACAATGTTAAGTTTTACTATAGTTACAACTACTACTTTGATGAGGCTACTCAAACCAACGTTAAGGTAGACGATACCTATACGGGTACTGAAGAACTTAAACTTGCTGAAAGTCGATACGACTTTATTGTGGAGGCAGTTCCAAAGAATCCTATTACTGTACTTAGTTACTCTTTTAGAAGTACCATAACCACTGGACGCTTAATTTGGATATCTTTAATAGACTTAGCAAGCGGTAAGTATGGTGTAGATGACCTATCAGGGCCTGTTGGAGTAGTATCTGCAATTAGTGAGGCTTCTAATGCAAGTAGCGAGGGTGAAAGTTTTTCAATAGATTGGTCATCTCTATTGAGCCTAAGTTCATTCTTAACTATAAACATAGGAATCTTTAATCTACTTCCATTACCTGCCCTAGATGGCGGTAGGATACTCTTCTTAGTTGTAGAGGCTATTAGAAGAAAACCTATCCCACGAGAAAAAGAAGGTCTAATACACGCTATAGGTTTAATGTTATTCTTTGCTCTTATGATATTCGTAACCATTCAAGATATTAGAAGATTGTAGTTCTAACCAATGTTAGTACGGAACATCTTTTTAGATGTTCCGTAACTATGAACTACTAATAATGGATAAGCATTATGTTTATATGCTATCTATTATTAATGGTTTATAGCATGAACCGATTCACCAAATATAAGGAAAGGATTTTTTTATTATGAGAAAAATTAAACCCGTTACAGTAGGAAATTGCATATTAGATGGCAAGCATATATATATACAATCTATGTTGAATAAGCGTTCCGATGATATAGAGGGCAGTGTACATCAAGCTATGGAACTTGAAAAGACAGGCTGTGAAATAGTTAGAGCCTCTATACCTAACAAAGATGCTCTAAAGTTGATTCCTGCCATTAAGGATAAGATATCTATACCTTTGGTTGCAGATATCCATTTCGACTACAGATTGGCTATAGAAAGCGTAGCTATGGGCATAGATAAGGTTAGAATAAACCCTGGAAATATTGGCGATTTAGACAGAGTTAAAGCAGTAGTATCGGCTTGTAAGAGTAAGAACGTTCCTATTAGAATAGGTGTAAACTCTGGTTCGGTAGAAAAAGATATCTTAGCTAAGTATGGTTCACCAACACCAGAAGCTCTTGTGGAGAGTGCTTTAAACCATGTTAGAATCTTAGAACACTGCGACTTTAATGATATAGTCATTTCAATAAAATCATCTACAGTGGATACTATGGTTAAGGCATATCGACTGATGGCTGAAAGGTGTAACTATCCTCTGCACTTAGGAGTCACTGAAGCAGGTACTGAACGCATGGGCTTGATTAAATCATCTATAGGCATAGGTTCTCTATTATTAGATGGCATAGGTGAAACTATTAGAGTTTCTTTAACAGACAATCCTATTAAGGAAGTTTCAGCAGGTATAGATATCTTAAAGGCTATAGATATGAGGAAGGGTATTCAATTCGTATCATGTCCAACGTGCGGTAGAACTCGTATAGACCTCATAGGCTTAGCTAATAAGGTGGAAAACGCTCTTAAGGACGTCGATAAGAATATTAAAGTGGCTATTATGGGTTGCATCGTGAATGGTATCGGTGAGGGCAAAGAGGCTGATATTGGAGTCGCTGGTGGTGATGGCTCTGCTGTAATCTTTAAGAAAGGTGAAATTATAAAGACGGTTTCTGAAGATGAAATTATACCCGTTCTATTAGAAGAGATTCAAAAGATGTGATTAAAATCTACCATACTTATGCAACGCTATTGCAAAGGTTAAATAAAAAGTTTATAATAGTATATAGAATAACTAAAGAAAGCGGTGATATTTCTTTGAAAATAGGTGAATTTTTTAAAGAGTGGCAACTTCCAAACGATGTGGCTTGCGGAGAGATTCTAAACTTTGAATATAATCATGATTATACTACTATGGTAGTTCAAGCAAGATACAAGAATCCTGTGCTATGCAGTTCTATAGAGAATCTAACTACATTGTTCTGTACTACCTACAAACAGACTAATCTTTTTTGGCTGGATTGCAAATATCCTACAGATACCTTTACGATAGAATACTGTCATGAACTTATTAACAAGTTGCGTATGCAAGTTAGAACTATCAATGGGTACTGTAACGGTTGCGATATAATCCAAAACGGAGATGAACTCACTATTAAGTTAAAGCGTGGTGGTATAGATTTCTTACAACGTGAAAGATTTCAAGAGAAACTTTCTCAACTTATTCAAAGTGAGTTTAACATAAAACTTAAAGTAAAACTATTAGATGATTTTAACAGGTTGGAGTATGAAGAATATCAAAGACAGAACGAAGTTAAAGCTAAAGAGTATATTTCAGTGCAAGAACCTAAACATACAGCTGAACCTCTTAAAAAGGTTGAAAGTGTTCCAAGTAGTGTAGAGTATCACCTAGACTATAATAGCAACAGTAAGTCTTTACTGTTCGGCAAGGATATTAAAGGAAAACCTATATCCATAAACGAGGCTTACAACCATATAGATGAAAACGTAATAGTATGCGGTGATGTAATAAATATAGAAAAATCAGAAACTAGGAACGGTTCTATAATATTCTCTTTCGATATTACAGACTACACCAATAGCGTTACGTGTAAAAAGTTCTTAAACAAGGATAGAGATGATATTACTAGTATGGATTCCATAAAGGTAGGACTCACTATACTAGTAAACGGAAAGATAAAGTTCGATACCTATAATAAGGGTTACGTATTAGAGCCTAGAAACGTATCGGTTACACAGAAAAATGAACGCTCAGATAGTTCTAAGGTTAAGCGTGTGGAGTTACATAATCACACGATAATGTCATCTATGGACGCTTTAACTCCTGCATCTACCTTAGTAGAAAGAGCTTTCGATTGGGGTCATAAGGCTATAGCCATTACAGACCACGGCAATTTGCAATCTTTTCCTGATGCTATGAATACTTGGAAAAAACTTAAAACTAAAGATTTTAAGGTTATCTACGGTTGCGAGGCTTACGTAGTAAATGACTTAGACCCATTGACCATTATAAATAAGCTCGATGACAGAAACTTTAATGACGAAATAATAATATTCGATGTTGAAACTACAGGATTAAACTTCACAGATGACAGATTGACCGAAATAGGTGCAGTAAAGTTAAAGAATATGCAAGTTATTGAACAGTTTAATACGTTTGTAAATCCAGAAAAAGATATTTCTAGTAATGTTGTAAAACTTACTGGTATATCTAACGATATGGTTAAAGATGCTCCTAAAACTAAAGAGGCTCTAGAAAGCTTCTTCAAGTTTTGTGGAGAAAATCCTGTACTAGTGGCACATAACGCTAGTTTCGATACTACTATGATTAATAACTCTTGTGCAAGGGTTGGTATTAAGAAAGATTACACATACATCGATACGCTAGTATTGGCACAATGCGTAGTTACTCAGATTGCAAGGTATAAGTTGAACTATCTTGCTAAGTATTTTAAGTTGGGAAAGTTTAATCACCACCGAGCCTCTGATGATGCATATATGCTCGCTAAAGTATATATAGAACTTATTAAGTTAGCTACTCAAAACGATGGAATATCCACATTAGGTGACTTAGCTAAGCTTGAAAAAGATATGCCTATTAAAAAAAGACCCACATACCATCAAATAATATTGGTTAAGAATAATACAGGATTAAAGAATCTATATAAGTTAGTATCTATGTCGAACTTAGAATACTTCTATAAGAAACCTATAATGCCAAAGTCTAAACTAGAAGAGTACAGAGAGGGTTTAATATTCGGAAGTGCTTGTGAATCGGGGGAACTTTTTACGGCTCTAGTAGAGGGTAAATCTCATGAAGAATTGGTGCATCTAGCTAAGTTCTATGACTATTTAGAGATTCAACCTCTAGGGAATAATCAATTTTTAGTAGAAGATGGTAACGTATCTAATCAAGACTCTTTAAAGGATTTAAACAGAACTATAGTAGCTTTAGGCGACGAGTTAGATATTCCAGTGGTGGCAACTTGCGATGTACATTTCATAGACCCCAAGGACGCTATATATAGAGCAATACTACAGAACAATCTAAAGTTTAAGAATTCTGACAATCAACCACCACTGTACTTTAGAACTACCGATGAGATGTTAAAAGAGTTTGAATATCTTGGTAGCGATAAGGCTATGGAAATAGTAGTGACTAATACTAATCTTATTGCAGATGCTATTGAATGTATAAATCCTATCCCAAATGGAACGTTTACTCCTAACATAGATGGTGCTGAGGATGATTTAAAACGCATAACTATGCAACGTGCAAAAGATATCTACGGTGACCCTCTACCAGAAATAGTTGAAAAACGCCTCGACAGAGAACTTACCTCTATAATCAAGAACGGATTCGCAGTTCTTTACATGATAGCTCAAAAGTTAGTATACAACTCTGAAGAACATGGCTACTTAGTAGGCTCAAGGGGTTCAGTAGGCTCATCATTTGTAGCAAATATGGCAGGTATATCAGAGGTCAACTCTTTAGTGCCACATTATGTATGTCCTAACTGTAAGAACAGCGAATTTATAACAGATGGCTCTGTAGGTTCGGGCTTCGATTTGCCACCTAAGAAGTGTCCAAAGTGTGGAACAGAATACCATAGAGATGGTCACGATATACCATTTGAAACTTTCCTAGGCTTTAACGGTGATAAAGCTCCTGATATAGACCTAAACTTTTCAGGAGAGTATCAATTTTATGCTCATAGGTACACTGAAGAACTTTTCGGTAAAGACCATGTCTTTAAGGCTGGAACGGTATCCACGGTAGCTGAAAAAACTGCCTACGGTTACGTTAAAGGTTACATTGAAGATAAGGGGATTACTCTATGTCAATCGGAAATGAATAGGTTAGCTAAAGGCTGTACAGGTGTAAAAAGAACTACAGGTCAACACCCTGGTGGAATGGTAGTAGTACCATCGGGATATGATGTCTACGACTTTACTCCCGTTCAACACCCTGCCGATGATTCTAATTCGGAGATTATTACTACTCACTTCGACTTCCATTCGCTACACGATACCATATTAAAGTTAGATGAACTCGGTCACGATGTGCCTACGCTATACAAATATTTAGAGGATATGACAGGCATTAAGATTAAAGACGTTCCCACTAGCGATGCACAAGTATACAAGCTATTTACTTCTACAGAACCTCTTGGAATCACTCCCGATGATATAGGCGGAGTTCTAACGGGTACTTTGGCACTTCCAGAGATGGGAACTTCATTCGTACGCCAAATGTTAATAGATGCTCAACCTAAAAACTTTAGTGACCTTCTTCAAATATCTGGATTATCTCATGGTACGGACGTTTGGCTAGGTAACGCTCAAGACCTAATTAAAAATGGTGTATGTACCATCAGTGAGGTTATAGGTACTCGTGATAGCATTATGACGTACTTAATATATCATGGTGTAGAACCAAACCTATCCTTTAGGATTATGGAGATTACTCGTAAGGGTAACGCTTCAAAACTCTTGACGGACGAAATGAAACAGACTATGCTTGAACACAACGTCCCACAATGGTATATAGACAGTTGCTTAAAGATAAAGTATATGTTCCCTAAGGCACACGCTACAGCATATGTAATATCAGCAGTAAAGCTTGGTTGGTATAAAATATATTATCCTAAAGAGTTCTATGCTACTGTTTTTACTGTTCGTGGTGGCGATTTAGATGCCGAAATAGTTATGAAAGGTCACAAGTTCGTTAAAGAGAAGTTGAACGAACTAATAAACAAGGGCAATGACAGAACCGCTAAAGAAACGAATTCTATGGAAATGCTAATGCAAGTTAATGAAATGATGGCTAGAGGTATAGAGTTCTTACCAGTAGACTTAATGAAGTCCGATTCGCATAAGTACATCATAGAAGATGGCAAACTTAGGATTCCTTTTTCAGCCATAAATGGTATAGGTGGAAGTGTCGCTGATGGCTTATACAATGCAGTACATCAAGGGGATTTCATATCCATTGAGGAACTACAAAAGCGTGGTGGTGTGACAAAATCTACAATAGATATGCTCGATAGTATAGGTGCTTTGGGCAACATACCTAAATCTGACCAATTAAGTTTCTTTTAACTTGACTTTTTACTAACAATGTGATATCATAGTATCATGTTAGCACACTAAAGTGAACCTACCATTTTTTCATAGAATAGAAAGGATTATATTATAATGAAAAGTTACGATACTATTACTCCCGAGGGTACTAAAGACCTTCTTTTCAATGAGTGCATTGCTAGACGTAATGTAGAAAACTCTATCCATAAGGTATTTAAACAGCATGGTTACAGTGAGATTATTACTCCTGGGCTTGAGTTCTTTGATGTGTTCAATCTAAACTCAAGGCATTTCCCACAAGAGAATATGTACAAACTTGTAGATAACAAGGGCAGACTTTTAGTACTACGCCCAGATAGTACTATGCCTATCGCTAGGGTAGTCGCTACTAGATTGAAAGACGCTATACTACCTCTTAGACTATACTACAACCAATGCGTATATAACATAAGTCCACAACTTAGAGGCAGAAGTGACCAGATTGTACAAGCAGGTATTGAACTAATAGGCTCATCTTCTGATATGGCAGACCTTGAAGTTATAGGTATGGCTATAGATGTTCTAAATACTTGCAGTGATGGAAACTACTCCATTGAGATTGGCGATAGTGGTATCTTTAAAGAATTAGTAGCTGAATTAAACATATCCGATGATATGAAAGAGAACATTCGCTATCTAATTGAACAGAAAAACTATCCCGCACTTAACGACCTACTAGATACCATTGGCGACAACAAGATTACTAAATCCTTAAAGAAACTACCTAGACTCTTTGGTAATGTAGATGTCCTAGATAAGGCATCTAACCTATTCATTAACAAGCAGATAGATATGTATCTTACAGATTTAAAGTCTGTATATGAAAACGTTAAGCAACTATATCCAAATGCCAACATAAGCATAGATTTAGGTATGGTGAATCGTGCTGATTACTATACTGGAATCATTATTAAAGGTTATGTAGAGGGTTGCGGTGATGAAGTCTTATCGGGTGGTAGGTACGACAAACTTATTGCTGAGTTCGGCTATGATGTCCCTGCTACGGGTTTCGCTATCAATGTAGATGCAGTATCTCAAATGGTGGCTAAGAAAAAGAAGATTTCTAATATCCCCGTAGATATAATTGTATTTGCAGAAAACGGCTTTGAAATGAAAGCTATGCAAGTCGCTCAAGATATGAGAAATAAGGGACTTAACGTTGAAAATTCCTTTATAGATGACCTTGAAAGCGTTCGTGAGTATGCTCGTGAAAAAAAGATTCCTAAAATAATTATTATTAACGATGATGTTACGGAGGTACAATAATTATGTCTAAGTCAATTAGAATTGCTCTAACTAAGGGCAGACTCGAAAAAGATACTATAGCTTTACTCGAAAAACTCGGTTTCGATTGTACAGCAGTACGTGAAAAAGGTAGAAAGTTAATACTTCCAATTCCAGATGGTAATCTTGAAGTAGTCCTTGCTAAGGCTATGGACGTTATTACCTATGTCGATAGAGGTGTATGCGATTTGGGTGTAGTTGGCAAAGATACCATCATGGAAAGCAATGGCAGATTCTATGAACTAGTAGACCTTGGCTTTGGACGTTGTAAGTTTGCTCTTGCAGGTAAGAAAGGTGAAAATTTCTATGAGGGTTTTGGAGTTAAAACTATTGCTACAAAATATCCAAACGTTACTAGAAACTTCTTTGAGGGCAAGGGTATGGATATTGACATAGTTAAGATTGAAGGTTCTGTTGAACTTGCTCCATTACTTGACCTTGCTAATGGTATTGTAGATATCGTTGAAACGGGTACTACTCTAAAAGAAAACGGTCTTGAAGTCTATGAAGATGTTGCTCCAATATCCGCTAGATTGATTGCCAATACTGTATCTTTGAAACTTCGTCAACAGGAAATTGAAAATTTAATATCCTTAATTGAAAGTAAGTTATAAGGTGATATTATGAAGTTGAAACCTATTTCTAATAATATCAACGATTATTTGAAATTTAGTTACTATATAGATTTAGATAATCAAGATATCATTAGTAAAACTAATCAGCTAACTTTGGATTGTCACAGCGATGTTGAAATCGCTAAAAAGTTATACTACTTCGTTCGTGATGATATTAAACATTCATGGGATATTAAAGCTACTAGAGTAACCGCTAAAGCTTCAGATGTCCTAAAATATGGTACTGGAATATGTTATGCTAAGTCTAATCTGCTATGTGCTATGCTTAGATTGAAAAATATCCCTACAGGGATATGCTATCAAAGACTTACACTTTTAGATGATGATAGTCAAGGTTATGTTATCCATGCACTAAATGGAATTTATATCAATAATAATTGGATTAGGCTTGATGCTAGAGGCAACAAGGAAGGTATCAATGCAGAGTTTTCTATGGATTGTGAAAAGTTAGCTTTTCCTATACGCTCTAACTATGATGAACTTGATTATCCATATATCTATTATGAACCACACCCAACTACTATGAAAACTTTAGAAAATAATTCCAATGCTTTACATATATATCTACATGGACTTCCAAGTGAATTATAAAAGAAAGGATTTTTATTATGTTAAAAAGAATATATGCAGATGGTATTGCTGAGTACGATTTTATGAAACAACTTCAACAGCGTAACGGCGAAACTGATAAAAAGATTACTGATATCGTTAGTGATATCATTGAAAACGTTCGTGTTAATGGTGATAAGGCTATTAACGAATATACTCTTAAATTTGATGGCAAACTTCCACAATACTATGAAGTTCCTAGAGATGTTATCAACGATGCCTTAACCGATGCCGACCAAGATTTTGTAAACGCTCTATTGAACGCTATAGAAAATATTAGGGATTTTCATCAAAGACAAGTTGAACAGAGTTTTATCAATCCAAAGGATAATGGTGTTATATTAGGTCAAAGAATTAGAGGTCTTGAAAGAGTTGGTTTATACGTCCCTGGGGGTACTGCAGCGTATCCATCTAGTGTATTGATGAACGCAGTTCCCGCAAAGATTGCTGGTGTTAAAGAAATCATAATGGTTACACCTCCACTTAAAGATGGTACTCCTAATAAGGATATATTAGTAGCATCTGCACTATGTGGCGTCGATAGAATTTTTATGTGCGGGGGTGCTCAAGCTATTTCAGGTTTGGCTTTTGGCACTGAACAAATCCCTAGAGTTGACAAGATTGTAGGCCCTGGAAACATCTTTGTAGCTACTGCTAAAAAGTTACTCTATGGTCAAGTGGATATCGATATGATTGCTGGCCCTAGTGAAATTCTTGTAATGGCTGATGATACAGCAAATCCTAAGTTTGTAGGTGCTGATTTAATGTCACAAGCTGAACACGATAAGATGGCATCTGCAATATTAGTAACTACTAGTGAAAATCTTGTCGATATGGTGGATACAGAAATTCAACGTCAAATGGATTACCTATCAAGAAAGGATATTATTGCTACATCTATTGAAAACTATGGGGTTGCTATCATCTGTAATACTAAAGAAAAGGCTATTGAACTCGCTAACATGATAGCTCCCGAACACTTAGAAGTCTTAATGGAAAATCCCCTTGAATATATTGGCAAGTTAGATAACGCAGGTTCTGTATTCTTAGGTCAATATGCTTCTGAACCTCTAGGCGATTACTACGCAGGGCCTAACCATGTATTACCTACTAGTGGTACTGCAAGATTTTTCTCACCATTAAGTGTTAAGGATTTCTATAAGCGTTCAAGTTATATCTATTATACCGAAGATGCTCTTAAAGATGCTAAAGATGATATTATATTAATAGCAAATCGTGAGGGTTTAACGGCTCATGCAAATGCTATAGCAGTTCGCTTTGAAGATTAATATAACAGATGGTCAGAAAGAAAGGTTGTTATCAAAGATGTATGAATTAAATAAAAAAATCTCAAATCTAAAGCCTTACAAGGCTATAGAGGGAAACTATAAAATACGCTTAGATGCTAATGAAAGTTGTTTTAATCTTGATGAAACTATGTTAGAAGAAGTATCTAAAGCGGTTAGTAAGGTAGCATTTAATCGCTATCCAGATTGGTCTGCAAAAGAACCTATAAAGGCTTTTGCAAATCTATATGACCTAGATGAAAATTTAATTACCGCAGGTAACGGTTCAGATGAGTTGATATCTATAATTGAAAGTTGTTTCTTAGAAACTGGTGATACCATAGTTACACTATCTAATGATTTCTCCATGTACGCTTTTTATAGTAGTCTATATGAAACCAACGTTGAAATATTTCAAAAAGAACAAGATTTAACTATCAATGTGGATAAGTTAATAGAGTTCTGCATTGAAAAAGATGCTAGAGGTTTAATATTCTCTAACCCATGTAATCCGACATCGTTAGGCTTAGTCAAGGAAGATGTTAGAAAGCTTTTGAAATCTTTGCCTAACTGCCTTATAATCTTAGATGAGGCTTATATGGATTTTTGGAAAAATCAATCCATGCTGGGAGAAATTAAAGACTATGATAATTGCATAATTTTAAAAACTTGCTCTAAAGCTCTAGGATTAGCATCTATTAGAATGGGTTTCGCCATTGCTAGTGAAAAGATTACTAACGCTTTAAAGAGTGTTAAATCGCCATATAATACCGATAGCGTATCTCAAGCGATAGTAACGACAGTGTTATCTGATAGGTTCTATGTGGATATCCATACTAACCAAATTATAGAAAATCTTCAAGGGTTCTATTTAGATATCTTAAAGCTACAAGAAAAATATCCAAACGTTTTGGAAAAGGTATATAAATCGGTTACTAACTTTGTTTTCATTAAAACCTCTTACGATGAAACTATCTTCAACAAGATGTTTGAACACTCCATAGCTATTAGACGCTTTAACGGATACATTAGAATTAATACTGGTACTAAGTTTGAAAATCAAGAGGTTTTAAACGCTCTTGATGAAATTATCTCTGAACTATAACCTAAAGGAAAATATATATGCAAGTAAAAGAACAAATTATAGATATAAAAGATTACTTAACAAAATCAAACCTACCTGCAAGTGATTATGTTATAAATCCATATGTTGGTTGTCCACATGGTTGTTTGTATTGTTATGCTTGTTTTATGAAGCGTTTTACGGGTCACAAAGAAGAATGGGGAACTTTTATAGATATAAAACGATGTTCAAAACCTATAAATAAAAATCGCTTAAAGCATAAAACAGTATTTCTATCCTCTGTTACGGATTGCTATAATCAATATGAGGAAAAGTATCGCATTACACAAAACATATTACAACAGTTAGTAGATGTTGATTGTACTGTGAATATTTCCACAAAATCTAGTCTTATATTAAGGGATATTGACCTACTTAAGCGTCTTAATAACTTGAAAGTTTCAATATCCATAAACACACTAGATGAAGATTTTAAAAACGATATGGATAATGCAAGTAGTATACATGATAGACTAAATGCATTAAAACTATTACATGAAAATGGTATTTACACGGTACTATTCATGTCGCCGATTTTCCCTGAATTAACCGACTTTAGACAGATAATAGAATGTAGTCATTCATTTGTTAATGAGTATTGGTTTGAAAATTTAAATCTTCGTGGAGATTACAAAGGAAAAATATTAAACTATATTCAAACTGTATATCCACAACATATGGAATTGTATAAAAGCATATATCAAAAGGGAAACAAGGATTATTGGCATACCTTAGCCATTGAAATCGAACAGTATTGCAAAGAACATTCAATTAAGTACATTAACTATTTTTATCACGAAGAACTCGTTAAAAAAAGATAGACCCAAAATAGAAGATAACCTAAAAGGAGTGATTTTTATGTTAAGAACTGCAACTGTCAACAGAGTTACTAAAGAAACTCAAATAGATGTAACTGTAACTCTCGATAATAAGGGTATTTCCGAGATATCTACAGGCATTGGATTTTTTGACCATATGCTAACTGCACTATCTAAGCATAGTGGAATTAGTATGAATATCCATTGTAAAGGCGATTTACACGTTGACGGACATCATACTGTGGAAGATACTGGCATAGTGTTAGGACAAGCATTAAATCAAGCATTAAAAGATAAGTCGGGTATTGCTAGATATGGAAGTGCATATATTCCAATGGACGAGGCTCTTTCGTTCTGTTCTTTGGATATCTCTAATAGACCTTTCCTAGTGTTTATGGGTGAGTTTACCAATCAAATGATTGGTGAGTTCGATACTTGCCTTACTGAAGAGTTCTTTCGTGCATTCTGTTTTAATGCTGGAATAACTCTACATCTAAATATGATATACGGTAAGAATGACCATCATAAGTGTGAGGCTCTATTTAAGGCAGTTGCTCACGCCCTAAAAATGGCTGTCGCTGAAAATAGGGACGGCTCTACGCTATCCACTAAGGGAGTGTTATAATGGATTATACTAATATTTTATATGCTCAATTATCTAAAGATTACAACTGTATTTTGTCGCAAAGAGTGGCTATTCAGTCGGGATTTATTCCCACTTGGGCTGAGTTGTATACATCTAAGGTTTAAAGGAGTGTATTATATGAATTTAATCTATAAGAGGGCAACTATCGAAGATTTAGAAATATTAACTAAAACTAGAATTGAAGTATTGCGTTCTGCTAATAAATTGGATTTATCTGTGGATATGTCTAACGTTGAAACGGAAACTTATAACTACTATAAAAAATCCCTATGCGATGGCACTCATATAGCTTACTTAGTTTTCGATAATGATATCTTTATTGGTGCAGGTGGAGTTAGTTTCTATACTGTGATGCCTACATATCACAATCCTAGTGGTAAAAAAGCTTATATTATGAATATGTATACAAGTCCAAAATATAGGCGAAATGGGATTGCTTATCATACTTTGGATTTATTAGTTAAAGATTGCAAATCTAGAGGAGTGGATTGTATCACACTAGAGGCTACCGAGATGGGTAGACCATTATATCAAAAGTATGGATTTATTCCATTAAATAATGAAATGGAATTACTCAAAAATTAAAGGAGGTTTATATTATGATTGCTATCATAGATTATGGTGCAGGGAATATATTCTCTGTAAAGAATGCCCTAGACTATCTAGGGGTTGAAAGTGTCCTAACATCTAGTAAAGAAGATATCATTAATGCCGATGGCTTAATACTCCCAGGGGTTGGAGCTTTTCCATCTGCTATGAAGATGTTGAATGAAAAAGGTCTAACCGATATTATAAAGGAACAATCCAAAAAGAAGTACTTTTTAGGTATCTGTTTAGGTATGCAGATGATTTTTGAAAAATCCTTTGAGTTTGAAGAGTGTCAAGGCTTAGGATTAATCAAAGGCTATGTGGATAAGATACCATCTACTGATTTAATCATTCCACATATGGGTTGGAATAAGTTAGAAATATTAAACGATTGCCCACTATTAAAAGGTCTTGGAAAAGATGAGTATGTATACTTTGTACATTCATATCAAGCATTTTGCAACGATAAAGATATCTCTGCATACTGCGAGTACGGTGGAAAAGTTCCTGCATTGGTGTATGATGGAAAGTATGTATTCGGTTCACAGTTCCACCCAGAAAAGAGTGGCTCTGTTGGTTTAAATATGCTCCAAAACTTTGCAAACTTAGTAAAGGGGGAGTTTTAATATGATTATCTTACCAGCCATAGATATTAAAGATGGTAACTGTGTACGTCTATTTAAAGGTGACTTCTCAACTGTGGAAAAAGTTGCATCTGACTATATGGAAACAGCTAAAAGTTTTGAAAAATCTGGAGCTAACTGGATACACATGGTAGACCTTGATGGTGCTAAAGAGGGAAAGCCTATCAATACGGATATCTATATTGATGTTGCTAAGAATACTAATCTTAAGGTTGAAGTTGGTGGGGGTATTAGAAACCTTGATACCGTAGAAATGTACATATCTAAAGGAATATCTAGGGTGATTTTAGGTTCTGTTGCGTTGAAAAATCCACAGATAGTTAAAGATGCTATAAAAGAATACGGTGACAGGATAGCCATTGGAATAGATGCTCTTAATGGTATGGTAGCCGTTGAGGGTTGGCTAGATGGCTCTAATGTGGACTATATTTCATTGGCTAAAGAGATGGTATCAGTTGGGGTTAAATACATTATCTTTACTGATATCTCTAAAGATGGTACACTATCTGGGGTGAACCTTGAACAGTTGGAAAACCTCTCCAATAGTGTGGATTGCAACATAATAGCCAGTGGTGGAGTTCATACCATGCAAGATATTATAGAATGCAAAAAGTTAAATCTATATGGTACTATATGCGGAAAGTCTATCTATAAAGGTACTCTAAACCTTGATGAGGCTATTGAGTATGCTCATAAGTAGTTAATGGCAAGGAGGTATTTATATTATGTTAGCAAAAAGAATTATTCCATGCCTTGATGTTAGAAATGGCAAGGTAGTCAAGGGTGTAAACTTTGAGGGTATTAAAGATGTAGGAAATCCAGTTGAATATGCTCAAGAGTATAATCGTCAAGGTGCTGATGAGTTAGTATTCTATGATATTACAGCATCTTATGAGGGTAGAGGAGTATTCCTTGATGTGGTTCGTGAAACTGCTAAAAAGGTATTCGTTCCGCTAACCGTTGGGGGTGGTATATCCACTATTGATGACTTTAGGAATACTTTACGTGCAGGTGCAGATAAGGTTTCTATAAACTCTAGTGCAGTTAAGAATCCTGATTTAATTAAGCAAGGTGCAGATATCTTTGGAAGTCAGTGTGTAGTAGTAGGAATTGATGCTAAACGTGATGGCAAAGGTGGTTACACTGTATACATCAATGGTGGTCGTTTGGATATGCATCTCGATTTAATAGAATGGGTTAGAACTATAGAAAAACTCGGTGCAGGGGAGATATGTCTAAACTCCATCGATACCGACGGTACTCGCAACGGTTTTGATATAGAGATGTTGAACGCTGTATGTAATGAGGTATCCATACCAGTAATAGCTAGTGGTGGTTGTGGCAAAATTGAAGATTTCTCAGAGGTATTTAACAAGACTAAGGCTTCTGCTGGATTGTCTGCATCGCTATTCCACTTTAAAGAGTTGACCGTATCGCAAGTTAAGGAATATCTAAGAGGAGAAAATATTCCAGTCCGTACTAGATAAAACTACATGAGAGGTGATTTAAAAATGATAACTAATCTAAGCGTTGATGATTTTTTCCAAAAGGGTGAGTTAATCCCTGCAATAGTTCAAGATGTTAATACTAAGCAAGTTCTAATGTTGGCATATATGAATAAGGAAAGTTTTCAAAAAACTCTTGAAACTGGCTACACTTGGTTTTGGAGTAGGTCACGTCAAGAACTTTGGAATAAAGGAGCTACATCTGGACACTTGCAAAAAGTAGTATCTATGTATGGCGATTGTGACAATGATACTCTATTAGTGAACGTCATTCAAACGGGAGTAGCTTGTCACACTGGAAATTATACTTGTTTCTTTAATAGGCTATCTATTAAAGATGGAAAGTTTATAGTTAAATCTGAGTTGAAAACAGATTAGTTTTAACTAATTTAAGCAAGAATTTTCCCACTTCAACAGTGTAAGTGGCGAGATGAATTGCTAAAAGGAAACTTAACGGCAGTGGTGGGCGGAGAGAAATCGGTATCCCCTACTGACACGAGGTCAATTCATGCGTATCAATGTACGCACATCGCACTCCGATAATATACCGAGCGTGAGTTGAAACAATATATCAATATATCAAAAGGAGATTTTTAATTATGAGTAATGCTTTAAACAATCTATATGATGTTGTAATGTCAAGAAAGGAACTATATAAGAATAGCGGTCTTTCCTCTGAAGAGGCTAAGAAAAACTCTTATACGTGTTATCTATTTTCACAAGGTGAAAACAAGATACTTAAAAAGTGCGGTGAAGAATGTTCCGAAATGATTATAGCATCTAAAAATAATGATAACGTTGAGTTAAAGAATGAAATCGCTGATTTAATGTATCATATTATGGTGCTATGTGGTGAAAAGAATCTGCCTTGGAGCGAAGTAGAAGATGTCCTTGAAGAACGTGCTAAAAAGATTGGAAATTTAAAAGTATTCCACAAAACTGATAAAAATTCTTAAGAAGTGAAAGCATACAAGGAACAACTATCGCAGTGGGGGGAGTAGGTCACTAATCTAAGGAATATGAATATAGTATGGTGATATGTGTTTATGAAATTTAATGCATTAACATATTGACTATCTGATTGTGAATATTATATAATATTAGTATGCTCAATAACATCTTCTAGGAGGAATATACTTTGAAGTTTATAAACGTTAATACAATAAATTCAAACTTAGAACGTAATACTATAGATTTCGTTAATCAATGTGAACAGAACTATGTTGACCAACTAATCAACACTGCAAATAGCATAGTAGAAAGTTCGGAAGATAGACCAGTGGTATTAATAGCAGGGCCATCGGGTTCGGGAAAGACTACTTCAGCCTTAAAGCTATCTAAGATACTATTAGATGAGTTCGATTGCGTATCGAGAACCATCTCACTAGATAACTACTTTAGGTCTAATGATTCCCCAAATATGCCAAAGAATATCGATGGTTCTATAGATTTAGAATCCCCCTTATGCGTGGATATAGACCTATTGAAAGAACATATTCATAAAATATCTCAAGGGATATCCTTTGATATGCCTTACTTCGATTTTACTACACAGGCTCGTGGCGGTTATAAACCTTTTAAAGTAAATAGAGATGAAATAGTAATCTTTGAAGGTATACACGCATTGAATCCTATGGTTACTGGCTCTTATGATACTACTAAGATATACGTAAGTGTACGCACTAGATTAGTAAATGATGATGGTAGTGTATTACACCCTAGACGTATTCGCTTAATGCGTAGGCTCATGAGAGATAGTCTGTTTAGGGGTAGAAAGTATCAAGATATATTTAAGTACTTTGAATCTGTATCTATAGGTGAGGATAAGTATATAATGCCTTTTAAACCTCTTGCTCAATTCGATATAGATACTTTCCATAGTTATGAAGTTTCAGTATATAGAAACTATCTGCTAACTGATTTACTATCCATTCAAGATAGTATGGAATCTAACCTAGAGTATAATCAAATTGTAAGTTTTCTATCCGAACTGATAGACACTAGCTCTAATGTAGTGCCAAACACATCTATAGTTAGAGAGTTTATCGGTGGCAGTGATTTTCAATATTAATAGTTAAGGAACATCTAAAATAGATGTTCCTTATATTTTAACGTTAATTAAATAGAACCGTGGAACTCACGGGGTTAGCTCGTTGAGCGAGAAGCCCCCGCCTCTATGCGTTAGCATAGGCGGTGGGAGTAGGTCACATTTCAATAGACTTTCCTAACTTCATGGAGTATATTAAGCATTTTTTAACCTTAACGTGTTCCACTAACTGAATAGCATACTTATATAGTTCTATCTGTAATGAATATCTTTGTTTCAAAACTTCCATAGAGAGAACGTTGTCAGTTTTGTAATCTATTATAGTTGCACCGTCATCTTGAAAGACTATCATATCGACGCAACCTTGTAGCATAGTTTCAGTATTTTTGTATAGAGATATATTCTCATTTTGGAAATCCAAATCAGAAACTCTTACAAGGAACTCACGTTCTCTAGCTATAGCATTGTTGGTAATCAAGTTAAAGATATCGCTAAGTATAAGCTTATTGAACATAGATACATCTATAACGTTGAACTGTTCCTTAGTCAAATAGCCTTCATCTAGTAGACGATTAATCTCGACTGTAGGACTCTTACGGAGATTTTCAAAGTTGCAATATTGCATAACTATATGTATAGCAGTACCTTTTTCGGCAGGTGTTAGATTGTTTGAACTCATAAAGTTAGGTGTGCGTAGGTCCTCAATAGAGTTTTTAACGACATCTTCTGTAGATGGTGAACCTTTCAACTTAAAGCTATCAGACTTAACTATATCGGAAACGCTAATACGAGCAGGTAAGTCTGCATTGTCATTTATATACTTAAAGTTACATCTAGTAAGTATTTCTTGTTTTAAGGTCTGATTCACATTAAAGGTAACAACCTCTTCATTAGTAGATACATCTTCACTAGTAGAATCATCAACGTTAGGATTATACTCATATATGTTTACATTTGGATAGCAATTTAATACATAGTTTTTTTCTATAGGTAGTCCAAAGAACTCTCTTAAAGGTTGCGACTTACTGCTACAACATAGAACCATCAAGAGCCAATCGCACATACTAGTTGCGTTCTTGGTGAGAGTAGCAGTAATCTTGCCCTCATATTGAATATCATCTATGTAATTAGATATTCTATTTAATATCTTCTTACTAGATTTATCAAAACTTAATGGAATAAATAGTCTTTCTTTAGCTCTAGTCAAAGCTACATACATTAGACGCATCTTCTCACTGCGATTTTCCAAACGTTTTTCATTGCACATACATATTCGGTCTACGGTAGTATATTCAACTAGAGAGTTTCTATCTTTAAGTTTATAGGAAAGTCCATGATTAAAGTTCTTCTGTATAATTCCCGATATATCTTTTTCGTTAAAGTTTTTATCCACGTTACATAGAAACACGAACGGAAACTCTAAACCTTTAGACTTATGGATAGTTTTCATATTGATACTATCACTTGAAACAACACTGTTCTTAACGTTAATATCCTCATTACTTTCAAGTATGTTGTTTATGTACCTAATGAATCCAGATATACCTGTAGTAGAGTTATCATCGTGGTTTTGTGCTAGTTTTAAGAGTATTTGAACGTTTCGGCGACGTTTTTCTGAAGTATCATACACTTGCATAATAGATATTAAGTCTGTAGCTTCAACTATACTGCTCATAAGTTGAGCCGTGGTGCAGTTTGCAGATAGGTCACGTAACCTATTTAGAGTATCTATCATGTAGTCTATTTTAGATACTAACTCTTTAGAGTATCTACTGTAGTTAATATCCTTAGATATCTCCACCATAGATGAGTACATACTAGCATTTCTATTTACTAATCTAATTATAGCCACATCATCGGGAGTAAACATAAATAGTGGTGACATCATTATAGAGGTCAAAGCCATATTATCCATAGGATTATTTACTATCTTGAGCATATTTATTAGCAATGATACTTCCCTAGACTTTAAGTATTCCTCATCTTGGTCGAAGTTTACACTAAGTCCTAATTCTTGGAGCTTTTCAAAGTACATATCTATGTCGGTAGTACTCATAAATAGCATACAAAAGTCAGATAGTCTACATTTCCTAATAGAGCCATCACGTTCAACTACGGGGTATTCATTATCCACCATAGATTTAATAGTATTAGCTATATATTCAGCTTCAGAGAATCTATTAGTATCTATTAAAGGTATTTCGGTGCATCTATCACCTTGTGGATAGTTTGCTCCATAGATTAACCTTTCACCACCATCATAAACGACCTCACCCACCTTATCGGTCATGATGTTTTCAAAGATGTAGTTTACAAAATCGATTACGTCCTTAGAACTTCTAAAGTTTCTATTCAACTTTATGTAAGAGTTTCTATTAGGATTCTTTCTATTATAAGGTTTAGAGTACTCCATTACGTTAATAAAGTTCTGAGGATTAGCTAATCTAAAGTTATATATAGACTGTTTAACATCGCCTACTACGAACATATTTCTACCCATCTTTTCAGAAGTTCCGTCCTTAGATAGCATCTTAAATATTAGGTCTTGATTGTTATTAGAGTCTTGAAACTCATCTATCATTATAATTTGGTAGTACTCTGATAGATTTTCTGCTAACTCACTCTTTATAATGTTTCCGTCATCATCTTTTATAGCAAGTAGTTGAATAGCTATCTGTTCAGCATCAGAAAAGCCTAGAACGTTCTCTTCAGACTTTAAGGCACGTAAATTTTTATGGATACTCTTAATTAAGTCTAATAGTATTACAGATACTCTTCTATTGGTAGCCTTATCCTGAGAGTAGTTTTCAATAACATCTATTAGTATAGAAAAGTTTATCTTACTATTTTTTTGAAGTAGTTCCTTGTAGCTATTTCTGTACTTTTTTATGTTTTCACTGTAAATATTGTCCTTACTGAAACGCAAGGTTACAAACTTATAACTGTTAAGACTTTTAAGAATATCTACATTAAACCTATCTTTCGATTGAAGTAGTTCTATGCATTGTGAAAAGAAATCATTTTCAGATTGTAGTATGTTTAAAGCTTTCTCATCTTCGGACTGTTCACAAAGTTCTATAGACCTATCGCTTAAAGAGAGTATCTGTTTTAATACTTCAATTTGGGAGTTAAATACGCTATCCAATGCAACATCGTTGTATATATCTGCCTTTGAGTAATAGTCTATACATTTTTCTTGAAACCAATCTTCAAAGAACGGTACAGATATTAAGAAGTCATATAGGTCAATCAATACCTTTTCCAATCCATCATCGGTCTTATCGCATATAGATTGACTTAAGAACAGCATCTCTTCTTGATTCTCCTTATACATACTTTCAATAGCGTCTTGAGTAGCTTGTAAGCAGAGAATCTTTTTTTCAGTAGGTTCTACTATCTTAAAGTTTGGCGATAGGTTTAATGAGTTAATATTATCTCTAATCAAATCGAAACAGAACGAGTGTATAGTAGATATCTTAGCATTCTGTAACATAGAGTGTTGTTTAGTGAGCCAATCGTTGTTAGGTTCTTGCTCCATCTTTAGGGTGATAGCCTTTATGAGTCGCTGTTTTATCTCCGATGCTGAATCTTTAGTAAAGGTTACTACAATCATTCTATCGGCAGATACGTTATACGTTTTATCGGATAATATTCTAACTAAACGTTCAACTAGAACAGAGGTCTTTCCACTACCTGCCGCCGCCGATACCATTATTGAACAACCATCACCATTTATAGCATCTAATTGTTCATTAGTCCAAGTTGCCATCTGTATTATCACCGTCCTTTTCAACGTTTACAATCTGTTTATAAAGCTCTTCGGCATCTTTTTTAGAAACTAGATTACAATTTCTATGTGGATAGTTACCACATATAGCCCAATATTCGCAATATGAACACACAGAAAAGTTATTATCACTTGCGAATACTAATGCCTTACTAGATATATCTCCATTAGATAGTCCATTTGCCATGCTTAGAAGTAGTTTTTCTGCATGAAGTTTAATCTTGTTAAACTGTTCTTCGGATAGAGTCATGTTCTTAGAGTTTCCTGCCTTTAACTTAAATGGAACATACACACCGTTCAACTCTCTGTCCATAGATTTTATTACAGAAACATCATCTAATACTACACCTTTCATCTTAAAGTGTTTGTTTATGGTACTAGATTTATTGTTATCTAACTCACGCTTATTAGAACTAGTAATAGCAACTTCACTCACTGGCATATACAGAACACCCGCAGGAATATAGTTCTTATACTTACCCTCATCGCCTGTGATAGCAAACAGATATAGGAACATTTGCATATCTATGCCGTAGGGGAGTTTTTCACTTTCAAAATCTTGAGTACCACTCTTATAGTCAACTACTCTAACATAAGATGCATTATTGGTATGTAATATATCCACACGGTCTATCTTGCCACATAGAAATATTTCCATGCCATGTTCGTTCTTAATAGATAACGGTTTACAATCGCCGTTATCATCGACAGATAGTTCAAAGTCTACAGGAGTAAACTCTAGTTGAGAAAACTCTTCCTGAATATGTCTTACCGTTTGATAGATACTCTTTTTAACTCTCTTAAAGTTAGATTGAAAGCGTTCAGTCTTTCCGTAATCACCACCTAGATTATCTTCTTTGTACTGGTTGGCTAACATCTCTATTTGAGAATCTATCTCTACCTTAGATAGCTTTATTAAATCATCTTTAGAGTTATTCTTAATGATGTTTTCTAAACAGTAGTGTATAATGTTGCCTATCTCTATCCTAGATATATCTGTTTTGGTAGGTTTTTTTATCTTTAAGCCTTCGCTACAGAAATACTTAAAGTGACACTTATTATACGTTTCAAACTTAGTAGCATAGATTTTAATCCTTTGCTTAAATAACTTTAAAGCTATGTTTCTATCTTGAATCTTAAGTTCGTCATTGGTAGAAATCTTTCTAAGATATTCTATCTTAGAGGTATACATACTATCACATTTAAGAGCATCTTCAATAGTAGTTCTGTCTTGGGAATCGTTCCAAAAGTTTCTAACGAAGTAGTCATATGAGGCTTTAAAGGTAGAACATATTACCTCGGTAGAGATATCTTTTGCGTAAGATATATTTAGATGTGTAAATAGTCCTCTAACGCTATCTATTGCATAAGATGGATACTTAACATCACCTAGAGTATTCTTTAAAGCATATGATAAGCATAACCTTTCAGCAGGTGCAGATAGTGTTTTATATACTACTAATTTTTCATCGGCGGTTTTGTCTTGTATAGACTTTGAAAAGTTTAATCCAGCTTGAGAGAAGTATTCCATATCAGAGTTGGTAAAGATTCCACTGTTGCTAACTGAAGATGGAAATACACCATCATTTACGCCTAACACAAATAGAACCTTAGGAGAGTTATACCTTGCATTATCAGATGCAGAGAAACTAACTGCATCTAACTTTTGTGGTGCAGATTTAAAATTACTTTGACTAATCATAGTACATATAACATCTTTAAAATCCTTTATAGGTATAACCATATCGCCCATGAAAGTACATAAAGTATCTAAGATGGTCATAAGCATATCCCATATACGCACCATATCATTTGCAGAGTTTTCTAAACCATCGTTGCGATTATTATCTATCAACCGTTGAATATTTTCTCTAATGGATTGCTTTTCCATAAACTGAAAAAGCAATGTGCATACTTCCATGCAAGTTTTGTCTTTAATGTTTTCTTTAAGTTCTACTAGTGGCTTAATAATATTTTCTCTGGTATTGTTAGCAGTTACGTTATCATCTTCAATGAAACTTTCAAGCCACATCTTGCCTTTAACGTTCCACTTATAGCAGTAGTTTTCTAAATCGGATATTTTTTCAAACGATACGTTGTTAATAGGGTTCTTAACGTATCTAAGTATAGCGTCCGTATCAAAACTTTTATTCGATATTATCTCTAGTAGGTTTATAAAGTATATCATTATTGAAGTATATATAGAAGATTGGTCTGTACTCAAGAAGTAAGGAATATCGTACGTTTCAAAGGCACGTTCTATAATACCTAGATAGTCATCTACGTGTCGTGCTGTAACGAATATATCCTTATAAGAGTATCCCTCTAGTACTAACTTTCTAATTTGAGAACACACATAGTTACACTCTTGATAGTAGTCTGAACACTCTACAATGGATACACTCCCACTAGAGGTTATCTTGTTTTTAACTCCACTAGTGAATATATTCTTACTGATAGTTTTTAAATCTAAGGAAGTATATCTAAATAGGGTATAGCAATGGATATCTTCTATAGCTTGACCATGCTTTTCTGCTAGGTGATATAACTGTCTATAGGTTTTATTTACAGGTTCAAAGTGTGTAGACCTATCTACTAGAGGGTTATCTGTCCTTAAAGATATATAAAAATCTTTACACTGCGATAGTATAACATCGAACAGTTGAATCTCATCATTGGTGAAAGCGTCAAACTCATCTATAAAGAAAGTAGCGTCCTTAAAGCAATCGTTTTCTTGAGCGAGCCAACTGCACTCTAAGATATCGCTAAGAGAGTCTTGTAGATTCTTTTTATTAAGAATGTTTTGATACTCTGCAAATATCATAGCCATATCTTGAGCTTTTTCTCTAACCTGTTTAGGAAAGTTTTCAGTAGCCTCTATTAGAGTATCGGGTGAGATGTTACTTTTTTTAAGTTCAGCTATTTCGGTTAAGGCATTATCTATAAAGTCTATGCTGTTAGTTTGACGTTCTAAACATAGCAAAGATTTTCTATCTTTAAGTTTCTTAATGGCTTGATACATTGCTATTATCTTAGAAAGTTCGTTAATATAGTCCTTAGATGATTTTCCATAGAGTTGTATAATCTGTTCAGCAAGCTTACTGAACTTAGTTACATTTATATGATTGTACTTATACGCTCCTAAGTTTTGATATACGTTAGGTGCATAGGGATTGTTATTAGAAAAGTTTTCAGGATATTCAATAGTTTCATAAAGTTTCTTATCGAACTCAAAAGAGAACTGTTCGGGGACTATTACATATATCTTTTGGTTTAAGCCTTCTTGATGGTTCTTAACGTTGTTATCGAACACTTCATTTATGGTAGATATCAACCTTTGGGATTTTCCCGTACCACCTTTACCTATTATAAAATGTACTATGTTAATCAACTCCTTAGATATTTTTTTTGATACTATAACAACTATATCTATTGGTTAGAACCCATTTAGACCAGCATTCTTTATAATGGTGGGATAATCTCTATAGGAGTAGTCCAAGTCGCAATCGCCTTGAATACCTATGCAACTGCCTAGACCGTATTGCCAAAGCCCACCAAAAGAGTTATCATACTTAGGGGTAGTTGTCCAATGAGCCAACCACTTGTCATAGTCAGTTAGATTATCTTTTATTAATATGTAGTCAATCCAGTTTGGATTGCAATATATGGAAGTATAGTACCCATTGATTTCCATCTTGCTACAGAAAGCTATAGTTATGTTGGTCAAAGTGGTAGATGATAGGTCGGTTAATGATTCCGATTCTATGTCGAAACATACGGGATATTCAAACTGTTTACCATCTATTATGCTTACAAAGAACTGTGCCTCATTTTCTGCTTGAGTAGTAGTTCTAGCTCTAGTAAACCAATAGCAACCTACTGGAATACCTAATTCTTTGCATTGTTGATAGTTTCTTTCAAAGTAGGTATCTACATGATAGTTACCATCGATTGAACTAACGTAACCCGCCCTAAGGATAACAAATTCAACACCTTGTTCTTTTACTAACTGCCAATCAATTTCGCCTTGATAACTAGAAACGTCTATACCTTTGTAGAGTACACCATCTGGTTTATACAAGAAATCTTGTTTAGATGATTTTATGATTTGATTCTTATTATATAATACTT